>Ga0315906_10001154_pt1 | contig 39810 bp, 35 predicted proteins | sample LakEriMetagenome_4_FD_203526 | JGI IMG/M metagenome (GOLD analysis project Ga0315906, IMG submission 203526) | Freshwater fungal communities from buoy surface, Lake Erie, Ohio, United States - Buoy 2 MA122 | ecosystem: Environmental > Aquatic > Freshwater > Lake > Lake biofilm | place: USA... | reverse complement strand
GGTGGCGCGATAGGACCATCACCGTCGGGTTGAAATGCCGGCCGTAGAGGAAACAACCGCCCTTCGGTCCCGCACGACCCCCGAACATCTCCGGCATCTTGCCGGCTTCGAGGACGGTGAAGGTCGAGCTGGTCTCGATGGACAGGTTGACCCCGCCGTGTTCGCCGAATTCGTGGCGCGAGCGTGCCACACGGGCGATCGGATCGGCAGGCATCGCTTGTCGGGGCTGGACGGGGGTCTCTTCGGCCATGATGGACTCCTGCGGCGAGACGCCGGACGGGGTAGTATTTTCCACCATGAGCGCTCCGAATGGTGTCGGAAGACACGCCACTGCCGCCGGATGGGTGACCATCCTACTCTTCAGCCTGTTCGCTTGGACGATGAGCAACCTCGACCAGTCGCTCTTCGGCTACGCGATCCCGGGCATGATGGGCGAGTTCAACGTCGGCATCGACACGATCGGGCTGATCCTGACCGTCGGCTTCATCGCCGCAGCGGTGATGGTGGTGTTCGCCGGGCTGGCAGCCGACACCTGGGGGCGGCGCTGGACGCTCGCGGGGCTGCTCGCCCTGTCCGCGCTCTGCGTCGGCTTGAGCGGACTTGTCACCGACCTCACACAGATGACCGTCCTGCGCGCGCTCGCCTTCGGTCTCGCCGCAGGCATCGCGCCGATCACCGCCGCCTATGTCGCCGAGTGCGCCCCGGCGCGGCATCGCGGGATGCTGATGGGCGTGCTGCAGTGCGGCTATCCGCTCGGCTGGTTCCTCGCCGCCTTGCTCGCGGCCCCACTGCTCGAGACACGGGGTTGGCGCGAGGTGTTCTTCATCGGCTTCGCCGTGGTGCCGATCGCGCTGCTCCTCGGTTGGCGCCTGCCCGAGAGCGGTCGCTTCGAGCAGACGGCCGCGCAACGGGTCTCCGCTGCGTCGGGCGCTGCAGCCGGTGGCCGTGCCGCATCCGGACTCGATTGGGGGCTGCTGCGCCGGCTGTTCACTGCCGAGTACCGCCGTCGTTCGATCGCCTCGATCGTGCTCTTCTTCGCGTTCGGCTGCGCTTACGCCGGCACCGCGTTCTTCTTCCCGACCTACTTCATCGAGGTCCGGGGCTACTCGCAAGCCGAGGCCGCCTGGATCGTCGGCCTCTCGAACGGCATCGCGATATTCGGCTATCTGGCCGCTGCCTATGTCGGCGAGTATGTCCTGCCGCGCCGCAACACCTTCGCGTTGTGGTGCCTGCTCGGGGCGATCGCACTGGTCGGGCTGATGTGGCTGCCGCGCGAGCGCTGGCACGACCTCGCGCTGTTCGCGCTCACCGCCGCGTTCTTCTATGGCAGCAATGCCGTCGTGGGCGCGCTGCTCACCGAGCTCTACCCCACCTCCATGCGCACCACCGCCTTCGCCGTCTGCGGCTCGGCGCCGCTCAGTCTGGGTTTCGCGCTGTTCCCGGCGCTGGTGCCGCTGGTCGTGCAGACGAGCGGCTGGCAGATGGCCTTCTCGCTGCTGATCGCGCCGCTGCTGCTGGTGTCGGCCGCGGCGGCGCTGACGCTGCCCAATATCCTGTCAGGAAGGGATATCGACGCAGAGTGAGCGCGGGTCTCAGCCGTGACCCGGCGTGTGATCGACCGGATCGGGCCGTGAGACCCGGTCACCGAGCGGCTCCGCCCCTGCGGGCCGCTCCACGAAGCGCCGCACCCGCGCCCGCTCGCCCTCGATGAGTTGGACGATGCGCTGCCGCACAGCCTGATCGGCGAACGTCGGGCGGGTGTGGCGGCGCAGGTAATCGGCCCAGGTCGGGCTCTCGAAGCGCTCGACCCACAGCAAGGGGTCGTCGATGTCCTGACTCACCGACCAGGCACGCGCGCCGTCACGCCGCCGGATGCGCCCCAATTCATTGACCTCGGCAGCGAACGCCTGGGCATTGGACACCGGTACGCGGTACTCGAGCATCACCACGACCGGGCCCGTGGAGTCGTCCATCTCGACCGCGGGCGGCTGGACGTCCGTGACCACATGGGGATCGAGCGACCCCAATCGGGCGACCGAGACCGGCAACCAACGGGCGACGACGAACGTACTGAGCGCAGCAAGACCGGCCAGTGCGAGCGCCGGCCGCACCCCCAGATCCGTGGCGAGATGACCCGCGATCCAGGCACCTGCGGCCATACCGGCGAAGGCGAAGGTCTGGTACATCGCGAGCGTGCGTCCGGTCACCCAACGCGGCGAGGACATCTGCACGGCGATGTTGAAGGTGGCCAAACTCAGCGTCCAGACGAACCCTGCGACGAAGTGCGCGGACAAAGTGAGCACTGCCCACGGGCTGTAGGCGATCGCAAGCAGGGCGAGGCTCGCGACCGCGCACAGCCCCAATAGCATCCGATCGCTCGAAAAACGCGCACGCAGCGCAGCGCTCGACAGCGCCCCTGCCATCGCACCGACGCCAAAACCGCCGAGCAGCAAGCCGTAGGTCTGGGCTCCTCCGCCGAGCAGATCGCGCGCGACCACCGGCATCAGCGCCGGCACCGCCGACAGCGGCACCGTGAAGAGCAGACAACGCAGCAGCACGGCGATGAGGTGCGGCGACAGCCAGACATAGCGGATACCGGCGGCCACGGCTGATCCGAGCGGCTCTCGCGGCAGCGTGGCGGGCTCACGCTTCGGGCGCCACCAGAGCAAGGTCGCGAGCATCCCGAGATAGGAGAGCGTGTTGATGAGGAATGCGGCGGCTGCGCCGAAGGTGGCCACGATGACACCGCCGATGGCCGGACCCACGCTGCGCGCGATGTTGAAGCCGAAGGCGTTGGCCATGATGGCGGAGGGCACCTGCTCGCGCGGCACCTGCTCGCCGATCGACGCCTGCCAGGCGGGTGCGAAGGACGCGGTCCCGCAGCCGATGAGGAAAGTGAAGAGCAGCAAGGAACCGGGCGTGACCTCGCCTGCGAAGGCGATGCCGGCGAGCGCCGCCGAGGCCACCAGCATGACCCCTTGCGAGACCAACATCACGATCCGCCGGTCGTGGGTGTCGGCGAACGCACCGGCCAGCAACGACAGGAAGAAGAACGGCAGCGTGCCCGCGGTCTGCACCAGGGCGACCATCTGCGGCGAATCCGTGATGGTCGCCATCTGCCATGACGCGCCGACCGTCTGGATGAGGCCCCCGAAGGACGACACCAGCGCTGCCCACCAGAAGGTCGCGAAAACGCGATGCTGGAAGGGCGCGAGGGTGCCTTGGTGCCAACGCGGGGTTCGGGGATCGGGGGGCGAGGTCATGGCGGGTAGGGAGTAACGGTATCATGGGCGCATGACGGTCACCCTCGAATCCATCCACGACACCGCCCGGCGGCTGTCCGGCCATGTCGTGCGCACGCCCTGCCACAGGTCCGAGACGCTCTCGGCGATCACCGGCGCCGAGATCTACCTCAAGTTCGAGAACCAGCAGTTCACCGCCTCGTTCAAGGACCGTGGCGCCCTCGCCAAGCTGCTGTCCCTCGACGAGGCACAAAGGCGGCGCGGCGTGATCGCGATGTCGGCGGGCAACCACGCGCAAGGCGTCGCCCACCATGCGACACGCATGGGCATCCCCGCGACCATCGTGATGCCCGTGTCGGCGCCCTTCAATAAAGTCCAGCAGACGAGGCGGCTCGGAGCGACGGTGGTCCAGCATGGGATGCAGCTCGCCGACGCCGAGATACGCGCCCACGAGATCGCCGTCGAACAAGGCCTGGTCTTCGTTCACCCCTACGACGATGAGACCGTGATCGCCGGTCAGGGGACGGTCGCGCTCGAGATGCTCGAGGACCATCCCGACATCGACTGTCTCTGCGTACCGATCGGCGGCGGCGGCCTGCTCGCCGGCATGGCGATCGCCGCGCGCGGCATCAAGCCCTCGATCGGCCTGATCGGCGTGCAGACCCGCGCTTTCCCGGCGATGCACGCGGCGATCGCCGGCACCACGCCTCAGTTCGCGACGCAGACCATCGCCGAGGGCATCGCGGTCCGTAATGTCGGCCGCATCACCCGCGAGATCATCGGCCGGTTGGTCGAGGACATCCTGTTGGTCGACGAATCGGACATCGAGAACGCGATCAGCCTGCTGATCTCCATCGAGAAGACCGTCGCCGAGGGCGCGGGTGCCGCCGGGCTCGCCGCCGTCCTCACGCATCCCGAGCGGTTCCGGGGCCGCAAGGTCGGCATCGTCATCTGTGGCGGCAACATCGACACGCGCCTGCTCGGCATCGTGCTGCAACGGCAACTGGTGCGCGAACAGCGATTGGTGACGCTGCGTTTCGAGATCACCGATCTGCCCGGCACCCTGGGCCGCATCGCCGGCCTCATCGGCGAGTCCGGCGCCAACATCATCGACGTCACGCACCACCGGCTGTTCCTTGATGTGCCCGCCAAGGCGGCCGATCTGGACTTCACCATCGAGACCCGCGACGCCGAGCACACGGCAGCGGTCGAAGCCGCACTGCATGCTGCGGGATTGATGCCGCGGCGCCTGTCCTCGAGTGGATCATGAACACACCGAAATCCCGTCTTGACCGGATGCTTGCCGCGATCGAACGCGGTGGCAACGCCCTGCCACACCCAGCGACCCTGTTCGCGCTGCTCGCGCTGATCGTGATCGCGGCCTCGTGGCTCGCCTCGCAGGCTGGCCTGGAGGTGAAGCATCCGACCACCGGCGACACAGTGCGTGCGGTGAACCTGCTGAGCCTCGAGGGGCTGCACCGTATCCTCGCCAACCTCGTCACCAACTTCACCGGCTTCGCGCCGCTCGGCACCGTGCTGGTCGCACTGATCGGCATCGGCGTCGCGGAGCACTCCGGGCTCATCGCGGCCTCGCTGCGCAAGCTCGTGCTGTCGGCGCCGCGCCACCTGCTCACCCCGATCATCGTCTTCGCCGGCGTCATGTCCAACATGGCGAGCGAGATCGGCTATGTACTGCTGATCCCGCTCGCGGGCTTGATCTTCATCTCGGCGGGGCGACACCCCATCGTCGGCATGGCCGCAGCCTTCGCCGGCGTGTCGGGTGGCTATTCAGCCAACCTGCTCATCGGCACCATCGACCCGCTGCTCTCGGGGCTCTCCGAGGAGGCCGCGCGCATCGTCGACCCCAGCTACCGTGTGAGCGCCGCAGCGAACATGTATTTCATGCAGTTCTCGACGCCGGTCATCACGCTGCTCGGCTGGTGGGTCACGGAGAAGTTCACGGCACCGCGTTTCCCGGACGGCAGTTTCCGCGCTGTGGGCGCCCAAGATGATTCGATGAGCGCGCCGCTGAGCGTCGAGGAACGCCGCGGCCTGCGTTTCGCGGGCGTCGCCTTGCTTGTGCTCGCTCTCGGCATCATCTGGTCAGGACTGCCCCTCGGCAGTCTGCCCGGCGCGGGTTTCCTCCGCGATCCCGTCACCGGTGACCTGCTCAAGTCCCCGCTGATGTCGAGTGTCGTCGCGCTGATCTTCATCATCGGAGTCGTGCTCGGTGTCGCCTACGGCGTCGGCGCCCGGACGTTGCGCAGCGACGAGGATGTCATCAAAGGCATGAGCGCGAGCATGGCGACGCTCGGCAGCTATCTCGTGCTGGTGTTCTTTGCAGCGCAGTTCGTGGCGTTCTTCAACTGGACGCAGCTCGGCCTGATCATGGCGGTCAACGGCGCGGAGTCGCTCAAGTCGCTCGGCCTGTCGGCGCTGCCGCTGTTCGGGAGCTTCATCCTGCTGACCGCCGTCATCAATCTTTTCATGGGCTCGGCGTCTGCCAAGTGGGCGCTGATGGCGCCGGTTTTCGTGCCGATGTTCATGCTGCTCGGCTATTCGCCCGAACTCACACAGACGGCGTATCGCGTCGGTGACAGCGTCACCAACATCATCTCGCCGATGCTCAGCTATTTCGCACTCATCATCGCCTTCTTCCAGCGCTACGAGCCCAAGGCCGGGCTCGGCACCTTGGTGGCGGTGATGCTGCCCTACTCAGCCACCTTCCTGATCGGCTGGTCGATCCTGTTCGCGATCTGGCTCACGCTCGGCATCCCGGTCGGACCGGACTCGCCGCTGACCTACCCCGCCGCAGACTAAGGGCGGCAGGTCGTCGGAGCCTTGAGTCCGCCAGCCGGCGCGCGGCGCAGCTCAAGGTGCTGAACGCGCGGCGGGATGATGGGCGCGAGCGTCACCGAGGCGATCAGGTCTCCGCGCTCGCACCGCAGCAACCAATCACCGCGCAAAGCGTTCTCGTTCGACACCCAACCGCCCGCATCGCTGCAGGCGCCGACTTCGGCGCGCAGTTGCGTGAACTCGGTCCGGCGGCGGGCCTTGTCCCGGTCGAGGAACAGGTTGCCCGCAGCGAGGCGCAGGGCGGCGGCATCGTCCCAGACATCCACCAACGCATTCACCTCGGCGCGGGCAGCGAGCAGCGCCGCCGCAGGCTGCACCGCGCGCGGCTGCAGGCCACCGGAATCCTTGAGCACCGCAAGCGCCGGACCGAAGGCGTCTCCCCAAGGCGTGTAGGTGCGGTTCCCGAAGGCGATCAAGCCCACGCCGTATTCCGGCAGCCAACGCATCTGCGAACCGAACCCGGGCAGCCCGCCGCTGTGCGCCACGATGTGCGCGAACTCGCAGCTTTGGGAGATCCGCAGGCCGTAGCCGTAGCCAGCCGCGTTGAGCTGCGTGCCACCGGCGCCGTCCCGTGTGACCGTCGCCGGACGCGCCCGCCACAGCTGCTGCATCTCGCGCAGCGAAGCACGCGACACCGGGCCCGGATCCACGCCGTCCCGTGGCGGAAACGCCCCGAGCAACAGCCCGACATAGCGCCCAAGATCCTCGAGCGAGGTGAGCATGCCGCCCATGGCACCGAAGGCGCCATCCGGCAGCTGCGCCTCGCGTTTCCAACGCGCGTCCTCCCAGCGATAGCCCTGCGCGAGTCTCGACGCCGGAACCGTACCCGGCTCGAGCGTCGTCGAGCGCATGCCGAGCGGACGCAGGAGCTCACGCTCGATGTACTGCGCGTACGGGATCCCCGAGACCGCCGCGATCACACGGCCCAGGATCGCGAAGCCGTAGTTGGAGTACTCGTACGCCACGCCGGGTGGATTCGAGAACGGGACGCCCGCTCGCATGAGCTGCGTGAACTCTTGCTCTGAGATGCCGAGCTGCTGGTCCCCCCAAGGGTTGTCTTCCGGGAACCCGGCTGCGTGCGTGAGCAGGTGTCGCAGCGTGATGCGCGGCGCATCGTCGGTCGGGTAACGCAGTCCACCGAGCTCAGGGACATACCGCTCCGCAGGATCATCGAGCGACAGCTTGCCCTCGTCGCGCAGCTTGAGGATCGCCATCGCGGTGAAAGACTTGGTCATGCTGGCGATGCGGAACACCGAATCGCCCTGCACCGGCTGGGCGCCCTCCACATCCCGCAGCCCGGTGGTGCCGAGGTGCGCCAAGCGGCCATCGACCACGATGCCCCAGGCAGCCCCCGGCACGTTCTCTCGGGCGACGAACTCGCGCATGACGCGATCGACCTGCGGGTAGGCGTTCGCGAGTTTGGCGGCGCGGGCGGGATCATCGAAGGCCGCACAATTGGCCGGCGGCGCGGCAGCAGCAGCCGCTGCGTAGACCATCGCACCGAGCAGTCCGAGAACGAAAGACGGGGTCTGTGGCTTCATGACGCTACGGTACCCCAAGCCAGTGCCTCACCCAAGCACAGCATGGGATAAGATGGTTTCGGGAGGAGCCACCACATGATCCAGATTTCCTACCTCAGCAAGACCTCATCGCCGATGTCGGCTGCGCAGTTGGTCAGCCTGCTGCAGCAATGCCATGCCAACAACACGGCGCGTGGCGTCACCGGCATGCTGTTCTACGGCAACGGGACCTTCCTCCAGGTCATCGAGGGCGAGGCGACGACGGTCGATGAACTGGTCGGCAAGATCGCGCGCGACCCCCGCCATGAGGACATCCGCATCCTCTCGCGCAAGGCCATCGAACACCGGGAGCACCCGGATTGGAGCATGGGCTTCGAGCAGGTGACCGCGGAGGGCTTGCGCGATGTAGTCGGGTTGCGCGATTTCTCGGAGTCGGACTTCACGCCAGAGGTGTTGGCCGCTCGAAAAGATGTCGTCGAGACCCTCATGGACCGCTTCCGAGCACCCCATTGGGACCCCTTGGTCCGCGAACTCGACGCCAAAGACAAAGTGCTCGAGCACCTGCGCACCGCCCTCGCCCGTCAACGCGGCCGTGCATCGTTCGCGACCTTGGTCATCGAGAGCTTGGCGGAGGCGGGACGCAAGGGACCGCTTGGCGAGGAGCATCAGCAGCTCTGCGAGTCCGCCCTCAAGTCGCTGCGCGGCGGCTGAGGATCTCTTCGGCCGCGAACTCGGCCTGCCAGCGCGCCATCTGCGCGCGGTTGTCGATGTCCCAGGGGTGGAAACCCGGCCGGTACCACGCGAAGTAGGTGCGCGGGTTGGCGCGGAAGATCCCCGGCTCGCGCCACAGGAAGCGACGCACCGCCTTGCGGGCCTCGCGCGGCGTGAAGCCGTCGACCTCGAGCAGCAGCGACGCATACTGCGTGATGTTGCGCGTGAACATGAAGCTGATGAACACCATCGACCAGAGCCGCAGCATGTAGCGGCGCCACCGCGGCCAATCGCGCGTGACCTCGAGGAACACGTCGTAGGCCACGGCCTTGTGCTCGGTCTCCTCCAATGAATGCCAGCGCCACAGGCGCTCGAGCTCGGGCGCCGTCCGGCCGAAAAGCCGCTCCTGCAAGAGATCGTGCGTCTCGGCCATCATCGCCGTGAAATGCTCGAGCGCAGTGGTGGCGCAGAGCATACGCACCGGACCGAGCGAGCGCGCGACGGCGATCCGCTTGCGGATCCGCGCCTCGATCTCGGCCACCGGATAGCGGTCGCGGTCGATCAGCGAGTTCAGGGCGTGATGCTCGCGGGCATGGATCGCCTCCTGCGTCAGGAAGCCGCGCACGTCGTCGGCCAGCCGACCGGTGAGCCGGGAGCGGTAGTGCCGCACCGAATCCATGAACATCTTCTCGCCGTCCGGGAAGGTCAGCGAGAGCGAGTTGAACACCGCCGTGGCGACCGGGTCGCCGTTCATCCAGTGCGTGCCGCGATGAGCCTCGAGGTCGAAATGCAGGTCGCGGGGCCGCGGCGCGACATCTTTGGGGGTACAGGTCTCGGTCATGGCATCACCGTGGCCGTCGGCGCCGCGATTGTCAATCCTGGCCGGCCGGGGCGGTACTCCCGGCGCATCACGCGGCGCGCCTCGGCCTCATCCAGCAGCACCGGCTTGGTCCGCTCCGCCAAGAAGATCGGCGCCTGGTCGGCATAGTGCGGCGAACTGCGGTCGAGGGTGGCCGACCCGAACTGATGGACGCTGCGCCCGCTCACCCGGCCCTGCCGATCCCATTCGACGAAGTAATACAGGGTGTCGCCCTTGTCAGCGATGAACTTGCCCTCGGAGTCGGGCGCGAATCCCGATTCAAAAGCGCGCAGCACATCGGGACCGCCATCGGTCGGCGCATCGATGCCGCCACGCCTGAACCGGCTGACTTCGCCCCAACGCGGATCGAGCCTGCCGTAGCGCGACTGCAGCAACGAGATGGCACTGCGCAACGATCCGAGCAGATCGCCTGGTGGGGCGCCGAAGAGCGTGGGACCCACCACCGGCAGGCCCGTCAGCACGGCAAGCGCTGCGGCGCGGTTGTCCGCATCGACGCTGAGGTCATAGCCGCGCAGCAAGGCTTGGGCCTGCTGCAAGGATACAGCATCGGCTTCGCCGGAGAAATCACGCGCGAGGATCTGCGCCACCAAGACGGCCATCTGCGAACGGGCCGAGTAACGCTTGTCGTACTTGATGGCCTCGAAGTCCGCCGCGCTGATCGATTGGTCGGCGGCCAACAATTCCGCGAACCGCAGGCCTCGGTTGGTGCGGCGGGTCTCAATGCCGAAGGTCGCCGGATAATCGGCGGCGATCGGGTTGTCGGCGGGAGCGCTGGCGGTGAGCGGCGTATGGTTGGCGTTGTAGACATAGCCTGAAGCGGGCGCGATCACCCTCGGGATGCGCTCGAAAGGCTCGTATCTCTGCCATAGCGTGCGTGAAGTGTCGCCGGGCAACACCCCTCGCCAGTCGTAGGACGGGTCCCGACGCGGGACCACCGCGTTGTAGAGGTAGGCGATGCGTCCCGTGGCATCGGCGTAGATGAAGTTCTGGCTGGGGATCGCCTGCAGCCGCAGCGCCGCCTCGAACTGCTGCCAATCGCGTGCACGGTTGAGCGCGTAGTAGCCCCGCACCTGATCGACGCGATCCATCGTCGACCAGCGCAGCGCGTAGGCGCCCTCCGGCCGGCGGATCACCGGCCCATGCACCGACCACAGCACCTCGCGCTGCACCCGCACCGCCCAGCGACCGAACAGCCGCAGCTGGATCTCGGCCTGCCGCTTCTCGAGACGCCGCCAGACCCCATCGAAGCGGTAGCGGTCGGGATCCTCGGGATCCAACACCAGACGGTAGGTGTCGATCAGATCGGGTTGGTTGACCGTGTTCGCCCAACCGAGCGTGGGGCCGAAACCATGCAGGATGAAGGGCGAGCCGGGGAACACGCCGCCCGCCATGTCCCAACCCGACTCGGACCTCAACCGCACTTCGTACCAGGCCAACGGGCCTTCGTAGGGTTGGTGCGAGTTGATGAGCAGACGCGTCGCCCCGTCCGGCGTGCGCGTGGGAGCGACGGCCATCGCATTGGAGCCGCCACCCTCGGGGATCTGCGGACCGGCGGTGGGTGCGAACAGCGTGCGGATCTCCCGCTCGAGACCGAAGAAGAGCGGCGTGAAGAACACGAATCCGGCGGCGATGTCATCGGCCCGGAGCGTCTGGAAGCCCGGCACGACCTGCTCGGGATGCAGGGCGGCATAGAGGTTGATCCCGTCGGCGTAGCCTTGCAGTACCGCCCACAGCTCGGGTGAGAGACGGCCCTCCGCACGCGCCCGCGGGACGCCCTCGGCGACGCGCTCTCGCACACGCAACAATCCGACCAAGTAGTCGGTGATCGCCGGATCGGCACCCGCCACCGCGAACGGCGGCGCCAACCCGACCGCACGCGCGGCGGCGTTCAGCAAGCGCGGCGACTGGCCCTCGACCAGCGCAAACCGGCCGCGACTGGTCATCAGCGACTGCTGTATCGTGCGAAAATCGTCTTCGGAATGCGCATAGGCCAGACCGAAGGCGACATCGGCGTCGCTGCGGCCATAGATGTGCGGCACGCCATGGCTATCGCGCAAGATGCGCACATCGTAGCGTTCACCGAGCGTCCTCGATGCGACCGGATCGAACGCGGCGATGCGGAACGGTCGCAGCCAAACCACCGCCACCAGCGACGACACCAGCAAGACCACACCGCCCCATGTCACGACACGCCGAAGCACCCGTCTCATCATCCAACTCCTGCCGAGCGTGGCGGGCGGGAGCAGGACGCTCGTCGCACACACTGCCGGTCGCCGTTCTGGCCGTCATCATATCGGGTGGGGCAGCCGCGCAAAGCCTGTCCGACGCGCCACCTGAGGCACCGCCCACCCCGCGCCTCGAAGAGGTGCAGGTCTCGGCGCCCGAGCCTCGATATGTCTCTCCGACCCTGCGCGATCGGATCGGGCGCATCTGGGTGCCGGTGTTCATCGACGGTCAGGGTCCGCTGCGGTTGGTGCTCGACACCGGCGCGACCCGTTCCGCCCTCACCCATGCCGCCGTGGCGCGACTTGGGCTCGAGGTCGATCCGAAGCGCACCGTGATGCTGCGCGGCACCACCGGCTCCGCCCGTGCACAGATCGTCAAAGCCCGCACCGTCGAGGTCGGCGACCTGCTGGCTACACGGCAGACCTTGGTCGTGGTGGAGGACGCGTTCGGCGGCGCCGAAGGGGTGCTGGCGACGACCGCGCTTGCTGATCGGCGCATCCTCGCCGACTTCAAGCGAGACCGCATCGAGATCACCCGCTCCAAGGGACGCACCGCAGCGCCCGGCTTCACCGTGCTGCCGATCAAGCTGCTCGATCGATACGTGCCTTGGGTGGAAGCGAGCGTCGGCGGAGTGCGCGTCAAGGCGGTCATCGACACCGGCTCACAGCAGACGATAGGTACGCCAGCGCTGCGCGCCGCGCTGATCACCAAGCGGCGGGAGATGGCAGGCCGCGATGAAGAAGTGATCGGCGTCACCGGCGATGTGCAGGCCGGCCGCAGCGTCGCCTCGCCTCGGATCCTGCTCGGCAACATCTCGGTGCGCAACGCGCGCATCAATTTCGTCGACCTACCGATCTTCGAGCGTTGGCGCTTGAGCGACGAGCCCGCCTTGCTGATCGGCATGGATGTGCTCGGCGTCCTCGATACGCTCGTCATCGACTATCATCGTCGTGAGCTGCAGATCCGGTCCGCAACGAGGTGACCTGATGGACTACACGCTGATCGACAGTCCGGTGGGTGCGCTGCTTGCTCTCGCCGCTGCCGATGCGCTGGTCGGTCTTTATTTCGTGGACGCCGCCCATGCCCCGCGACCGGGGGACGACTGGTCCGCCTCGCCCCGTCATGCCGTCCTGCAGGACACCCGCCGCCAGCTCGAAGAATACTTTGGGGAACGGCGCCGTACTTTCGATCTGCCGCTGCGACCGACCGGGACACGGTTCCAGTCGCAGGTCTGGCAGACGCTGCAAGACATCCCGTACGGCAGTACTAGCAGCTACGGCGCGATGGCAGCACGCCTCGGCCAACCCGGCGCTGCGCGCGCCGTGGGCGCGGCCAACGCGCGCAACCCGATCTCCATCATCGTCCCCTGCCATCGCGCCATCGGCGCCGATGGCCGCCTCAACGGCTACGCGGGCGGCGTCGACCGCAAGGCGGCTTTGCTCAAGCTCGAGGGCGCGTGGCCTCCGCAGGGCTGATGCTCGCGCTCAAGCTGTTGCTGGTGCCGACCTTGCTCGCCGCGGTCACGCTGGCCGGCCGGCGCTGGGGGCAACGCACCGCCGGTTGGCTTGGCAGCTTCCCGATCGTCGCCGGACCGATCCTGCTGATCCTCGCGATCGAGCACGGCGCCCCCTTCGCTGCGCTGGCTGCGGAGCGGGCGATGGCGGCGATCGCCGCGACCATGGCGTTCTTCGTGGTGTTGGCCCGTCTTGCGCCGCGCCTGCGATGGGCGTCAGCCCTCGGCATCGCTTTCATCGCCTGGGTCGCACTGGTCGCGGCGCTCTCGTGGTTGCCCGCCACGCTGCCCATCGCGACGTCCGCGGCCGTGGTCGCACTGGCCTTGGCGCCCCTCGCTATGGGCGCCGAGCTCGCGACGCCCGCCGCGCCCGCCGCGACCGGTCCCACGCCCTCACGGCCATCGCGCTGGGAACTGCCCTCCCGCATGCTCGCTGGCGCGGCGCTGGCCCTCATCACCAGCCATCTCGGCGCGCGGTTCGGACCCGAGACGAGCGGCTATGCGGCGTTGTTCCCGGTGGTCGGCGCGACCGCCGCCGGATTCAACCTCGCGCGGCAGGGCGCCCCTTCCGCGGTCTCGTTCCTGCGGGGCATGAACCGCGGCATGTGGTCTGTCGCCGTATTCTGCGGCGTGCTCTCGCTTGCGCTTCTGCACCTGACGGTACCGGCAGCCTTCGGCATCGCCCTGCTCGCCACGGTCGTGAGCCACGCGATCGTCCAGCCGCGCTCACCGTAGCCGCCCCCCCTTAAAACAAGAGCGCGAGCAGCGTGGCCTGCCGGATGGCGCGCTTGGCATCGAGCTCGGCTGCGACATCGGCGCCGCCGATCAGTTGCACCTTGAGGCCTGCGGCCTGCAGGGGCGCGAGCAGGTCGCGGCGCGGCTCCTGACCGGTGCAGAGCACCACGGTGTCCACCGCGAGCGTCTGCGGTTGGTCTGCGATCGTGATGTGCAGCCCGGCATCATCGATGCGGTCGTAGCGCACACCGCCCACCATCTGTACACGCTTCATCTTGAGCGCCGTGCGGTGGATCCAACCGGTGGTCTTGCCGAGCCCCGCACCGGGTTTTCCGGTTTTTCGCTGTAGCAGCATGATCTCGCGCGCGGGCGGTGCCGGCTGCGCGCGTACGCCGGCCACACCGCCGCGTGCGTCCGACGGATCACCGACGCCCCACTCGCGTCGCCACGCCTCTCGATCGAGCGCGGTCGAGGGGCCATCGTGCGCGAGGAACTCAGCGACATCGAAGCCGATGCCGCCCGCGCCGATGATCGCGACGCGACGACCTACGGTCCGTGAACCGTTGAGCACTTCGAGATAGCTGACAACGTTCGGATGGTCCTGTCCTGGGATCCGCGGATCGCGTGGCACCACGCCCGTCGCGAGCAGCACCTCATCGAAGGAACCCGCGACCAGGATGTCGGCTGTCGCGCGTGTACCGAGCCGCAGCGTCACGCCGGTCTCGCGCAATCGTTCGTCGAAATAGCGCAGCGTCTCCTCGAACTCTTCCTTGCCGGGGATGATCTTGGCGAGGTTGAACTGGCCGCCGATCGCCGACGCAGACTCGAACAGCGTGACCGCATGGCCGCGCTCGGCGAGCGTGGTGGCGGCGGCGAGCCCTGCGGGGCCTGCACCGACCACGGCGATGCGGCGCGACACCGTCGCAGGACGGAGCACGAGTTCGGTCTCGTGACAGGCCCGCGGATTGACGAGACAGGATGCCAGCTCGTTGCCGAAAGTGTGATCGAGGCAGGCCTGGTTGCAGGCGATGCAGGTGTTGATGCTGGCTGCACGACCGGTAGCGGCCTTGCGCACGAAGTCCGGATCCGCGAGCAACGGTCGCGCCATGGACACGAAATCGGCATCGCCTGACGCGAGTACGGCTTCGGCGATCTCGGGCGTGTTGATGCGGTTGCTGGCACAGACCGGTATCGACACCTCGCCCTTGAGCTTACGCGCGAGCCAGGTGAAGGCGGCACGGGGCACCGAAGTCGCGATGGTGGGGATCCGCGCTTCGTGCCAACCGATGCCCGAGTTGAGCATCGACGCGCCTGCCGCCTCGATGGCGCGGGCGAGTTGCGCGACTTCGGACCAGTCCTGCCCCTCGGGCACGAGGTCGATGAGCGAGATGCGGTAGATCAGAATGAAATCCTTGCCGACCGCCTCGCGCACCCGCGAGACGATCTCTACCGGCAGTTGCATGCGCTGCTCGTAGGGGCCGCCCCAACGATCCTCGCGCTTGTTGGTGTGCGTCACCAGGAACTGGTTGATGAAGTAACCCTCGGAGCCCATCACCTCGACGCCGTCGTACCCCGCCTCGCGTGCGAGCGTCGCGCAGCGCACGAAGGCCCGGATCTGGCGCTCGACACCCGCCGCACTCAACGCACGGGGCGTGAAGGGCGTGATGGGCGAGCGGATGCGCGAGGGCGCGACCAGCAGCGGCTGGTAGCCGTATCGCCCGCTGTGGAGGATCTGCAGGGCGATGCGGCCGCCTTCGCGGTGCACGGCCTCGGTGATCACGCGGTGATCGCGCGCCGCGCGATGCGTGGCGAGCCGCGATCCGAAGGGCGAGAGCCATCCCTCGATGTTCGGCGCGAACCCGCCCGTGACCATGAGCCCCACACCGCCCCGCGCACGCTCGGCGAAGTAGGCCGCAAGACGCGGGAAGTGCGCGATCTTGTCCTCGAGCCCGGTGTGCATGGAGCCCATCAGCACGCGGTTGGGCAGCGTCACGCCGGCGAGGGTGATGGGCGATAACAGGTGAGGGTAGGACATTCCGGTCTCCGGCAGCGGACAGCCGCCAGAGGATACCCTGAGGCGTAAGCGCCCGTCGCAGGGACCCTGCCACTTGACCGCAGGCGGACATGTGGTTGTACTCGGTCTTCCTAAGGACCGCAGGAGGCCATACCCGATGTTCTCGCATGTCATGATCGGCACCAACGATCTCGAGCGCGCCAAGCGCTTCTACGACGCGCTGCTCGGTACGCTCGGCATCAAACCCGCCATGGTCGACGGGCACCGCATCTTCTACCGCTCGCCGACCGGCGTGCTCTCGATCTCGCTGCCGATCGACGGTCAGCCGGCCACTGCCGCCAACGGCGCGACGCTCGGCTTCGCAGCGAGCTCCCCCGAACAAGCGCAGGCCTGGCATGCGGCGGGTCTCGCCGCGGGCGGCACCGCCGTCGAGGATCCGCCGGGTATACGCGAGGGCAAGGGCATGAAGCTCTATCTCGCCTACCTCCGGGACCCTGACGGCAACAAGCTCTGTGCGCTCCACCGGATGTAAGGCCGCCGCCGCGCTGCTCGCGCTGCTGGCGTCGATCACGGCAGGCGCTGCCGAACCTGCGCCTGCGCCTGCCCCCTCGTCCGCGCTGACGCCGCTTCAGGCCAAGGCGCGCGAGATCTTCGAGCGCGTCATCGCTTTCAAGAGCATCGCGCCCGGCTACGAGACGCCACAACTGGTCGACTACCTCGCGGGCGAGCTCCGCACGGCAGGCTTCGCTGAGCAGGACATGCTGATCGGACGCCTGGACGAGACGGCCTATCTGGTCGTGCGCTACCGCGGCCAGCCGCCGGCCGGCACGACCGCGCGCAAGCCGATCCTGCTGCTCTCGCATCTCGATGTGGTCCCGGCGCTCAAAGAACACTGGAAGCGCGACCCCTTCAAGCTCGAAGAAGCGAACGGCTTCTTCTACGGCCGCGGCACGCTCGATGTAAAGAACGGCGTCGCCACGCTGGTGGCGCTGTTCGCGCGCCTGAAGCAGGAAGGCTTCGTGCCGACGCGCGATCTCGTGATGGTGCTGACCGGCGATGAAGAGACGACCGGCGCCACCGCCCGCAAACTCATCGACGAGCAGCGTGACTGGGTGGATGCAGAGTACGCGCTCAACACCGATGCGGGCGGCGGCACGCTCGACAAGGACGGCAAGGCGCTGTCCTACAACATCCAGACCGCGGAGAAGACCTACGCCAGCTACAAGCTCAGCGCCTTCAACGCGGGTGGCCACAGCTCGCAGCCACGCGCCGACAACGCGATCTACGAGCTCGCCGACGCCCTCAAGGCCGTGCAGGCGCATCGCTTCCCGGTGGAATGGTCGGAAACCACGATCGGCTACTTCAAGGCGATGGGCGCCACGACCGCAGGACCGCTCGGCGCGGCGATGCGCGCCTTCGCAACCGATCCGCGCGATGCCGCCGCCGCCGATGAACTCTGGAAGCATCCCGCCTATGTCGGCGCCACCCGCACCACCTGCGTCGCGACCCAACTGCGCGCAGGCCACGCCGAGAACGCGCTGCCGCAGCAGGCCACCGCCACGGTCAACTGCCGCATCTTCCCGGGTGTGACGCCGCAGGCGGTGCGCGACACGCTGCAGCAGGTGGTCGGTGAGAAGATCGAGGTCGAGGTGATGGACGAGCCGCGTTATAGCGACGCCTCGCCGCTACGCGACGATGTCCTGCAGGCGGTGACCGCCGCCGTGCACGCACGGCATCCGGGCATCCCCATCATCCCGATCCAGGAGTCGGGCGCCACCGACGGCCTGTTCTTCCGCGCCGGCGGCATCCCAACCTACGGGATCAGCGAGATCTTCATCCGCGCCGAGGACCAATTCGCACACGGTCTGGACGAACGCATCCCGGTGCAGTCGTTCTACGATGGGCTCGATCATTGGCATCACATCGTGCACACGCTCGCCGGGCCCGCCCTGCCGAAGATCACCGGCGGACCATTGGTGGTCGACTGCGGCAAGTTGATCGATGGCCTCACCGACAGCGTGCGTGAACGCCAGCGGCTGCGCATCGAGGCTGGGCGCATCGTGTCCGTCGAGCCGTTGCCCCCCTCCGCGACGGCGTCCGCACCGTCCATGGACCTCGCCGTGGGTGCACCCTCGCCCGGGGCGCAGCATCTGGATCTGTCGGCGTACACCTGCTTGCCGGGCCTGCTCGACCTGCACACGCACATCACTGACCTGCCGGAGAACACCGCGGATTTCCGCATCTATCCGCGGCGCAGCCCCGATGAGCATATGGCGTTCGCGCGCACCAATGCCGCCGCCACACTGCAGGCGGGCTTCACGACCGTGCGCGATGTGGGCGGCTATGTCGGCGGTCTCGACCGGGAACTGCGCGACGAGATCGATGCCGGCCGCACGCCGGGCCCGCGCATGCAGGTGTCCATCGGCTACCTCACCATCTCTGGCGGCGGCGGTGACATGCTGCTGCCCGGTTTCCCGCGTGCAGAGGCCCGCACGCCGCTCGCACGGCTGCGGCGCGGCGTGGCGAAGGGGCCCGACGAGTTCGCCGCCAAGGCCCGAGTTTTCCTCGACGACGGGGCCGATGTCCTGAAGATCATCGCATCGGGCGCGGTGCTCTCACCCGGCGGCGTCCCGGGTTCGCCGGAGATGACCCCGGCCGAGATCGAAGCGGTGGCGCGCGAAGCCAAGGCCCGCGGCAAGCGGCTCGCAGCGCACGCGCACGGCGCGCGCTCGGTCAAGGAAGCCATCCTCGCAGGGGCCGACACCATCGAGCATGCCTCCATCATCGACGAGGAGGGTCTGTTGCTCGCGCGCGAACGCGGCGTGGCGCTCGCCATGGATGTGTACAACGGTGATTACATCGACACCGAGGGCCGCCGCCAGGGTTGGCCCGCCGAATTCCTGCAGAAGAACCTCGACACCACCGAACTGCAACGCAAGGCCTTCACGCGTGCCGTGGAGCTCGGCGTACCGATCGTCTTCGCGAGCGACGCGGGTGTGTTCCCGCACGGCCTGAACGCCCGCCAGTTCCGCATCATGGTCGAACGCGGCATGACGCCGATGCAGGCGATCCGAGCCGCCACCGGCGTGGCCGCGCATCACATGGGTTGGAGCGATCGCGTCGGCGCGCTCGCGCCGGGACGCTACGGCGATCTCATCGCGGTGCGCGGCGATCCGCTCACCGACATCACGATGCTCGAGCGCGTGGACGTGGTGGTGAAAGGGGGCGTCGTGGCGAAGGACGGCGTACCCGCGCCGGTGGTCAGCGCGCAGCGACGCTGACCCCGCACACCGAGGTCGCCCATGTCAGGGCGCGCGTCAGGTCTCGCGGTCTTCGGCGTCCTGTCGTAGCCGCAGCTTCTCGAGGCTCATCTTGTCCTTCATGCTCATCACGAGCGCGGCGATGGCGAGGATGAGGATGCCGCCCGCCTCGAACAGGATGTTGACCGGATCGATATCTTTGCTCTGCAGGATGATCATGCGGCAGAGCGCCGTCATGGCGATGATGATCGGCAGCGTCACCGGGATACGGTGGCTCTTGTAGAACGCGCCGACCATGCCGATGACCTCGGCGTAGATGAACAGCAGGAACAGATCGCCGAGTTCGACCTTGGCGGTCTGGATGAGGCGCATGACCTCGAGCCCCGCCGCGTACAGTGTGGCGAACCCGATCACCAAGAGGATCGCGTTCTCGCTGAAACGCACCACGCGGATACTGAGATTTCGGACCTGCTCGGACATCACCCTAGGGTAGTCCAGCGTCCGGGGCGACGCCAGCCCGTCCGGCCGTGCTACCGTCCACCCATCGCCCCCGCTCGAGATCGGGAACAAAGAACGGACCCCAAGGAGCCCCACCATGCGCAGCCCCCTCTCCTGCTTTCGCCCCAGCCTCGCCGCCCTCCTCGCCGCCGTCCTCTTGATCGGACCCCCGGCACCCGCCGCGGCCGATGACGATGGGCTGCGCCTGCCGCCGACCGGGCATACGCTGCTCAACCTGTCAGCGAGTGAACGGATGACCCTGCCGCAGGACCTGCTCGGCGCCTCGCTGCGCGTGGAGTCGCGCAGCGCCGACCCCCGCAAGGTGCAGGACGACATCAACAAGGCGATGACGGCGGCGCTCGCCCTCACCAAGACCGTGGCCGCCGTGAAGACCACGACCGGCAGCTACCAGGTGTACGAGCAGCGGCTCGAACGCAATGTCCGCCTCTGGCAGGGGCAGCAGTCCCTGCAGCTCGAGTCCAAGGATTCGGCGGCGCTGCTCGATCTTGCGGGGCGCCTGCAGGGCCTCGGCTTCGTGATGAGCGGGATGAACTGGTCGCTCTCGCCAGAGCGTGCCGAGTCGGTACGCGATGAGTTGATGGTCAAGGCACTTGGCAAGCTGCGGGACAAAGCCGCGCTCGTCGCGCGCACGCTCGGCAAGTCGGGCTATGTACTCACGGACATCAACCTCGCGGGCGTCCCGCAGCCGATGCCGATGTATGGCGCCGCGCGGATGGAGATGGCGATGGCATCCGATAGCGCAGTGGCGCCACCGGTCGCCGAGGCTGGCGAGACCGAGGTGACGGTCGGCGTGTCGGCGCGGGCCTTGCTCAAGCCTTGAGCGCGCGACGCCCCGGGGTGGCACATCACCCCTGCCGCAGCGATGGTTCGGCGATAGAATAGATGCCATGAATACATCCACTGCGCACGTTCGCCTCCGCACCACCTCAATCACCATCGCGCTGGCGTTTGGCGCGCTGATCACCGGTCAGGCCCACGCCGCCGGCCCGATCAGCATCGAGAGCCCCTGGACGCGCGCGACGGCCGCCGCGCAGACCGTCGGCGGCGGCTTCATGACGATCGTCAACACGGGCAAGGCGGAGGATCGCTTGGTGTCGGCCAGCAGCCCGGTCGCCGCCGAGGTCCAGATCCACGACATGAAGATGGAAGAGGGCGTGATGCGCATGCGTCAGCTGACGGGCGGTCTCGCCGTGCCGGCAGGCGCCCGCGTGGAGCTCAAACCGCGCAGTCTGCACCTGATGTTCATGCAACTGAAGGCCCCGCTGGTCGCAGGTCAGACGGTGCCGGTGACGCTGCAGTTCGAGAAAGCGGGCAGCGTCGCGGTGCAGTTCCGCGTCGAGGCGATGGGCGCATCAGCGCCCACGGCCACCGTACAGCAGTCCGCGGCGCCGAAGCAAGGCTCAGCGCCGCATCACCACCACTGATCGGCCCGGCATGACCTAGCGTCGCACGAGATCGATCACCTCGGTCGGCGTGAGCGTGGTCGAGCGCTCGCGGATCGCAGGCAGATACTGCTGCTCTTTGCTCTTGGCTGAAGCCACCAACTCCTGGAAGGTGCTGCGCAGCAGATCCGTCGACATCACCCGCCCACCGGCGTAGTAGCGCTTGGCGAGTTGCCCGAGCGCGTAGGTGGTGGCGAAGGAGAACGCGGCTCCGGTCGCGGCGCGGCCGAGGCCGCCGATGGCCCGGCCTGCCACCTTGCCGAGCAGGCCGCCGATGAGCTTGCGTCCGATCTGCTCGACATACTGCGAGGTGAGACCGACGCCGACCGTCGCGATGAATTCTTTGACGTGGCCTTGATCGAGCTCCACGCCATGGGCCTGGCCGATCTTGTACACCATGCGTACCTGCAGCGGGATGATCGCCATCGATGCCCAGGACTGCGGCAGCAGCTCTAGCGCGCCGTTGAGGATGGAATAGTTGAGGATGGACTTGTCGAGCTCGGCCTCGGGCACCCGGCTCGGGACGCGGACGCCGGAACCAGCGGCCGGAGCGGCCTTGGCCGCCGTCGCCGCAGCCGCCGTGGCGACCGTGGCCGCGCCGGCGGCGACCGGCCGCGGCGCAGGGATGTAGGCCGCCTCGGCGATCGCATCGGCTTGCGCCGCGGCGGCGGCGGCCGTGGCGTCCCCCTCCAGCCCCAGCGTGCGACGCAGCTCGGCGAGGAAGGCTTGCTCCGGCGCATCCTGCACCCCGTCGGCATCGCAGACGCACACGGCCATCTCATAGGCGAGCTGTCGGTGCTCGATCGACGGCAGCGCCGCCGCCGCATCGGCGACGGTCACCCGCTTGAGCAGCACGTCCTGATAGACGCCCGCCAACGCCGCACCACCCTCGCCCGCCAGCGACTCGGCGGCATCGCGCACCGCCGTGCGTTCGACATCGGACTTGCGGCCGTCGGCCAGGGCCGCATGCACCATGATGTTGAGGACGGCGCGCTGCTCGGCGGTGTTCATCGTCGGACTCCTGAGGGGGTTGGACAGGGCGGAAAGTTCGATCCAGGACGACAGCATTGACGCTCCGAACGCCAAGAAGTTCCAGAGCGCAGGCTCTCCCGAGCGGTGGCGGGGGGCGGCGGGATCGATGACAGGTGCAACACGTCGGATAGTCGCCGATACTTCGCCCGGTTGCCAACCACCGTCCGCCAACCACCCCTTCGAGGTGCCGCCGATGATCCTGGAAGTCGCCGACCTGCGCATCCAACCCGGCCGACAGGCCGAGTTCGATGCCGCCATCCTGCACGGACTGCAGACCGTGATCGCCAAAGCGCAGGGCTGCAAGGGCTGGAAGGTTAACCAAGGCATCGAGAGCCCCGAGCGCTACCTGCTGATGATCTTCTGGGAGACGCTCGAAGATCACACGGTGCACTTCCGTGAAGGGCCGCTGTTCCCGGAGTGGCGCGCGATCGTCGGGCCGTTCTTCGCCGCACCGCCGGTGGTCGAACACTTCACGCTGACCGGAAAGAGCTGACATGCGCCTTCGCACCCTCGTCCTCGGCGCCCTCAGTGCGCTGATCATCGCCGGCGGCCTCTGGTTCGCGAGCCTCGATAAGGAGACCCGCGGACTTCTGACAGCGCTCCCCACCAATCGCGATGTCTTGAGCTGGAAGCAGACTCAACGCGAGGCCGCTTTCCGTGCGATGGACCGGATCCCGCTGCTCGCCAAAGCCGCCACGGTCACGCCTTCGCCGACGCCGCTCGCGTTGCCCGCCGGTAAACCCCTCGAGATTCCGGGCATCGGGGACTACATGCGTACGCAGAACACCGCGGGGCTCGTCATCCTGCAGGATGGCGAGATCCGCTTCGAGCGTTACGGGCTCGATTTCGACGCGGCGGGTCGGTGGACCAGCTTCTCGGTCGCCAAGTCCTTCACCTCGACACTGGTCGGCGCAGCCATCCAAGACGGCCACATCAAGAGTCTCGAGGATAAAGTCAGCCAGTACATCCCGGGACTGCGCGGCTCGGCTTATGACGATGTGACCATCCGCCAATTGCTGACCATGAGCTCGGGCGTGAGGTGGAACGAAGATTACGAAGATCCGAACGCCGATGTCGCGCAGTTCAACAACGCCACGCCGGATGCGGGTGTGGACGCCACGGTGAGCTACCTGCGCAAGCTCCCGCGCGCGCATCCGCCCGGCGAGGTCTGGAACTACAACACCGGCGAGACCAACCTCATCGGCGTGCTCGTGTCCTCCGCCACCGGCAAGCCGCTCACGCAGTACCTGCAGGAGAAGATCTGGCATCCAGCGGGCATGGAAGCGACCGCCACCTGGCTGCTCGGTCGCACCGGTCACGAGATCGCCGGTTGCTGTCTGCAGGCTGCGACGCGCGATTTCGGACGCTTCGGTCTCTTCGTGCTGGCCAATGGTGCCGCGGGCGGCCAGCAGATCGTCCCGCCCGACTGGTTCGGGCAAGCGACGCGCAAACAGAAAGACATCGGCGATCCAGGGCGCGGCTATGGCTTCCAGTGGTGGACCTACGACGACGGTTCGGTCGCAGCCCAAGGTATCTTCGGCCAGGGCATCTACATCGACCCGCAGCGCCGGCTGGTGATCGCCAGCAACTCCAACTGGACCCGCGCCTCGCTCGGCCCGGAATCCAAAGCCCGAGAAGCGTTCTATGCGCAGGTGCGCGCGCTGATCGACGCGGGCGGCTGAAGCGCCCTCGACGTCACCGTCGGCGCAAGGATCCTGCCGGCGCGCCCCCCACCTCCGGCTTCACATGTCGGTCGTACCACCCGATCGTGCCCAAGATCGCGGCGAGCCATTGGCTCGGGCGTCCGAAGCCATGGCTGGCCTCCGGCAGACGCATCAGCGCGCTCTCGACGCCCTGCAGCTGCAACGCCTGGAAGTACTGCTCCGAATCCGACATCGGCGTGCGCCAGTCCTGCTCGCCTGTGATGATGAGCGTCGGCGTGCGCACTTTGCCGACCAGCGACAAGGGTGAGCGCGCCCAATATTTCTCAGGCTCCTCCCAGGGTAGACGATCGAACCACGCGGTGCCCATGGCCGCGCCGATGTCGGTGGTGAGCGCGGTCGAGGCCCAGTTGATCACCGGGCGCTTCACCGACGCCGCCGCGAAGCGGTCGGTCTTACCGATCGCCCAGGACGACAGCACGCCGCCGCCCGAGCCACCGCCGATATAGAGCCGTGCCGGGTCGATGAAGCCACGCGCGAGCACGGCATCGATCGAACTCATGAGATCGTCGTGGTCCTTGCCCGGATAGGCACGGTTGATGAGGCTCGCGAACGCCTCACCGTAGCCGATCGAGCCGCGTGGATTGGTGAAGAGCACCACATAGCCCGCCGCCGCGTAAAGATGGTGCGTGATCGAGAACATCGGTCCGTAATCGATGTGCGGCCCGCCGTGGATGTCGAGCGCGAGCGGATACTTGCGCGACGCATCGAAGCCAGGCGGATAGAGGATCCAGCCGTGCACCCGCTGACCGCCCGCACTCGAGCGCTCCCAGATCTCCTCCAAACGACCGATGTCGCGGGTCGCGCGCCAGGCCGCGTTGAGATCCCAGAGGATCCGCTCGCCGCGCCCCTCGTCCACCGCGAGGGCTGCAGGCCGGTCCGGTTCCACGCTCGGGTACGCGAAGACACCGCGCGCAGCGGAATACGACCCGCCGCCCGAACTCGGCAACAGGAGCCGAGTGTTGCCGACCTCGGCGACGCGAGCCTGGGGTTTCGCGACGCCGTCCGCATCGACGAAGCCGACGCGGTTGACGCCTTGGTCCTGATACAGGAAGTGCAGCCCAGCGCCATCCTCACGCCAGCGCGGCTGCTCGGTGTTGCGGTCGAGCGCCTGCGTGAGATTGCGAGCGGGCGCCGTGCGCACACCGCTATCCGCAGCGACCAACGGCATCAAAAAGACGTCGTTGCGCTGATAGGAGTTGCGGCGCGTGTGCCAACCGACATAAGCGACCTGCCGACCGTCGGGGCTCACCGCCGGGCTTTGCTCGGTGCCATCGTCACGCGTCAACTGCCGCGGCGCAGCGCCTTCGGCGAGCGGCCACAGCCAAAGATCCGACTGGTTGGCGCGGCGTCGGGCCGCAGGATCGGTGTCACCCGACACGACGACCGCCGAACCGTCGGGCAGCCAAGCCGGCGCCTCATCCCGTGCGCCCCAGTCCCCGCTGCCACGGGTGATCTGCCGCGGCGCACCGCCCTCAATACCGACGACGAACACATGGGTCTCGCCCGGCGTCAGGTAGCCCGACGAATCGGTGCGGTACGGATAATCGCGCACGACGCGCGGCGGCGACGCCCATTGCGCGGCAGCGGGCTTCTCAGGCAAAGAATAGAACGGTTCCGGTTGCTTCTCGAGAAGCGCGACATAGGCAAGCGCACGCGAATCCGGCGACCACGCGAGTGAACGCGGCGGCTGCGGCGCATCGGTGAGCGCACGGGCGCGCCCGTCGGCGACATCGACCACCAGCACCTGCGGCTTGCCGCCCTCGCGGCCGATGAAGGCGAGACGCGTACCGTCCGGCGACCACCGCACTCCGCCCGCCGAGCGGTCCGCCCCCACCAGCATCCGGCGCGTACCGTCCACGACCGAGACCAGCCAAAGTTCGTGGTTGACGCGGTCGGTGTTGATGTCGCGTGTCTGGCGCAACACCGCGATCGTGCGACCATCCGGCGACAACTGCGGATCGACCGGTTGTTCGAGACGGTAAAGATCGAGCGCTTCGATCGGGGTGCGGGAGGTCTGCGCCCAGAGCGGTGCGGCCGACCCAAGCGCGAGGACCGAGAACATGATCGCCGAGGTTCTCGAGGCAGATCTGCGAAGCCCGATACGGATCCTGTCTGACATGGCGCTCAACCCTCCTCTTCGTCCCCTGGATCGGATGCCTTGCCGAGCACCACCTGCGCATCGCTCGTCGGGAGCGCCTCCACATCGCGCAGCTTGCGCTCGATGGCGCGCGTGCGGACCTCGGCCTTGCCGATGGAGTTGGTGACGGTCTCGAGCTGTTTTTTGGTGTTGGCGAGCACTTCGCCGAACCGACCGAACTCGGTCTTCACCGCGCCGAGCAGCAGCTGGATCTCTCCAGAACGCTGCTCGATGGCCAGCGTGCGGAAGCCCATCTGCAGACTGTTCAGGATGGCGGCGAGCGTGGTGGGACCTGCGATCACCACCCGGAAATCGCGCTGCAGCGTGTCGGCGAGACCCGGGCGCCGCAGCACCTCGGCATAGAGTCCCTCGGTCGGCAGGAACAGCAGCGCAAAGTCCGTGGTGTACGGCGGCTCGATGTACTTGTCACGGATGGTCTTGGCCTCGAGGCGGATGCGCATCTCCAGGGCGCGCGCAGATTCCTCGACGGCCGCGGCATCGGCGCGATCCTGTGCGGCGATCAGGCGGTCGTAGTCCTCGGCCGGAAACTTCGAGTCGATGGGCAGCCAGACCTGCGCGCCGTCCACCCTGCCCGGCATGCGGATCGCGAACTCGACGCGCTCGCTCGACCCCGGCCGCGTCGCCACATTCTTCTCGAACTGCTCGCGCACCAGCATCTGCTCGAGCAGCGCCTCGAGCTGTACCTCACCCCAAGTGCCGCGCGTCTTGACGTTGGTGAGCACGCGCTTGAGATCGCCGACACCCGCGGCAAGGGTCTGCATCTCACCCAGGCCACGGTGCACCTGCTCGAGGCGATCAGAGACGAGCTTGAAGGACTCTCCCAAGCGATGCTCGAGGGTGGCGTGCAAGCGCTCGTCGACCGTCTTGCGCATCTCTTCGAGCTTGGCGGCGTTCTCGCCCTGCAGCTCGCGCAGCTTGGTCTCGAGGGTGTTGCGGATCTCGGTGAGCCGCGCCTCATTGGCCTCGGTGAGCTTGGCGAGCTGTGCGGCGAAGCCGTCGATCTTGCCATCCTGCACGGTGGCGATCCCCGACATCTGCGTCGCGAGCGTCTGGCTGAAGTTGTTGAGGCTGCCCGAGAGCTCCGTACGCTGCGCGCTGCCGACCTCGCCGAGGTCGCGCCGCACGCGCCCGATCTCCTCGCGCATCTCGCGGCCGCTGCGATCGACCGCCTCGAGCGCCGCCGAGTCCGTGACCGGCGGCCGCGGGCGGAACAACAGCACCGCGAGGCAGACCAGGGCCAGGATCAAGAGCACGATGACGGCGATCAGCAAGTTGTCGGCGGACATGCAGGACCTGGCCAAGGACGGGGGATGGGATGATTCTAACGCGCGCGGACGCTCGACCGGGCACCAGTTCCCTGCGTATCCTAGCTCCCGCCTTCCGTTCCTCCACCGCGACCGCCCGAGGCCACCATGTCCCGATCCGCCACCATGTCCCGATCCGTTAGAACCGCCACCCCGTTCACCCTCGCGTGCGCGCTCTCGCTGTCGTTCACCCCGGCCGCGCTCGCCGATGTCGTGGTCGTCCAGGCCGCCCGCGTCCTCGCCGAACCGGGCAAGGCACCCCGCGGCTCCACCAGCATCGTGATCGAGAACGGGCGCATCACCGCGCTCCTCGACGGCCGGCAATCCGGTCCGGTCGGTGCGCGCGTGATCGATCTCGGCGATCGGTTCGTGCTACCCGGCCTCATCGACAGCCATGTGCATCTCGACTCCGACGCCGGCGGCCAGGCGGCGCTCCTCGAGGCAGTGAGCTCGAGCCCGGGCCACAACGCCCTGCGGGCGCAGTGGAACGGCATGAAGACCCTTCGTGCGGGCTTCACCACCGTGCGCAACTTGGGCGACGGCAGCGGCGCAACGCTCGCGCTGCGCGATGCCATCGACAACGGCTGGGTCATGGGCCCACGCATCATCGACGCCGGCCGCTCGATCTCGGTCACCTCAGGCCACATGGACAACACCCTGAGCGTGGCGGAGAACCTGCACCCTGGGATCACGCAGGACAACCTCTGCAACGGCGCAGACAGCTGTCGCGAGGCGGTGCGACGGCAAGTACGGCGCGGCGTGGACGTCATCAAGATCGCGACCACAGGCGGCGTCAACAGCCGTATCGGCGCAGGCCTCGGCCAGCAGATGTTCGCGGACGAAACGAAGGCGGTGGTCGAGACTGCGCATCTGCACGGCAAGAAGGTCGCGGTGCACGCGCACGGCACGGACGGCATCAACGTCGCGCTCGCCGCCGGCGCGGATTCCATCGAGCACGGCACCATGCCGAACGACGAGACGCTGCGGCTCTTCAAGCAGGGCGGCGCGTTCTATGTGCCGACGCTCTCGACCGTGAACGGCTACCGCGAACGCCTCGCCAAGGACCCGAACGCCTATCCGCCCGCGGTGCTGGAGAAGGTGATGTGGCGGCTCGAAGTCACCGGCAAGGCGTTGGAGAAGTCCGTACCCGCGGGTGTCAAGATCGCCTTCGGCACCGATGCCGGTGTCTCCAAGCACGGCCGCAACGCCGACGAGTTCGAGCTGATGGTGAAGCACGGCATGACGCCCGCGACGGCGATCGTCGCGGCGACGACCAACGCCGCGGAGCTGCTCGGCGTCGCCAAGGACGTCGGCGCGCTGCGTCCCGGAATGGCGGCGGATCTCATCGCGGTGCCCGGCGACCCGCTCAAGGACATCACGGGCCTCAAGACCGTGCAGTTCGTGATGAAAGGCGGGCGCGTGGTGCCGATGGCGGACTAGGGGCCCGCCCCGAGCGCGATCTGCTCCTGCTTGTTCGCCTCGCGCAGCTGCTGGATCACTTCGTCGTAGTATGGGCGGTCCTTGAGACTCGCGTACTCGCCCGGGAAACAGACCGTCACGAGGTCGGCAGCGACCGGTGAGAAGTTCGCGAGCGTCGTCGCGCAGCGCACCCCGGTCGGCAAGCGCGTGTTGTCGATCACCGGGAAATCGTAGAAGCCGACGGTGAACTGCGCGCGCGAATCCGGCAACGCTGCGCTGCCATCGGCGGCCGTCACGCGCATCCGGACCGTGAGTTGCTGCTGCGTCACATCCGCCTTGAGCACCCGCATCCCGACCTCGAAGGTCTGTCCATCGACGGTGACCGTCTCCGGATCGAGCGCGACACCCGCCGCACCTGCCGCGGCGAGCGCCTCGAGATCAACCGTGCGGCGGTAACTCTGCCCCTTACCCTCCAGCGCGAACAACTGCTTCGCCGAGATCTCGCGCGCCACACGGTTGAGGCGCACGAAGTAGTCCGCTTTACCGGGATCGTTCGAACGCAGCAACTGCCGCTGCACCTCGAGGAAGAGCGGCTTGAGGTTCAGCGAGTCGTGGAAGTTGTAGGCGAGCAGTTCGAGGTTCAACACACGCGCCGACAGCTCGTCGCTGGTCGGCGTCAGGAAGCTCGTGATGATCGACTGGAACATGTCCTTGCGAAGGCTCGCCTCGGCCTCCTCACGCCGGCTCATGAGCTCCGAATACAGGCGCGCATTGGTATCGAGCGACTGGCGCCGCTCGAGCAGCTGCGAGCCCTTGATGCCCACGAAAGCGACCGCGAACGCGGTGAGCAGTCCACCGATCGGCGCGAGCAGGATCGCGAACTTGTCCCAGACGTCCTTCTCTCTCATCGGCGCCGGCTCTTTCATCGGCGGCGGGCAACGAGTCGCCCTTCTTTGAGCTCGAGGACGATATCGGCCTGCGCAGCGTCGTCGTAGGAGGCGACATCGACGGTCGCGGTCTTGCCTTGGTGTGTGATCGTGAGCGTGCACTTGCCGGTCTCGGTGACGACCAGGTTGTAGGTGCCGGTGCGGTCGGTCTTCACGGCGGGGTAGGCCTTCTCGCCGCAGCGTGCCGCGACCATCACGCCCTCCCCGACGGCTGCGCCGTTAAGATTGATCTTGCCGAAGATCTCACCGGCCTCGGCGACCGACGATAGGGCGATGAGCAACGCAACAGCGAAAGATAGAGGTGGAAGACGGGTCATGCGGGTCTCCTGAGGTGCGGATGGCGGATCAGGCCGCTTCGGCGGGGGGGCGCCGCAGCAGGACGACCACCAGCGTGATGACGGTGAGGGGGATGACGAAACCCATCATCACCGAGGAATAGGCGCCCAGGGCATCGTGCTGCTGGGCGGCGAGGATGAGATAAGCGACGTAGGCGGCGTAGTACGCGAGGAACACGGCGCCCTCCCAGCGCGCGATCTCGCGGCCGGTCAGGAATACCGGGAGGCATGCCAGCGCTACGGCAAGCATGACCCAGATGTCGAAGTTGAGCACCGAGGCAGGCACCGCGAGACCCGCCGAACCGGCAACGAGACCCGAGAGACCAAGGCAACCCAAGATGTTGAAGGTGTTGCTGCCCACCACATTGCCGACGGCGATGTCGCGCTCACCTTTGATCGCCGCCATCACCGAAGTCGCGACCTCCGGCATCGAAGTGCCGGCGGCGACGATCGTCAGGCCGATGACCAGGTCGCTCACGCCCATGGACTTGGCGAAGATGATCGCGGCATCCACCAACCAACCCGATCCAGCGACCAAAAAACCAAGGCCTATCGCGATCAGGAGCAACTGCACCGGGAGCGATGCGTCCCAGCCGCCCACGGGTGCCGCTTTGAACTCCGCCGCGTATTCGTCTTGGGCGGCCTTCGTCTCGCGTCGCGACTGCACGACGAGGAACACGGTATAGGCGACGAGCAGCGCGACCAGCATCAGCCCGTCCACGAGGCCGAGGCGGCCGTCGAGCGACAGCAAAAGCAGCAGCAGCGAGGCGCCGAGCATGATCGGGCCTTCCTGCCGGATCAGCTGGATGTGTACCACCAGCGGCGTGATGAGCGCCGCAACGCCGAGGATGAACAACACGTTGAAGATGTTGCTGCCCACCACGTTGCCGAGCGCGATGTCCGTACGGCCGTCCATCACGGCGCCCACCGACACCGCGACCTCGGGCGCGCTCGTGCCGAAGGCGACGATGGTAAGACCCACCACCAGCGGCGAGATACCGAAGGACAATGCGAGCTTTGAAGCACCCCGGACCAAAAATTCCGCGCCTGCGATCAAGGCCACGAGCCCGGCGATGAACATCAGTAGTGTCATAGGAACAACCCCCTCGGCATCGATTTTTCTGAGGCCCGGTCAGGATTATAGGTCGCCCTGACCGACTGCTGTCGTACGATCGACGCCCGCGCTGTGTCAGGTCTGGAAGCGGATCTTCGCTCCGGGCGGTATCTGTCCGGCAAGATCGAGGTGGTGCTCGGCCACCACGGCGATGACGGGATATCCCCCCGTCAGGGGATGATCCGCGAGCAGCAACACCGGCTGGCCATCGTGCGGCACCTGGATCGCACCTCGGACCAACCCTTCGCTTTGCAGCTCGGCCGCATCCCGCCGCGTGAGCGACCGAGCACCCTGGAGCCGCAGCCCGACGCGGCTCGACTGCGGTGTGACCTTCCACTCCTGCCCGCAGAGATCAGCGATGGCCTCGTCCGTGAACCCCTCCGCCCGCGGTCCGAGGGTCACATCGAGCTCGATCGTCTCGCCGGAGGCCGGCAGCGACTGTATGGCCTCTCGAGCGGCGGTCCCGTCCTTTGCCAGCGGATCGGCATCACCCTGCGAGAGCGTCTTTACGGCAAGGCTATCGCCCTTCACGATCGGCGCCGGCCCGAGCGCTGCCAAGGTATCGCGCGATGCGCTACCGAGTGTCCCTTGTACTTCGAACCCGCCGCGCACCGCGAGATAGGTGCGCAAGCCCCGGGCGGGGTAGCCGATCTTCATGCGGTCGCCAAGGCTGAGCGCGATCGGCCGACCGAGCGCCGCTTCAAAGACCTCACCTGACGCGCGCTGCACGCTGATCGGCGTCGGCGCTCCGGCGAGCGCGACCACCATCGCACCGGAACACTGGAACGCACTGCTGCCGAGCGTGATCTCGAGACAGGCAAGTCCGGGCGGATTGCCGACGGCGCGGTTCGCGGCCCGCAGCGCATGGCGATCGGCAGCACCGGAGGGCGCGACGCCGAGATGCGCGTGGCCGGGGCGACCCAGGTCCTGCAGCAAGGCGGGCAGCAACGCCGCCGTCACCTCGAGATAGGGGCCCGATCTGCGCGCCTCGGGCACGGACTGACGGCTCGTCGCCGGACCGATGGCCGCCGCGACGCCAACGCCGACGCCGACCTCCCGAAAACGTACCCGCGTACCCGGTGTCAGCAACGCCGGTGGATCGCGATCGACATCCCACATCTTCAGGGATGTCGCGCCGATGATCCGCCAACCACCCGGCGTGGCCTGCGGATACACGCCGCAGTAGACGCCTCCGAGCGCGACCGACCCCGCGGGCACCTGCGGGCGCGGCGTCGATCGGCGTGGCACCTGTAGCGCCGGATCGCCACCGACGAGATAAGCGAAACCGGGGGCGAAGCCGCAGAACGCGACCGTGAACTCGCTCTGCTGATGACGACGGATGATGTCGTCGACCTCGAGACCCACCAGCTGCGCCACCTCAGCGAGGTCCTCGCCGTCGTAGCGCACCGGGATCTCCACCAGCGATCCCCGCGGAGCGCGGGATGCCCCCTGCTGCATCGTCAGATCGCGCTGCGCCAGTGCTTCCGCAAGCGCCTTGGTCGAAAGCCGGTCCGGATCGAAGCGCAGCATCAGCGTCCGCGCCGCCGGCAGCAACTCCTCGATGCCGTCGAGCAGCTGCGACGTCAGGCTGGCGTGAAATGTCAGCACTTGCTCGAGATCTGCGAGTTCGACGAGCACCGTCGAGCGGTTGACGGGCAGGATGCGCATCGTCACGGAAGGAATGACTTCACCCTGAGACCCTCGGCCTCGAGCCGACTTCGGACCTCTCGGGCGATCGCGACGGCACCCGGGCTGTCGCCGTGTACGCAGAGGGACTGCGCCTCGATGCGGATGAGGCTGCCATCGATCGCCTCGATGACGCCCTCGGTCGCAAGCCGGACCATGCGTGCGGCTATCACCACCGGATCGTGCAGCACGGCACCGGCCTCGCGACGCGGCACCAGATGCCCTGCCGGCGTGTACGCGCGGTCCGCGTAGGCCTCTGCGACGACGACGAGCCCCGCTGCACGCGCCTGGTCGAGGATGGGCGCACCCGCGAGTCCCATCAGCACGAGCGAAGGATCGACGGCCCTGAGCGCAGCGATCACGGCCGCACCCTGCACAGGGTCTACGGCGATGCGGTTGTAGAGCGCGCCGTGCGGCTTCACATACCGCACCCGCGCACCTGCGGCGGCGGCGGCCCCTGAGAGTGCACCGATCTGGTAGATCACATCGGCAGTGAGATCCGCCGGCGCGATGTCCATGTCGCGCCGCCCGAAGCCGACACGGTCGGGATACGAGACATGCGCGCCGACCACGACGCCGCGCCCGACCGCCACCTTCACGGTGTGCAGGATGCCGGCCGGGTCGCCGGCATGGAAACCGCAGGCGACATTGGCGCTCGTGACGAGCTCGATCATGGCCGCGTCATCGCCCATGCGCCACGCGCCGTAGCTCTCGCCGAGATCGCTGTTGAGATCGATCGATTCCATGGTCATCCCCCCAACAGCGCGAAGATCGGGCCGATCGACTTGTACCCCATGTGCCAAGTCAACGCACAGACGCCGACACCGAGGCCGAGCAGCCAGCGCGGATAGCGGTGGTCGCCCATCAGGTCCGAACGCGCCCAGGCGGCGTACAGGACGATGGAGAACCCAATCGGCAGGATCAAGCCGTTCAGACCGCCGACGAACACCAGCATCTTGGCAGGGGGCGTGGTGATGACGAGATACAGCACGAGCGAGACGCCGATGAAAGCGACCGTGGCGATGTCGCGGGCGCGCTCACTCATGTCCGCCTTGAACACTGTCAGGAACGAGACCGAAGTATAGGCGGCGCCGATGACGCTGGTGAGCGCGGCGACCCACAGGATCGCGCCGAAGAGCTGCAGACCCATGGTGCCCGCCGCCGCCTCGAAAGCCTGCGCGGCGGGGTTGGCGCTGCCGCCTGACAGATCGATCTGTGTGCCGGCAGCCACCACGCCAAGCACTGCCAAAAAAAGAACGAAGCGCATGACGCCGGTCACAGCGATGCCCGTGAGCGCTGCGCGACTGACCGCATCGAGGTTCTCGGGTCCGGTCATTCCTTTGTCGAGCAGACGATGCGCGCCCGCGTAGGTGATGTAGCCGCCGACCGTTCCACCGACGATGGTGGTGATGGTCGCGAAGTCGACCTGGTCGGGGAACACGGTCTGGCGCAGCGCCTCGCCGACCGGCGGCGACGAGACGAACGCGACATACACCGTCAACGCGATCATCACCACGCCCGCGACGATGACCAGGCGGTCGAACGCGACGCCTGCGCGGCGCGACAGGAAAAGACCGAGGGCAAACAGCGCGCTCAAAAGCCCGCCCCACTTGGGGTCGAGGCCTACGAGCACGTTGAGACCGAGACCCGTCCCACCGATGTTGCCGATGTTGAAGAACAGGCCGCCGATGACGACCAGGACCGTGAGCAGATAGCCGCTGCCGGGGAGCGCCGCATTGGCGAGATCCGACGCGCGCATGCGGGTGAGCGTCACCACGCGCCAGATGTTCAGCTGCACGACGAAGTCGATGAGGATCGACGCCAAGATACCGAAGGCGAACGCGGCGCCGAGCGTGCTGGTGAAGGTCGCGGTCTGGGTGATGAAACCAGGACCGATGGCCGAGGTCGCCATCAGGAAGACGGCGGCGGTCAACGAAGCGCGGCGCGATCCCATGCGTGGGAGTGTATCAGCGGGTCGGAAATCGCGGCCAGCATCCCGAGGGGCAAGCATTCCGACGCTTTGACCGACCCTTGACGGCGGCTTCACGTCCGCTTCACGGCGGAGCCTTCAGCATCCATCGCGTCGATTCCGTCATCCAACAAGGAGTGATCCCATGACCAAGATCCAAACAGAAAGACTGCTGGTGCGCGCAGGACTGGTGCTGATCGCGCTGGTCGGGGCCGATGCCGCCCGTGCGTCCGAGGACCGCAAGTGGTACGCCACCGGCACCGCCGGCTTCGTGACCCAATCCGACCAACAGTTGGATTACACGCGCCCCGGCGTCGCCGGCGTGACCTCGCGCACGCTGCCCTTCGACAACGGCATCCTGACCGGCGCCGCGATCGGCCGCTATGTGGGCGATGCCTGGCGCGTCGAAGCCGAGTTCATGTACCAGTCGGTCGATCACCCGAACTTCACGCTCGTGACCGGCACGGCGGGCGATGGCAACTATGCGTCGACGACGGTGGCCGTGAACGCGCTGCGCGACTTCGACCTGTTCGGCTCACCGAGCGCGAAGACCTACGCTGGACTCGGTGCCGTCTACGCGACCGAGGTCGATGTCGACTTCGAGACCGACGGCGTCGAGAAGTCCTTCAGCGGCTCGGGCGCGGGCGTGCAAGCGCTCATCGGTGCGCGGTACTCCTTCGGCGAGCGCGCGTTCGTCGATGCCGGCGTCCGCTACCTGCTGGTCTCCGGCGTGGAGCTGGACGCCGAGGAAGGCGGCGCGGTCGGTCGGATCAAGGCCGACTACGAACCGCTCGCTGTCACCGTGTCCTTCGGCTGGCGCTTCTGACGGCGTCTTCACATCCGCTTCACAGCAGACCCTGCAGGATCTCCCCCAATGAAAATGAATGTCGACCCGAAGATCGCCCTCAACTTCATCGGCTGCCAGGTCGCATGGTCTGCCTGTGTGCTGGGCGGCGCCAACGACCGGGCCCTCGCCGGTACGTTGGTCGCCGCGGCGGTGATCGTGCTGCACCTGGCGCTCGTCAAGCGGGCCGCCCCGGAGGCGCTGCTGATCGCCACGGCCTCCGTGATCGGACTGGTCTGGGACAGCGCCTTGATCGCCATCGGCCTGTTCACCTACCCGAGCGGCATCATCGTTCCCGGCCTCGCGCCCTACTGGATGGTCGCGCTTTGGGCGGTGTTCGCCACCTCGCTCAACCTGTCCATGGGGTTCCTGAAGGGCCGGCTCTGGCTGGCGGCGCTGGTCGGCGGGATCGGCGGTCCGGTCTCCTACCTCGCAGGCGGCCGGCTGGGAGGCCTCGAGATGGCCGATCCAGCACTCGCTCTTGGGGTGCAGGCGCTCGGCTGGGCCGTGCTGCTGCCACTCCTGAGCCACCTTGCGACACAACTCGACGGCACCTCTCCCGCACCTTCGCCCGTCTCGCAAGAGGTGCGCAGCCATGTTTGACCCCATCCTCTGGTTCCAGGGCCTCGCCGCACTCGCCCTGTTCGCGGCCGCCGGTTGGTTGCTGAGTCTGCCGCTGCGCAACGTGAGCATCGTCGACAGCCTGTGGTCGCTGATGTTCCTGTTGGCGGCGACGGTCTATCTGACCGGCCAAGGCGAGCCGGGTCCGCGCGCGTGGCTGGTGACCACGCTGGTGGCCCTGTGGGCGATCCGGCTCGCCGCGTACATCACCTGGCGCAACCACGGACACGGCGAAGACTTCCGCTACCAGAAGATCCGGGAACGGAACGACCCAGGCTTCGCCTTCAAGAGCCTCTACCTCGTCTTCGGTCTGCAGGCCGCGCTCGCGTGGGTGATCTCACTTCCGCTGCTGGCCGCCATCGACTCTTCAGCCCCGCTCGGCTGGCTGGATGCGGCGGGTGCTACGCTGTGGCTGGTCGGGATGGTGTTCGAGGCGGGCGGCGACTGGCAGCTCGCGCGCTTCAAGCGCGATCCGGCCAATCGTGGCAAGGTTCTGGACAGCGGACTGTGGCGCTATACCCGGCATCCGAACTACTTCGGCGACTTCTGCGTGTGGTGGGGATTCTTCCTGATCGCACTGTCCGCCGGCGGGTGGTGGAGTGTCATCGGCCCGCTGCTGATGTCCTTCATGTTGCTGAAGGTGTCGGGCGTGGCGCTGCTCGAGAAGGACATTGGTGAGCGCCGCCCCGACTATCAGGCCTACATCCGCCGTACGAACGCCTTCTTCCCAGCCCCCCCTCGGGACACCTGACTCGACTCGACTTCCATGGGAGCACTGAACATGAGATCGCTGACCCAGAGAACCGTCAACACGCTGTCCATCGTCGCAGCCTCGCTGATCGCGACGCTCGCGACCCCGCTGCAGGCCACCGGCGCCGACGGCGCCCGCAAGCTGAGCTTCGATGTGTTCTTGGACGACCGCGCGATCGGCTACCAACGGTTCTCGTTGACGCCAGCGGGCGAAGCCCTACGCATCGAGACGCAGGCGCGGTTCGAGGTCAAGGTACTGCGGATCACGGCGTTCTCGTACGACCACCGCAACACCGAAGTCTGGCGCGGCGGCTGTCTGCGCTCCATCGACGCCTTCACCGACTCCAACGGAAAAAAGTCTGCCGTCAGCGGCCGCGCGCAGGGCAACGCGTTCGTCGTTGCCACGAAGGACGGCGAGCGCGCCCTCGGTGATTGTGTGGCGACCTTCGCGTACTGGGACAAGGGTATCCTGCTGCGCAGCCAGACCCTGCTCAACTCGCAGACCGGTGAGCATGTACCGGTCCGGATCGCACCGCTCGGAGCGGGCACCCAGCGTATCGGTAGCCGCGACTTGCCCGTCGCACGCTACGCGATCAAAGGCAAGGGGATCGACATCACCCTTGCGTACACCCCGGACAGCGACGAGTGGGTGGCGCTCGACAGCAAGATGGAGGGCGGACGGACACTGCGCTACCGGCGCAACATCGGCGAATTGGACCGCGCGACGGCGGCTCAGCCGCCCCGGACCGGCGGCGTCGCATCCGGTCGCTGAGCGCCCGCGGTATACTGCGGGCACGGACCGACGACGCCATGACAGACGAGCCGCGACAACCCAACATATTGCTGGTCGACGACCACCGAGACATCGCGGGCGCGATCATCGAGTACCTCGAGCACCGGGGGTTCGCGGTCGACTACGCGGCCGACGGCATCACCGGGCTGCACCTCGCCGTGACCAACCCCTACGATGTCATCGTGCTCGACATCATGATGCCCGGGCTCGACGGACTCTCGGTCTGCCGAAAGCTGCGCGAGGAAGCCCGCATCGACACGCCGCTCCTCATGCTCACGGCCCGCGACACCCTCGACGACAAGATCACCGGCCTCAGCGCCGGCGCGGACGACTACCTCGTCAAGCCCTTCGAGGTGCGCGAGCTTGAGGCACGCATCAGCACCCTCCTCCGCCGTCATCGTCGAGCGGTCGCCCGCGAGATCTACACCGTCGGCGATCTTACGCTCGACACCGGCACGCTGCGGGTCGCGCGCGGTGGCCAGGCGCTCACGCTCACGCCGATCGGACTCAAGCTGCTCACCGTGCTGATGCGCGCTTCGCCACGCGTCGTCACGCGACAACAGCTCGAGCGCGAGGTCTGGGGCGACCTGCTGCCCGACAGCGATACGCTGCGCAGCCATCTCTATTCGCTGCGCAAGGCGATCGATAAGCCCTTCGAACACCCGCTGCTGCACACCATCGCCGGTGCCGGATACCGGCTGTCGGACGACGATGGCCGCTAGCGGAGTGCGTGCGCGGCTCGGTCGCGCTTTCCTGCTGCAATCCGTGTTCATCGGCGCAGCGGCGGTGGTCGGCGTGTTCCTCGCCAGCCTGCTGCTCGAAGGCGTGCTGATCCGTCAGGCCTTGAGCGAAGAAAGCGCACATTTCTGGGAGCAGCACGAGCGCGACCCTGCGTTCCCGCTGCCGGCGACCGTGAACCTCACCGGCCACCTCGGCTCCGCGCCCGCGTCGATCGCGGGCCTGCCCCCCGGCTATCACGACCGCGTGGTCGACGGCGTCGATACGGTGGTCCTCGTGTCGGACCGGGGCGGTGAACGGCTGTACCTGATGTTCGACCGCAGCGGCGTCGGCAAGCTCGCCACCATGTTCGGCCTGCTTCCGCTCGCGATGGTGCTGCTGGTGCTGTACCTGACGACCTGGCTTGCGTTCCGCGCCTCCCGCCGCGCGTTCTCGCCCGTCATCGCGCTGGCACGGGCGGTGCGCGGGCTCGACCCGGCGTCGCCGGATCCCGCGCAGCTCGACCCCGCCCAGCTGCCGAAGGACGCCGACGACGAGGTGCGCGAGCTCGCCGAAGCGCTCAACCGCTACGCCCAGCGTCTCAATGAATTCGTCGCACGCGAACGCGACTTCACCCGCGATGCCAGCCACGAACTGCGCAGCCCGCTCACGGTGATCCAATTGGCCGCCGGCATGCTCGAGACCGACACCGGGCTCAGCGAGGCGAGCCGCCGGTCCGTAGCGCGCATCTCGCGTGCATCGCGCGACATGGAGGAGCTCACCAGCGCCTTTCTGCTGCTCGCCCGGGAGTCGCAGACCGGTCTGCCCGTCGAGGACACCTGCATCAACGATGTGCTCGCCGACGAACTCGACCGGGCGCGTCTGCTCGCCGCCGGTCGCCCCATCGGGTCGCGGCTCACCGCCACGCACCGCCTGTCCGTCGATGCGCCTGAGAAGGTGCTGCCGGTGCTGCTCGGCAACCTGCTGCGCAACGCGTTCTCCTACACGGATGCCGGGGAGGTGACGGTGGAGGTCGGAGAGGCCTCGGTCGTCATCCGCGACACCGGCGTCGGCATGGCCCCGGAGCAGCTCGACGCGATGTACCAACCGTTCGTCCGCGGCGATACCGCACGGCGCGGCGGACACGGTGTCGGGCTCACCATCGTTCGCCGTCTGTCAGACCGCTTCGGGTGGCCGGTGACGATCGAAAGCAGTCCGGGCGTCGGCACCCGCGTCGAGATCCGCTTCCCCGACGCACGCAGCGAGCCGCTCGATGGCTGAGCGCTGGGGCGCAGGGACCTCGCAGGATCAATCCATGCCAGCGGATACCCGATCAGAAGCGCCAGACGAGAGCCAGCGACAGCTCGAACTCCGTATCGCTGCGTGCGATGGGGCTGTCACCGATGTCGCTCGAATAGAACTCGACGCCCGCCTGCGCGATCGCATGCAGCTTGCGGGTGAGATGCCGGCGGTGCACGA
>Ga0315906_10001151_pt1 | contig 39846 bp, 33 predicted proteins | sample LakEriMetagenome_4_FD_203526 | JGI IMG/M metagenome (GOLD analysis project Ga0315906, IMG submission 203526) | Freshwater fungal communities from buoy surface, Lake Erie, Ohio, United States - Buoy 2 MA122 | ecosystem: Environmental > Aquatic > Freshwater > Lake > Lake biofilm | place: USA... | reverse complement strand
TTTGCCCGCGCCTTCACCTTGCCATAGGCTGCCACGGTGGTGGCCATGTCGAGCACCACGGGCGGCTCATCGCCAGCAGGGAAGGCGGCAGCAATCGGATTGGTGGAGAGCAGCATCTCCATCCCGCCCCACGGCGGCAGATGGTTGGCATTGCCCACGGCAAAATACAGGCCCAGCATCTGATGCTCGAGCGGCTTTCTCGCGTACAGCGAGGCAGGCCCTGCATGGTTGCTGTAGCGCGTGCTCACCCAGCCCACGCCGCATTCGCGCGCCTTGGCAATGGCCAGATCCACAGCCCGCGACACCACCAGATGACCCATGCCGTTATCGCCATCGATCACCGCCATGGCCGCCTTCTCGCGCACCACCCGGATATCGGGTCGGACATTGATGCCGCCCGCCTGGATACGCCTGCTGTACTGCGGCAGACGAATCACGCCATGGCCGTCTGAGCCCTGAAGGTCGGCTTCAGCCATCAGCGTCGCGACCTGGCCGGCATCGGACTCAGGCAAGCCCTGGACAACGAATGCCGCGCGGATGAAATCGCGCAGCGCCTCGAACGTGACTCGCGGTGAAGCAGATGTTGCAGTCATGAAGTTGGCACTGAAAACGGAACGGATGGGAGCGCCAGACCAGTTAATCCCGGTCATAGCGCGCTGGATAGTACACCGTCCGGGCGGTCATCATTGACAAGCGTCGGTCGAACACCGATAGTCGCCCGCACCCGGCAAAGACCGGTTCGTGCAGCGCCTTAACGCGGCTCAGACAAATCATCACCATCCGGAGACCCTGTTACTTTTCTGCCTGGTTTTCATTCCCGCTCACTTCATGTGGCGCTGTTCTGCAGCCCACCCCACCCCCGATGCGCACCAGTTCCGAACGAATCCTCAGCACCCACACCGGCAGCCTGCCCCGCCCCGCCTCGCTGGTTGATCTATATGCCCGCCGGGCGCGCGGCGAAACGGTTGACGAGACCCAGCTTGCCGCTGAAGGCCACGCCGCCATGCTGCGCTCGGTCGAGCGCCAGATCGAGGCCGGTCTCGACGTAATCAACAACGGCGAGCAGCAGCGCGAGGGCTTTTTCCTCTATGTCCAGCACCGGATGTCGGGCTTTGGCGGCAGCTGGAAACGCTGGACCCGCGCCGATGTCGAGCGCTATCCCGCCTTCCGCCAGATGATGGACGAGCAGAACCGCGGGCGGACTGCGGTGAGTAACTTCGCGCCGCCACGGGTGGTCAGCGAAGTCCGTTACATCGACCCTGCTGTCGCCTCAGTGGAGGCGAGCGATTTCGCGCAGGCGCTTCGGGGCCGCGACGCTGGCTATGTCGAGGCCTTCCTCACAGCGCCCTCGCCCGGCATCATTGCCGCGGCCTGTCGCAACGAGCACTACGACAGCGAGCGCGCCTACCTGCGGGCATTGGGCGAGGCGCTACGCCACGAATACGAGGCGATCGTCAACGCCGGCTTTGTGCTGCAACTCGACTGCCCCGACCTCGCGCTGGAACACCATGTGTCATTTCACGAGGCCGGCGAAGCGCGTTTCCTGCAGTTCGTCGAGCTCGTTGTTGAAACGCTCAATGATGCAATCCGCAACATCCCGCCCGATCGGGTTCGCATGCATGTCTGCTGGGGTAACTACGAAGGCCCACACGACTGCGATGTGCCGCTTGAGCTCATCTGGCCCGTCATTCGTGAGGCCCGCGTAGGCGGCTTCGTGCTGCCGTTTGCCAATGCCCGACACGCCCATGAAATGCGTGTTTTGAAGCGAATGCCGCTCAAGGACGATCAGGTGATCGTGGCGGGCGTGATCGACGTGCTCACCAATTTCATCGAGCACCCCGAGGTGGTCGCCGACCGGCTCGAGCAGATGAGCGGCTTTGTACGCGGCCCCGAGCAGGTCATGGCTGGCACTGACTGCGGCTTTGATACGTCGGCGGGCATGGGGCGCGTCGCCTCCGATGTGGTGTGGGCGAAGCTGCGCGCGCTGACCGAAGGCGCACGGCTCGCGAGCACGCGTCTTTATCCCAACGCCGGTTGAACCCACAAGTGATCGAGCGCCTTCTCAACCTGTTCTGGATCCTGCTGGGTAGCGGTGGGGCCTGGCATTCATGGACGCTGGGGCTACGCGGACCCTCGGGGCCGGAGAGCGGCCTATTCCCGTTCATCGCCTCCTGCGCGATTGCCTGTCTGGGCCTTGCGCTGATGGCGAGCCGGGGCAGCACCGCGCGGAATCCGCAGTGGCCCGACGCGGGCTCCGGGCTTCGCGCGGCGGGTGTTGCACTGGGCATCGCACTGATGGCCGTCGGTATGGACCGCATCGGCTTCGTGGCGGCGGCTGCCATTGCCATGCCGGTGCTTCTCCGAACCATCGACCGCGCTTCCTGGCTGGAAACGGTGCTGCTCACCATCGGGTCGATCGCCGCGATCGTCCTCATCTTCGGCCGACTGCTCGGCATGCCGCTACCGCGCGGCCCCTGGGGCTGGTAAACCACCATGGACGCACTCTCGGGTCTTGCCATGGGGTTCAGCGTCATGCTGACGCCGGCCAACCTCTACTACTGCTTTCTGGGGAGCCTGATCGGCACGATGGTCGGTGTGCTGCCGGGGCTCGGTCCGCTTGCGGCACTTGCGCTTCTCTTGCCGGTCACCTTCACGCTGAGCCCGATTGCAGGGTTGGCCATGCTTGCCGCCATTTTCTATGGCGCAATGTATGGCGGCTCGACCACCTCAATCCTGGTCAATATCCCGGGCGAGGCCGCCTCGGTCATCACCTGTCTCGATGGCCACCAGATGGCGATGCAGGGGCGTGCGGGCGCAGCGCTTGGCATGGCGGCGCTCGGCTCATTCATCGCAGGCACGCTCAGCCTGATCGTACTCACTTTTTTCGCGCCCGCACTGGCTGCCATCGCCATCCGCTTCGGGCCTCCCGAAAATTTCGGTTTGATGGCGCTGGGGCTTGTCTGCACGCTCTTCATGATCACTGGCTCGAAGCTGAAGGGCCTGCTCATGATCGGGCTTGGGTTCCTGCTGTCCTCGGTTGGCATGGATATGGTGAACGGCAACGAGCGTTTCACCTTCGGCATCACCAACCTCACCGCCGGCGTTGAGCTGCTTGCGGTGGTGATCGGGCTCTTTGGCATCAGCGAAATTCTGCTGAACGTCGAACGGATCGTGCAGAACACGCTGGTCGCAGAGCGCATCAGAAAGCTGCTGCCAACCTGGTCTGACTGGAAAGCGTCTTTTGCGCCCATCCTTCGCGGCAGCGGCCTGGGCTTCATCCTGGGCATCGTTCCGGGCGGCGGCCCCATCACCGCATCGTTCATGTCTTACGCCATGGAACGGCGTATGTCACGCGAGCCCGAGCGCTTTGGCAAAGGCGCAATCGAGGGCGTGGCGGGACCAGAGTCAGCCAACAACGCAGCGGTGGCGGGCAGCATGATTCCGCTTCTGTCGCTTGGCATTCCCAGTAATCCCATTACCGCGCTCCTCCTGGGCGCGCTCATCATCCAGGGCATTCAGCCCGGTCCGCTCTTCATCACCCAACGCCCCGACCTGTTCTGGGGCGTAGTGGCGGCGATGTATATCGGTAATGTGATGCTGCTGGTACTCAATCTGCCGCTGATTGGGCTCTGGGTGCAGATGCTGCGCATTCCCTACCGGTTCCTGTTTCCGATCATCGTGCTGCTTGCCATGGTCGGCACCTATTCCGCCAACAAGAATGTGTTCGACATCTGGGTGATGCTGGGGTTCGGCGTTCTGGGCTGGCTGCTGCGTAAGCTCGAATACGACATCGCGCCCTTCGTGCTCGCCTTTGTGCTGGCACCGCTTCTGGAACAGTCGCTCCGTCAGTCCATGACGATGTCGGTCGATGGTGCGATGATTCTTTTCCAGCGACCGGTAAGCGCCGGACTGGTCGCCGCCAGCATTCTCTTGCTGGTGCTCATGGTGATTCGGCAGTTCAAGACCAAGCGAGGAGACTCATGAAACGTCATTCCCTGAAAGTACTGGCCGGCCTCCTGTTGTCGGCAGGGCTCACAACCCCGGCGCTCGCGGCTGATCCGGCGGTGGCCAAACTGAAACCCAAGGATTTCCCCAACCAGCCGATTGAATATACCGTGGTGTATCCCGCCGGTGGCGGCATGGATGTCACCGCGCGGCTGCTTGCGAAATATGTCGAGAAGGTGAGCGGCGACAAGATCCTGGTGAATAACCGTACCGGTGGTGGCGGCATGGTAGGTCACACTTTCCTTGCCACACAGGCAAAGAATGACGGCTACACCGTGGGCATCGTGGCGAACCTGCTTTGGGGGGATGCGATTCTTCGAGCCCAGGGCAAATGGTCGCTCGCCGATCTCGAGCCCATCGGCTACATCAACAGCGACGCCCTGATCTGGCTGGTGCAGGGTGAGGGTGCGCTGAAGGGCAAGTCGCTCAAGGAGATCATGCAGATCGCCAAGGACAAGCCCAACACCATCCGGATTGCCACCGTGCCTGGCACCATGTGGGAATACCTGGTGGAGCAGATCGAGGCCAACACCGGCGCCAAGTTCCTGCGTGTGCCCTTCCAGGGTGGCGGCGCGGGCATCAACGCCCTCGCGGGCGGCAATGTGGATCTGGCACAGGGCTTTGTCGCCGAATTCCGCGGCCTCGCCGAAGCAGGCAAAGTGGCGCCGGTGGCGGTTGCGGCCAACGCGCGGCTGCCGCATCTGAAGAATCTTCCCACCTTCAATGAACAGCTGGGCGCCAAGGAATACACCTGGCAGGTGGTTCGCTATGCGGTCGTGCCCAAGGGTACAGCCGCCGATCGCAAGGCCTATCTGAGTGCGGCCATCAGCACTGCGATGAAAGACGCCGAGCTGATCGCTGAATACTCCAAGGCGGGGGTGTTTTTCGATGATGCGCTCATGAAATCAACCAATGTCGCGCGCGACATCAACGCGTACGCAGAGTCAGAGCGCGCGTTCTACCTCAAGACCGGCCGGGTGAAGTAAGCCGGCGCGCAGCCGGCCTCGCAAGACTCGCGTCGGTCGGCTGCGCTAGCATCTCGAGTTTGTCTACAGGGAGATGCGACATGACTCGTGAAGTGGTTGTGGTGAGCGGCGTTCGTACCGCCATTGGCACATTCGGCGGCAGCCTCAAGGATCAAACCCCCACCCAGCTCGGTGCAGCCGTGCTGCGGGAAGCCTGCCGGCGGGCCTCGGTGGGCGCCGATGACGTGCACCATGTAGTGTTCGGGCATGTAGTCAACACCGAGCCGCGAGACATGTACCTCGCGCGGGTGGCCACCATTGAAGGCGGCCTGTCCAACGACACACCGGCCCTCACGCTCAACCGCCTGTGCGGCTCCGGCCTGCAGGCGATCGTGAGCGCGGCACAAACCATCATGCTGGGTGACGCGGATGTCGCGATCGGCGGCGGCGCCGAAGTCATGAGCCGCGGGCCCTTCATCCTGCCCACGGCGCGCTGGGGCCAGCGCATGGGCGACGGACAGCTGCTCGACATGATGACCGGCGCGCTTCACGACCCGTTCGGTCGTATGCACATGGGTGTCACCGCCGAGAACGTGGCCAAGCAGTGGCAGATCAGCCGCGAAGATCAGGACGCGCTCGCCGTCGAAAGCCATCGGCGCGCTGCCCATGCGGTCAAGAGCGGGTACTTCCGTGACCAGATCATCGATATCGAGCTCAAATCGCGTAAGGGCCCAGCGGTCTTCAATGCCGACGAACATTTCCGCGCCGATGCATCGATTGAGGACATGGCGAAGTTGAAGCCCGTGTTCCAGCGCGAAAACGGCACGGTCACCGCGGGCAATGCGTCGGGCATCAACGACGGCGCAGGCGCAGTCGTGCTCATGGAGCGACGCACCGCCGAGCTCCGCGGCCTGAAGCCGCTTGCACGACTGGTGTCTTACGCGCACGCAGGCGTCGACCCCGCCGTCATGGGCATCGGCCCGGTGCCGGCCTCACGCAAGGCGCTCGATCGTGCGGGGCTGCGCACCACCGATCTCGATGTCATCGAGGCCAACGAAGCGTTTGCCGCGCAGGCCCTGGCCGTCACGCGCCAACTCGATCTCGATCCGGCTAAGGTCAATCCCAACGGCTCCGGCATTTCGCTCGGTCATCCGATCGGTGCCACGGGGGCGGTCATCACGGTGAAGGCGCTCTACGAACTGCAGCGCATTCAGGGCCGATACGCACTGGTCACCATGTGCATCGGCGGTGGCCAGGGCATTGCAGCGGTCTTCGAGCGGGTCTGATCAAACGATGGCGGGTAGCGATCCTCTGACGCAGCCCGCTGCCGAGCTCACTGCCGCACTCATCCGCCTGGGTCTGCTCAGCGCGGGTGAGCCGGTCACACTCGCGCCGCTCGCCGGGGGCGTGTCCTCTGACATCTGGCGCGTCGACCTGCCCGCGGGCCCCGTGTGTGTCAAGCGCGCACTCGCGCGGCTCAAGGTCAGTCAGGTCTGGGAAGCGCCGGTGGAGCGCAACCGCTACGAGTTCCTGTGGCTGCAGACGGTAGCCGCCATCCAGCCCCGGTGGGTGCCCGCCCTGATCGCAGACAGCGCAGCCGATCAGCTTTTCGTGATGGACTACCTCGAGCCCTCTCGCTACCCGGTCTGGAAACAGGAACTGAGCCGCGGCGTGGCAGTACCCGCCTTTGCTGCCCAGGTGGGCCGGGCCCTCGCCGAGATCCACCGCGCGACCGCTCACCGGCCCGATCTCGCCGAGCAGTTCGATACCGACTCGTTCTTTCACGCGTTGCGGCTCGCGCCCTATCTGGAGGCCACCGCAATCCGCCATCCCGATCGGGCCGAAGCCCTGCATGCGCTCGTCCGAACCACGGCGGGCACGCACCGCGCGCTGGTCCATGGCGATATCAGCCCGAAAAATATTCTCTGCGGTCCGGAAGGCCCGGTTTTCCTCGACGCCGAGTGCGCCTGGTATGGCGATCCCGCGTTCGATCTCGCCTTCTGCCTCAACCATCTGCTTCTGAAATGCCTCTGGGTGCCCGAGGCCGCGCCGCGCTTTCTTGACTGCTTCCACACCTTGTCAACCGCCTACCTCGCCGGCGTTCAGTGGGAGCCTGCGGCCGATCTCGAGGCCCGCGCGGCGGCACTGCTGCCCGGTCTGCTGCTTGCCCGGGTGGATGGCAAATCGCCGGTTGAATACCTCACCACCGACACCCAGCGCGAACGGGTTCGTCGCGTGGCCCGCCAGCTGCTCGCCAGCCCCGTGGTGCAGCTGTCTGCCCTCGCGCACGCGTGGCGCACGGAGATCTCGTCATGACAACACCCATCACCCGGGTCCTGGCCCGTCGGGTCTGGGATTCGCGCGGCCGCCCCACGGTGGAAGCTGAGGTCCATACCGCGCGCGGCGCGGGCCGTGCGATCGCGCCTGCGGGTGCGTCCACCGGCTCGGGTGAAGCGCGCGAACTGCGCGATGGGGGTCGCCGGCTTCGCGGGCTCGATGTCGGTCAGGCGGTTGCCAACGCCAACGGCCCGATCGCGCAGGCGCTGAAAGGCCTGCCGGTGGAGGACCAGTCAGCGATCGATCAGGCCATGATCACACTTGATGGCACCGCGAACAAAGGCCGCCTGGGCGCCAATTCCATCGTGGCCGTTTCGCTCGCCGCCGCGCAGGCCGCTGCACAGGCAGCCGGCGTTCCGCTCTGGCAGCACCTCGCGCGAGAGCGGGCTGCAGGCACCGCGCCCCGGCTCCCGCTTCCCGAAGTCCAGATCTTTGGTGGCGGCGCTCATGCAGGCGCACGTGTCGATCTGCAGGATTTTCTGCTGGTCGCACCGGGCGCACGCAGCTTTACCGAAGCCATCGAATGGACCGCCGAGGTCTATCACGCAGCAGGCGCCCGGATGGCCGCCCGCGGCTCGGTCTACGGCGTGGCCGATGAGGGAGGCTGGTGGCCCGATTTCAACGGGAACGAAGCCGCCATCGAAACGCTCACCCGCGCCATTGAAGACACCGGGCTGTCCGCGCCTGGTCAGGTGGCGATTGCCCTCGATGTGGCCGCCACGCAGTTTTTCGATGGTCACCACTACAGCCTGAAACTTGACGGCCGAAAGCTCGATCGCGAAGCCTTCGGCGACCTGCTCGCCTCCTGGATCAACGCCTATCCGATCGTCTCGGTGGAAGACCCCTTCGCCGAAAACGATGTTGAGGGCATGCGCGCGTTTACCGCGCGCTGCGGCGCACGCGTGCAGATCGTGGGCGATGATTTTCTGGTGACCGACGCAACCCGAATCCGCGAGGCTGCGCGAATCGGCTGCTGCAACGCGGCGCTGCTCAAACCCAATCAGATCGGCACCGTCTCAGAAACCCTTGCCGCATGGCGCGCGGCGCAGGCCGAGGGCTGGGGCGCGATCGTGTCAGCGCGCTCGGGAGAAACCGAAGACGTGAGCATCGTTCACCTGGCCGTGGGCTGGGGTGTGCCGCAGCTGAAAGTTGGAAGCTTTGCGCGCTCCGAACGGATGGCGAAATGGAACGAGGCGCTGCGCATCGAAGAGGCACTGGGCGCGGGCGCCGCACCGTTCCCGGCGCCCGGTATCTATCCTCGAGCAGCCTGACGATTCAACTGCCACCCGGGCCTGCACAGCCCCGCGAGCAGGCCCGCCCCCGCGCGAAGGCATCGCGCACCATCGCGAGGGATTTTCCGATTGTTGAGCGCCTCAGGCCACCGCGGCAAGCGAACGCCGTGCCGCGGCCACCGTATGCGCGATATCGTCGTCGCTGTGCACGCTTGAGAAGAAAAAGGCCTCCACCGGCGAAGGGGGCAGGTACACGCCTGCCTCCAGCATGAGGTGATAGAAGCGCTTGAAGCGATCGAGGTCCTGCTGCTGCGCTTCGGCAAAACTGCTGGGCGGCGTCGCGCGGAAATAAAGCCCGGCCATGCCGCCCTGATGCTGGGCGCTAAAGGGTACGCCCGCTTCGCGACCGGCCGCATTGAGTCCGTCAACGAGTTGGCCGCACCGCGCATGGAGCGTTGCGAAAAATCCGGGCGCCGAAATCAGGTCGAGCGTAGCAAGACCCGCTGCCATCGCGATCGGATTACCGGACAGCGTGCCCGCCTGATAGACCGGCCCCAGTGGCGCCATCATTTCCATGATCGCAGCCGGCCCGCCAATCGCCCCCACCGGCATCCCGCCCCCGATCACTTTGCCGAAGGCACTCATATCGGGCTGGATGCCCACCACCTCCTGCGCGCCGCCAAGTGCCACCCGGAACCCGCTCATCACCTCGTCAAAAATGAGGAGCGCGCCGTGACGCGTGCAGAGCGTGCGCAGTCCTTCGAGAAAGCCAGGTGCCGGACGGATCAGGTTCATGTTGCCCGGCATGGGCTCGACCATCACGCAGGCGACGCTGTCAGGATGCGCGGCAAACAGCGCCTCTACGCTCGCCAGATCGTTGTATTGGGCGACCAGGGTGTGCTGAGCCAGATCAGCCGGGACGCCCGCCGAACTGGGGGTGCCGAACGCAAGCGCTCCCGACCCGGCCTTCACCAGGAGGCTATCCGCTGTGCCGTGATAGCAGCCCTCGAACTTGATGATGCGGTCACGCTTGGTGTAACCCCGTGCCAGGCGAATCGCCGACATCGCGGCCTCGGTGCCTGAGCTGGTAAAGCGCACCCGTTCCACCTGGGGGAAGAGGGCACAAAGCCGCTCGGCAAGCTCGCTTTCCATGACGTTGGGGGCGCCGTAAGAGAGCCCGCGCACCGCCGCCTGCTGCACGGCCTCGATCACGTGAGGATGCGAGTGGCCTGCGATCATCGGCCCCCAGGATCCCAGGTAGTCGATATAGCGCTTGCCTTCAACGTCCCACATGTAGGCGCCCTCGGCCCGGGCGATGAATCGCGGCGTACCGCCCACGGCACGAAATGCGCGGACTGCGGAATTCACGCCACCGACCAGCACCTTTCGGGCGCGTGCAAATTCAAGTTCATTGCTTGTTGTCATGTTGCTTCTCCCCATCGCTGCGACCTGTACAGACCGGGCGTCAGTCTAGCCGAACACCCGTACTGACCACATGCCCGACCGCTGAGAATCAGCACGGTGGATGCCAGGGCTATGCGCCCGCAGGCTCCACCCTGACCGCACAGTATTTGAGCTCGGGAATTTTGCCCGCCGGATCAAGCGCAGGGTTGGTGAGCGCGTTGGCGGCGGCCTCGGCATAAGCAAACGGAATGAACACGTCGCTGCGTGCGAGCCCCGCATCGGCGCGCACCCGCAGCCGGATCGATCCGCGGCGTGAGCGCACGACGGCAAGATCGCCCGGCGCAAGCCCAAACTGGGCCAACGCCCCCGGATGCATCGAGACCGTGGGCTCGGGCGAAATCGCGTCAAGTGCCTGCGCGCGCCGAGTCATTGACCCGGTGTGCCAGTGTTCGAGCTCACGCCCCGTGATCAGGACGAGCGGATACTCGACATCGGGCAATTCATCGGCAAATCGAAGCGTGGTGGGCACGAAGCGCGCGCGTCCATCTTCAGTCGGAAAATGCTCGGTAAACACCACCGCTTCGCCCGGATCGTCATCGCCCGTGCAGGGATAGACCACCGCTCCCTCACGCTCAAGACGCGCCCAGCTGATGCCCGCAAGCGAGGGCATGCAGCCGCGCATTTCCTCGAACACGTCGCGCGGATGGGTATAAGGCCAGGTGAGCCCCAACCGCCTTGCGAGGTCCACGATGATCGCCAGATCCTGTCTGGCCTGCCCAGGGGGCGCGAGCGCCGCGCGCCCAAGCTGGACCAGCCGATCGGTATTGGTAAACGTACCGGTCTTTTCGGCATGAGCCGAGGCGGGCAGAATCACGTCTGCGAGCCAGGCGGTTTCGGTCGGAAAAATATCCTGAACCACCAGGAAATCGAGCGAGGCCAACGCCTCTCGCACATGCGACAGATCAGGGTCTGACATCGCAGGGTTCTCGCCCAGGATGTACATGCCGCGGATCCGCCCCGAATGCGCCGCGTTGATGATCTCGACCACGGTCAACCCGGGCGCCCGCGGCAGGGGCTGCGCCCAGAAGTCCTCGAACGCGCGGACGACCCGCTCGGTGCCAACCCGCTGATAGTCCGGCAGCATCATGGGAATGAGGCCCGCATCGGAGGCGCCCTGTACATTGTTCTGGCCACGAAGCGGGTGAAGCCCCGTGCCGGGGCGGCCGATCTGGCCGGTGGCGAGGGCAAGAGCAATCAGGCAGCGGGCATTGTCGGTGCCATGCGTGTGTTGCGACACCCCCATGCCCCAGAGAATCATCGACGCCCGGCTGGTCGAGTAGAGCCTCGCCACCTCGCGAAGCGTCGCAGCATCGATCCCGCAGATGGGCGCCATAGCCTCGGGCGAGGTGTCGCGGACTGCTTCCCGCAGTTCATCAAACCCGCTTGTTCTCGCCGACACGAACGACTGATCAACCAGCCCTTCTTCGATGATCACATGCAGCATTGCATTCAGCATGGCCACATCCGTGTCGGCACGAAACTGCAGCATGTGGGTTGCAAATCGCGCGAGGCCGTTTCGGCGCGGATCGGCCACGATCAGCTTTGCGCCCGCCTTCACTGCATTCTTGATCCAGGTCGCAGCGACCGGGTGATTCACGGTGGGATTGGCGCCGATCACGAAGATGACCTCTGCCTCGCCCACATCGGCGACCTGGTTCGATACGGCGCCTGAGCCGATGCCCTCCAGAAGCGCAGCCACGCTCGAGGCATGACAGAGTCGCGTGCAATGGTCGACATTGTGGGTGCCGAACCCGGTTCGGATCAGCTTCTGAAACAGATAAGCCTCTTCGTTCGAGCCCTTGGCGGAACCGAACCCAGCGAGGGCATCGGGCCCATCCTGATCTCTGATGGCGGCAATTTTTGCTGCGACGAGACTCAACGCCTCATCCCAGCTTGCCTCGCGGAAGGCATCGCGCCAGTTGGCGGGTACCCGATCGGTATCCAGACGCTTGGGCGCATCAGCGCGCCGGATGAGTGGCACGGTGAGGCGGTCGGGGCTGCTGACATAGTCGAAGCCGAATCGGCCCTTGACACACAGCCGCGACTGATTGGCGGGCCCAGGTCGGCCCTCCACGTGAATGACCCGGTTACCGCTCACGTGATAGGTCAGCTGACACCCGACGCCGCAATAGGGGCAGACCGAGTCGACCGACTTTTCTGCGCGCCGCGGGGCGATCGCCGATGCGGCGAGGAACGAATCATCGGCCACACGAGACGCCGCCGCGCCCAGGAGCTTGGGCATCAGCGCGCCGGTCGGGCAGGCCTGCACGCATTCACCGCAGCCCACGCAGGTGGAGGCACCCAGTGCATCGTCCAGATCGAAGACGATCTTCGCCGCATCGCCCCGCCACGCATAGCCGATCACATCATTGACCTGCTCCTCGCGACAGGCGCGCGCGCAGCGGCCGCACTGGATGCAGGCATCGAGATTGACCGCGATCGCAGGATGACTCACATCCGGCACCGGTTGCTCGCGCTGCGCAAAGCGTGGCGTTCCCACCCCCATCTTCGCTGCCCAGTCATGAAGTTCAGAGTCTTCGCGATGCGGCGTCTCGGGCATGTCGGCGAGCAGCAGTTCGAGCACCATTTTCTGTGCCGCCCGGGCGCGATCGCTCCCGGTGTGGACCTTGGCGCCGGGCGCGGGTGTGCGACAGCAGGAGGGCGCGAGCACGCGCTCGCCTTCGATTTCCACCACGCAGGCGCGACAGTTGCCATCGGGTCGCAGACCATCGCGATGGCAGAGGTGGGGAATATCGATGCCGTGGCGACGTGCGACCTGAAGCAAGGTCTCGCCCGCGCGGGCGCGAACCGCCTGCCCATCGAGTTCAAAAGCGATGACGGCAGGCAGTGCAGTCAGTGAAGCGTCTCTTGCATTCATCCGCTGACCACCTCGGGAAAATGCCGAAAGAGCGACAGCACCGGGTTCGGTGCGGCCTGCCCCAGACCACAGATCGATGCATCGATCATGGTTTGCGAGAGCTCGCGCAGTAGCGGTTCATCCCATCTCGGTGCATCCATCAGGGCCACCGCTTTGGCCGTGCCGACACGGCACGGCGTGCACTGACCGCAGGACTCGAGGCGGAAGAAACGCATCAGATTCTGCGCGGCGCGCCGCAGATCATCGTGCTCCGACAGCACGATCACCGCCGCCGAACCAATGAACGCACCATGCGGTTGAAGCGTGTCGAAATCGAGCGGCTCATCAGCCAGCGAGGCCGGCAGGATCCCGCCCGAGGCGCCACCAGGAAGAAAAGCTGCGAGCAAATGGCCATCCGCCATGCCGCCACAATATTCACTGATGAGTTCATGAAGGCTGATGCCTGCTGGTGCGATCTTTACGCCTGGCTCGCGCACCCGCCCCGACACCGAAAACGAGCGCAGGCCCTTTCTCCCACGACGACCATGCGCCGCAAACCACGGCGCACCCTGCTGCAGAATGATTGGCACCCAGGCAAGCGTTTCAACATTGTGTGCCAGGGTCGGGCGGCCCTGGAGTCCCACTTCAGCCACATACGGCGGACGCAGCCTGGGCATACCGCGCTTGCCTTCGATCGATTCGATCAGTGCGCTTTCTTCACCGCACACATAGGCGCCCGCCCCTCGACGTAATTCAATCTCAGGCAGTGACCACCCCGATGGCGGCGCGGCCTGAAGCGCTGCGATGTCGCGCTCAAGCAAGGCTCGAACGCCAGGGTATTCGTCACGCAGGTAAATCACGCAGGTCTCGCAGCCCACGGCCCAGGCCGCGATCAGCATGCCCTCAAGAAAGCGCCGAGGCTCGCACTCCAGCCAGAAGCGGTCCTTGAAGGTGCCGGGCTCGCCCTCGTCAGCATTGACCACCAGCATGCGAGGCCCCGCAAACCCCGCGACGATTCGCCATTTTCGACCCGCCGGAAACCCCGCCCCGCCCATGCCGCGCAGGGCTGACGACTCGAGCTGCGTGATGATATCGGCTGGCTGGCTGGCGCCATCGATCAGGGACTGCAGCACGGGCCACGCGCCAGGGGGCGGTTCGGGAATCGCTTCGACCCGATCGCCACGGGCCGGTTGGCCTGTGGGCAATGCGCACTCGCGACCGCCCGCCTTCGCATGAGCGATCACCGAATCCACGTTTGCCTGAGAAAGGGGAAGGCGCCCGACCACCGCCACCGGAGCCTGCGCGCAGCGTCCCACGCAAGGCACCGGTTGCACTCGCACCTCGGCGCCAGCCAGCGCCTGCAGGCGTTCGATCAGCAGCGCAGCCCCTGCAAGCTCGCACGACAATGAGTCGCAGACACGAACCGTGAGCGCAGGCGGGCGCTGTTCATCATCGGCCACCAGGTCGAAGTGGTGATAGAAGCTTGCCACCTCGAACACCTCGACCTGCGACAGCTTCATCGCCTGCGCGAGGGCAGCGAGCAGCCCCTGCGGCAGACACCCCTCTGCATCCTGAATCTTGTGCAGGTACTCAATCAGCCGGTCGCGCCTGAGCGGCGATTCGGTGATCAGCTCGGCGAGTCGCGCCTGGCTCGACGGGCTCACCTGCCGGCCTTTACCCTGACCCACCGGTCGCCGGAATGTGACAGTTTTCATGGGGGCGAAGGTACCTCAAGGCGCGGGTTGGCGCCATGCCTGTCAGCTTGTGGGCAGCGGTGGGGTCACCCAAAGCACCGCGAGGCATTTCTGGAGTGGCGCGGCCCTGATATCTCGTATCGGACGCTGTGACCCGTGTCGGGCGACAAATACATCGCAACAGGCTGGGTGATGATTCGACCGGCCGAGCAACTGTACCGCTCGCCTCAGCAACACTCAGCAGGATAAGCCGCGTGCGCCGCCCTCAGGGTCGGTCGCCAACGGGCCTGTTGAACTGGTCATATCTCACTCACCATCCAGAATTGGCAGGGCCGTGACCCGCCTGAAATCACGGTCATGCGTGACGAGCGCCGCCGCCCCAATCTCGAGTGCGCAGGCAAGCTGGAGCGCATCCGGAAGCCGCAGCCGATGCTGGGCGCGCAGCTGGGCCGCCAATGCCGCGACCGACACAGTAATTGGCACCACCTCATATTGGCAGAGTGCCCGTTCGTAGCGCTTGCCTAGTGCGGTCAAGCCGGCAGTGGCCGGGCCGGTGAGCACTTCAGCCAGTGTGATGGTGGACAGTGCAATGGTGATCGCGCCCTCGGCTGCCGCCTCGAACAACCCCGCGAAGCGATCAGCCAACACCGGATGGGACTCAAGGAGATAGATGAACGGCGCGGTATCGACCAGCACCCGGCTGCCCGTTGGCAGCCCTCCCCAGGTCATGCCCGGAACGACATCGGGCTGAGCCTTCGTCCGACGTCCTGCGGTCACTATTCCGAATCCCACTCGTCTCGAAGCACACGGACAGCAGCTGCAGAATCCCTTCCCCACAGCCCGCGACCGGTGCCGCGCAGTGCCATGATTCCCTGGGGTCGACGCTTCAGCAGAGCGAGCTGTTCAAGCGTATCAAGCGGGACGACAGCCGCACAAGGTTTTCCGTGACGGGTGATGATCGATGAGGTGCCCGCGACTGCCTCGGACACAAGCAAAGGTAATCGGGCGCGCGCCTGTTCAAGTCCGTACCGAACTCGCGATACCATGAAATTTCTCCCAATTTCGTACAGACTGTACAACCAATGAATTCCCCCCGCAAGCCCCGCACTAACGTCCCCGCTTCGGCCGCGTCGCCATGAGGCCACGGCAACCGCGCCAGGTAACTGTAGACTCAGAGAAAATGCTTTCAACCGACTCAACATGCGTGTTCTTCAGTACAAAAATCTGAATCTGGACCACGTCCGCAGCGCGTTTGGCAAGGTCAAGGCGGCGATCGAGGCCGACGACTTCCGATCGGCCGACGTCAAGAAGCTGAACAGTGGCGGTTACTACCGGGCAAAGCTCGACTACGCCAACCGCCTGCTGCTCCGGTTTGCCCGCGTACCGACTGCAGGGGGGCCGGACGAAACCGTCTGCCTTGCTCTGGAGATCATTGAAAATCACGCTTACGACCGGTCACGATTTTTGCGTGGCGCCGCAGTCGATTATTCCGCGATCGAAAGCGCTGCCACATTGCCCGCTGCCCCGGAAGCCATTGCCCCTGACACCATCCCGCTCCGCTGGGCTGGGCGCGAACGAACGCAATTCGAGCTGCTGGACAACGACTGGGTCGACCTCGGTTGCAAGACGTCAACGCTGCCGATGCCAGGACCGGCTGAATCATTCCAGCTCGCCGAAAGAATGGCGGCGGCGCCTGATCTCAAGCGCCGCACGCGGCCAGCGTCCTGAATAACTGCCAAAGCACTGCGGCGCGAGCCCTACAGCAGAACAGGCCCTTACGGCTGGAAAAATTCCTTTACCCGATCCATCCAACCGCGGGTTTTCGGGTTGTGCTTGGGATCGGTGAGCGACGCATCAAGCTGGCGCAGCAGGTCTTTCTGGGCATCAGTGAGACGTACCGGCGTCTCGACCACCAGGTGCGCATAGAGATCGCCCGGATAGCTCGAGCGAATGCCTTTGATGCCTTTGCCTCGCAGCCGGAACTGCTTACCCGATTGCGTGCCATCGGGCACATCGATCTCGGCTTTACCACTCAGCGTGGGAATCTGCAGCTTGCCACCCAGCGCCGCGGTCACCATACCGATCGGCACTTCGCAATGCAGATCGTCACCGTCGCGCTTGAAGACCTCGTGTTCGCGCACACGGATCTCGACATAGAGATCGCCCGGCGGCCCGCCATTGATTCCTGGCTCGCCGTTGCCTGCTGAACGAATCCGCATACCGTCGTCGATACCGGCAGGGATTTTCACTTCGAGGGTTTTATTGCGCTTGACCCGACCCACTCCTTCGCACGCACGGCACGGATCAGGAATGGTCTTGCCCTGTCCGCGACAGGTGGGGCAGGTTTGCTGGATGGAGAAGAAGCCCTGCTGCATGCGCACGGCGCCCTGGCCGTTACACGTGCGACATGTTTCGGGGCGCGTGCCGGGCTTGGCGCCCGTGCCCTTGCAGGTATCGCAGGATTCCCAACTTGGAATACGGATTTCGGTGGCATGGCCCGCTGCCGCCTGCTCGAGCGAGATTTCCATCGCGTAGCGAAGATCGGCGCCGCGGTAAACGCTACTGCGGCCGCCGCTCCCTCCACCGCCTCCGCCTCCGCCGCCGCGGCCACCGCCAAAGATGTCGCCAAAAATATCGCCGAACACATCGGCAAAGCCGCCTGCACCACCCTGCCCGCCCATGCCCGCAGCGTTGGGATCAACGCCAGCGTGGCCGAAGCGATCATAGGCTTCGCGTTTTTTCGCATCGGTCAGGATCTCGTAGGCTTCCTTGACCTCTTTGAATTTCTCTTCAGCGGTTTTGTCACCCGGATTGCGGTCCGGGTGAAACTTCATTGCGAGCTTGCGATAGGCCTTCTTGAGGTCATCGTCCGAGGCGTTCTTCGCGACGCCCAGCACTTCATAGAAATCACGTTTTGCCATTCAGCCCAGCCTTCGCCTGCTCGTCTGCCGATCCGGTGCCCGAGGCACGCCCCGATCAGCGTTTAACTTCCTTGAAATCGGCATCGACGACGTCGTCATCTTTCGGCCGCTTTGCTTCTGACGCCCCCCCTGGCGCTGCGCCCGCCGCAGCGCCTGCTGCTCCGGCTGCGGCATCTGCGGCGCCGGACTGAGCGTACATCAGTTCGCCCAGTTTCTGAGATGCGCTGGCAAGCGCCTGGCTCGCTGCATCGATCTTGTCCTTGTCATCGGTCTTCAGCGCCTCTTCAGCGTCCTTCACCGCAGCTTCGATCTTCGTTTTTTCATCCGCGTCGATTTTCTCGCCGTGTTCGGCAAGTGACTTCTTCACCGAATGCACCAGGCCATCCGCCTGGTTGCGTACGTTGGTGAGTTCGACGCGCTTGCGGTCGTCGTCGGCGTTGGCTTCGGCGTCCTTCACCATCTTCTGAATTTCGGCCTCCGAGAGACCGGAATTCGCCTTGATGGTGATCTTGTTTTCCTTGCCAGTTGCCTTGTCGCGCGCCGACACATGCAGGATGCCGTTCGCATCAATGTCGAAGGTGACTTCGATCTGCGGCGTGCCACGCGACGAGGGCGGGATACCCTCGAGGTTGAATTCACCCAGCAGCTTGTTGCCGGATGCGATTTCGCGTTCGCCCTGGAACACCTTGATGGTGACCGCCGGCTGATTGTCGTCGGCGGTCGAGAACACCTGCGAGAATTTGGTGGGGATGGTGGTGTTCTTCTGGATCATTTTGGTCATGACGCCGCCCAGCGTCTCGATGCCCAGCGACAGTGGCGTGACATCGAGTAGCAGCAAATCCTTGCGTTCGCCCGACAGCACCGCACCCTGCACTGCGGCACCCACGGCCACCGCCTCATCGGGGTTCACGTCCTTGCGTGGTTCACGACCGAAGAACTCTTTTACCTTCTCCTGAACCTTGGGCATGCGCGTCATGCCACCTACCAGGATCACGTCGTCGATCTGCGAAGCACTGACGCCGGCGTCTTTGAGCGCAATCCGGCAGGGCTCGATGGTGTTGGCGATCAGTTCCTCCACCAGCGCCTCGAACTTGGCACGCGTGACCTTGAGGTTCAGATGCTTGGGACCGGAGGCGTCCGCCGTGATGTAGGGAAGGTTGATCTCGGTTTGCTGGCTGGAGGACAGCTCGATCTTCGCTTTCTCGGCCGACTCCTTCAGGCGCTGCAGTGCGAGCACATCTTTGGACAGGTCAACACCCTGATCCTTCTTGAACTCGCCAATGATGAAATCGATCAGACGCTGATCGAAGTCTTCACCACCCAGGAAGGTATCGCCGTTGGTGGAGAGCACTTCGAACTGTTTCTCGCCATCGACGTCGGCAATTTCGATGATGGAGACGTCAAACGTGCCGCCGCCCAGGTCATAGACGGCGATCTTCCGGTCCTTGCCAGCTGCCTTGTCGAGACCGAAGGCAAGCGCCGCAGCAGTGGGCTCGTTGATGATCCGTTTGACTTCCAGACCCGCGATCCGACCCGCATCCTTGGTCGCCTGGCGCTGACTGTCGTTGAAGTAGGCGGGTACCGTGATTACCGCCTCGGTGACCTCTTCACCGAGATAGTCCTCGGCGGTTTTCTTCATTTTGCGAAGCACTTCGGCAGACACCTGCGGCGGCGCAAGCTTCATGTCGCGTACTTCCACCCAGGCGTCACCGTTATCGGCCTTGGCGATGGTGTAAGGCATCAAAGCGATGTCTTTCTGGACTTCCTTTTCCTGGAACTTGCGGCCGATCAGGCGCTTGACCGCGTACAGCGTGTTGCGCGGATTCGTGACCGCCTGACGTTTGGCTGGCGCCCCAACCAGAATTTCGCCGTCTTCCATGTAGGCGATGATGGACGGCGTGGTGCGCGCGCCCTCGGAGTTTTCAATCACCTTGGGCTGACCGCCCTCCATGATGGCAACGCAGGAGTTGGTGGTGCCGAGGTCGATGCCGATGATCTTGGCCATGATGAGAAGGTCCTCAGGAAATCGATGAAGGGGCCGGCAACCGGCCGGCAACAGACAATCAGATGGGTGGTTGAACGTTCAAAATCAAGCCAGGGCGCGCGCGGCTGCAGCAGCGCGCTCAGCCCTGCGCAACCGTGACCATGGCGGGTCGCAGCACGCGGTCGTTGATGAGATAGCCTTTCTGCAGTACCGCCACCACATGGTTGGCAGCCACAGGCGGATTGGTGGAGGCCACCGGCACCATTGAAATGGCCTGGTGCCGATTGGGATCGAATTTCTGCCCCGCGGGATTGAGTTCGGTTACGCGGACCCGCTCGAAGGCCGATACCAGCAGCCGAAGGGTGGCATCCACTCCTTCCTTCAGGCTTTCGGGCGAGGCTGTGGCATTGGCAAGCGTCATTTCCAGGCTATCCCGAACCGGCAACAGGCTTTCCGCGAAGCCCTCAACCGCAAACTTGTGCGCTTTGGCCACGTCATCCTGGCCACGGCGCCGGATGTTTTCGGTATCCGCCTTGGCGCGCAAATAGAGATCGCGAAACTCGATTGCCTCGGCCTGGGCGCGCGCGAGCGCCTCCAGAGCAGAAGGGGTCGCGCCCGGCGAGCCCGCGGCCGCCGCATCGCCCGATGCTGTGCCCGCCGCGTTTCCCGACCCCGGCGCTGAACCTGCCGACGCGTGCGACTGCGACCCAGAACCGGCAGGGGCCGGCTCGGTCTGCGGCGTCGCGCCAGCAGCTGATTTATCGGATTCCGTCATTGACAAAACCTTTAATAACAGAGACTTGCCACGAAGCACTCATACAATCGAGGAACTGGGGGCGGGCTGTGTGAAACAACCGCCACATTGAAATGGGGATTGTCTTCGGCGTTTCAAGCCCTGCCGCGAGGAAGAACGCTCAGCGCTCAGCGCCGAGTGCAACGGCGCGCTCCCGTCTCTTAGCTAGCGCGGCATGGGGGCAGGCGGGCTCGGTGGCGGTGCCAGGCCACCCCGCGGCATGCCGCTCCACCAGACGGGCAAGCGCCGAGATGAACTCCGCGGAGTCATTGACACAGCCCAGATAGCGGTAATCGGATCCGCCGGCGGCGATGAAGGTCTCCCGGCCCTCGATCGCGATTTCCTCCAGCGTTTCAAGGCAATCGGACACGAACCCCGGGCACACCACATCGACGCGGCCGGTTTTTTGCGCACCCAGCTCTTCAAGCGTGCGGTCGGTATAGGGCTGCAGCCACTCGGCCTTGCCAAAACGCGACTGAAACGTGACCCGAAACTGCTCGGGTGCAAGCTGCAGCCGCTCGGCAAGCAGGCGCCCGGTGACCAGACACTCGCAGTGATAGGGGTCGCCGAGCAGCAGTGATCGCCGCGGCACGCCATGAAAACTCATCATCAGCACATCGGGTTTGCCCTCGCGAGCCCAGTAGGCTTCAACGTGCCGGGCAAGCGCCTCGATATAGGGACCATGGTCATGAAAATTGCGAATCGTCCGGAGCTCGGGCTGATTTCGCCAACCCGAAAGTTCGGAGAAAACCGTATCAAAAGCGGTTGCCGTCGTTGAGGCGGCATATTGCGGATAAAGCGGCAACACCAGGAGACGCGTGACATTGCGCTCACGCATCTCTCGCATCACCTGGGAAATGGCGGGACGGCCATAGCGCATCGCCCACGCCACCTCAATTGAATGACCCCGTGCCTCGAGCGCCTGCCCGAGCCTGCGAGCCTGATTGGCCGTGTGCACCGCAAGCGGCGAGCCCTCATCGGTCCAGATCGTGGCGTATTTTTCGGCTGACCTCGCCGGCCGCACATTCAGGATGATGCCGTTCAGGATGAGGGCCCACACCAGCTTCGGAATTTCCACCACTCTGGGGTCGGACAGAAATTCACGAAGGTAACGGCGAACCGCGCTGGTTTCGGGCGCATCAGGCGTGCCGAGTTGCACCAGCAACACCGCTGTGCGCTCGGGCATGGAGTGGTCGAAGGCGTTCGCGGCGCTGTACCGGGCCATGAAAAAACCGCTGAAGTTAGGACAAAGGCGCCACTATACGTGGTGCGTAAGCGCGCTCGAGACTAGCTTTGCGGTGATGTCAACAATTGGGATGACGCGTTCGTAGGCCATGCGCGTGGGCCCGATCACACCCAGCGTGCCAACAATCTGACCATCGACGCTGTAGGGGGCAACCACCACACTCAGCTCGTCCATGGGGACCAGCTGGGATTCACCACCAATGAAGATCTGTACGCCCTGCGCGCGGCTCGATGAATCGAGCAGTTCGAGGAGCCGGGTGCGCTGCTCGAACAGATCAAAGAGCTGCCGCAGGCGATCCATGCTGTCGGACAGGTCAGCCACCCCAAGAAGATTGCGCTGCCCGGAGATCACTACAGGCTGGTTGTCTTCGGCCAGGGCCTGCTCGCTCGCGGTGATGGCGGTGGTCATCAGGCTGGTGATGTCATCGCGCAGCGAACTCAGTTCGCTCCGGAGGTTGAGACGAATGGCCTCGAGCTCGCGCCCTGCAAAATGCGCGTTCAGGTAATTGGACGCTTCGATAAGCTGCGTGGGGGAGTAGTCGCGCTCGGTGGCGAGGATACGATTCTGCACATCTCCCTGCGGCGTGACGATGATGAGCAGAATGCGACGCTCAGACAGTCGCAGAAACTCGACCTGACGAAACAGCGAGGTGCGGCGCGGGATCATCACCACACCCGCAAAATGGGACAGGCTGGACAGGAGCGAGGCTGCCGTGCTCAGTACCCGTTGCGGCTCGTCGGCACGAATGCCGCCCTCGATCTGGGCGGTTTCACCCAATTCGAGCGGCTGAACCTTGAGAAGCGTATCCACGAAGATGCGATACCCGCGCGGCGTGGGTACTCGCCCAGCCGACGTGTGGGGGCTGTGGATCAGCCCCAGCTCCTCGAGATCGGCCATCACGTTGCGGATTGTGGCTGGCGACAGGTCGATCCCCGTCTGCCTGGACAACGTGCGCGACCCGACGGGCTGGCCATCAGCAATGTAGCGTTCGACCAGAGCCTTCAGGAGTGTTTGAGCGCGTTTATCAAGCATGCGGCTTATTGTAGGCGGAAGGCGCAGCGACGCAAGCGCACCAGTCGGCGTGCAGCAGGCGCCAGGGCTTGCCTTAAACCGGGTCCCGCCGCAAGCCACGGTCGATGCGCCGGAACTAGTTCTGGCAGCGGTTCCCGGCTGCCACGTGCCGAACAGGCTTGTGCTCTAATCGCCGCCATGAGCACCCCGTTCACCAAAGTTGCGCTGTTCGGCAGGTTTCAGACCCCATCGGTCGGCGCCTCCGTGCGCGATATCGCAGCGTTTCTCTTCGAGCGGGGGATCGATGTCCTCCTCGACCAAAACACCGCCGCCTCAATCGGCCCAGGCAACTGGCAAGTGCTCAGCACCGAGCAGATCGGTCATCAGGCGCACCTCGCCATCGCAGTGGGTGGAGACGGCACCATGTTGGGCGTCGCGCGTCTGCTCGCGCCGTTCGGTATCCCGGTGGTCGGCATCAATCACGGCCGGCTTGGGTTCATCACTGACATCGCGCTGGCCGGCTGGCGGCCCGCACTGGGCACCATCCTCGACGGTGACTTCTATTCCGAAGAGCGCTCGCTTCTGGTCTCGCGGGTCCAGCGCAATGGTGAAACCGTCTGGCGCGAGTTATCCCTCAACGACGTGGTGGTCAGTCGTTCCTCACGCAGTGGCATGATCGAACTCCAGGTCGAGGTTGATGGCCAATACATGTATACCCAGCGCGGAGACGGCCTGATCGTGGCCACACCCACTGGCTCCACCGCCTACGCGCTGTCGGCCAATGGCCCCATCCTTCACCCACTTCTTCAGGGGCTGGTCCTGGTTCCGGTCGCCCCGCAAACGCTGTCCAACCGCCCCATCTCGCTTCCCGACAATGTTTCCATCGTCGTACGCGTGGTGGGCGGGCGCGAGCCACGGGTGGCCTGCGACATGCAGGTCTTCACCGATCTGCAGATCGGCGATGGCATTCGCATTGAACGCGCGCCCTTCACCACGCGCTTTCTGCACCCACCGGGCTACAGCTACTTCGCAACGCTCCGCGGCAAGCTTAATTGGCAGGAGCTGCCTAGCTCCCTCCAGCGCCCGGGCGAAGCCGACTAGGCCGCAGGCGGGCTGTCCAGACCATGCTGCTGTCGCTGCATCTGCGCGATTTCGTCATCGTCGACTCGGCAGACATCGAGTTCGGCGCAGGCTTTACCGCCCTCACCGGGGAAACCGGCGCAGGCAAATCCATTCTGCTTGATGCGCTTGGCCTGGCGCTGGGCGCCCGCGGCGACGCTGGCGTGGTTCGAGATACCCGTCCGCGTGCAGACATCAGCGCACGCTTTCAGAGCCACCCCAGCCTCGACGCGTGGCTCGCGGAGCGCGATCTCACTGGCGATCCGGGCGAATTGCTGCTGAGGCGAATCGTCGAGGCCGACGGGCGGTCGCGCGCGCTGATCAACGGTCAGCCCGCCACCGTCGCGCTGCTCCGCGAGGTGGGCGAGCAGCTGGTCGATGTGCACGGGCAGCATGCCGCGCAGTCGCTCCTTCGAAGCGGCGCGCAGCGCGAGCTGCTCGATGCGTTCGGCGCACTCCAGGGCAGCGTGTCTGCGGTGGGCGTCCTGTTTGAGCGCGGGCAGGCACTCGAGCGCGAACTTGCGGCTGCGCGCGCGGGTGGCCGCGAGCAGGCGCTCGAGCGCGAGCGACTCGAATGGCAGATCGCTGAACTCGAACCCCTGGGGCTCGCCGAGGGCGACTGGGAAGCGCTGAACGCGGAGCAGAAACGGCTCTCGCATGCCGCGTCGCTACTGGCCGACACGCTCGGGGCATCGGAGGCCCTGAACGACGGTGACGCCCCCGTTACAGCCCAGTTGGAGACCATCGTCGCCCGGTTGCAGCCGCTTCAGGCACTCGACGAACGGCTGCGCGAACCGCTGGAACTGCTTGATAGCGCTCGAATCCAGATCGAAGAGGCCGCTTCGGCGCTCGCCACCTACTCGCGCCGCGTCGACCTCGACCCGGCTCGCCTCGAGGAAGTCGAAGCGAGAATCAGCGCGGCCTTCTCGGCTGCGCGCAAGCTGCGGCTCGCCCCCGAATCGCTGGCAGGTGAGCTCCTCGTCATGCAGCAACGCCTCGCTGAACTCGAACGCGCGCAAGACCTCGACGCCCTCGAGCGCCGCGCGGCCGACGCAAGAGCCGATTTCGACAAAGCGGCAGCTTTGCTTTCAACCGAGCGTCGCAAGGCTGCACGCAAACTCGCCGACGGCGTCTGCCGACTGCTGGGCGAGCTCGGCATGGGGGGGACGCGGCTTGAAATCGCGCTCGAGGCCTCCCCGGCCTCCGCCAGCGGCGCCGATGCCATCGAATTTCGCATCGCAGGACACGCGGCAGGCACTGCGCGGCCTCTCACCAGAGTCGCATCAGGCGGCGAACTCTCGCGAATCGGGCTGGCCATTTCGGTGCTGGCCGCACAAAGCAGCCCCGTGCCCACGCTGATTTTCGACGAGGCCGACGCGGGTGTCGGCGGCGCGGTCGCCGAAGTGATTGGCAACCTCATGAGAAAGCTTGGCGCCAACTGCCAGGTGCTCTGTGTGACCCACCTTCCGCAGGTTGCGGCGCGCGCGCACCAGCAACTCCGTGTCAGCCGAGAGCACCACGCGGGCGGCGTACTCAGCCGGGTTCAGCTGCTTGCCCGCGCTGAACGCGTTGAGGAAATCGCGCGCATGCTGGGAGGCGTCGAAATCACCGCCACCACGCGCAAGCACGCGCGTGAAATGCTCGCCGCGCAGTCAGATTGAATGCGTCGGGCTAAACCTTGAACCACTCGGGCGCAGGCAGTTCGTTAAATACCCGCCTGAGCCCCTGGCTCCAGCCGTTACGCAGCGCCCCAAAATAGGCATCGCCCGAATCGATCCGGTGCCGAAACGACACCGAGAGCGCATCACGCCGAACCATGGCGAGATCAATCGGCAGCCCCACCGACAGATTGCTTCGCATGGTGGAATCAAACGAGACCAGCGCGCACTTGAGCGCCTCATCGAGCGCGGTGTTTGTGCCCACCACGCGGTCGATGATGGGTTTGCCGTACTTGCTTTCTCCAATCTGAAAGAACGGCGTATCAGCGCTGGTTTCAATGCAATTGCCCTGCGGGTACACCAGAAAGAGCCGTGGCATTTCACCTGCAATCTGACCGCCCACCAGAAACATGGCACTGAAATCGACATTGCTCTGATCGGGGCCGCCTCCGGACTGCATACGGATCACCGAGCGCAGTTCCTCGCCCACCAGCCGGGCTGCATCGAACATGGAATCCACGCCCATCAACCCGCCGCTTGGCTGCGCCTGCGCATGCATCTTTCCAAGGCGACTCACCACGCTCTGCGTGGTGGCCAGATTGCCCGAATTGAGCAGCACGATCACACGATCGCCTGGCCGCTCGACAATGCTCATCTTGCTGAACGTGGACACATGATCGAGTCCGGCATTGGTGCGGGAATCGGACGCAAACAGTAATCCCTCATCGAGAGACATCGCAACGCAATAGGTCATGGATTCAGTACCTTCACAGTGACGTGCACGGTCAGCAGCTCCTCGCCACCCCCCGCGCGAACGCCGCGTACCGGGCAGGCATCGAGATAGTCGCGCCCGGCTGCCAGTCGCAGATAGCCCGCCTCATCAGCACGGCGATTGCTGACATCAAAACTTATCCAGCGTCCCCCCGCCCAGGCTTCCGCCCAGGCATGACTGGTTGCCGGCTGATCGCCCACCGGGTCGACATATCCGCTCACATAGCGCGCGGGAACGCCCAGCACACGGCAGCACGCAACAAAGACATGCGTGTGGTCCTGGCAGACGCCCGCACCGAGCGCAAACGACTCGGCCGCGGTATGACTCACCGACGTGCTGCCCGGCCGATAAGGCATGCGCTCGGCGATGGCAAGCATCAGTCCGGTGAGCCCGGCGCCCGTATCGCGCGCGATCGCAGCCTGCTCAGCACGAGCGAACTCAGTGAGCTCAGCATCGGGCGAAGTGAGCGCCGTGGGACGGAGGAACACGAGCGGGTTGATCGGTTCGATGGGATCGGAAGCGGGATGGGCGTCCACCTCAACCCGACCCTGGGCACGGATTCGCAGCGCGTCGTACGCGGTATCGAGCGTGAGCACGTGGGTGAAGTTTCCGAACGAGTCAGTAAAGCTCACCGCCCGAGCGGGTAGTTCCACCCGCCAGTCGAGCACGCGCTGACCCCGTCCGGTGACCGGCTGGAGCCTCAGTATCTGTGTGCTTCGGGCTACCTTGCCCGAATACTGATAGAGCGTCGTATGGTCAACTTCGATCCGCATGGCAATGGAAGACTACTTCAACTCGAGGTAAGCCATGTTCAGCGCGTCCCCCAGGCGGACGTTTTCGCGCAAAAACCGCTCCAGAAAACCGTGAAGACCATAGGAGTAGACCTCGTCGAGCACGCCGTAGGCCAGACGGGAGCGAAGAATCGCTGCCAGCCGGCGCGGTAACCGGCCTGGCTGCTCGGGGAGGTCCTGAAGGATCCGATCGACCTGCTCGACGCAGAAACGCAGTGACCGCGGCAACCGTGCATCGAAAATCAGGAGTTCCGCCACCCGCCGCGCATCGATGGTGTCGCGATAGGTATCACGGTAGGCCTCAAAAGCGCTCACCGAGCGGAGCACCGCACTCAGGCTGTAGTAGCCCGACAGACCGTCTTCCTCAGGGCCCGCCGAGCCCGGTGCCTGCTTCACCGACAGGATGCGCGCGGTGTTGTCGCCCCGTTCAATGAAGGTACCCAGCCGGATAAAAAGATAGGGCTGGTCCTGCCGCAACGTTGCACTGGTGATACCCCTGAACATGTGGCTGCGTTCTTTGACCCAGTCAAAGAAGGAGGAATCAACAGAACTCCCCGCAGCACGATAGCGCTGTAATTGCAGCCAGGTGTCGTTGATGTTCTCCCACATCTCGGACGTGATGGAGCCCCTCACGGATCGGGCATTTTCGCGGGCCGTCTGAAGACAGTTGACGATGCTGGAAAGGTTCGAAGTGTCCCAGGCGAGAAACCGCGCCACCTCATCGGGCGAGGGCGAACCGCCTACCTTACGAAAAGCGGCGAGCGTATCGGTGATCACCAGCGGCTCGATTGCCGAGCGCGGGTCGCCTGACCGGCCTGCCAGGAGCGCGAGCGACTGGCCCACGTCCAGAATGCGCGCCATGCTTTCGGCCCGCTCGAGGTAGCGCGACATCCAGTAAAGATTGGCGGCCACACGAGAGAGCATCAGACACCGCCCTCTGACGCTGCCTGCGCCAGCACCCAGGTGTCCTTGGTGCCGCCGCCCTGCGAAGAATTCACCACCAGCGAGCCCCGCCGTAGCGCCACTCGCGTGAGCCCCCCCGGCACCATCCTCACCTCTCGCCCCACCAATACGAAGGGGCGAAGATCGATGTGGCGCGGCGCCACGCCCTCCTCGACAAAAGTCGGGCACGAGGAGAGCGCAAGCGTGGGCTGCGCAATATAGTTGGCGGGATTGGCCTTCAGCACCTCCCGAAAGGTCTCAATCTCCGAACGGCTGCTGGTGGGGCCAACCAGCATGCCGTAGCCGCCTGCGCCATGAACCTCCTTCACCACCAGTTCGGGCAGATGCGCAAGAACATGCGCGAGCTCGTCGGGCTTTCGGCACTGCCAGGTGGGAACGTTGGCAAGCAGCGGCTCCTCCCCGAGATAAAACCGGATCATCTCGGGCACGTAGGGATAAATGGATTTGTCGTCAGCCACCCCGGTACCGATTGCGTTGGCGATCACCACATGACCCAGCCGATACGCCGAGAAGAGCCCAGGTACACCCAGCATGGAATCAGGCCGAAATGCGAGCGGATCGAGAAAGCTGTCATCGATACGCCGATAGATGACATCGACCCGCTGCGGGCCGGAGGTGGTTCGCATGTAAACGAATCCGTCCTTGACGAACAGATCCTGACCTTCGACCAGTTCGATACCCATCTGCTGGGCCAGAAAACTGTGCTCGAAGTAGGCGCTATTGAAGCGGCCTGGCGTGAGCAGCACCACCACGGGATCGTCGACCACCGCTGCCGCGCGAAGCGTCCCCAGAAGCAGCGACGGGTAGTGCTCGACTGGCTCCACGGCCTGCCTTCGAAACAACTCGGGAAAGAGCCGCATCATCATCTTGCGGTTCGACAGCATGTACGACACCCCCGAGGGCACCCGCAGATTGTCCTCGAGCACGTAATAGCGGCCGTCCGAATGCCGGACGATGTCAACGCCCACGATGTGCGCATAGGTGTCGTGTGGCACCTTCACCCCGATCATCGCCACCTGATACTGGTCATTCACCAGGATCTGTTCCGAAGAAATCACCCCGGCTCGCAAGATCTCCTGGCTGTGATAGATGTCCGCAAGAAAGCGGTTGATGGCGGTGACGCGCTGGACCAGTCCGCGCTCGAGAAAGCGCCACTCTTCCGAGGGAATGATGCGCGGCACCACGTCAGACGGAATCAGGCGCTCGGTCCCGCTGTCATCGCCATAGACAGAAAAAGTGATTCCGGTGCGCCGAAACAGCAAGTCGGCTTCAGCGCGCTTACCGGCTATCCAGTCGGGCGTGCAGCCGGCCAGCCAGTCGGCATAGCTTCGGTAATGTTCACGGATGCCACCCGACGGATCGAGCATTTCATCGTGTAGGCCTGCTGGCGGAGGAATTGGAGCGAGAATGGAGGCTGCGGTCATGGGTACGCCTTCGCAAACTCCGTGCCGGGTTGGGCGGGCACGGCCCGCATGCAGCCCGCATGCAGCCCGATTGCTCAGCCCGACGACTCAACCCGCCACCAGGCGGTGCCTGCAATCGGGTTTGGTGCAATGCCCGTACAGGGCGAGCGCGTGGTCCTGCAACTGGAATCCGCGTGCCCGGGCGATTTCCATTTGACGCTTTTCGATATCGGTATCGATGAATTCCTCGACGCGACCGCACTGCAGGCACACCAGGTGGTCGTGGTGTTCGCCCTGGTTGAGTTCGAAGAGCGCGCGACCCGACTCAAAATTGCTGCGCTTGAGAATGCCCGCCTGCTCGAACTGGGTGAGCACGCGATACACGGTGGCCAGCCCGATGTCCTGCTTGAGTTCCAGAAGCTCGCGAAAGACATCCTCGGCGCTCATGTGCCGGTGTCTACCCTGCTGGAAGATCTCCAGAATCTTCAGGCGGGGCGCAGTGGCCTTGAGACCGGTGCTGCGCAGTTCGGGGGCTGGCTTCATTGAGGGTTGATGGTTGAAAGGGCAAAAGCCCTGACTCTTTGTATCATAAAGGGCTATTCTCTCGACCCAAGCCCCCGCCCGCTCACCGACTCAGTCAGCCTGACCTCGACACCCAGCCACCCACCATGCGCCTTATTCATCGTCCGAACATGCCACCGTCATCGACGGTAGCCCTCATGGTGTGCCTGGCGCTGATCGGCCTCGCGGGCTGCACCTCCAATGACCCCTCACGCACCGGGCTTTTCGAGCCTTACCGGATCGATCTGCCGCAGGGCAACTACGTCACCCAGGCCATGCTGGAGCGGGTTCGGGTTGGTATGTCTGCGGAACAGGTCCGTGATGCGCTGGGGTCACCGCTACTCGGTCATGTGTTTCATAACGACCGCTGGGACTACGTCTTTCGCTTCAAGCATCCGAACGGGTCATTTGAGCAGCGCAAGGTCACGGTGCGGTTCGGCAGCGGCCGGGTCACACGCATTGAGTCCGACCCCCTGCCCCCGCGCGAAGACCCCGCCGACCCCGCGCTGCCGGGCCTGAAGACCCAGCCGCGGCGATAGCACGACCCTCGCGTGCCGACCTGATACCGGAGATTTCCAATGACGATGAATATTGCCGTTGCGGGCGCGGGCGGCCGGATGGGTCGCATGCTGATCGAAGCGGTGCTGGCGGCTGATGATGCCGAACTGGCCGGTGCGCTTGATGTCGAGAGCAGCCCCGTGCTCGGGCGCGACGCAGCCGACTTCCTCGGCAGGCAATCAGGCATACGCGTCACCAGCAATCCCGATGAAGCGCTTTCCCGCGCCACGCACCTGATCGACTTCACCCGCCCGGAGGGTACGCTCGCGTATCTGGCGTGCTGCGAGACCCGGGGGGTCCGCGCCGTGATCGGTACAACGGGGTTTGATGCGGCGGGCAAAGCGCGTATTGCGGCTGCCGGCGCCCATATTCCGGTGGTGTTTGCCCCGAACATGAGCGTGGGCGTCAATGTCACGCTCAAACTCCTTGAGATGGCTGCGCGCATTCTCAACACCGGCTACGACATCGAGATCATCGAGGCACACCATCGGCACAAGGTGGATGCCCCATCAGGTACAGCGCTGCGAATGGGCGAAGTGGTGGCCTCGGCGCTCGGCCGTGACCTGTCCAAGGTCGCGGTGTATGGCCGCGAGGGCGTCACCGGCGAGCGAGACCCGTCCACCATCGGCTTCGCAACCGTGCGCGGCGGCGACATCGTGGGTGACCACACCGTGCTGTTTGCAGGCACGGGCGAGCGGATCGAAATCACCCATCGCTCGGCGAGCCGGGTGACCTACGCGCATGGCGCCTTACGCGCATGCCGGTTTCTCACCGGTCGCGGCAACGGGGTTTACGACATGCAGGCGGTGCTCGGGATCGAGTGAGGGTATCGAGCCGGGCTCGCACCACCGGTGTGCAACGCGCCTCGAAAGCGGGCACGACGCCCTGGTGTCGCGCGGTCTTAGCCCAGGTTTATTTCGCGGCGCCAAAGCGCTTTCTGAGCGATTCGCACGGGTCGGGGCGTTCCTGTGCTTCGGTGATCCTGACAGCGTCAAAGCTGCCCTGGTCGGGTGAGACGGGCGCTTCAAGCAAACCGACCGCAAAGATTTTTGCCGAGCCCACCGTGCCTCGGAGATGCAGCGGCACCCCCAGATCGGTCCGGACATGGCCATTGCCCGCGAGCAGCACCGGCCGTCTGCCGCCCGCGCGCACCTCAGTGACGACTTCGGCGATGCGGGCATCGCGGGCGCGTTGCGCGCGCACCATGGCGGGAATCATTGCATCGGGTAGCAACCCACAGTGCCCATCTCGAATGGCGCGCGCCATGCGCTGCTCGACCTCGGGTGTCCATCCTGTCGGTACTGCAGATCCGAGCGCATGAGGCTGACCACGCGCAATTGCGAAAGCTTCACGCGATGACAGGTTTGCCGCCCGGATCGGCAAGTTACGTTCGAGTGCGAGTTCCACCACCGGCCCGATCAGCGTCCAATCCCAGCCATCAAAACGAAAGCCAGCCGACTCGGCCAGCTGACGGGCGCGCGTGCCCACCGGAACGCGGGCGTCCTGCAGGCGCCGGGCCTCGTCGAGGCGGGGCTGCGCATCGGCATCCAGGTGCTCAAGCACGATCGTGATCGGCGCGCGATCTGCAAGCTCGCGCAGCCACTGGAGGCGCAACCGGTGCTGCACGGCATGATCGTGAAGTTCACCCAACAGCACGATGTCGGCCTCCGCCATGCCTTCAACGATCGCGCGGTCGCGATCGGAGCGGGGAAGCGTCGAGCACGCGGCAAGCAGACATACACCGAGAAAGACAGGCAGCCGAGACAGCAGACGACCGGGGGTATGAGGCATCGATGGCTCTGGAATAATCGCGAACGATGCACGCTAGCATGAACCCACGGTCCTGGCTGATCGCCCTGGCGGTCATCGCGCTTCACGGCGCGTTGATCGCTGCCATTGCGAAGTTTGAACCGCTCCGCCCGACCGCGCCCACGCCGATGACGATCGTGGCATTCGCCTTGCCGGAGCCTGTCGCGGCGGAGGCTGAACCGCCGCCTCCTCCTGCGCCGCCCCCTCCCGCGCCGCCCCCTCGGCCCAAACCGCCTCCCCCGCTGCCTGTCCGCGCCACACAACCGGAGCCGCCCGAACCCATCGTCATGCCTCAGAAACCGAGCGCGCAGGCGGATCCCTTACCTGCTCGCGACCCCGCCGCTGAGCCAGCTGGGCAGGCTAAACCTCCGAGCCTGGCTGTACCCGCCCCCCCCCCTCCACAAGCCAGTTCGCCGCCACCCAGCAGCACCGAGCCCCTACCACGCACCCCTTCGGTCTCGTCGGGGCGACCGCTCGGGCCCCGTGTGGACGCCAACTGGGCTGGTAACAAGCCGCCCGTTTGGACGTGCCCGCTGGCTGCGTTGAGACGGCGGATGGAGCGGCTGGAGCTCAAACTCTCCGTACGAATCGACGAACAGGGCCTGGTGACCGAGACAGAGGTCACTTCATCAAGCGGCTTTCCCAGCTTTGACTCGCTGGTTTTAGAAACCGTGAAAAAATGGCGATTCAGCCCAGCAATGATCGATGGAGCGCCCACTGCAGAGTGGTATCGAGATTGGCTTTGGTCGATACAGTGCGATTAACGGGTGATCCAAATGATTCATCTCAGCGCGAACCGGGGTAGCCTCCGATCATGAACCCTCCTTCACCGGCCCTGGGCCTGATGCATTTCTGGGAAGCAGGCGATGCGGTGACGCATTCGGTCGCCTGGCTACTCCTTGCCATGTCGCTCATCAGTTGGTACCTGATCCTGTCGAAGGCCTGGAGCGCATGGCGGCTTCGAAGCGGCGCCCGCGCTGCACTCGAGGACTTCTGGAATGCGGCCGACGCTGAAGCCGCGCTCCGCGCCCTCACCACTGCCGATCCCGAGCGGGCCTTTGTCCCGCTCGCCGAGCGAGCGTTTCAGGCTGCCCGCACCGAACCCCGCGGCGTCCTGGCGGCATCGGTCGACCGCAGCGAACTGATCACCCGGACACTGCGCCAGGAAATCAACCGTACCTCGGCACGACTCGAGGCTGGGCTCACGCTGCTCGCATCCATCGGCAGCACCGCGCCCTTCATCGGGCTGTTTGGCACCGTTTGGGGGATCTATCACGCGCTGATCGCAATCGCGGCCAGCGGGCAGGTCCAGATCGACCGGATCGCCGGCCCGGTCGGCGAAGCGCTGGTCATGACTGCCGCCGGACTCGCTGTCGCAATACCGGCAGTTCTTGCCTATAACGGATTTACTCGCGTGAACCGGGTGGCCCTCGCCGAGCTCGACGGATTCGCTCATGATCTGCTTGCGCTTCTCACCACCGGCACACGCGTCATCGGCGAATCGCCTCAGGACCCGCTTGGCAGCGGCGCTCACTCGCAACTCGCCCCCACGCAGCGCGTGGGCAGCTGACCCGGAGCCCCGCTCACCATGGCATTCGGAGGCTTTGAGCAACGCGGCACGCAACAGCCGATGGCCGAGATCAACACCACGCCACTGGTCGACGTGATGCTCGTGCTTCTGGTGATCTTCATCATCACCGCGCCGCTCATCACGCACTCGATCCGGCTCGACCTGCCCGACGCGCAGGCGGCGGCGAGTTCGGAATCGGCCGGCACGATCACGATCTCGATTCCCGACAGCGGCGTGGTTCACTGGAATAACGAACCGCTCGCCGATCAGGACGCCCTGAGAGCAAAGCTACGCGAAGCCGCGGTAGCCCAACCTCAGCCGGCCGTTCATCTGAGAGCCGACCGCGATACGCGCTACCAGATCATCGCCGAGGTGATGTCAGCCGCCCAGCAGGCGGGCATCCGCACCCTTGCCTTTGTGACCGATCCTGCGCAGGCAACGGGGCGCGCGGCTCGTTAACCCCCGCGCATCACCGGGAACGCGCCCACATCACTGCGCGCGCGGCACGGCCGCATCAATCAGCGCACAGACCCGAGCGAGCGACTCGAGCACTGGCGGCGAAGGCCGCTCAAGCGCCGGCTCTTCCAGTCGGATAAAGCGCGCAGAGCGGGAATGCGTCCCCACCAGCCCCAGCTGTCGCCAGCGCGAATCGGTGGATCCCTGCACCGCTGACAGGATGAGCTGCGGTGCCGCTGCAATCACGGCTTCTGGTGAGACACGCTGAGACCCCGCGTCACTTGCGGCAAACACATTGCGAACCCCGCACCGGCGCATGGCGTCCGCCATGACAGCGCGCGATCCCAGTGTAATGAGCGGCACCTCCCACAGCTGAACGAAAACCGGTATCTCAGGCGTTCGCGCATGACTCACCGTAAGCGCGGCCGCCCGCGTGCGAAACGAGGCAGCGATCGCGTTCGGACGCGATGCGGTGTCGATCAGCGCGCCGATCCGCTCGATCGAGCTCGCCACATCATCAAGGGTCCGGGGCTGCGAAACAAATACCCTGAGCCCGAGCGCCTCCAGCCGGGCAAGCGTCCCCGCGGCGAGCCCCTCCCCCCAGAGCAGGACCAGATCAGGCTTGAGCGAAGCGACCCGTTCGGGGTCGATGGCCGGATGCGACGCAAGACGCGGCAACGCGATATCAACCTGCGGCGCATCGCTATGACGGTCCACGGCAATCAGGCGATCGGCAGCGTCGAGGCTGACCACCAGGTCGGTCAGATGCGGCGCGAGGGCGACGATGCGGCGCGCAGGCGCCGCCCCCGCCACCCGCCGTCCGCGGTCATCCTGAAGCCCAAGCGCGCTGGGGGCACCTTCGCGCTCCGCACTGGCTCGCCCTTCACGGACGCCCGCCAGCCCGGCCAGTACCGCAACCAACGTGATCAAGGCACCGGCGCGCAGGCTAGCGGTCGCGCCGCGCAACGTGCGTCCAGCAGGGCGACTGTCAGAGTCTGGGCACATACCTCATGCCCAGCAACAGGGTTCGGGGCGTGGATCGATAGCCCCAGGCGGTCTCATACTGGCGGTCGGTGGCATTGGCCAGACGCCACGTCAACGAGAGCTCGTCGGTCAAGTGCCGGCTTCCCCACACATCCACGAGGGTATACCCCCCCAGTGTCTGGCCGCGGGTATCGAACCGTGAGGACTGCCCGATCAGATCAACGCCACTTCGCCAGGGCCCAGATTTCCAGTCAGCGCCAACGCTTCCAAACGCGCGAGACCGTCGGGCGAGCGGTCCCTCAACGAGTGCTCCAGCCTCAATCTTCTCGCCGGTGGGCTGCTGTCGAGTGACACTGGCACGAAAGCGCCAGTCGCCAAGCTGTACCCCCGCCTCCCCTGTGATGCCCACCACCTTGGCCACGGGCAAGTTTTGCGGCACGTAGTTCGCATCCAGTTCGATCGCATCGCGAATACGGTTCTGAAACAGGATGGCGCGAGCATAGCGCTCCGCGCCACTACGTTCGAGCGCAAGCTCATGTCCCGTGGAGCGCTCGGGACGCAACAAGGGGTTCGCGCCGTACGGATAAAACATATCCTGGAACGTCGGCACCCGAAATGCCGAGCCAGCCGAGGCACGCACGAGCCACCCTGGCTCAGGCCGGATACCCCAGGCGACAAGCGCAGTGCTTTCGCCCTCGAATCCGGTCACGCGGTCATCGCGAGCCACCAGACGCCAGTGGTGAATATCGTGCTCAACCTCAAATCCTCCGTAGGCGGAGACATGCGAACGGTTGGTCCGGGCATAAGGAGGGTCACCGCCAGTGCTGATGCCGGGCCCTTCAATTTGCTGACGGCGGTGATCACCCCCAAACAACAGCCTGAGCTTGTCGCGAACAGCAAACGTATTTTGCCATCCCACCGAGTTTGCTTCGGTGCGCGGCGCAAAATAAGCGCCGTAGCTATAGTCATACGCGCTGTTGCCAAGCCGCAATTCAGTATCCCAGCTTGAGTTGAACTGTGCACGCGCGAACAATGAAGCGACCCGGGTACGAAAATCAACAAAACTGTCTGCGGGTGTGCCAAAGCTGGAGTCGTACTCGCCCCGCCCTGCAGTCGACAGGAACTGTGCGCCCACCTGAAGGTCGCGTGTCAGACGATGCGTGAGGAGCCCGGTGAAACTGGTCTGGCGATTGCCGTCATCGTCGATCTGGCGGCTGGTACTGCCTTGACGCGTGACGTCGAACCCGCGTGTGGTGTCGCGCGTACCGGCGAGCGTGTAACGAGAGTTCGCATCACCACCGGATATCCGGGCCTGGACTTGAGCGGTCCCTCGCGAGCCGCCCACCACATAAACCTCCGGCCGCACCGCACCGCGGGTTTCACGCGTAAAAATCTGGATCACGCCGCCGATCGCGCCTGATCCATAAAATGCGGCAGCGGGCCCACGCACGACCTCGATCCGTTCGATGGCCGACAGAGGTAAAAATTCGATCGGTGCGATGCCTGTGATGGGATCTTCAATGCGAACCCCGTCGATCAGAATAACGGTCTGGGCAGTTTTTGAACCGCGCACAAACAGTCCGGTAATGGCGCCAACGCCTCCCTGTTGCGAAATTTCAATCCCCGCGCTTGATCGAAGCAATTCCGCCAGCGATGAGCCAGCTGAATCGCGGATCCTTGCCGAGTCGATCACCACCACGTCGGCCAGCGCGCGCTGAACCGTTTGATCCGAGCGCGTTGCGGTTACCACCACCTCATCGAGGCGCTGCGCGATGGCCACCTGGGTTAGCGCCAGCATGGCGCACATCAGTCCGGACATGCCTGCGACACGCCGGGACGACAAGAAACAGGGCTTCCGCCCCAAGGAAATGGAAAACATGAAACCTCCAACCCTCCCGCCCACCGCGGGATCCGGTTCGTGAAATGAACCCGCGCGGTAAACGCGGGTCCGCCTCTTCGGCCGGTATCCGGGCTGGCAATGGTCCTGAACGACATGCGCTCAGGGTCGGCGGACCGCCTTCCCGGGGTCGTCAGGCATGAATGCCCAAGCGATGACCCAGTGGCTGCGTGGTACGCCGGCGGTCCGTTACCGGACCGCGTCACTGCTTACCGTTGCGGGGGCAGCACAGGTTGGCTTGTTGCGTGCAGCGCAACTCGCTCCCTGTTTCCCGTTTAACCGCACATGAAGACACCACGTGCGGCACCGAAGCCCTTTGAGTTTAGTCGGGTATACACGGCGACGCAAAACGAACATTCCGCGAAGCCAAAGACCGCCGCTGCAATGCGCCCGAGGCGCCACGGCTATTTTCTTGGCGAGAGCGCTCCGAGCGCCTCGGTCACGACGCCCACTGTGAGGAGTTCGGGCAGCACGCGCGGCGCTCGGCCGGCGCGGTCGTAGAGCAGATACAGCGGCACGCCATTACGCCCGTGACTCGCGAGCTCGGCCGTGATGGCCGGGTCACGCTGGGTCCAGTCGGCGCGCAGCCTCAGCACGTTGTGACGCGCCATCTGCGCAACCACCGCTTCACGCTCGAGCACGAGCTTTTTGTTGGCCTGGCAGCTCACGCACCAGGCGGCGGTGAAATCCACGAACACCGGACGACCGTCGGCAAGCGCCTGCTGCACGCGCTGCCGCGTCCAGGTCTCCCAGGCGCCGGCCTCGCTGACCGCGCCAGAAGGCATATCAGCAGACGAACGCAGGGCCGGCGGGCGAGACTCGGCCGCGTAGTGCACCGCCAGCCATGCAGCCCCGGCAAGCGCCGCGACCGCGGCCAGCGTAGCGAGCCGCGCCTGCGCCCAGCCTCGCGCCTGCACGAAGCGACCCAGCAGCCAACCGCTCAAGCCGAGCAGCACCGCGGCCACTGCGAGCGCAAACACCGCATCGACGCCCGCCTGCTGACCCAGCACCCAGGCGAGCCACGCCGAGGTGGCGAGCATGGGAAAGGCGAGGAACTGTCGCAGGCTTTCCATCCATCGCCCAGGTCGCGGCAGCCAGCGCAGCCAGGCCGGAAACCAGCCCAGCAGAAGGTAGGGAAGCGCCATGCCGATGCCAATGGCGGCGAACACCGCGAGCGATTCAAGCGCGCTGCTCGACAGCGTAAAGCCCAGGGCCGACGCCATGAACGGTGCCGTGCAGGGCGTTGCCACCAGCACCGCCAGCGCACCCGAGCCGAAATTGGCGAGGAGCCGACGCGACCCGGTGGGCGGGGCCTGTGCGGCTGAATCGAATCGGCCCAAACGGGTGAGGCCCACGCCCACCTCAAAAAGGCCCGCAAGGTTCAGAGCAATCGCAACGAACAGGAGGGCCATCACCGCCACGAACACCGGCGATTGCAATTGGAAGCCCCAACCCGCCGATATGCCCGCAGCCTTGAGCGCAAGCATGAGGAGACCGAGCAACAGGAACGACACGACGACGCCGGCAGCAAAGGCGAGCGCGGCGCGGCGCGCGCCATGCGTTGGCCCCGCGGGCAGCACAAGGCGCCCGGCTGGCGGGTCATGCGCATGCTCGGCAAACGCCAGCACCTTGAGGCCGATGACCGGGAACACGCAAGGCATCAGGTTGAGAATGAGTCCGCCTAAGGCTGCGAACAACAACATCATCATCAGCGTGCGGCCCGCCGACGCGGGAGCGCCCCCGCCAGCCTGTGGCCCCCCGCTTGGACCGAGGCCGGTGGCGCCGGACATTGCCCCGCCTGAAGATCCCAGACCGATGACGGACCACAATCCACCACCCGACCCGCCCGCTCGGGCCGCCCCTCCCGTGCCCTGCTGGGGCAGCACGACGGGTTTCGCATCAAGCCGGGCGAGCTCGACGCCCGGGGCGGTGTAAGGCTCGGCCCGGGGAATGACTTCAATCACCTGACTGCCCACCACCAGGACACCGGCACCCAGCGCTTTCGCCGCCTCGCCAGGATCCTTCCGGACCTGGGACTTTCCGTCGTCGTTCAGCGCAAGTTCGATCCGCGCCGGCCGGTCAGGCGAGTCTGGCGCGGCATGGATACGCTGCGGCGCCGCATGCTGAAGGCCCGTCTCCGCGTACGGAAAGAACTCGACCCTCGGTGTCGACAGGACCGGTTCGGGCGTAAGCGCTTCAAGCCCGATCGAAAGCGAGTCAGCCCCCACCGCAACCGGCAGTTCACGCGCCACGGTCGGGAGCGCCGCGAGCGTACGCTCAAAGCGCGCCGCGTGAACCGATCGCCCCGCCTCGGCGCCGGCAGCCACCACGGGCAGGTCGAGGCTGAGCGAGGCCTCCCCCGGAATGCATACGTCTCTGCACATCAGCCATGAAGCGCGCGCCTCAAGGCGCGCGCGCGTGCCGGCAGCCTGCTCGGGCACCTGAAGCCGCATGGGCAGCACGATATCGTCCTCATAGCCATAGCTGGCAAGCGGCGCTATAAGAAACCGCGAGGGGACCGGCCACTGCAAGGCACCCGCCGAAAACCCGGGTGCCATCTGCCACTCGAGCGTCGTCGCAAGCCCGGAATCGCCGGGATTACGCCAATAGGTGTGCCAGTGCGGATCGTGACGAATTCGAAGCCCCACCCACTCGGCCTGGCCCGCGCGAAACGCATTGACAGGCGCCACCAGTTCGACCTCGACCGCGTCCACGCGCACCGGTGCCGCCCCCGCGCCGCCAGGGATCAACAGGGCGGCACAGACGGCTGGAAGCAACGCGCAGACAAGTCGGCCG
>Ga0315906_10001146_pt1 | contig 39957 bp, 35 predicted proteins | sample LakEriMetagenome_4_FD_203526 | JGI IMG/M metagenome (GOLD analysis project Ga0315906, IMG submission 203526) | Freshwater fungal communities from buoy surface, Lake Erie, Ohio, United States - Buoy 2 MA122 | ecosystem: Environmental > Aquatic > Freshwater > Lake > Lake biofilm | place: USA... | reverse complement strand
ACCTGCAGGAGTTATATTATTATCAGTTAGCATCTCTGGGTAGAGTGCTATTACATCTCCATTTACTTTCTGTACAGGCAGTGAAGATTGTACATTTCCATCTTCAGATACACCTTGTTCTGTAAAGTCGGAATCAATAGAGTAAATTTCCCCCTTAGAAAGTGGAGCATCTACAGGACCTTCAGCAACTACAACAGTTACTTTTGGTTCTTCAGGATCTGACTGAGTATCAGTTGGGCCATCAACAGGCTCATTCATTGACCTGTCTATCTGCTCTAACTGCTCTCTTTGTCTACGAATTTCTTCTAGCTCTTCTGTTGTGGTTGTGCCATCCAGCCCTTCCTCCGTAGATCCTGCTCTAGGATCGATATCCGTTCTTTCAGACTCTTGCCCTTCAACTGCAGTGTCAGTTCCTTGGGCAACGTTGCCGTCTTGACGAAGTTTTTCAGATTCACGTTCTTCATTTATTCTTTGTATTAGTTCTTTAGATTTACGGATATTCTCCTCTCTTCTCTTAATCTTGTTTTGAGTGTTTCTAACTTCTTTTTTAGCAGCTGCTGTATCCTGTCCAGGGTAAACACCATCTACAATTTTTTGAAGTTCTACTTCTACAAGTTTTAATTGAGCTATCTCATCTTCTAATCTAGAAATTTTAGCTTGTTCACCTCTTGTGATTTCATCTATTTCTTCTTCTAGAGGAGCTTGCTCAATTTCTTCTGCAATGACTTGATCATCAGTTGCTTCTTGCATTGCTGCAGATTTCTTTCTCTTAGCTAGCTCTTTAATCTTCTTATTTAATAAAGCTTTGTGAGATTTTTTAAGAGCTTTTAAAGTCTTTACGTTTCCATCAGCATTAAACTCTGCTTCTGTAAATCCAGCCTCCATAGCTAACTGTCTTTCAGCAGCTAAGATTTCCTCCATCTCAATTAAGTCTTGCTTAATTACTTCGATTTGATTACGAAGTTGGCCGTCTGTTAGACCAGCTGTTCTTCCAATGTCAGTGCTGTCTACTAATTTTTCAAACTCTGCCTCTATCTGAGCAATTTCTTCTGGATCTTCTAGTGAGTCTAATGTTTCAAACTTTTTAGTTTTACCTTTTAAGGTATCTGCTTGAGCATCTACTTCTTTCTTATGCTTTTCAAGAACATCTTTTCTAATTACCTCTCCACGAATTCTTTGAATCTCTTTGAACTCTTCAGCAGACATGTTAGCTATAGCTTCTACATCTCTAATAGAAGATGCCTGTACAAGAATAGCATAGGTAATTGTATCAGCAATAGCAGAGTCAGTCTCATTATTATCATCTAATAACCAAGTAACTACATTACCTGTAGCAGCATCAGTTAATCTAACTCCAGTTCTGTTACCTTCTTCATCGTAGATAATAGCATCTGTAATGTTTTCATTTAGATTTAGGTATGTTCTTCCATTTATAGTGAATATAAATCCACCTGGAGAAACTGAGATATCCCCTAAAGCTGCTGCCTCTGCATCTGATACTTCTCTAGCAAATTCTTCATAGCTTGCTGTTGGAGCAAACTCATCTCTCCTTTGTAATTGCCCGTTTTGAGCTTCTATAGTATTTTCAGCAAGTCTTTTCTTTTCTCTTACGTCTTTTTCTTTTGCTAATGCAGCTGCTGCAATTGGGGGTAAAGAATCTTCATCAATAGCATTTAACATGTCGTCAGTCATGCCACTGAATTTCATTCTTTCTTCTTTTTCTTCTTGCTCCAATTGTTCTACTCTTTCTTCAGCTGCTGCAACAATTTCTGCAGGAGCATCATCAGGCATATTATCTCTTAACTCATCTGCAGTTTCTGCATTCTCAACTACCTGTGCAGCTCTATCTGCAGAGGCTTGCTTTTCTTCTTGTTGTCTACGAGCATACTCAGCTTCTACGTATAAATCCATGTTTTCTGGATTACGACGTATGTTATCAAATGCATTGACTAGTTGTTCTCTTCTTCCTACTAACTGAGCCAATACATTTGCAGTGTCTTCAAACTCTGCAGCATCTGCAGGATTAAGAGCAGCCTTAGCTTGAAATGCTTGGTTTAATTTTTCAAATAGTTTTTCGTCAGGTTTGCTTGTAGTCTTTCCAGAAACATCTACAGTGCCATCTTCGTTTAATTTAATTTCCCCTACTTTAACTTTGTAGACAAAATCTTCTTTTGATACTTGTCCAATTGCAGGGGAAATTTTTACAAGGTGGCTATATACATCATCTATCTGCTTATCTAATACATCAATATCCATTAAACCTCTATGAAGGAAAGTAGCATATTGATTTACAATTAGTCTTTGTAGATTTTTATTTTGTTTAGTTTCTTCGTTTTGAAAAGAATCTAAAAGTTTTGGGAGCAAAGTATTTTTAGGTTGAAATTTTGCTAAGATATCTTGCACCTGACGTGATCTCTTTAAAGACAATTCAGCAGTATCTTTTACTTCTTGTACAATTTCTGCTTGGGTTTTTCCAGTCTGTTCTTTTAAAGTAGCATTTTTTCTATACCCAAAAGCTGCTTTAAAATCATCTTCAGGCATAGTAGCTGCATCATCTAACTGCTCCATTAGATAATCAGTTCCCCCCATCTTATCTAATCTAGCTACTTCTGATCTAATTATTTGTACACGAGCTCTTTCTACTTTCTGTCTAGCAATAGCTTTCTGAACAGGTGTAGCTGTATCAGAACTTAGTATTTTATTGTTATCCTCTATTACATTAGCTAATGCTGTATTGTATGCATTAGACTCCATGTTTTCTAGGACTTTTGTCAGTCCACCACTGTTAATGTATTCTAATACTTTCTTCGTATTAGCTGTACGAGTTTTAGCTAATTTAGAATCAGCTCCAGCAATACGGCTTACTGCCCCAGTACCGCCACCAATGATGGCACCTATCAGTATATTCTCTAGTCCTTCTTTAGTTCCAAGTGTTCTGCTTAAAGATTCGGATAGAGACTTTGACATGTCCCCAACTCCATCAGTAAATTTATCTCCGTAGTAATCTCTTGAAAATTCAGAAGCAGCAAATTGAGATCCTTCCTGGAAACCTTCAGTAGCCATATTTCTTACAGGAGCTCCAAAAAGTCTTTTAGATCTTGTCCATGCTTTGGCAAACTTTCCATCTAACCCAGCTTCTATAAGTTTTCCACTAGCATCTCTAGTAGCTCTATACATTTGTGCTTCTCCAATAGCAGCTCCTCTAAACATCTTACCAAACATTACAAGATTGGATGTAGCTAAGATTGGAAGGTTAATAGCAAATGCAGTATTTCCAGCAGCATCAGCAGATTCTTCTATTCCTGCTAGTACATCTGATGGTATTGTTGCTCCTGGATTTTCTTCTTCCCATTTAGCTACTTGCTCATCAATATATCTAGTTCTAGCTTCACGAGCTTCAACAGATGCTTCAGCTAATGACATTTGTGTAGCTACTGCTAGTCTTTGTGTTGCAGTAGATATTCTTGCAGCTTGTGCAAGATTTTCTAATTTCTGTCCAGTTTCAATAGCTTTACCAGCTCTATATAATGCTAATTGTCTGCTTCCTACTACGGAAGCATCTTCTAATACATTAGCAGCTCTCCCTGCTTTAGATCCTAAACCTGCTATGTCAAATGCAGTATCTGCTGTTTTTAATGCTTTTGCTGCTTTTACTGCATTTGCAGCTCTGCCCATTAATCCCAATTCACCTGTTCCAAGCCACATCGTAGCAATAGATCCAAGAGTGTAACCAAGGCCATTAGCAACTTTGTCTGCCCAGAAGTTTGCAGTTCCCATTCCTTCTAATATACCAGCTTGTTGCTCTGCTCGTGTATAATAGTTAGGTAAGTTTTCTTGAGCCCAACTGTTTACTGAATCTACTTGTTTTCCAACAAAGTTATCGTAATATTCCCCACCAGTAGCTAAAGATCCTAAACCTGCAAATACACCTACAGTGTTTTCATAAACAGCCCCTAAAGTTGTAATACCAGCTTTAGTTAAACCATTTGCCCATTTATCCCAAGTAGATTGTCTTTGAGCTCGTTCGTCATTTAAGTCTGAAAACGGGTTAAGAGGAACACCATACTCACGGTAACTCTCTAACGGATCAGTATATATAGCAGATACGTTCTGAGCTTTTGCAGCAATGTCAAAAGCATTTACCGATCCAGAATACCTTGACTTTGAGTATCCTGGAGTAGGTTTTTGTCCAGTAGCCTCAAATATACGATCTAGTTTAGGTCCATCCGTTTTTTTAATTTCTTCTTTTGGAAGTCCAGTTGCTTGGCTTAGTAGGTCTGTAGATGTAATTGACATTATACAAATGTATTAATTTTATTCAAGATAACCTTCATTTATAAATTGATATAAAGTTCTTTTTTCTTGAGCATCCACAGAACGATCCGTTTCGGGTGGTAACTGAGTAAATTCAGAAAGTGTTCTTTTTTTATAAGTATACCCTGTTCTATCCACTACTTCTACTAAAGGAGCTTGTCCAGAACCTTGAGAATGCACTCTAAATGTAAGAGTGCTGCCAGTTCTTTCTCCAGTATTTCTATCTATTATATTTCTATTAAACTCTCTTACCTGCCCTTTTGCTCCAGCATCATGTTGTACAACGTCAAATGCTATTTGAGTAGGCATAGCACTTTGCCATTGTGAAATTATAGGGTTAGATACTTGAGATCCAGATAATCTTACTGTTTTAATATCTTTAGTTTCTCCTACTTGTCCTTCCATTGTAAGAACCCATTCATTAGTTCTTGGGTCGTATCCGTATCTCTTAGTAGTATATGCTTCTAAGTCTTTACCTGATTGAGTTTGCCCAGATTCTTGGTCTCTTACAGTTAAGTTAGCTGGAAGAATTTTATCTTTAAAATAAGCATCTGCAGCTTTTGTTACAACCCTTTGATCTTCAGGTGTTACTCCAGGAAGAACTCCATATATTACAGGGGAAGCTATTTTAATTTCAGGAAGTTTATCACTAACATGCTGAGCATTTATTTGGAACTTTTCTCTAATCTTACCAAATGCCTCTACCATATCTGCATACTCATATATAATCTCGTCACCCATTCTATCTTGTATCTCTACCTTACCATTAGCCCCAGCTCTCCAAGAAGCTTCTGCAAAATTATCTGAAGTTCCATCATATATAGTCATATTTACATACGTATCCCAATCTACATTTCGGTACATGTCTTTTACCCCTGTCGATAGATTTACTAATGGACGTTTTTTATCAAAAGCATTTTTAAAATCAATATAATCTTGGTCTTGAGTATTGTCAAAAGTTCTGTTTAATATCAAAGCATATTCCCCAGCTGTTTTACCAGGGTACATTTCTTTAATTACAGCCATAATGTTTGGGTCAGCTTTTTCAAGTGACTCCATACTTAATGACATGTTACCAGCTTTAACAATGTTTTGTTCTATTAAATTAGCACGTCTCTTTAAATCTGCAGCTTGTTTAAGCTTTTCCTGTCTTGCTTGTGGAGATAGCCCACTAGTTGCATCGTATGCTTCTTTTTCCAACTCAGCTGCAAGAAGTGTTTTATCTCCAGCATTTTTTAATTGTTCGTCAATAGTCTTACCGTCTAAATCAGCAGTGATTTCAGACATCTCTTCCATTGGAGTTCCATAAGTTTCTTCAAAGTCTTTTTGACGTTTGTACTCATCTAACCAAAGTGCATCATAGCTTTCTTTATAAACAGAAGTTTGTTCATAAATACCACCTTTAAGGCTAGCAAACTCTCTGATAGGCCTTTCAATTTCATCCATAGCTTTAGACTTAATGTAAGAGTACATTGAGTTTTCGTCACCAGCTGCTTTTTTTAAATTATCAAGCTCTTTAGTTACTGCAACTATTTGAGATTTAACTTGAAGTCTTTCTCTAGAACTTAACTTACCTGAAGATAATTCTGAATTAAGTTGGTTAAGTGCATTGTTGTATCCTTCAACTTGAGCATTAAAGATTTGAGGTAATTGACCGTTAGCTTGGAAAGAATACGTTTTCATATCAGCAAGTTGGTCTACGTAAGCTTTTACATCTGACTCAGCCATAACAGCTGCTAATACCTTATCCACATCTTCTTGTGGAATTTGACTCATGGTACCACCTTGTTCAATTACATACATTCCACCCTCACCTTGACCTACTTTTTGTACCGTACTTCCAGTTTTCTTTTCATGTAAGATTTGAAGACGTTGAGTAACACGATCCATAATCTTAGGATCTCTGTAAATGGTAGGACCAGTAAATAATGAGCCTTCTTTTGGTCTACCAGTTTCAGGGTCTATTTCAAATCCCTTATACTTACCTTGAGCAGTTCTTAACATATAATCACCAAGCAACTTTTGTTGCTCTGGGTTATAATCACCTTTCTTTAAACCTTCATTAAAGTCACTAAGATATTTACTATATCTATCATAGTTTTCTTTTATTGGAGCATAGTTTTGAGAAAAGTCTTTTACAGTTTTATTAATTGCAAAACCTAAATTTTCATAATCTCCTTGCTCTGCTAATTTGCCTAATTCATTTTCAGTTAATCTTTGCAATTCTTTTTTCCTTTGCACATCGGCTTCAAAAGGCAAAGCAGCTTGCATCTGATCTACAGCCATAGCCAACTGGTCATTGGCTTGAAAATTTTGTATAAATCTATTTCTGAGAGTCTCAGATATTTTTACTGATTGTGGGTCAACGTATGTACTTACGTACTCTCCAAATTGATATGGCATAGTCTTTTAAATTATAATTTTGCTTTGGTCGATCTTACTCCATTTAGCTGTCCTAATCGCGACACATATTGTCTGGCTCCTCCAAATTTAGCTTTTCCTTGTTTTTCTGCTTCTGCTTTTTCTTTTTCAAGTTTTGCTTTTTCTTCTTGAAGTTTTTTATACTCTGCAAGGCCTACATATCCTTCAGGATTTAACTCCTTGTACATAGCAGATGCTATACGTCTAAGTTCAGCTTCTGTTTTTCCGTAGAATGGAGAACCTTTTCGTTTAGCTTCTTTTTGAAGTTGCTCTAAAGTAGCAAAACGATCATAAGAACCAGTTTCGTCTGTACGAGCAAGACGTTCTTGAGCAGCATATAATTTCTCATCTCTAACAATTCCTGCTACACCTCTTGCAGCTCCACTTAAAGCTCCTAGCATATCTTCACGACCATATCGACGTTCATCTTTACTAAGTTCAGCATTAAACATTTGACGTTTCATTGCAGTTTCTGCATTGAACATGCTAGCTTGCATTCCAAGCTTTCCTTCTTCAGCAGCTAGTTGTTTGTTAGCATCTTGTTCTTGCTGTGCAATTTTAAGCATTTGAGAATTTAATGCAGTATTAGCTCCTGCCAATACAGCTAGTGCACCAGGTCCAGCATTCTGATTAACAACTGCGTTTTTCATTGCTACGTTGTTTTGAATTGCAGTTGCACGATCTTGGTTCATGTTATTACGATATAGTAACGGACCTTTAATAGCAGGTGCACCTGCAATGCCTGGAGAAATCTTATAAGGATTAAGTAATGCCGCTCCCATTGGAATTAATTGTCCAAATCCTGCTAGCATACTTCCTGATATACCATCTTTTTGTTTGAAAGGTGGTACAGGTTGACAAGATCCATCTTGGCTACGATAGTTTCCAGGAGGACATGGCTCAAATGTTTTGGGGAGTTCTTGAGCAGGTGTCTCAACTTCTTTCTTTTTCTGTTCTTCTAGTTTAATTCTAGCACTACTTCTCTCAGCAGTGTAACTTCCTAATGCATTGTGAATAGGACCGACAGCATTGTTAGTTGCTTGATCTTCTAAGTATTGAGCCATAGTTTTTCCAGCAACTACTTTTCCAGCAATTGGTTGGCCATTAGCGTCGATATATCCTTTAGTCTTAAGGTTGTTTCTAATTTGCTCAGCATCTTTTCCTAAGTAAGTTCCTGGGGCTTTAGGATTATAAACTCCTCCATCAATAATGTATTGGAAGTAACCCATCATTTCATCAGGATTATTTGCAAATAAAGATTTTACATCTTCTGCAAATTTGCCGTGGGCTGCTTTAGCTTCATCAGCTGACATGCCCTTTTTGTAACCGTATTTTTGTCCCCAGTTACTTTCAGCAATTTTATCTCTATCTTTAATAGCATCAGACGAACTTAATCCTCCACCACTAGCATCTTTTTGATTAGTGTATAAGTTATCAGCTTTATTACTCCAAGCTTGATCGTAACTGTTTCTTGTAACTTTAGCTAAGTCTTCTTGAGATCCTGTAGCAGTCCCTAATCTAGAACCTGCCATAGCTCCTACACCCATTAATGGTTTATCAGTATAGGCAGTTACTTCTCCAGTTGTTTCATCTACTTTACGGCTAGCTCCCATGAATAATCTAGGAAGACCTGCTAATCTAGCTGCTTCTTTTTCCTCAGGAGTTTGTGGAGTCCCTGCAGCTGCACCAGTGCTTGTTGCACGTTTAGCAGGAGCTACAAACCCATCGTCAGCCGTAGCTGCAGGAGGAGGAGTAGGAGTGCCTGTATTTGTTTGAGTAGCTGCAGGTGGAGTACTTGATGCTGCAGGTGGAGTAATTCCAGTTGGTGCCGTATAAGCAGCAGCTGTAGATGCAGTTTGAGGATCATCTACTATTTCCTCTGACCCGTCGTCATATACTACAAGTTTTTTACCTGGAGGAAGTTCACGTTCACCAGCAGCATTAAATACGTATCCTTGTGAAATCCAATAGTTTCTCCAATCTTGTTCTTCTTGATCTATAGGCTGATTGCTGGTATTATCAGGTGTAGTAGCAGCATTAGCAGAAGATGAGTTATAAGGAACAGGATTTAAACCAGAATTTCTATCGTCAATAGCTGCATTAAATGCTGGGGAATTAAATAACTCAATTCTTTTAGCATTGTATTCATCTTTACTACTAATCTTACCTGCAGCCCAATCGGCATCTAAAGTTGCTAACTGATCCATTGCTTGTTTTTTCTCAGCATCAGTAATTTTAGGTGTTTTATTCTCAGGAGGTTTAACTCCAGCAGGTTCAGTATAAGTAGGTTGATCTACATCTACTTGAGAAGATGGTGCCCCAGCGGCTCCCCAACCTTTAGATTTACCTGTAGCAACTGCATCGGCAGGAGCATTAGCTGTTCCATTTTGAGCAGCAATTTCTTCTGCTTTTTTATTTGCCATGTACATTTTCCAAGCATCGTTCATATCTGCTTTAGAAGCAGTTGATTTATTAGGGGTAGCATACGGAACAGGTTTAGCATTTTGCCCAGCTTTAAATCCTTCTAATCCAGTAGCTTGCCAATCGTAAGAACTAGGGGTATCTTCATCTGCTACACAGTTACCAGTTGCAGGATCACAGATTGTTCCCGGAGGACAATCTGGGCACGGAGTTCCACCAGTTGCATATTTATGGAATCCTCCATAAGCAGCAACTTGTTGTGGATTACGGCCAGCAACTTTTTCTTGCATAGCAGCAAGTTGTTGAATTTCAGCTTGTGAGCCATTGCCTTTTAAAATTTCTTTATGCCTTTGGGCAAATGATTTTCCTCCAATTTTTAAGTATCTAGAGAAAATGTAATCTTGTTTGTTATTATCGTTCATAGCTACTTGGTCCATTGTTTCTCCTTGCCCCTTTTTTCCACCACCTTCTACTTCAACTAAAGGGTTTCCGTTATTATCTTCTTCTATAATAATTCCTCCTTGTGCATGTGTTCTTCCTACAAATTCTACAGCATCAGTTCCCTCAATGGGAACTATTTCACCTCCAGGAACTTTCTTAGGTCTTCTATCTCCTTGAATACCAGTAACTCCACCATCTCTTGCAACTTGATATTGAGTAGTAGCTGAATTTCCAACATTGTTTGAGGCATAACCAAATCCTTGATTTAGTGTTCCAAGACGAGAATTAATAAAAGCTGATTGATATGCTCCACGTTGTGCAGCTGATTCTCTTTGTAAATTTTGAGCTAATTCTGTATTAGCTTTATTTTCCTTACGACCTTTAAGAGCTCCAATACCTGCTGCTATTGGAATTGCTGCAGCAGATAATCCTGATGTTGCTGCTAATACAGCCGGGTTTAAAGCTAATGGAGTAATTAGTCCTGCTGCTTTAAAAGATTCTGCTGCTACATTTCCTCTACGTTCTCTTTGATTATTGTAAAAGTCAGTTCTATCATCAGTCTTTCTTTCAGTAATCATTCCTGCACCAGTTAATGCAGCTCCAATACCTGCAGTTGCCAAACCAGATAATCCTGCTCTAGTAGCAGCTGAAGCTGCCGTTCCTACATCAGCAACATTTGCTGAGCCAGTAACTGTTTGACCAACAGTAGACATAGTAGGAGCTGCTTGCCCAACTACCATTTGAGTGGCCGGAGATGCAGCTGCAGAAACTGTTTGAAGACCAGCTGTAGATGCAGTAGGAGCAACAACTGCCCCTGTATTATATGCATAAGGAAGAGCATTAGTAGCTGCAACCTCTGTCATTTTAGTAACTCCTGGAGTAATTTCTGGGGTACCTCTTCTAAAAAATCTTCCTAAATCTCCAGTTCTGCTGTCTTTTATTCCAGCATCTAATAAACTTTGTGCTGTGTTTTTTGCAAATTGCTCATTCTGTTGTTTAACCTGCTCTTCTGCAATTCTTTTATTTTCAAGCTCTTGCATTCTAGTTCTAGCTAGTGCATTGGTACTTGCATCTAATCTATCTTCGGCAGCTCCGGCCTCAACCTGTCCTAAGTAATATGGAGTTTGTTTCATCTGTGCTACAGATCCCATATTAGAACCACCTTGAAGATACTTTTTAGGTTGATTTACTTTCTTAAGTTGTTTCTTTGCCATAGTGGTTATCGGTTAGAGATTCTGTAAGCAGCTTTAGCCGTATACAAATTTATCAAATTTTTAGCTTGGTTGTTAGAAATTAAACGGATTCCTAAGAATTTGTCTACAAACTTTCTTTGCTCATACCAAGGCTTATTAGCATTTAAGTAATTAGTATTAATTATTCCCTCAGACAAGAACATAGTTTCTGTGTTTGAAGTTGTGTACGTTCCAGTGTACAAATCTCCATGAACATTGATTTGCCCTTGTGCAAGATTAGTATTAAAGTTAATTGCAGATAAGTCACGGAAAGCATTAGTAACCCAAGAGTTATCGACCTTACGAATGTTTGATAAGTAAGAGAATGTTACTTCCCCTGAGTTTTGAGTTGTGTTGTAAACGTAGAAGCTTGTAAATCCAGTATCAAATCTATTGTCAAATTGACGTAAACTTGTTGCTTCTTTTTTGAATATGTCTGCAACGTATGAAATAGAAGTGAAGATTTTATTTACAGCTTTTGTGGAAGAAACAGCACCTGTAGTAGTTGTAGTAGTCTCTCCAGTATATATAAACTCAAATTCAAAGTTAGAAAGCTGACCGTAAAAATTACCAGGGTTACTGTAATTATCATGTACATAAATATCTTGACCATTCTCCGGGTCAAAGCTGAACAAATCATGTGAATTGAATGCATACAATGGTGGTATGTATGAGTGACGACTAGCCCATACTGTGAAGTCGTTAGAAAATGATAATGTCCAGCCACCTTTTTGGAAGTAGTTTCCTTCAACAATTCCAATAACTTTTGTAGTTTTCTTGTCAATGAAACTATTAGTAGCTGGATTATAATAAATATTTCCACTGTTAAACTGATTTATGAATAATGTTGTTGGTATCAATTCTCGTTTAGTTACCAATGTACGTTTGAACAATGGGTCATATGTCACTAAAAATCCAAATCTTCCTGTAGGAGCATCTAAATTAATGTCTGTGTCATCTAGGTCTACTCCATATCCTTCTAAAGCAAATGGAATAAAGTCACGGCTCCAAGTTCCTAATCCTATATCACTAAGCTCTAAAGGCTTTTGGTTCATTAAAAATATTTTACGAGACTTTCTTGATACAAATACATAACCATCTTTTGTAACTAAAGACCCTAATTTATTATAACTTCCAAAGTGACCTTCCAAAGACTGAATGATTTCATCAGGCTCTTGAGCAAATAAGTCTCCAGATCCAATGTAAGCTTGAGTAGTATCTCCAAGTTCCATTGTTTGCTTACCTTTAGTTCTGAATAAACTTCTCTCTGTGTGTATCCACAACAAGCTGTTCATTGCAAAGACATTGGTAATCTGACCTTTATTCTGAGCAAAATCTTTATATTCTAATGCTAAGAAGTAGTGGTAAGTATCATTAAAGTTACCGTCTTGTATATTAGATCTAATTACACGATTAGGGTAAAGGTTAGTAGATCTTTCTTTTTTAGGGAATGGTACTGTAACTCTTTTATCTTGTAAAGCAGAATACTGATCTTCATAAAGAAGATTGTCCATTTTAGTTAAGTCGTAAAGAGGAGATTTGTAAAGTACATCTGCTGCAGTAAACTTATCAAAATAAACTGAAGATGCTGGACTTACTCCTTTTTCCACATCCCCACAATGACGGAAGTTAATGTTGTCATCAGATTCTACAATGAACTGATATAGAGTTGTATCTGGATTTACATTACCTCTCTGCCAGTTATTTACTTGTGCAATTGTAGCCTCTCTTTGATCTTCATTTCCATCCTCTAAAACAGGTTCAGTACCTGTTCTACCAGTATACATATTAAACGGGATATCTCCGTAGATTGAATTAATGAAATCTCCAGGCTCTTGGTTAACTCCTTTTTTGAAGTAAGTCAGTGCAAAACTTTGAGCAGTAGTTCTGTATCCGTATCTAGCAATATAAGTATCTCCTCCAAATATATCATCACTACTTGCACCTACGTAAAAGTTTTTACCTGTTACAGAATCAACTCCTGTAGTTGTATTTACATTTAATAGTGACTCATAATATCCAGTCGACACAAGTTGCTGCTGATCAAATGGCTCAAATACATCTGTTTTTGTAGAACATAAGTTTGCCAAGTAAACATTTGGACGGCCATAAGCAATAGGAACTTTAGAAATAAATGAATTATCTAATGTATCCCAAGCTTGACTGTAATATCCATATAATGCAGGTAGTCCAGAAGTAAGACCAAGTGTAATATTACTTTCTCCACTATTATTAACAATATAACTAGCACCTTTAAATGCAGTTGAAGATATGTTTTTAAGGAATGTTAATCCTTGTACATATGTTGCACTTTCAGGGGCGACGGTAAATATTGTCTGCAAGTTTGATAGTAACTCTTGGTTTGGAAAAGATTTAGAATCTACTCCAGTAGTTCCAGGCACACTGTACTGAGCTCCAATTAAAATATTACCGTGCATTTCAGTTGGGCCCCAAACATCGTAATCGGCTGCAGCAGGATCTGGTTGATCAAAGTTAATTGTATTCCCTAAATCAGGATGAATCCAAGCATGCTCGTCATCTCCGTGACCTGCTCTGAATGTAGCAAATACATCTCCGTATCCAGAAATATTTTGTAATTGAGCTCCTTTATATCTTCCCTCCCAGTTTTGCATAGTAACTACATACTGCACATCTATGTGAGTAACTGTAGCTAGTGTATGCTTTTTACGAAGAAGATTAAAATCATGAAATTTAAATACAGAATGTGATACGTAATCTGTATCTATCCATAAAGCATCTTTTTGAGTTAAACCTCCTTTTTGTGGAGAACCTGTTAAATACCAAAGATTAAAGAATGGTCCTTTAGTAGCATCTATTGTATTTTGTGAAAGGTTACCAGCAAGTATAGCATTAGCTGGATGCATTCCACTTTGACCTATGACAGTTTTATTTCCTTGAGTTCTTTTTGCATAGTACACTTTATAACCTTGTACTTGCTCTAGAATGAACTTAGGGATGTTGATATTTCTTAACTTAATTCCTAGAATTCTTACTTGCTCTTTAAATTCTACTTCTCCATTATCGTTGGTATCAAATGCAATTCCAGGATTAGAGAAATCTTGATCTCTAACAATATAAGAGAAATAGTCATTGTGATTAGATGGCATCTTATGATGTCTAACATTTAATCCTCTTAAACTACCAGTCTGTACTGGATTTCCTAACGAGTCTGCCTCCCATACATCAAAGTCATCTGTGTTAGGATAGAACTCATTTTGGTTCTCCCAATATCCAGTTGTACTCATTATTGCAGGGAATACAGAAGTATCTAAATATTGATAGATTCTAGCATTAGGATCAGCAGCCATTACCTCACCTGCATTAAATCCTATCGTAGATGGTGTAGAGGGAAATGCAATGTTTTCATAAACATCTTTTCCAGGAATTATTGATTTAAAGTTTCTTCCTGGAATGTGATAAGCAAATGTTTCTCCACCGTCTTTTAGAATGAACGATATGTAAAAAGAATATACCTCTCCTCTACGGTAGGACTTCTTTTTAAATAATAATTCTTCTACATCTCTATAACCTTTACTTGTATTCTCTTGTACAGGTCTTATTATAGAGTCTATATAAGGATATATTCTACCTAATGAGTACCCATCAGGATTGATGATTTTTGTGTACCCTTCATTAAGATTGAATACATCGTATTTTCTAGGGTCAAATGGGGTATCTATTAATTCTGCTACAGCGTCTAATTGGATACTATTTGCAAATCTTTGAAATCCTAAATCTTTACGTGCAGTTAAATTAGCTGCATACATTCTATTATCTAATTGAGTAATAGCTTTTGCAGTTAAGTATTTAACTTTATCAATTACTGCTTCTTGAATAGATGATTGGGCAGCATTTTCCAAACCACTGTAAACAACTTCTACTTCATTTGGAAGAAGACTTCCAACAGCTTCTGTATTCACTTCTACTGGCTCTAGTTTATATGCAAATTCTGCCTCCCCAATTCTTTGAATAACATAAGGTACAACGTATTTGTAATCAGAATTTACATTATATAAAGTCCATCGAATTGACTTATTAGTTTGAAACTCATTAGGAGATCCACTGATAATTTCTCTGGGGATTGTGTCTTCAGGGGATGGGACAATGTAAACAGGGTTTGATAAAGTGAGAACGTTAGTCTCTGTAAAGTCTTTGTCTGCATAAGCTACTCCTAAAAAATAAGTTCCACTTTCAATTCCACCACCTTGTAGAATTCTGACTGATTTGAATTCAGGGATTCTTCCAGAATCTAAGAATAGATTAAGTGTTGAGATATTAAAAGATGTGTCTGAGTAAAGTTTAGACGGCACCCCAGGAGGAGTTCCTTCTAAATATTCTAACTGCCTAGTTACATTAAATACTCGTGGAGGATTATATTCACTAATATATTTAATATTTGTAGCAGGCTCAGTAGTTTCTGTGTACTTGTTGTCTGTAAAATAAACTATAACTTCACCTGTTGGTGAAATTCTGTACTCTCCAGTAATAGGGTGTTCTAAATCAAAGTTTAAATCTCCGATTGCACTACCAGGATTTGTAACAAGTAATGGAGTTACAACATTTGTAATTGGGTTGACATTAAAAATAGCAGAGTATGGAAACCCTACTACTGTATTGTCTACTCCAAATATAATGAATGTATCATCGGGCAGAGCTATCTGACCATTAGGCTCAAATGACTGAGTAAGTATTTTAAGGCTTTCAACAAAAGTATTACCATGCTCACTAGTAACTGCTCCTTTATCGGAGTCAATTGCTGCATTCAAAGCATCTCTATAAGTACCGTCGATCTGATCAATTCGACCGGTATCTTTATTCATTCCTTTAATAAACTTCTCTGCCTGTCCTGCCATTGCTCTTAATTATTAATAGTATCCTCTTCCGTATGATCCACGGTTCAATTCTTCTCTTGATCCTAAGTTTTCGAAGAAGTTTGCATGTCTGTTCAAGTTTGGGATAAGTCTTACCCACTGGTTCATGAACGACTCGTACTTGTCGATGCTTGGGAAAACAGCTGCATTTCTTGCTTGAGTGCAATAGAATCTCCATTTGTTGTCAGCAAAATCATAGCCAATTCCATTCATAGATGGGACGTATCCCCCTAACAACATTTGTTTGTAAATGTACCAGAACATAGCTTCTTTGTAGCTAATGTTGTCTGGAACCATTGGGTAACAGTCCTCATCTGTTGGAAAAGCAGTATAGCTTAAACAAATAAAACCATCTTGAAATGAAGTTTTAATATAATCTCCATCTACAACATAAGTCTCTTTTGATTTAGCAAATTGGTTTGTACATTTATCACAGTGGATATGTCCAGGGAATGTGCTAGTACCGTATTGAAGTGGGGTCAATGGCTGTGCAGCATTCATGTAGATGTTTTCTACAACTGAAAGTCTTGCATTGATTTCACGAAGTTGATAGTTGTACCCAATCTTATCGTTAGGGTTAGCTTCAATAAACTCATTGAGAGTTTTAACTTCAGCCAATAGCTCAGTTAGTTCAGTAGAAACTGATGGATTAGCTGCATTGTTTACAGCAACTTGATTAATAAAGTAAAGATCGTTAGGCATAATTGCCTTCCAATCTTTGATTTGAAGAACACACCCTTTAGTGACAAGTTGAGCAGCAGCTCCAATATGTTCAAGGGCTTCCCCAATCCATTCAACGGAATCATCGATCCAGTTATCTCCAGGAGGTTTTAAGTCCCTCATAACCTTACGGATGATTGCTTTACTAGATACAAGTTTGTAGATCATCGTTTCTTAAATTTCAAATATGCTATATCGTTTGTTTTTAGCAGTGCTATCAACTTCTCTTTGTTTCCCTTCTTGCCTCTAGTGGCGTCAAATCTGTAAGCAGACTTGTTCTTCACTTTAGCTTTGTATTTACTCCAATGATACTTACAGTAGTATTTATCAGTGTAATAAACTTGCCACTTCTCTCCTTCTCCTGTTGCACTATCGTACAACTTTACTCCTTTCTCAATAAGTTCTTTTTTGTACTTATTGGTTTCTGCCCAGTCTACTGTCAGGTTTCTTGGGTCCCGTTCTACTCTTTTAATCGATAATGTTCCGAGATTACTTTGCATGTTAAACTCATACCCGTCAAGGAGAGCTTCAACTATTGCTAGGTTAAACTCGGAACATATATCAGAAAACGTGTTGAAACTTATTTCGTCTTCAGTTTCAGTTATGTAGTCTTTATGAACGGCTTTTAAAGTGTGTGATTTGGCTTGCATTCAATCAACACTTTTTGCCACCCATTTTCTTTTTACCTGCAGCAGCCATAGCTTGGAAACGTGATTTACCATATTTCTTACGACCAACAGATGCAGCAATAGCTTCAGCAGAATCTTCAGATTTTCCTTCTTTCTTTAATCCTGAAACCATCTTAGCAAATCTTCCACCACCACCTGGCTCCATTGTTTTCTTACCACCTTTCTTGTACATCTTTCCACCCATCATCTTTTCTTTTCCTTCCTCTCCTTTTAATCTTCCTTTTAGTACATCACCAAAAGTTATCTCATTATCTCCATTAAGATCTGGAAATCCACCTTTTTTGTATTGTTTAATACCCCCAGTTCTTTGTCTAATTCTGCTTTTACTTGCTCTTTCTGCTTCTTCTTTTTTTAATTGAGCATCAATTTCTTCCGTCTTTTTTTGCTGAGCAGCTTTCTTAGCCTCCTCTTTCTTAACGTATTCAGCATTAGCTTTGTCAACCTCTCGATTTCCTTTTTCTATTCTTTGAGCTTGAGCAAGTTGCCAAGATGGTTTAGAAGGACCTGTTGGTTTAGGGGCAGTGCTTACTGAAGTGTTATCTGAAGCAGCAGTAATATTTGCTTGTTTAAGAGGATTTCCGGTTTTACGACCACCAGCTTCATAGCTCTTCTTACCAGCCATAGTAGCTTTGCCCTCTGCACGGTTTTGACGGCCAGTAGCTTCCATACCTGTTTCAATTTTTCCACCTAACTTCTTTTCGTTAGCTTTTTGAACAGCTTTTTTAGCAGCAGAATTAGCATTCATTACTTTAGTATTTAAATTTTCTAAAGATTCTGAAGAAGTAGTTTTGAAGCTAGCAGCTTTATCGAAATCTTTGTTAGCTTTATTAGCTGCTGCAGTATAATAAAGAGCATTGGAAGTATCTTTTACTTTATCAAATAATCCTTTACCAGGACCCCCAGTTTCGTATTTTCTAGCTCCACCCATTCCCATTTTAGGTGCTCCAAATGCAAGTTCTTTGCTTTCTTCCATGAAAGATTCTCCCTCTCTACGGGCTTCTTTCATTACTTTCTTTTTAGAGGTCTTGCCTCCAGCTTTATACATTGATTTCATGTTTTCTTCTTTTTTAATTTTAGATTCTTGCTTAAGCATTTCTTTAGTAGGCTCTTTGCCAGAACCTTTATTTTTACGGATATTATCCCAAAGTCCTCTCTTAGAGTATGAACCGTCTTTTCTTTTAATTAGTTTGCTCATCTTCTTTTGGTTTATTTAGCATTTGTCTTTCTTGACGTGCTTTAAGTGCTCTTTCAACATTGAACCAAATTAGGGTTATACCCCCTATAATTCCAATGATCCAAGTTATACTGTTTGTGAACATTGCATAAGATATTGTAGCCCATGCTACATTTAATCCTGCCCATTCTCCGTATGTTGTTATCTTGTTTGTGTCAATGTTAAAAGCCATTTTATTAAGTATTACCAGTTGCTGCAACTTCCACAGTTCCAGATTCTAAGTGATTTGTTAATTCTTGATTGAGGATCGTTAGCAGTCTTTGAACTTGTAAGTTTGGCCTTCATCCCACACATTCTAGAACAGAATGAATTTCTTCTTTTACCACCTTTAGGCTGAGGAGCCTTTAAGTCTGACCCAGGGTTCTGACTTTCGTAAGACTTTCTGCCTTTTTCGTTAAGCCCACCTTTTGGGTTTTTACCTGCTTTATTTTGCCAAGCTGCCATAGTCACAAAGTTAATTAAAAATTGTTATTCTTTTGAAGATTGTTGTGGAGTTCCTGGAGATAAATCTTGGCTACGGTCAAGAACAGTATCTGTAAAGGTTCCAGCTAATAATCTTAATTCTCCTTGCATCATTCCTTGAGTAATACCTTGAACCATATCCATAGGCATTGGGAAGATATCTGAACCTGAATAGCAAGGCTGTCCTGCACAATCGATGAATTCTGCAACCTCTTCTGGGTCTTCGAATATTCCACGTACATTGACATAATCAGCACCTTTTGGGTTGAGGACATATAAATAGTCTTCAATCATAAATGCTTTTGGATTGCTTTTAGTAAACTTTTCAGCTGAGATGTAATTAGCCTCATAAGGCTTAATCATTTGTATACGTCCTAATCCTGTTACATCTCCTACATAAGTAATAGCTTCTTCAAAGTTAAATCTGACTGTTCTTGGAATTTTCTTTACACTACGATATGCCGGACAACTTAAATTAATATTGCAGCATTTAGAAAGATCTACTTTCTCTAATTGTACACACTTTAAGTCTTGTTCTAAGTGACGAGTTACTAAGCCATTTCTTGCATAGTCCCTACGTATAAATACAGCACGATAGTGCTTAACATTAAATTTGATTTGGCTCAAGGATATTACCTCATCCTGTGAGCTTCGTCCACCTCTAAATAGATTTAAGAGGTTAAATGAAATTTCATCTAAAGTCATCTTTCTGTAGTTTATCTAACATTGCTTTGTAAGTATCCTTCAAGTCCTTCGTCGTGATTCCAAATGAATGCCTGAGCTGCTCTGAGTGATCCGTACCCCATCTTTTTATGCCATTCATCTAATGCACATATTGAAGGGAGAAATCTTACCTTAACACCTCGGTATTCATTTACCTGTTCTTTGTGGTAATGCCCACAATGAGCTTCTCTAAACTCAGTTGTTGCAAACATTTCCGGTTGCTCAGTAGCCATTATTAGTGGCATATCAGCAGGTTTTTCATTATCTCCGTGGGTAAACATTATCATGTTTTTCCCATACTTGTAATACTTTCTAGGCATTGTAGAGTTATCTACAGTGACGTTTGGGTCGTTTCGATACCACCCTGCTAGAACGTCCCCAGCATAAAACATTCTCTCGTAATCATGGTTCCCCGATACAACAATGATATCAACTGGAGCCACATCTTTCAAGAAATCTACTGCTCTAACTATCAGAGTCCAGTATCCTTTAAATGATTCTTTCCATCCGATTACATCATGCTGAGGAGTACCCTTTGTTGTAGCCATTCTCATGCCGTCTGTATTCATCCCGTCGTTTCCGATTGGGAGAAGAATCTTTTCGATATTTAACCCTCTTCCTTTGTTAACCAAATCCTCGATTGTATCAAGGAATTGTTTCTCCATCTCTTCTAGGGTAATATCTGTTAACTTTCCATAGTGAATGTCAGGAAGAGAAATTTCTAAAGTAGACTTTGTTTTGTAGTCAACTCCTCTACCCTTAGTAATCACTCTAGTTCTAGGGCTGTAGCTGGCTGCAAATTCTTCAATATCTTTTTGAATTTCTTCTGCCGTTCTTTCATTTTTGGTAACTACAGAGAACCGTTGTTCTCCTTTCATGTTTTGCCAGTATTTAACGGAATTGACCATTGAGTGATCAATTCCGTTTTTATCTAAATACTGTTCAAACTCTGTGATAACATTATCAGAATCGTTAGTAAGTGTCTCAACTTTTACGACTTTTCTGTTAATCTCTCTTTGTTTTGCTCTTGCAATCTTTAATGCTGCAGCAGCATCTTGCAAACTAACCTTAAATTTTCTAGCTACTAAACCAGGCCCTTTCTTTAAGAACCATGGTCTGGCCGTTAATGTCTGGGTTAGCTCTAGTAGAGTCATTAACTAATTAGTTATAAATTTTAAAAATTAAACCTGCACCTTCAGTTGAATCCGTTGCACTTCCATTTTGAACTGCTAAGATAATATACTGACCTTGTCCCCAATCTATAGCTGCATTTGTAGGTGCACCATTAAAAGCAGTATCATCGTTGTACACCTGCCCACCAGCTTGAAGAAGCTTTGTACCTAAAGTTTTATCTACAAATGCAGTTCTTGATAATTGTACATACAAATTAGATGCGGCAGCTGCAGGACTACTTCCCAACAAAATGGCACCACTTAAACTATTGGTAGTATTTGCATATATACGTACAGTCAAAGTTCCACTAGTTCCGGTTTTAATGGCTCTAGCAGTTATTTCTATTGCACCTGCTCCTACTGTGCCTGGATCAATTAATATGCTACCAGTTATTTCATTAGTAGTTACTCCTGTAATAGCTGAAAACCCAGATGTCTGAGCATAACTTTTAATTTTAGTTACTGGAGAGGATGAAATTATTGTTCCCATATTACCAAGTATAAGCAATTAACAAAATTCCACCAGTAGTGTCATATTCAAAAGTCCCTGACGGAAATCTGTTTTCAGCACCTCCTGCATCAAATGATACTGAAGAACCTGCTGGCAATTCATATGTACCACCATTAACAGTTAATGTAATAGCAGTGGTTCCAACATTAGAGAATGATATACTGTTTACAGCAACTTCTAGTACTTCAGCACCGTTATCGTTAATGTTAAGGTAGCCTGCTTTTTTAGTTTGATTGTTTAAACCATCGTTTAACAATACTTCGACACCACTATTGTAGCTCATGTTAGTTAATTATTTTAATTAAAGTTTCTATCTGATCTGCTGATAAGCTTTCAGGGAGAAGTTTCTCATTAATCATCTTGAGCTCTAGAGTTACCTCTTTGTCAAGTTCAACGTTCACTTCTGCAATCTGCTGCTTACGAGCATTAATTTCATCCATGTGTTCTGCCTCCATTGCTTTTAAACCTTCTTCGTTTTCAGCCTGCATTAATTCTTGAGCTTTTCTTGACAACTCAATAAATGCTTCAGTAGGAGCAGCTTTCTCTTCTAAAAAGTCAAGTTCCTTTTTAATGACGTCACAATTCTTTAAGACGATCATTGCATACTTAACTCCTTTTTCTCCACGAGTTTCATGTAATACTTTGTAGATTTCTAGAAACTCACGACGAGTAGCAGTGATGTTCACACCGTACCCCTCTTCTTGTTTAATCACGTTCATAACTATTTGTTTGTTTGGTTTTTACTTATTTATTATTCAGCAGTATCATACACTCTGATCCACTTGTCTACACCGTTAATTTGTATTTTTATTGCTCCAAATTTAGCACTTGCAGAAGCTGTTGAACTAGAAATAGAGTTAGCTGATGCTGCTCCAGAGAATCCTACAAAGTTAGTGAATGCTCTTGTATTTGAACTTGCTTCTTGGCTAACAATTCCTCCAGTTCCTGATGTGCTGGTTCCGGGTTTTAATACAATGCTACCACCAGCACCTGTTCCAGTAGCTTGCCCAGCATTTATATTAATTGTACCTGCATTTCCATTTAAGCTTCCTCCTCCATTCAATGTAACTCCTCCACCAAATCCTGTAGATGCAGTACTAGCTCCTCCAGCAATATATGTAGTTCCTCCTGAACCAGTTCCAGTAGCATCCCCTGCATTAATTGCTACATTACCTCCAGCAGTATTTAATCCTAGTGCATCTGCTCCTTCAATAATTAACCAGTTTGGAGTAGTTACTGATCCCATTGAAATATATTGAATAGTACTTCCATTAAGAGCAATACTATTATTTACATTAAGATCTGCATTATAAAAAGCAGTTGGTGTCGAAGAACCTATAAATACTCTACCTGCAGAGTTAATTGCAATACCTTCATTTTGAGCATCACCACTTAGCCATCCTAAACCGTAGATGTTGTAACCAGCTCCGTTTAAGTTAGCAGTTAACGTTGTCAAACTTGCAGCAATTGAAATAGATCCTGAACCATTGGTTACAGTTACGTTAGTTCCTGCAGTAATATTAGCTAATACTGGAGATAAACCTGTACGTCCGATTGGAATTTGACCGTTAGTTGCAGCTCCTAATGCCGTTAAAGCTGATGTTCCATTACCTACAAATAGGCTATTAGCTGTTAAAGTAGTTAGGCCAGTGCCACCGTTAGCAACAGGTAGTGTTCCTGAGATTCCACTGGTTAAGCTTACAGGACCTGTAATAAATCCTGATGTAGTATTATCACAAAGAGATAAATCAATATTAGCAGGATTTACTTGTAAAACAATATTGTTACTTACAGTACTAACTGATAACAAATTATCGAAAGACTTAATTCCTTTGAAATTTAAAGTATTCTTATTTGTTATATTTACATATAGCAGTTCACTACTTGTCCCTATTGTATTAAAATTTGGAAATAAATCTTGAATTAACAGCTTATAGTTAGCTGCTGTTCCGTCTGCTAAAGGAAGATAGTGAGTAGCTCCTATGCTTGTTTTAGCAATTAATGTAAGAGAACTTATAGGTAATGACATGTTATTCTAATTTTATTTTTGAAGAGTCTTCTAGGTAAATAAAGCTCAAATCTTCTAGCAATAAATACGGTGTAGTGTCTACTACAGGTGTTGTTGCAGTCGAACTTGAGGTAATACAATCTTTACAAAAATTAAGTGTAAAGTAATTTACGAATGTTTGAATGTATGGAGTTGTACCTGATGGAGTTACACTACCTGTGTAAGATACTCCTGGCATATCAGCTCCATTAAATACACAGTCTAAAGATGACGTTGCATCTTTTCTGTTTAGAAGATAAAGAACTAATTCTAGTTTTTTAAGTTCTAAGGTTGAGCATTTCATACCTCCTACAATCTTTTTGTAGAAGCCAGTACCTTTAGTAGCAAGACATAGCCCTAAAGTGCTCAACATTTGGTCGAACGTTACATTATTTATTCTATTTGGAACGTACCCCATATTCCCTGTTTAACATCCACAAGCACAAACTTCTGTACAGAATTCTTTGGCTTTGGTGTATTTATTAATTGCATCAGTTACATTGTTGTTAATTGCACTGTACTTAGCAGATTCTGCAAGTAAGTGAACTTTTTCTGCTCTATGCAGATCCTCATCACAACGATCACAATCACATGTGCAATTAATTGCATCATTTACTAGATTTGCTATACAACAATCTAGTTCACAGGTTCCTACTGAATATTTTTCAAGACTTACAGATGATCCGTTTAGAGAATCAATTGTAATAACTCCAGTAAAGGTTTCATTGGCTTGTACAGATGTAACTACCCATTGCCATGTTGTACCACTTGTATTAGTCAACGTACCAACAGTAGTTGAATTAAAAGTAGTAGTAGTAATCTCATTAGTAAAATTTGCAGGAGTAGGTTGTCCTTCAAATACTGCAGTTAATGTTTTGCAGTCAGCAGAGATTGTAACACTGGTAATGGAGGTAATAGCCATTGAAGTTAATTTGAATGTAAAGATAATAAAAAGTAGGGGATTTGACTCCCCTACTTTTAAAAATAGATTTCAGATTAAGAGAACAATTGCTCAGAATCAGTACCACCAGTGTAACCGAATACAAATGCTAATTCACTACCAGTAGAAGCTCCAGCATAAGATAATGCAGTAGATCCAGTACCAGCATAAATACGAACAGTATTTAATTCACCAGCTTTAGCAATACCAGTGCTAGAAGGCCAGCTGTGAGCATACTGAATCTCAATTACATCATATTTAAATGTAGGTTGAGCAAACTCAGGAAATGCAAATGGAAAGTACATACGGTTAAAGTTACCATAACGAGCACGTTGCTTCTTCTCGTCACCTAAAGCTATTAGATAGTTAGAAGCAGCAGCACCAGCAGCCATAGTAGCAACAACACTAGTAACAAAGTTGTTAGTAGATCCATCAGAATACTGAGCAATCAAATCAAAGTCAACTCCGTAGTGACGAGCAGTAAGAACTAATGTGCTAGTACCACTTGTAGCAAAGATTGCATTCAAAGTTGGGTTAGCAGCAATTGCAGCTCTAATGTAGTTACCAAAAGCAGTGGTATCAGCATAAGTTCCAGCAGGTACTTCAATGTTGAAGATCATACGACCTGCAGCAAAGTTACCAACTAATGGGAAAGTGTAACCACCACCAGACAAGTCATTACCAGCAGAAGTAGGAGCAGCAAAACTGTTATAATCGGTAGGTGCAGTACGAAGTGCAATACGAATCATCACAGCCTTAGAAGCAGTTGGAAGTCCAGACCAAGTGATTGTTTGAACTTGTACGTTAGGAACTACAGAAGTCCACTCACGGTAGTTGATACGTTTGATGTCTTTAGTGTCAATGATAGGAGTAGCAATACAGTTACCACTAGGCATTGTTTGAGTAATTTGAATTCTCTTTCTGCCCATCATATTAGTTGTTGCAGAGAAGTTAGTTCCAGCGTCTACGTCCCATACGTTAACGTTTGATGCAGTCACTGCAGCATTGTTACTGAAGGTAGTAGTAGCAAGCATGTCAACGTTGTTAGCGATGAATACTTGATTTAGATTTTGAGGTGCCATTTTTTAAAAGTTTTAGGCGTTTAACACATTAATTTAATTATTCACTCTCGAATGTCTCCATTGTTTGAGTTTGATACCTTGGGTCTTGAATACCTTCCAGTATACTTTTTACAGCCATCTCAACTATTTCATGGTGAGTGTGAACAGCTAATTCACATCCTACTCCATTAGTATATGAGATTTCTACAGGTTTCCGAATGTATTTTATTTTTACAGTCGGTACTACAAATTCTTGATCGGTGTAAACATCGATGTAATTTTCTTCTATTGTATATGTGGGCTCTTTGTACCAAGCTCTATTGAATGGATCGTCCATCATATACAAAATATCGTCATGTTGTCCAAATGAAGCTAAGCTTATCCTATAGCTTCCTGTTGGATACGTTCTAGTTGTCTTAGTAATTGTTTCAGTTACAGCATGCTGCACATAAATTGCACTAGACATATCACCTGGTAATATCCAAGTTGATTGTACTGAAACAGGATTTCCACTTCCCCAAATTGTACCATCCCAAGAAGTATTAGTTAAATAAACTTGGTTGCTATCTAAGTATGGGTTTTGTTGTGAAGTAGCTCCAGCTGTTCCTTCTGGGAAAGACATTGCAGGTCTTATACCAAAGTTATAGTTGTTGCTATCGTACAATTGATCTGTTGTAATGGTTTCTCCGACAGGAAGGTTCATTATTCCCTCCCAATCTCCCATTGAACTGCTCCATCTGTCAAAGGTGGTTAACACATACCCAGGTGCAGGAGGAGTTAAATCAATTCTAACACCACTTACAGTATTTGATACTGGGACTATTAAGCTATTAATGTTTACATTGCAAGTATAATAAACCTCAGCTCTTACTGATACTAAAAACAAATAGTCTAGTGGAAAGGTATACCGATCCACATAGACATTTGAATAATTTGAAGTATAGACAAGACCTTCACTTGTAGTAGCGCCTGAGTTTTCTACTAATAAGTTACGAAGGTCGTCTATTCTTTTCTGTGACTGCTCGAAACCTTTCCCCAAACGATTAGACGTAAAGTTGAATCTTTGCTTGATGAATCTCATCATAGCAAGGTTTAACTCATGGTCTATCTCCTGAGGTAACAAGTTATCAACCTGGAAGGATGCAATTTTTTGCACCCCTTGGTTGACAGCTATATGCATTTCGTTAACAGTCATTGACTAGTTAGTTTTAGTGTTGTACTTCTTTCAAACGAGCTCTCATAGTGTTTACTGCTCCAGAGTTCTTTTTGTTCTTGAAGTATATGATTGTATCCTTAATGTCCTCTCCTAAAGTTTCGTCTTCAAAGATAACTTGATTTCCGATTCTTCTAAGAACAGAGTGTTCAACCATTTCTTCAATTTCTGCACGTAGTTCTAGATCTGCATCTAAAGCATAACGTAAGAATTTCTCTGGACTAGCTTCTTTAAGCTCGTACAAATTGTTTTCGAGTTCAATTTCAGACAATCTTGAAGGATCTCCTGAAGTTAATACTCTTGTAATTGCTCTCATCTTGTCGAAGTTTCCAGTAAGCTTGATAAATTCCTTATCAGCATCCTTTTTAACTTGGACTCTAGCATGTTTCTTCAACAAGTCTTTAGCTGGATCGTAGATGTAGAACTTCTTTTCAGAGTTGCTTTTCATCTCTTCCTCATTTGCTGCCACTTGTCTATGCTTTTTACACCATTGGTAATGAATAAAATCCATTACATTCTCCGGCATTCCATTTTCATCTGTTGCAATGTTTAACTCAACTCCCTCGAAAGGAACTTTTAAGTTTAAACTTGCCCAGAAGTCTTTGGTCTTCTCTGGCCATTTCTCATGTCCAGGTGGTACATCAATTACTTTTGAGAGAATTTTGTTTTCTTCTTCTCCATCCAATCCTTTGAGTGGCTGACGGTTCACATAAATTGAACCGATTTTGATCTTTGCTCCTGCTCGGATCTCTTTTGGGAGGTGATTTAATACCTCCTGTCTTCTAATAATAACTGTTTTCATTTATTGTTCTTTTTTCTTTATCGTTAGGGTAAAGAATAACCTAACATGTTTTTATATTAAGATAAAAAGGAGCAGGCATTCACCTGCCCCTTTTTTAGTGCAAACCAAACACAAATTACGATGCAATACACTTAAGATCTAAGCTTGTATCGAAACGACGAAGTAAGATACCAGCAGTCTTAAGCATATGAACAGAAGCACCGTCTATATCACTAGCACGGCTATCGTTAGCAGTAAATCCTTTTGGAACTACTGAACCAGCAACACACCAACGAAGTAACTCACGACCTTTTTTATTGATCATTTGCAAGTTGTTTTCTCCGTCATAAGTTGATTGGTCAACGAATACCATACGGTAAGACTCAAGTGGAAGACCTGATACTGGGTGCTTTTGAGAAGCTTGAGCAACAGGACCGTGATCAAACAAGTGAGACTTAACTACATTCACTGAGTAACCATCAACGTGTTGGTAGCTAGTGAAGTAACCGGTGATTCCCAAGTTACGACCAGATCCAGTGATGAAGTATGGTTGAGTTGTTTGTAGGAAAGTGTTAGCACCATAGTAAGACTTAAGAGCTTTGTCAAACTCACGAGCTCCACCAATACCAGTGTAAAGGGTAACTTGCTTGTCTGTAGCATCAGTCATACCATAGAACAAATCTCCAATTGTTTCTTCAAGTTTAGTTTGAGTCAACGTAGAGTAAGTGTCTTTGTTGATGATTTGCTCAAGAAGACCAGGACCTGAAATAACTGGCTGACCATTCTCATCCAACATGGTAGAAGTACCAGATGCATCGTGAGTTTTTTGACCGTACCAGTAGTACATTTCACACTCTTCTTTGAACTTCAACATGTGACGGTACTCTTCGTAATCCATCCACAACTTAGTTTTGCTACCCTCTTTCAAAGGAAGTTCGAATTGTGCAACATAGTCTTTAGCATTTCCAGAGAAGTGGTAAGACTTACGGATAGTTCCAATCTTAGAACGAACTAAACCTGGAGCAGTCCAGTTAGAAGCATTTCCACGAGAGAAATCTACACCTACGTTAGCATACAATTGACCCCAAAGAGCACCAGCAGCTACGTCAGCAGCAGGAACGTTAGCAGTATCAGGAGATACGATTTTCAAAGTATACTTCCAACCACTTCCGTCTGCAACTGGCTCAGCCATGATACGTGCCAATACACCTGATTGAGAAACAAGAGTGTAAGGGAATACGAACCATTTGTCTGGGAAAGTTAAGTAGAAAGGAGCTCCACCTGCACCAGCAGCTGCACCCAATCCTACAACAACAGGACGAACATTAATTTCGTGTGTTTTAACACGGTACTCATACTCAAAACGATCGATAGATTTAGTGTTTCCAACACCTTCAGTTAAGAAAGACAATGGGAACTTCTTTTCTTCACGACCTGCTAAGTGAGTAATAATAGGAGATAACTCCTCTGGACGTTCCATAAGTGCATTAACCAATGAGTTAGTATCGGTCATCTGACTATCGTTATAGTACGTCTTTAAAACTTGCATTACTGACATGATTCTTAGTTTTTAAAGTTAATTTGCGTTATTTTTCAAACAGCCTCTTTACATCCAGTTGGTCTGGATCAAATGTTTTTATTTTTCCTTTCTCAGCCTTTCCGAAATTCTTTACTCTTTCTTGATTGCTTTGAATTTTTTGTCTTAAGTTTTGAGCACTTGCTGTCTTAACTTTAGTTGAGATGATATCAGTCAACTGAAGTTTCTTATACATCAAGTAATCTAATGCTAATTTAGCATCCATTTCTGCAGAAGCATAGTCCATATCTCTTTGGGTACGGCCCTGCTTATCCATAGGCTTAGAGATGTAGTCAAAGAACTTTGCCTTTTCACGGTCTGGAATTTTAATCCCAGCAAATTCTTTTCCTTGTTCAATTGTAGCTGCAACACTCTCCCAAAACTCTTCAGTTTGTTTTTCTTGTTGCTTTTGCATCTCTCTTTGACGAGCTACAATCTCTTCTCTTTCTTTAGCCTGCCCAGCTGCAAGATGTTTTTGAGCATTTAAAGCTCTGTCGTATAATTTGCCAGAGTCTTCGTAATCCTCAATCATATCTTTGATGAAATCATCATCGTGTCCTTTTTCTCTCAAGTATTCCGTTAGGAACCCTTTTTGAGTTCTAGCGTCATCTCTGTCAATTTGAATCTGACCGTAATCCAATGAAGGATTGTAAGTCTGAAAGAATTTGTCAGGGTCTCCACCAGCAAGAACATAATCAAGATGTTTCTGCACAGTTGGGAACTGCTCGAACAATGCTTGCAATTGATCCTCTGCAATCTCTTTAGCAACATCCTTAGTGAACTCAGCTAATCCTTCTTCAGTATCAGCATATTCTTTTTCTAATTCATAGCCTAAAGCTTTTGCAATTGAATCTGTGATAGATAGTTCACCATCATCTTCAATGTCATCTTCTTCATCATCATCAGAGTCATCAAAGACTCCTCTTTTAGAAGAACGTCTCGAAGCTGGTTCATCATCATCAGCATCATCTTCTTCATTATCATTATCGTCATCGATGTCGTCATCTTGATCTTCAAGATCGTCATCATTTTCAATGTTTTCAGCTTTATCCTCTTTTGGATCAGCTGCCTCAAGACCATCACCAATAAAGTCGTCGAAAGTGATGTCTGAGAAATCTAATTTGTCATTTGGTTTACTCATAGATACAAAGTTATTACTTGTTTTCAATCAAAAAGCATAAATTTTATTTTTATACTTTGCTTTATTATATCACACTCGTCGTTTTCTGCCTACACAAGTGTAACACTTAACTCCTCCTAATTTCTTTTCTTTTTTCTTTTTAGGGATATCTACTCCTGACATATTAGTTGCACCTACGACTCTAGGCTGACCTTCCTCGTCGGCTACATTTTTCTTAGTCATTATATCCCCTTTCCTTGGAGCCCATGTTAGTTGGTTTCCAATTTCTCCAACAGAAATAATTGGCTGTTTTGAATATTTTTCAGAAGGTAGTAAAATTGATGGATCGTAATCTGCCAATGTTTTAGTAGAATCTGACATAGCACTTTGATTAAAATACCCTATAACTGCAGGGTCTAATCCATATTTAGAGACAGCTTTTTCTGCCCATTCTTTACCTTCTTCACTAAGTTTTCCAGTATAATTTGGATTCTTAATTAAATTACCCTTTGGGCCTAGAATATACTCTTCTTCAAGTAATCCTTTGGCACCAATTTTTACAGCCCTCATTGGAAGGTCTCCTACTCCTTCACTTCTATTAAAAAATAAATCATTTTCACCCATATTTGTAGGATAACTTAATGTTTGCCTACGTTCATCTATAGTACCTTCCGTACGGTTTTCTTTAGTTGGTTGTCTTTTCCACATTGTTTCTCTAAGATCTATTTGAGCTCTTGGATCATTTGTGGGGAGAAGTTTACCTGTTCTAGGATCTGTTATCTGTGCTAATTTATTTGCATTGTAAGCAGCATAAGCATCTTTAATTGGATCTTCTTCAGTAAAGCCACCAGTAGCAAATTTAAAACGAGTTTTTCTCATTCTTTCTATAAAGCTTGGTTTGTAAGTACCGTGAGCTTTCTCATAAGTATCTACTTGATTTTGAAGCTCATCAGTATAGTTACCATACTCTTTTTTAGCTTCTCTTTCTGCTTGACTCCATTCTTCAAGTTGATCAGGCAAATTAAAAATATCATAAGCTCTTTTAAGAAACCTTGGAGCCTTTATTATTTGCTGGAATCCTTGTTTAATTAAAAACTCTCCCGTTTCTTTATTGGCTCTATCCTCTTTAGCTACTAATCTTTTATCATCTGGATACTTTCTATACATTTCTTTTAGAGCTTCCTCACCTTGTCTTCCATTTTTTAAAAATTCAAAGATTCCAGGATTGTCTTTATTTCTTAACTGACCACTTTCTAGTTGCTGTCTAAGTTCAAGTTTATTTTTAGCTTCTTGATAAGCTAACTCATCTTGAAAACCAGGTTCTAGCATTTTAGGGACTGGTGCATTTCTTGTAGCTTTTATTTCAAGAGTTGGAAGAGTGTAAGATGGAGGATCTGTTGTAAATCCACCACTAGCAAATATAGCTCTGCCCTGATTGGGCCCTGATTGCCCTGATACCATTCCCATTGGAGAGTCTTGTGACTGAACTCCGATTGGAGCAGGAGGCTGAGGAGGAGTAAAGTTAGGGGCCGGAGTTGGGGAGCTTGGAACAACAGGCATTTGTGGTTGCATCTGTTGTTGAGGTTGTTGCATTTGTTGCTGAGGTTGCTCTAGCCCAGACTGTTGTGCAGCAATGTTTGACATTTGCTGTGCCTGTTGCATTTGTTGTTGCTGTTGAAACTCAGCAATTAAATCTCTGCCTTGATCATAGTTAGCAAAGACATCTAAGATACTGCCAGGATATCCTACAGCTCTTGCTTTATACAGTAGCTCTTTCCTAGTAGCGTTATCCATAAGATTTATGACAAGAATTTAAGCTTATACTTAGCTGAATTTAAAGTAGACTTAATGGCATCTAAATCATTTACAATTTCTGTGTAAGGCACAGCATCTTGTAATTTAGAAATTTTAGAATGAAGTTCTTCAATGTAACTAATTGCCTCTTTAACACTTGACATTGCAGGGGCACAAACATTTGCTGGCATATCTGCAGGATACTTTGGAATTTCTCCAGTTGCACCTTGATAGCCTTCTGCAATATTATCTGCAAGTCCTGGTAATGCATCATACAATTCGTTAAGGGCTTTATGAGCAGCATAGCTTCCAGGTCCTGTGATTGTTAAGTGTAGAATGTGAAACTTAAGTGTTGCATCTAATAATTCTACTACTAGCCCAGGTATGGTTGTTTTCCCTTTAGCTGAGGCCATTTTATCCATGTACTTCATTATTCTGAAATTTGTGAGTTAGCTTTAATTTCTAAGTCTCTTTCTTTTAAAGCTAATTCTTGTTGTTTTAATTGGAAATCTTGCATCATTTTTTCAAGACTTGCACTAGAATCTTTGTCTTTAGACTCAGCTGCAATTAATGCTACTTCAATTTGAAGTTGACGATCTTTTTCTTTATCAAGAGAAGCTTGCTGAGCAATTTGCTGTTGCATCTGAAGCTTAGCTTGTTCTTGTTGTTGTAATGCTTGCTCTTGAGCTTGTTTTAATTGTTCTGCAGTTTTTTCAGCTTGAACAATTTTATCTTTAATTTGACTTAAGCTATCTGACTCGTAAATAGCAATTGCTGCAGAAAGTGGAAGACCATTTTGAACTGCTGCTTGAGCCAGCCCTTCAATCTTCTGTTTTTTATCTACATCTTTACCTGCATCAGATACAAAGATCCCATACTCACTTTCCATGTGTGTGATTGGGTCAATGTCTAGTTCATCAAATGAACCATCAGGCATTACGTACGTTGCTTTTTTACCGTTAAGCCAAGCTTCTTTCGAATAGTCAAGTAAACCCTGTAATTCTCTCTGCTCAAAGTTAGAAAACTTCCTGAAGATGTCTTCAGTAATGTGAGAAGATTGAACAATGGATTGCTGGGATGTGGCCTTTCCTTCATAAGTTCCCATTTGCCCTTGTCTCTGTCTTGTTACCCCGGAAAGCTTTTCCCATTCTAACATGATAGACTCAAGGAGAGTTAAGTATTGTGATATGGTCTTAATTGACATATCTAACACTGACTGGTGTTGAGGAGACAATTGAATTCCTTCCTTGTTATAGTCAACCCAAGCAATACCTGTACCTTCTACATAGTGCATAAACTTATCCATGTCCCAGTTTTTAGGGATCATGTTAATATCAAACTGAGCTACGATGTCTTTACTTCTAGCAATTGCTAATTCAAGACGGTACTTATAGATGTTATAATTAAGCTGATATGGAATACCAAGACTGATTAACGACACGTTCTGTGAGTTGATGTCTGAGTATTTTCTTCCATTAATTGGAAGTTTGCAAATTGATGGGTTGTCTAAACTGTTTCTTTGGTTAACGTAAGGTCTCATTTTAATGTAGTAAAGACCATCGATACGTGTACCCTCCCAAACTTCGTTAACCCATTCCCATTCCATTTTGGCTCCAAGATCTTTTAACTCTTTTGGCATTTTGTAATCTTCATCAACATCAAATGTTTCTTGATTACCAGTGTTAGGGTCATTGTAAACAACAAACCCAACTCTCTTTCTTGATTTCCAATATACCGTTACAACTTCTACAAGTCGGTTACGGTAAATGTTATCATCAGCTCCAGCTGCTTCTGCACGGTAAAGTAAGTAAGCTTGTGCTGCTGTATGTGTTGGAGTTTCTAATTGAAGAATTTGATCATCAGTTAAAAAGTCTCCGAGATTATCTATGATTGTAGAAGCATGTGCATACTTTCTAAGAATAGCCCAGTCACCATCTTCTACGAAGTCAATGTCTGGATCTTTATCAAAGTCGACATCTAATGGATTGATAACTTCGTAGAAAGGTTCGTTACGACGTACCCCTTTGTGTGAGTAGCATTCCCCAGTTACTAAGAAGTGGAAGAATTGCTTTTGTAATTTGTCGTAAAACTCTGTGAAGTACATAATGTAGTTTAGAGCAGCTTGCCCTCTGATTGCTCTAGAGTCCACATAACTTCTATTAAATTCTTCTTGTATCTGCTTTGGAAGTGGCGGCTCTTCAGCTTCCATTCCTTCAGGTAATTGCCCTTGCTTAGCTAACTCACTTAAGAACTTTGCTTTAATGTTTGTAAGCATTAATTGTTTAAGTGTCTCTTCTTTGATGCTAATCGAATCAGAGTTTTGCACTGTAACAGTGAACTCTAATGGACGTTTAGATTTTTCTCCTAATAGAAGATCGATAACTGGCTTGATGATAGGATAGTTACGTAGCTTTGACGGGAAATTCTTTCTAGTCTTTCCGTAAGGTTTAAGTACGTAGTTGTAATCCTCTTCGTCAATTACACCATTGTAATAATCATAAAGAGATTTAAGATATGTACGACGTTCACTAATACCAAACTTAGAAAGATTGATAAATGCATCTACACATGATTTCTGCCAAGCCTCATTTTTTTGAGACAATGGAATTCGTTGTTTTGGGATATGGGCTTGTCCGTACATTAATACAAAATTAGTGTCGTTTTACTTACGGGTATAAAGATAATGATTTTTAGTTGATTATTTATTATATCTCACTTAAGTATTAACCGTAGTTTTTGTCAAACCAGTCATTTTTTGAGTTGTCATGGTCATCAAACTTAAGTTCCTTATTGTATAACTCTCGTGTGTGATACATCCCAATCATGAATGCCATGGCACGGTCAAAGTTGCCCTGCCTATTAAATTTGATTAATTCTAGTAAAAGTGCTGGGTCATAAATTTTGTGCATATTTAGAGTTACGTCCCCATCTTCGTTTACCCCTCTACCACTAACTAACCAGTCACGAATGTACAATTCACCTTGAGCTTTACGTTGTTCGGTCATGTGCATACCGTACTGTCGTTTTACCGTCTTACTTCTAAGATCTCTTTTATCCAGCATTTCGAACTCTTCCTGTAGCATATGCATTTTTCTAAATCGTTTTGCATAGGCAATAACTTCTCCTCGGTCATTCTCAAATCCAATCTTTGCATTGTAGTATTCAGCCAGCATAAATAGATTTCTATTGTAGTCATCTTGGGTCTGAGGCCTTCCGACATACGAAGCCACAATGATATCATCAGGCTTAGAAATGTTATTCGGTACTTTGATAACATATGCTGCACCGAGAGATGTAGCTGATGCTGACTTTCCTTGTGCATATGGGTCATGGCAAATTATGTATAAGTTCTTTGGGGTAATATCTTCTACTTCTGTTTTAAATGGAGGTTCGTAGATAACTATGGCCCCGGTTAAGTTGTCGTCTTTTCTATGTGGGAATTTAACAATAGGTTTAAGGTTGAAGTCAGGCCTGAAGCTAACTTTACCTTTACTATCGTAATACATCTCACCTGCTACTCCAATCTTCTGAAGATCGTTGGCAATTACTCTATTGTACTGTTCTTTTAAAGATGATACGTCAAAAGTATTTGCTGTAACTTGAAGTGTAGCTTCTTGTGGAGTAAACGGCATCTCGGCAATGTACTGGTCAAAAGCTTTTGGGTCATTACCTTTCTTTTTCTTTTCCCTTTGAGCTTCTTCGTAAGCAATTGCTTCGTCGACTAAGCTATTGCCATTCTCGTCAATAAATCCATCTAAGTTTTTGTAGATGGGGACAAAATAACCGCAGGTAGTTCCCATAGCCCCAGCATCCCAATCGTTTTCAAATCCAAGGCAGTCATAAGCTTCAGGGTGGTAGAACAATTCTTCCATACCTTCAAAGCCTGGACCTTCTTCTCCACCTGTTCCAAATGCAATCATTGTCCCAAGAGTTTTAGAACCCTGTCTCATTGTAGGCATTGCTACCTCCCAAGCTTTTAAGAGTCCTGCAAAAGATCCTGCTTCTTCAAAGAAGATCAGTTCACCTGCTTTACCACGGATTTTATCTGGATCATCTTTAAGACTGACACCGATAATCTGTGATTTAAACCCTAGAGTTACATCGGCTCCGTTTACATTCTTTTTGTATCCAGATTGCTTGTGCATTTCTCTGTCGATAAGTCGAGGTTGAGTCCAAGCTGTATTGTCATCTATGAATGAGACAATGTCCCAAGCTTTAGACAACATTCCGTCCCCAGTTAAGTATTGCTTGTCAGAAGCAAATACAAAATTCTTAGAATTCCTAATATGGAAGTAGTTACGGCAAAGCATAGCTGCAGCTTTGTAGGAGAATCCTTTTCGACGAGCTTTGAGAACCACGAGATGTTTGTTTTCCCTACGGGCCTTGTCAACTGAGTTAAAGTATTCGAAGTCACCGTCATAAAATGCTGGGAAGCTTCTATCACGTCGTGAGATAATTTCACCATCAGGTTGTTCTTCATCTATAATCCTATCTATTGGACAATAATTTAGGTAAAAGTAATGAAACCCAGAAATTTTTACCCCATTAACTTCGTACCCATGCATGCATCTATGTTGCTCTTCATCCCAATACTCATAGTACTGTTTTGTACCAGGGAGAGCATCGGTATAAAAGCCGTACTCAATGTAATGAGATGCAGCTGGGGCAAATAAATGTGTGTCTTTAAGCTTACTCACTGTACTTATTAGTTTTTACTCCTGCTCTGTTTGGACTATCCTTGGCTTGCTGCTTTTGGATCAATTCTTCTAGTCTATCTAGGCCTTCGATTACCTCTCCAACCTTTGACAGGTTTGATAGAAGATCCTTTGCTTGATACAAAAGCTTGCCATTGTCGTCTAGAGCTGTAAGGTCAATTGTTTTAAAGTATTTCTCTAGTTTGTTTACAGACAAACGTGCAGATTTAAGAAGTTTAGTAGCATGAGTGTCAGATAAGTCTCTGTACTTGTCTACTCCGGCCGTTAATTTAGGGGTTATCTTCACCCCTAAGTCTTTCATTAAAACTTCTTGACGTTCTTCATCGTCATATGCTGCATAACTAGATCTGTGGTCCACAAAGAAGTAGATAAAGCTTAGTTCTTTAACTGTAAGCTTTTCGAATTCAGGGATTGTCAGGGCATACACTGATGGTATGACCATGTTATTATTTACCGTTAGCAAGTCTTTCATTCTTCCTTCTTTTTAGTTCGTTTATGTGGGCAATTCTAGACTTCTTTGCATGAAATTTCCCAAAATATGGGAGCCTAATTGTTTCAAAATCTCCAAGCTTGATAATCTTAGCAGCATACTTGAATTGGTGGTATACCATATCTTCAACTTTTGTAAGAGGAAGATTGTACTTAGTTGCCAGCTTCTGTATTATCGTCTTTTCTTTCATTCTTTAATTTTAAAGGTTTTCCGTTCTCTCCAATCTTAATTCTTGGCCATCTAGATGGTTTATCTGGACAGTTCTGGCTTTGCCATGCACCTTTAGATTCTACCCAACATCCACACAGACTGCAACGTCCGTCTTTCTTTTCGTCTAAGACTAAGTTTGGGCATGTGTTGCATGCATCCATTCTCTCTAAGAATTGTGCTTCAGTTACAGGTTTCATTCCTGAAGCTGCATGCTTGATTACTGCTACTGTAAAGTTAGCCAGCATTTTAAGTCTTGATGGTAATTTACTCATGTGGAACTTCTGTTAATTGCAATAATACTACGTTACCTTTTCCATCCTGCACAACTGATAAACACATACCCTCCATGTAAAAGTATGTAATTACTTTGTTTGAGTTTAGTGTAATCATTGTGGAAGTATGTTGATTTGCACTGGCTCTTTCTTAAGTAGTGGAGCCAAGGCATATCCGTTTGCTGTCTGTACGATAGCTTTCTTATCCTTCAATCGTTTAACGTAATTGTTTAACGTATTGTGATCTTTGATTTCCATTGCATCTGCTACTTTCTTTTTGTTGGCAGGAGAGCATAGGTTTACAGTTTCACTCAAGTCAATTAGGTTGGCCAGAACTCTCAGCTCTGTGTCTGTTAGTTCTAGAATTCCATTAAACACTTGGAGGAATTTAAGAGTGTTGTTTGTTTTGATGTTAATCTTCCTCATCTTCTTCTATTTGTTTTCCGTTATCTAAAAGCTCAATCTTAGCTCGACCATCAACAATACGAACTTTGCATGTTGTGGAGTATGAGTTGAATTCGTCTAAATGCTCGTCAATGTTTTCTCTTGTAATCAAGAAAGTCAGGAATACCTCAAGCTCTTTTGCAGCTTTTAGTAATCCTGTTCTTTCTATTTTTGAGGCTTGGGCACCTAGTTTCAATGTCTCATAGTCTTCTATGGTCATTGTAACTGTTCCTGTCATTTTACTATCCCAAGAACGGCCATTGATTCATTAATCATAACGTACTCTGAGTCATTCAACTCAACGATTACTCCATCACTAGACGGATGAATGTAAACTACATCCCCAACTTTGCATTTGCAATCTGGACCTGCAGCTAATACTGGAAGTACGTTAGAACGTAATTGTGATGCTGAACGATCTGATAAGATGATACCTGCATCTGTAACTTTTTTGTCCGGCTTTGGGACTACCAACCAGTCACGTGTTGGTTCGAAATTTAATTTTTCCATTTGTTTTGATTTGCTTTGTGCAAATGTATAACAAATAGTCTTATATAAGCAAACTTTTTATTTAACTAGTGCAATTACAGTAGTAGTAAGGAATACAGCAGTAGTTAACACAAATGCTCCTGTTGAAATTTTATAAGTAGTAAGTTCTCCTTTTGTATTATCAAGTTCAAGATTTAAGTTGTCGACATCTAGCTGTAGTGTACCAATCTTTTCAAGGTTTATTTTATTCGAATCCTGACATTTAACATATGAGTCAGTTAACGTCTTGATTGCCAAGTCTTTATCTGCTAATCTTATTTCATAGGATTTAACATTTTGATTTAGCAGGAATTCACTTTTCTTACAAGCATCTAAGTCTACCATTGCTTTTAGCAAAGTTTCTTCTTGCTTAGTTGTAAAGAATACTCCGGCCTGGCCGTTGTAATTAATTCTTTGGGGAGTAAGTTGCCCATAGCTGATCACGTTCATTGTTATCAGCACTAGAAATACGACCAATGACTTCATCTCTGTCTTTTTTTATGTTAATGATTAGGTTTGCATTTGCTAGTATCTTGTATTTGTTGATACTATCGTTGAAAGCTAGGCTATCTATAGTGTGCATTGTCTTTATTGAGTCAATTTTGAGCTCGTACAAGTCTGCTATCACTTTTAGTTTAGCATCTGCCTTGGCTTTTTCTTCTTTACTAGCTTGTAGCTGGGAAATTAATCCTATAATTAATGCAACTAGTATTGCTCCTACTACAAATAGTACTCCTTGTAAGGAAATTACTTTATTGTTCTGATTGCCCATCTTGTTTTGGTTTTCCGAATACTTTTGATACGTTTTCTACGGCTGTAAATCCCATTCCTGCTCCTGATAAAATCAATAATCCATCATAGATAAACTCTGGACAGATGTAAATTGTAAATGTTGACACATATGCAATGACTAAGCACGTCAAAAGAGCTAGGAATGACCCAACTCTTTTGTAGCTTACATCTCCTTCAGCAGAGAACATTGATTTTATCCATTTTAGCATTAGAATTCTCTTAGTAATGTATAAGTAAATGCTTTTTTACCCGATGTCTTACAAGAACTAAGCAATGTTTTGAACTGTTCGGGATCATCTAACACTTGGCAACCTGCTGACCATTTGTCTATAAGTTTAGAAATAGCCGATGGGTTAGCACGGTGAATGTTAATACCAAATAAACCGGTATCTTCTTTACCCTGTTCTTCTGCAGTATCATCTTTGTCACCATCACGGTATACAGTTACAGGTTTACGTTGCACTAATGCTTCATATTTACCTTGATGCAAGCCTAATTGATAAGCATCTATATATTGTCCTGGCTTGAGGACTGCAGTTCCCTTAGGATTTAGCAAATTCTTTAGCCAGTGAGTCCCAGGATTAGTAGTTCCTGAAAATACGTACATTATTGGACCTTTAATCAAATAGAAGTAATCATCAAACTTGTTTTTTTCGTTAGCTGCCGATCTCGTTCCAATTATATGGAAGGCTGGCCACTCGTATCCAAGTTCTTTGAACTTGTTTTCTAATTCTACGTAAGA
>Ga0315906_10001143_pt1 | contig 39989 bp, 35 predicted proteins | sample LakEriMetagenome_4_FD_203526 | JGI IMG/M metagenome (GOLD analysis project Ga0315906, IMG submission 203526) | Freshwater fungal communities from buoy surface, Lake Erie, Ohio, United States - Buoy 2 MA122 | ecosystem: Environmental > Aquatic > Freshwater > Lake > Lake biofilm | place: USA... | reverse complement strand
ACTGATTATGAGACCTAGTATCCTGCTTTTTATTGTTTCCTTTATCCTTTATTCATGCCAAGAAAATGAAAAAGTTTGCGCGGAATGTGAGGAGTGTGGTTTAAATCTGAATGTGAAAGAACAAAGTTTAGATGAGGCATTGGTCAAGTCTAAATCCTCTACCGGAAGTCTCTCTGACAGCACGGAATTAAAAGAGTCCATCGCAAAAATCGAAGAGAAATACGGAGAGCAATGGGATTTTTGTCATTGTGTTGTTGTAAATGATTCTATTGACAAGGCGATTAAAGGGGGTAATTCGGATGATAAATTAATGGCTCGATGGGATGTTGTCGACAAAAAATGTCAGGCCTTTAGAATTCAAGACCCTGCGCGCACGCCCGAGGAACGAGAGGCACATGAAAGAAGAGTTCGCAAGTGTCTTAAGGCTTCTGGAATTCGATAGGATGATTAAAAATAAGTAATTAAAAAAGGGGCTTAGATATCTAAGCCCCTTTTTAGTTCTTACCTTGGAATTAATAGTAGATAGCTCGCTGAACTTTTGTAATGTGTTTGGCGAGGCGGATAACTTGTTTGGTATATCCAAATTCATTGTCATACCACGCGTACAGAACCACGTTTTTTCCATCGTTCGAAACGATTGTAGCATGTGAATCAAAGACGGAACAACATGTATTACCAATAATATCACTGGAAACAAGCTCTGGGTCATATGAATAATAGATCTGATTTACTAGATCCCCGTTTAGTGAGGCATCTCTCAAGACTGCATTTAACTCTTCAACTGATGTTTTTCGATTCAATTCGAGACTTAAAATAGCGAGAGAACCATTTGGCGTTGGGACACGAACAGCATTAGCGGTTAATTTATCCTTCATTTCAGGAATTACTTTAGTTACAGCACTTCCTGCACCTGTAGAAGTAATGACCATGTTGATTGCTGCTGAACGACCTCTCCTTGGTTTTTTATGCATGTTGTCCAGTAAGTTTTGATCGTTGGTATAGGCGTGGACAGTTTCTATGTGACCTTTAACAACACCGAAATTGTCATTTACTACTTTTATGACAGGTGAAATTGCATTCGTAGTACATGAGGCAGCCGAATAAATTGTTTCATTTTCAACGTCAAGGTCTTTTTGATTGATTCCATAAACGATGTTTGGGATTTCTTTACCCGGCGCAGTAAGTAATACCTTGGCTACACCTTTTGCTTTCAAGTGACGGGAAAGGGCTTCACGGTTTGTAAAAACACCTGTATTATCGATGACCAATGCGTTGTTAATCCCATACTGAGTATAATCAATGTCCTCAGGATTGTTTGCATCAATCATTCGAACAATTTGACCGTTTATCACGATAGATTTATTTTCGAGGTCTTCAATTACAGAACCCTTGAAAGCTCCATGCACAGAATCGTTTCTTAGGAGTGATGCCCTTTTAATGATATCTGAATCCGATGAGCCACGGGTTACAATTGCTCTTAGGCGGAGCTGTTGTCCTTTTCCTGCTTGTTTGATCAATTCTCTCGCTGCAAGTCTACCAATTCGCCCAAATCCATAAAGCACTACATCGCGTGGTTCGATTGTTTTTCCAGAAGAAACCCCGAATCCCGAAAGCTTATCTTTCAGAAATGCTGCTTTACTATCATACGAACTCTGCTCTGCAAGCCACTCACTGGAAAGCTTCCCTATGTCTAGCTTCGATGGTGCAAGGTCCATCAGATAAATTTCTTCAGCCAATTCGGAAGAGGTGAATACATCGATAGGTTTGTTTACCACCGTTCTTGCGTATTCATGCAGGTTTAAAAGTTCAGAGACAGTAATGTCCGTTAAATGATGTCGAAAGAGAACGAGCTCAATTCCTTTGTCATAGAGGAGTTCGCCAACCTTGCTAGCCAATTTAACAGCAGCACGTTCTTTTTGCACATGAGATTTAAGTTCTTTTTCGTAACCTACAGCAGCTTCCATTTTTTAGTTTAATGTATTGATGATTAATTTATTAAAGAAGAAAAGGCTGACTACTTTCGTAGACAGCCTTTCAATATTGTTTTTTATCCTAAATAGGCTTTTAAAAGTTTATTTCGAGAGGTATGTCTCAAGCGACGGATAGCTTTTTCCTTTATCTGTCGAACTCGTTCCCGAGTAAGATTGAACTTTGCACCGATTTCTTCGAGGGTCAAACCGTGGTTCATTCCGATTCCAAAGAATAGCCTTATGATTTCTCTTTCTTTGTCGGTAAGCGTGCTCAATGAACGTTCGATTTCCTTTTGAAGAGACTCTGCCATCAAAGCATGGTCGGCTTTCGGAGCGTCTGAGTTAGCCATAACATCCATCAATGTACCACCATCTTCTGATGTAGAGAGTGGTGCATCCATAGAAACGTGGCGACCCGAAACATTTAAACTTTCCTTGATCTTGTCTTCAGGCACTTCTAATGCTTCAGCTAATTCTTCGGCTGATGGTGGACGTTCAAATTCTTGCTCAAGACGTGAGAATGCTTTGTTGATTTTATTTAAGGAACCAACCTGATTCAGTGGCAATCGAACGATTCTCGCTTGCTCTGCTAAAGCTTGAAGAATTGACTGTCTGATCCACCATACAGCATAGGAAATGAATTTGAATCCTCGTGTTTCGTCAAATTTCTGAGCTGCTTTGATCAAACCAAGATTTCCTTCGTTGATAAGGTCTGGAAGTGTAAGTCCCTGATTTTGGTATTGCTTTGCAACTGATACAACGAATCGAAGGTTCGCTCTGGTTAATTTCTCAAGTGCTCTCTGATCGCCTTGTTTGATCCTTCTTGCGAGTTCCACCTCTTCCTCAGCAGTGATTAACTCTTCTTTACCAATGTCCTGAAGATATTTGTCAAGTGATTGACTCTCACGATTGGTAATTGATTTGGTAATTTTTAGTTGTCTCATTCTTTTGGGTTACCTAACTATTAAATTAATATTATCGGATAAACGGCGAATAGGTCACAAAGTTACGACCAATACAAAATCATTTCCAAAAAAAACAGCTACTATTTTTGCAAACTTTTGTCAACAAAGTAAATTCGTTCAAAATAAAAGCCGACACTGAGCCGGCTTTCTGAACATGAGAGGAACGATTTCGTTCTTCTACAGACCGAAACCATAATAATCTTTCTTGCCGCTCGGGGATAACACTTCTAATAACACACCACGATTTACCCCATTTAGTTTATTTGTGAGTTGCTCAACGGATTCAATTGGTTCGTTATTAATTTTGGTGATCACCATCCCTTGTTGCAGACCGATTGATTTTAATTTCCCGGCATTGAGAGAGGCGATTTTAACACCATAAGTAACGTTAAGTTCTTTTTTTTCCTTAGCGCTCAATTCTGTAAAGGTGGCACCGAGGGCAACATTTTTTGTGATTTCCTCTTTTGACATCAAGGTGGTTTCTCCCTCTCGATTTCTCAATACAAGCTCTTTGATCTCTTCATCACCTGATTTGTTGCGGATTGTAAGTGTTACCTTGTCACCGGGACGTCTTTTTCCAATTTCTTCCTGTAGTTCAGAAACGGAATTAACTTCTTTAGAGCCTATTTTTAGAATGACATCGCCGTCCTTGAGTCCAGCTTTTTCAGCCGAGCCATTTTCGTTTACTTTCGCAACGTAAACTCCCTTTGTATTAGGTAAACTGTTCTTTTCCTTGAGCTCTTGATTTATGTCTGCTATTTGTACGCCAAGATATCCTCTTTGAACAATGCCATAATCGATCAGATCACGCATTACCTTTTGCACAAGATTGACAGGTACAGCAAAAGAGTATCCCGCGTAGCTCCCGGTTTGGGATGCAATCGCCGTGTTGATTCCAATCAACTCACCTTTGGTATTGACAAGTGCACCTCCACTATTTCCTGGATTCACCGCAGCGTCTGTTTGAATAAAAGATTCGATTGGGACAATATTTTCATTGGTACGGTCCGACAAAAGATTAATATTTCTTGCCTTGGCAGAAACAATGCCTGCCGTCACAGTGGAGGTAAGATTGAAAGGATTACCTACTGCAAGTACCCATTCTCCAATATGCAGATCGTCGCTGTTTCCAAGTGGTATGGATTGAAAACCTGAACCTTCAATTTTTAAAACAGCAATATCTGTTGAGGGATCTGTACCTACAAGCTTGGCCGTATATTTACTATTGTCGTTCAGGATTACTTCAATTTCACTAGCATTTTCAATAACGTGATTGTTTGTCACAATGTAGCCTTCAGAGGATACGATGACTCCCGAGCCTGAACCAGAACCATATTGTTTGAATTCTCGACCTCCAGCTCCCGGACCGTAAAAGAATTCCTGGAACAGATCTCGCTGAAAGGATGTCTGAACCACTTTTGTTGTTACGTGCACCACTGAATTGATCGAGCTTTCGGAAGCATTTATAAAATCTGGTGCAGAGATCCCTCCAGCATTCAAAGACACTGCCCGTGCATTGTAGTTTCTGTTGCCATCAATTACTTGATCTGAAAGCTTTAAACCTGAAAAAGGCCCACTCATTAAGAGAAAGGCTCCAAACGGAAGCATGCCGCCTAGAATGCCAAGTGCAAAAAACTTTAAATTACCTTTCATAGTTGTTGAATTTGTACTACAAAACTAACGTGATTTGATGTTTTTCAGTTCGTTGACCGCTGTTAAAGATTGTTAAGCAAAGCACAACTTTTTAATCGGGAATACCTTACTTTTGTTGATGGTTATGGAGATTTCATTTTCAAAATATCAGGGTGCCGGAAACGATTTTATTATGCTTAATAATCTCGATGGAAGATACGATCGATTGGATGAGCAGACTGTTCGATTTCTTTGTGACAGGAAATTTGGCATAGGCGCAGATGGACTCATTCGTCTGAACAGCCATCCCGTGCTTTCGTTTGAAATGGACTTTTTCAATCCCGATGCCTCTAAAAGTTTTTGTGGAAACGGTGCGCGTTGTACGGTAAAATATGCCGAACAACTTGGATTTGATATTTCCAATATACAGTTTGAGGCCATCGATGGAGTACATTTTGCCTCAAAAAAGGGGGGACTGATTGCGCTTGAAATGAGTGAAGTTAAGGGGTTTGAAAAGATTGGTGAGGACTTTATTTTCCAAACGGGTTCTCCGCATTATATTCATTTTGATAGGAGCGGAGAGCAATTGGATGTGTTGGAATTTGGAAGAAGTATCCGATACTCGGATGAGTATAAGCTGGAGGGGATCAATGTAAATCTGGTAGAGATTAAAAAGTCAAATAATCTGACTGTTCGAACCTACGAACGAGGGGTGGAAAATGAAACTCTTTCTTGTGGAACCGGCGTAACAGCTTGCGCTTTGGCTGCATCACTTGTTCAAAATTCTCAGGGGGCTCAGAAATTTACCATAGAAACGAAAGGTGGGCAACTTTTCGTTGATTTCTTAAGGGATGACTCATCTTTCTCTGAAATCATTTTAACCGGACCGGCTGTTTTTGTGTTTAATGGAGTGATCAATGTCTAATTACTATTTTCATCATATTGGAAAAGCTGACTTAACCAACTTAAAGCATGGTGTATGGGTTTGGGTTTGGAATGCGAACAAAATTCCACCGCATTTGGGGATATCATTGGACGGAACATACTATAGCCTGAAATACAACGGAAAAGATGAGGGGATTTCTGTTGAAGCATTGTTTAGGGTAGTTCAAAAAGAACAAATTCCCACGCTTTTCATAGGTATTGACGAACAACTGTCAGCTGAAAAGCTAATTAAGATTTTTGGGAAGTATGAAGTTGCATCCTCCGCTGGTGTCACTTGTTTAAAGCCGATTGCAGAAATTTTTAACGCGATGGAATGTCGGACAATCTTTGATCTGCTCTCAATTCTTACTGAACAAGACAAAGTGAAATCAGTTGATGGCATTTGTCTGCCTGAAGTATTTGAAGGCATACCGTTCTATAATTACGAGAGTGTTCAAAGCAGATTAATTGAATTGGAGAATGTTAAGATCGGATAGTATATTTCTCCGCTCAGTGGAAACAAGCGATGCCACACGTCTTCTTTTGTGGGAGAACAATCCTCTGCACTGGAAAGTCACTGACACTGAGGTGCCATTTTCCATGACCGCCATAATGCAACTTATTGAACAGCAACAGAATTTTAGGTCGACAGGTCAATTGAGATTAATGATCTGTTTGACATCCACGCAAGAAGCAGTGGGAACAGTTGATCTATATGATGCGGACTTTAAAAACGGGAATGCTTCGGTGGGTATTTTGATCGGTGAAGCATCCGAAAGAGGGAAGGGGTATGCCCGTGAAAGTCTAGTTCTCTTGATCGAATATGCCAGAGATCTTCTCGCGTTGCACAATTTAAGTTGTTCTATACAAGAAGATAATGACGAAAGTGTTCGTTTGTTTAAATCAGTAGGTTTTGAAAAAGTTGGAGTACGCAAAGAATGGTTTTTGCACAAAGGCCAGCGATTGGATGAAATAATATTTCAAATATGTCTAAAAAAGTAATCTTAGCAATAGTAGTTTGCATTGTAGTTCTAGGGGGCATTTTAATACTTCCTAAAGTTTCATTGTTTCTTGCAAGTCGAAAAGTTTCTACAAATAAAGAGGCGAAAGAATTCTACATTCGCTCTGCTACAAGTTTGGAACGCTTGACCGAGGACTTGGCATATCAAGGGATTATCGATGATTCGGATGCCTTCTTTTCGGTAGGGGAATATAAGGGATTGAATAAAGACAATATAGCGCTTGGCAAATATGTAATCCAACCGGGAACTGCCTATAAAACCATTTTGAATGGATTTAAATTAAATGACGCGGGCAATGGTAATGGAGAAGTAGAAGTTGAGGTGACCTTCAACAATTGTAGGGATATACGTGATTTGGGTGGAAAACTTTCTAAAATCCTTCTGCTGGATAGTGCAGATTTTGTGACGATACTCGAAGATGCAAAATCCCTCGAATCGTTTGGTATGACTAAAGAGGAAATTCCATCGATGTTTCTTCCGAATACCTACAAAATGTATTTTGATACGGATGAGGAGGATTTTATTGAGCGCATGTCAAACGAGTTTAAAAAGTTCTGGAACAACGAGCGACTGACAAAACTTAACTCAATAGGATTGAAAAAACCTTCTGAAGCAGTTACGCTTGCAAGCGTCGTTTATTCTGAGCAAGGTCGAATTTCAGAAGAATGGCCTGTAATCGCAGGACTCTATTTGAATCGCATAAAGCAAGGGATTAAGCTCCAGTCTGATCCTACCTTTAAATTTTGCTGGGGAGATAAATTGGATGGTGTACAACGACTTCTAAATGTTCATCGGGATATAGATTGCTCGTATAATACCTATAAAATCAAAGGATTGCCTCCTGGTCCGATTTGTATTCCACCGACAGAAGTAGTGGATGCCGTGCTTAATCGTGATCAAAATAACTATATTTTCATGATGGCGAAACCTGATTATTCAGGTCGTCATGATTTTACTGTTGAATACAGGGATCATGAACGATTAGCAAAGAACTATCAAACCTGGTTAGCAAAGGAGATGAAAAACTAACGCAATGGAGGACAAGAAAAGAAGATCATTCTTAAAATTGGGTTTAACTGGCGCTGCATTAAGCATTATTAAACCGTTTAAGGCGAGTGAGATGATCACGTCGTCCTTCGAAGGTAAAACAAACGGACCCGTTATTATTTCCACATGGAACCACGGTCTCGCTGCCAATGCCGCAGCCTGGGAAATCCTCTCGAAAGGTGGCTCAGCATTGGACGCTGTTGAAAAAGGTGTTCGAGTCACAGAGGCTGATTTAAGCAATCGAAGTGTAGGAATTGGAGGAATGCCAGACAGGGATGGACATGTGACGCTGGATGCATGTATTATGGATCATGAGTCACGCTGTGGGGCAGTTGGTTTTTTGGAGGGAATTGCTCATCCGATCTCTGTGGCTCGCGCAATTATGGAAAAAACCCCCCATGTAATGCTTGTTGGGGAAGGGGCTAAGAAGTTTGCACTCGAACATGGTTTCGACACAATTAAAACTCCGATTCCAGAGGTTAAAGCTGAATACAAAAAATGGAAATCTGAGAATAAAGAACTTTTTAAAAAGCCTGAAATCAATCATGAAAATCACGATACAATTGGCATGTTGGCTCTAGATCAATTTGGAAATCTTTCAGGATCGTGCACGACGAGTGGTTGGGCGTACAAAATGCACGGTCGATTGGGTGATTCTCCTATTATTGGTGCCGGACTATTTGTGGACAATGAGGTTGGTGCTGCATGTGCCACAGGTCTAGGTGAGGCTATTATTCGAATAGCAGGTAGCCACACGGTGGTTGAATTGATGCGTCAGGGATATACTCCGTCCGAAGCGTGCCGAATGGCGGTCGAGCGCATTATTTCCAAGCATAAGGATCTGTCAGGACTGCAATGTTGCTTTTTAGCCATCGATAGAACAGGTAAAGTAGGTTCATACTCCGTTTACAATGGATTTAACTATGCTTTGAAAACACCTGGTTTTGAAGGTATGGTCGATGCACCTTTCAATCGTAAATGGTAATCAAAAGAGCAATGGTGAATTTTCGAATAGCAACCATTTTTCTTGTCATTTTTTGTAAGACTGTGAATCTTTTTTCTCAAGCAGAACTTAATTGGAGCTTTAAACATCCCAAAACAGGAATTTGGGTCGAGGCAGGGACACACGGTTCAGTGCAGGAGAAGTTGATCGAAACAGGGGAATTACCAGATCCATTTTATGGAACCAATGAAAAGCTCTTTCAGTGGATCGAAGAGTATACATGGGAATTTACTTCTTCCTTTAATTTGTCAAAAAACGATGTCCTCCTGAATGAATTCGTTGAATTACAATTTCCTGGAATTGACACGTATGGTGAGATATTTCTGAACAACCAACGCATAGGTTTTGCGGAGAATGCCTTTAAACCATACCATTTTCAAATCAAGGATAAACTTGTGGAAGGTCAGAATACCTTGAAGGTAGTATTTTATCCGCCGGTCCTATATCACAAAGAAGCATTTTTAAAAGCACCTTACAAGTTACCTGCAACAAACGATGTAGGTTCCATCGCTGTGGCTCCGTATACGCGCAAACCTCAGTATCAGTTTGGTTGGGATTGGGCATTGAGAATGAATACGATTGGATTTCTTAAGCCCGTCACATTGAATTTCTATTCAAAGAACAGAATTAGATCCCTTAATTGTGTAACGGAGTCTGTCGAACAGAAAAATGCCAATGTTTACTTTGAGCTTCAGCTGGAACATCCTGCGTCGGAAACCATGATTTGGAACAGTGAGCTCTTCGGGCAAGTTCAGATTGAGAAGGGGGAACAGTTAATCAGGAGAAATGAAACAATAGCTGATCCGCAGCTGTGGTGGCCCAGAGGTCATGGGGAACAGTATTTATACAAAGACAAATGGCAATTGAACACAATAACCGGGTTCAAGCTGGATGATAAAAGTATTTCTTTTGGAGTCAGGACATCAGAATTGGTCATGCAGCCCGATCAATGGGGTACAAGCTATGTCATTCGCATAAATGGAAGAGCTGTTTTTTGCAAAGGAGGAGATTACATTCCACAGGATATTTTCCCTGCCAAAGTCAGAGATGAAAATCTTAGAGAGATGGTAAGGCAAATGGCTGAATCTAATTTTAACATGGTTCGAGTGTGGGGTGGAGGCTATTATCCGGATGAAGCTTTTTTTAATGCGTGCGATTCCCTAGGAATTATGGTCTGGCAGGATTTTATGTTTGCTTGCGCCATGTATCCTGGTGATCCTGATTTTCTTGAAAACGTTAAGGGTGAATTGGAATATCAAATCCCTAGAATTGCATCGCATCCTTCACTCGTTTTGTTTAATGGCAACAATGAAGTAGATGTAGCATGGAAAAACTGGGGATTCCAGGCGAAATACAATTTGTACGGTGAGGATGCCAAAGAAATAGAACTTTCATACGATCGTCTTTTCAAACAGCTAATACCTTCTGTTGTTCAGCGATTTACAACACTTCCATACATACATACGTCGCCATTAAGCAATTGGGGGAAGGATGAATTTTATAATCATGGAACTCAACATTATTGGGGGGTATGGCACGGTAAAGATCCGATGTCTGACCTTGGAAAAAAGATCGGAAGATTCAATGCCGAATATGGGTTTCAAAGTTTTCCTGAGTATTCGACTTTAGCCACTTTTTCTGATAAAAAAGACCGGTCCCTCGAATCAGAGGTGATGAAGCACCATCAGAAGAGCTACGTTGGCAACGGAATGATACTGAAACATGCTAAATTGCTTTATGGTGAACCTGCCGACTTTGAGGAGTTTGTGTACTATTCTCAGCTCACGCAAGCTACAGCAATTGGTCAGGCAGTAACCGGTCATCGATTGGATGCACCGCGATGCATGGGGACCCTTTATTGGCAACTGAACGATTGCTGGCCTGCGCCTACCTGGTCAAGTATCGATTATTTTGGAAATTGGAAGGCCCTGCATTACAGAATTAAAAAAGATTATGAAGATGTGGCAATAGTCTCGAAATACACGGATGAAGGAGTTCAGGAATTCTATATAGTTTCAGATCAGCCTGATACATTCAATTTGGAAGTCAATTATGTTATTTTCAACTTAGAAGGTAAAGAGTTGTTTAGGGGTAATTTTAAGAAACGAATCGGTGGTTTAACGAAAGAAAGGATCTGCCACAGCTGTATAGATAAAAAATTGAATAATGAGAATTGGGTCATTGAATTTTCATGGAATGATGCCAGAGGTGAAGTGCATCAAAGAAGTTTTTCTCATCTTTCAAAGTCATTCATGAAGACTTCGGAAAAGGATGTCACGTTGAATCTTACTAAAAATGATGATGGCACCTTAAATGCAGTTATTACTACCAAGAAGTTTTTGAGGGATCTTTGGCTTTATTCTTCTGCTCCATCTGTTTGTTTTGAAGACAACTTTATCGATGTTCTTCCCGGAACGCATGTGATTAAATTGGAGTTGCCTGGGATTAGTTCTGAAATTCCGGAAATTAATATACGATGGCGATAATTAATAATATATTAAATGCCCGGAAAAAATAAAATTCAAAGATCTGGATTCGAGTCCTTTGGGGGATATTTGGAAGCCGTTTGTCATTTCTTGAGAAAGTTTTCAAATACATGGCAGAACGAATGTCACGAGCTCGCTGAGCAAGCACTAGCAGAACTCGAATTAGAGGAGACTTTTTATCCTGAGATGGTCGAAATTATGGATCAGCTGGCTTACCAACGTTGGCATAAAGGGAAAGTAGATGAGGCTTTGAAGATTCTTGAATTATCGGACAGCTACCGAGAAAAAAACGGATTCACACAGAAGCAGTCGTGGGGAATAATGACGCGTGCCATGATTCTTTGGAATAAAGGGGAGTACCTCAATGCAATGGAGGAAATGAGGCTTGGATTGAAGAGAATTGAGGCAACAGGGGAAAGTGAAGGTGTCTTGAGGTGGGTAATGGGAGTGATGTACTATGATATGAAAGAGTATGAGCTGTCCATTGAAAATTATTTACATACACTCAAAGAATGTGAATGGGACGAATACCTCGAATTTAATTGTTTTGCGTATACATGCATAGGGTTAGGCTGTGCGTTTAAAGGACAAGGCAAATTCTCTGATGCTTCTTCTTATTTCATTAGAGCACTGAATAAAGCCCGGGAAAACGAGCTGTGGATGGAAGAGTCACGTGTTTTATACGAAATTGGTATTCTAGAGAGTGAGCTGGGAAAATTCGAAAGTGCACGTAAATATCTCACTGAGTCGTTCGAGATAAGGCAGAAATACAACAATGTTTTTTCTTCCATAAGCAATTTAGTGGCGCTCGGCGAGTTAGCTCATAAAGAAGGTGATCTTCAACAGGCGGAGTCATTTTTTCAAAAAGGAGTAGATTCAGCAAATCTATTGGGATCCATTCCTAAAATGGAATTGTGCCATAGAAAATTATCTGATTTGTATAAATCTAAAGGTGATTTCGAACATGCATTAAAGCATTTGGAGCGCTCAAATGAACTTGGGGTTCAATTGAAGAAAGAACTACAATCAGATAAATTCAGAGAGGTGCGAAAAGTCGTATTCTAGCTAATTAATTTTTCTTACCCTGTCCTTTCCCTTTCCCCTTGTTGCCATTTTCAGATTTTGCTTTTGAATTTTCTGAGGCCTTTTTGGTGTTGCCCTTCAAAGCGTGAAACTCTTCTGAACCTGGTTTGATTCCCATTTCTTTTGCTATTGCACCCCAGCCTTTTTGTTTATTTGTTTCATAATTTTTGACAACGTCATCCACATTTTTTTTGGTCAAAGCAGCGATTTCGAATGACATAAAAATATCCGCAATTGTCATTCCTTTATTCAATAATCCATCTATTTTATTCGTCGTGGTACTGTATGCTGAAACAAAGTTGTTTTTGATTTTAGAAAGGTCGGTCTTGGCATCCGTGTTCAATTTTGTTAGAAAAGCATCCAATTCCTTATCTCCCGAATTATAGGTCTGACTGTAAATGCTACAACTTAGTGCAACAAAAAGTACGATTAGAATCTGTTTCATTATACTTATTTTGAAGGTTTGGTCAACATATTATTAGCCATCATTTGCTTCATGGTTTTGTCGAGGCCGTCAATTGAACCGTCCAAAAAGATCACATTACCTTTTCCTTTTTCTGCAAATTCTTTCACGGATTCCGTCCACATTGAAAACATGATGAGCGAAGTATCCAGATTGGCCTCACGCATCTTGTCTGCTGCTTCTGTCATCCCTTTGGCGACCTCTTCTCTGAACAATGCAATTCCCTGGCCTCTGAGCTGAGAAGCTTCTTTTTCCGCCTGCGCTGCAATCTTGATCGCATTTCCGTCTGCCTCAGCAGCTTTAGTTTTCGTAATCAACAAAGCTTGCCCTTCATTTTCTGCGGCTGCCTTAAGGTTGTTCGAAGCAACCACTTTTGCCATGGAGGAGGTGATCTCTGCGTCAAAGGTGATGTCATTCAATTGAAGATCGATCAAATGGAATCCCCAACTTTCAAGTGTTTGATCCAGACTTTCCTTCACATCATCAACGATTTCTCTTCTCAATAATAGGATTTCAGCTTGTTTTTTTGTTGCAACAAAACCTCTGACGGAACCTTCGATAGTCCTGATCAAGGCTTGTGAAAAACTGCGGTTATCCATGAATTTGAAGGCAACATTTTTAATCGTTTCTTCTTGCGAATCCAAAACGGAATAGACTAGCATTGCTTTGAAATACACATTCGCCTGATCCTGTGTTATGGCTTGAAACTCCATTTCAATGGCACGGTTCTGAATGGATACTCGACTGAAAACATTTTCAAGGATTGGAATTCTGAAATTTAATCCGGGATGTAAGATCCGTTGATACTTTCCGAACATGGTAATTACTGCTATAGTTCCCTGTTGAACTGTTATAAAACAAGAAAACACAATAGCGCCTAGGATGGCTAGAATAACAAGATAAGACATAGTAAAAAGATTTTTCTAAAACATTCAAAGCTAAGAAAATATCTCCTTCTACCTAAAACTTGGCCCAAATAAAATCTGAGATACTAGCGAATTGGTTAATTTTGGGACGCTTGAACCGGATGCTATGTTAAAACTCCTGACTAAATCTATAACTATCCTATTTTTTTCAGGAGTAATTTTCGCTCAAAGTGCTGATGGTTTAATTTCTGGTAAGGTTGTTAATGGCACATCGGATACACCATTGGAGTACGTTTCGGTAAAGGTATATACGCAGAAAGATTCCACTTTAATTTCCGGGATATATACGGATGTAGATGGGAAATTCTTGTTGGAAAAGGTCCCAATAGGCAACTATTACCTGAAAATTGTATTTGTCGGCTTCGATGTATCCTTTGTCGATAATGTGCTTATTTCATCTGCTTCAAGGGTTTATAATACGGGTATTGTAAAGTTATTTCCAGTTAAGCAAAGTGATCTTCAGGAAATCAAGGTTACAGGTCAGGTAGATGTATTAAAGGCGGGCATTGACAAAAAGATTTTCAATGTTGGCGAAGACTTGACGGCGAAGGGTGGAACAGCAAACGATGTATTGAGTAGAATTCCTTCAGTGGAACTGGATCAGGATGGCAATGTGATGCTTCGGGGGGATGGAAAAGTTACGATTCTAATTGATGGAAGACCTAGCTCACTTTCCGGGGGGAACGGAAAAACCTTACTCGACGCACTGCCCGCAGGATCTATTGAGAGAATAGAGGTCGTGAGTAATCCATCAGCGAAATATGATCCAGACGGCACGTCCGGTATTATTAATATAGTGTTGAAAAAGAATAAATTGAAGGGGTTTAATGGCCTGATCAATGGAAATCTTGCTACGGGATTCGTAAAAAATGGCACGGTGGCCGATGGCAACATTTCGTTGAGTTACAGAAATTCGATTGTTAACGTTTATGGAAGTTACGCCGGTCGTTACCTGGAGGGGTACAGAAATAATTTTTCTAACATTAGGAGATATTACTCGAACGATTCACTCGTAACACTCGATCAAACGCGTTACGGAACTGATCAGAATTTTGGTCACACCTTTAAATTCGGACTTGATCTTGCCTTAAAACACAGGCAGTCTCTAGGGGTATCAGCCACAGGCAGCCTTGGAGAGCGCAATCGCACAGGTGATCAACTGAATATGCAGACGAATAGTCTCTCAAGTGACTATCTTAGGTGGCAGCGTGTCTCTAACGACCCAAGTCAGCAACAGAATTTTGATGTTAATTTGAATTATCGCTATGACTTTAAAAACGAACGTGGCAATATTGTCGCGGATTTCAATCAATCTCTCGGAACGGATAGTATACAGGGATACTACGACCAAATTTACACTTATGAAAATGGCAGTCCTTCCGGTCTGTCAGAGTTGCATCAACGTTTAAGAAATAAGGAGTCAAACAATGTTTTTACCGGTCAACTTGATTTAACATATCTTTTTCCAAAGAAAAATATGCGAATTGAGTCCGGAGTAAAATCAATTTTGCGTAATCAGGGTGTAGATACGTATTCTGAATCTATGGATACAGTTTCAGGTGTTTTTTATGAAGATACCCTTTCGAACTTTAAGTATTCATATAAGGAGCAGATATACAGTCTTTATGGAATTGTCGGTCAACAGCTGGGTAAATTCAAATATCAGGTGGGCGTTCGCCTCGAACAGGCTTACCAGATTCCAAATTTAATTTCAGACAGTATCGAGATCGTCAATGACTATTTTAATTTCTTTCCATCGGGACATTTACGCTATGCCTTGACGGAAAAATCTGAGTTCAGTTTAAGCTATTCTCGAAGGATAAATCGCGCAAATTCGTCCATGCTTAATCCTTTTACGAGCTATGCGGATCCATACAACCTCATGCGCGGAAATCCCTATGTGAATCCTGAGTATATTGATTCCTACGATTTGGGATATATGGCGGATAAAGGTGTGTTCACTCTAACCTCGAGCGTGTATTACCGTAAGTCAACCGGTATGATCATGAGGATCAGGGAGTATACGGCCAGCACTTCTTCAACTACTTATACCAATATTGATGAAAGTCATAGCATAGGTGTTGAGTTGATTGCAGTTTACAAGCCGTTTAAATGGTTCAGAAACACATTTTCGTTGAACGGAAATTATATCCGCTATGTCGATGATTATGCAACAGCAAACTGGAATGTAAGCGGTTACATTTGGAATTGTAAATACAACGGTGTTATTGATTTCTGGAAAAAAACAGCCTCAATCCAAGTCTCTACCGCCTATAACGGTCCAAGAGTTTCAGTACAAGGAAGGGTCCAACGAAAAGCCCCAACAGATATAGCATTTGATAAGTCATTCAAAAACGGTACGTGGTCAATCGGGTGCAGAATATCAGATATATTCAACGTTCAGGGATTTTATCTCAATTTAGATCAGCCGACAGTTGAACAGGATATGACGTATAAATGGTTAACGCGCCGCTATTACCTTACATTTTCTTATAAATTTGGAAAGCTCGAAATCACCAACAAAAAATCCTCATCCGGTGAAGGAGGTTTTGACATGTAAAAGCTTCAAAAAATCCTATTTAAATTGAAACAGGAGGGGAAAGAGAAAAGTTACCACGACCGTCCAAATGCTGTAAATAGGTAGGAAGAAAGCAATGTTTTGTTCTACTTTTGAGAGGTTCTCATTGTTTTTTATACTCTTCAAAAGGTTCAATGAAACCAGAATCAGATTACATAAAATAAGGAGATTTCCTCCAAGGACTGCAAGTCTGTTCGCAGTAATTCCCCATTCGGAGATTCTATATAGTATGGCAGAAAGTGCTATTCCATTTACAATAACTGTAACTGCAGAAAGTGCAAACAAAATAGCAATACCAAGCCTGCTTCGATCATTTTTGTCTGTTTCCACAACTGAAAAGAGGATGATAGCCATCACTCCAATTAATAGCATATTGAAAATAAAGAGAAAATCACGGTCCGTATACAAGTTTTTGCCAGATCCAATCATAGCGAGTAAATAGGTTACAAGAGTAACAAGCACCAGCGGCGAGAAAACTTTTGCAATAATTGGAGAAACTTTATTCACAAGCTGAGGATTGGTTCTAACCAGAGAAGTTCCAACAATTGGTGCTGCTGAAGCGCCGAATACCACAACATATTCCATGTAAAAAGTGGTGATGTTCACATTTATTAAACTAAACAAACCAAGCGTAAGGGAGGTTAGAATGACACCTGCTAGTAGGATGAGCGTTGTCATAACAACAAGATCACCTAAAAATCTCAAATAATCCAAACGTGCATGTGTATCTTTAAAACGGTTACCTGTAAAGCTATAGCCCAACACTGCCCATAAAAACAAAGGCAGGTGAATGCAGGAAAGAATGAGCGTCTGGCTCTCCGAATTTTCAGGAATAAGATTGATGAAACATATTGCAAACAGCAATATCCCAGTCAAGAGGAGCAATTTCTTTTGGTCGAATTGTTGTTTCCAGGCAAAATAACCAATCAGTACTGGGAAAATTATAAAACCAATGTTTCTGGGATAGAAAAACACTTCTTCAATGCTGGTAAATTCAGGAAGCTTAGCAATGAAGCCTGCTATTAATGAAGCAATGAGAATAAAGGGTAAATCACCTTTGCCACCCCAGGAAATACCAGGAGCCGAATAGTTTAATCGCTCGTACCAAAATTGAGCAATTGCCTCGTCCTGTATTTCTTCATAGATTTCATTGAATGAATTCTTGAAACCGGATTTGTCGGATTGATAGAGTTCCTCAAGTTTTTTCGGATTATGAAGATTTTCTTTTATTTCTTCTTTCATGAGGTCATATTTCTTTGACACGTGTATATGAAAGCCGGAGGGAAGTTTAATGGAGTAAAGGTGATTTTGATGTCTCCAAATACTTTATCCAAGTTTTTCTTTGACATCAATGAATATTGAAATTGAATGTATTTTCCGTTTTCACCCAAACATTCGGCAGCGCTTCCGAGGATTTTTTCCTGAAGCTCTATGGGGAAATTTGCGAGTGGCAGGGAGGAAATTACAGCATCGGCGTGATTCATTCCATTTTGTTGGAGGTATTCATTGATATTTTCAGCTGAATCGTGGATAAGTATGACTCTAGGATCTTTAAATTTTTGAGTCAGTGCATGATAGAACTGTTCATTTAATTCGAATACAAGTAATTTTGCCTCAGGATGAAGCTTTTCAATGATCTTTTCTGTGAAAACGCCATTTCCGGGACCTAGCTCAATAAGTATCCTTGATGATTCAAAATCAATATTTTCAAGCATTTTAAGTGTCAGAAAACGGGAGCTGGGCGTCATAGATCCCACCATTTTCTTTTCTTTCCAGAATTGCTTTAAAAAAGATCGTTTGTCTGACATTCGTTTTTATTCTCGAATAGCTAATTTACCATTATTGATGACCGCAACAACTTTACCTGTTACTTCTTTACCAACAAATGGCGAATTTTCCACGTTAGAAATGATTTTTTCTTTAGCAAAAGTCCACTTAATTGTCGGATCGAATGCCGTAATATCGGCCTTTACCCCAACCTCGATAGGGTAGTTTTGAATTTCTCCAATCGATCTTGCATTGATGCTCAAGGATTGTATGAGTGTCTCTGTGCTCAGTGCTTTTTCGCCATTCAAGGCGCTGAACATAGTTTGCAATTGAATACAACCGAAGGAGGCATGATCGAATTCAACGTCTTTTTCCTCTTTATCGTGAGGCCTGTGATCACTGACAATTGTATCAATGATTCCATTGCGAATACCCTCGATGAGTGCAAGCCTGTCCGACTCCCTGCGCAGGGGAGGCATAACTTTAAAGTTCGTGTCAAAACCCAAAACTGACGTTTCGTTGAATAATAAATTCATGACATGAACATCTGCGGTCACCTGAAGGCCTTTTGACTTTGCTTCTCCAATGAGACGAACAGATTCAGCACAAGAGATGCCAGTAACATGCATTTTTGATTCTGTATATTCCAGAAGACGTAAATTCCGTTCCAACTGAATAACCTCTGCTATTGATGGATTTGCTTTCAATCCAGTTCGAGTAGAGGCTTCTCCTTCATTTACCATTCCCGATCCAGCAAGCGAAAAGTCCCTGGGAAAAGTGACGATCTTGCCATTGAAGTTTCGGCTGTAAAGGAGGGCGCGGTATAAAATTCCCGAGCTTACAGGCGTGAGGTCATCGGTGAACAGACGAACTCCTGCTTGATACATGTCAAACATTTCCGCCAAATGTTCACCCTTGAGCTTTTCTGTGATTGCACCCGACGGATGAAGCGTGACAACATGGTCCTCAGAACGTTTTAGGAGGTATTCTACAGAAGTTTTTCCGTCAGTAACAGGTGAGGTCGAAGGTAAGGTGGCCACGTGTGTAAATCCTCCATAGGCTGCCGAATCAAGACCGCTTTGTATGGTTTCTTTATGTTCTTCTCCCGGATCACAAAAGTGAGATTTAAGATCCACCCAACCTTGAGATACGTGAAGGTTAAGACTTTCAACAAGGATGGCGTCTTCTTCTTGTATGTCGTTGGAAATCTTTTCAATTATACCATTGTTGATGAGAAGGTCGGTCTTCTTTCCTTTGTGACTCGAAAGCGGATCTGCGATAATTGCATTTTTCAAGAGGATCTTCATAACTTATTTCAGAAATTTCAGCAAGGCTAATTCAGTGAATAAAAATACTAAGGTTAAGGAAATAAACCATTTCCAATATTCAAATGGTTTTTCAATGTCAATTTTGGTCACACTTTGGCCTTCTTTGATCTCTTGTGAAGAAACATTTTTAAGACCAGTATTTTCCATAATGTCCTCTATTTCTGATGTGGAACAGTAATCTGTGCTTGATTCAAGTCGGTCGTAATTTAAAGAAAGTGGTGCTACGTTGATCTCTTCATCCATCACATTGTAATTTCCGGCAATCAAAGTTTCAATTGCCTCCTGACCAGTCAGAGAGAGGGTAGAAGTGAAGCCGGAGCTCAAAAGTTGTGGCACGAACTCAATTTTATTTCCCTTGATCTTGAGTGGACGGTCATTTTTTAGTGTTTTATAAATCGGAAAAAACGCTTCACCACCAATAGTTAGTGACACGGGTGATTTGCGTTGACTCATTTCTCCCACTCTCAAGAGTATGGAGGGGAAAAGGGCATTGCTTGTAAAATTTCCGTGCTTACTTTCAAGGGAAGAGCACATCAGAAAAGCATTTAAGTCACCTCCTGACCTGAGAAAAAGAGGTTGTCCGTTTTCTGTCACTATAAGCGGAAGATAATCACTTTTGTTTCCTGCTGTACAGCGGTAAAGCGTGTTGACAGATGGCATTCTGAGATCACTTTTCTTTTTTTCAAACATTCCATCGAAAAAAGGATCTTCGTAATTCAACGTCTTTATTCTTGTTCCGCTGGAAATTTTAGTGCCCAAAAGCGGTAGGCCTATTTCACTCAACAATACGTTCCATGAGGATACTTGACTTTCTGGTCCCGGAAATATTGCGACTGTCCCGCCTAATTTGCAGAAAGAAACAATTTCATCCGTAAATCCTGAGGAAGGATCATTGAGTCCGTTCAAAACAACAAGGTCTGTTCCGTTCAACAAATCAGCTGAAAATTCATACTCACGAATTGTTTTAAGCTTGTAGAAAGGCTCCAGCTTAAAAACCCGTTCTACGGGTGCCTGAGCATTTTCTGCGTTGATTACAAGTACATTGGAATGGTCAATCACGGTGTAAGAAAAATAATACGCGTCATCCCAAAACAATTGTTTGTCATTCAAGCTAATTTTCCCTTGTTTCTGTCCAGAGGAAGGTTCAGTGTAATTGACAACTGTTTCTACATAGGAATTTGCTGCAACATCGACAAAAACATCCCGTTTGATGTTACCAATCTCGGCATGAACATCCGCATTTGTAATTGCCCTGTCTCCATGGTTCTTTAAACGAATATGTAGTTCGTTATTCATTCCCTTTTTGTGGACAGGGGAGGAGAAATACACCGAGTCAACACTTAAGTTTTGTTTGTTTTGAGGACTTAAGAGAATAGGATAATAGAATGAATGATCGTCTTTTTCACAGTTGAAGTCGTTCAAGTCTTTCCTCTGAAAATCACTCAAAAGAATATGTTGTGTACTGCCTATTCTTTGGGTTGTCTCACTTTCCTTTTTAAGTGCAGCACGTTGCCATTTGAGAACATCATCCAGTCTTCGTGTGATTGGAGAGGGCTCAATTTTGTCCAGTCTTTCCAAAGCATCCGGAGAGGAAACGACCCGCTGTTCAATGCCATTCATCATATTTGTGTGAAGCAAGAAAAGGGTGTTTCGTGCGGCATTTTCAATCATTCTTCGAGCTGTTTCGCGGGCTTCTGACAGCAATTCGCCCTCCGTCCCTTTGGCTGTCATTGAAAAAGAGTTGTCTATGTAAATGGAAATGACGGACCGGCCTGATTTCGTGGCTGTTTTCGTTGCAGGAATGTAAGGTTGAGCGAAAGCAACAATCAAACAAGCAAGCGCCAATAATCTTGAAATTAAAACAAGAAGATGTTTGAGTTTTTTCGTTGAGCGCGTTTCTTCCTGCACGCGTTTAATGAAATTCAAACTTGAGAAGTATAGAGTCTTGTATCGCCTAAAATTGAAAAAGTGAATAAGTATGGGAATGATCAGAAACAGAAGTGCCCATAGGAATTCAGGGTAAACAAATCTCATATGTCAAATGTAAGAAAATCTTGGGAATCCCATCCTTTGAATCTATCCATTAGCTAACAACTAAATGTTTCAATTGATTAATCTAAAAAGAAAAGATATATTCGCTGCAGAAATAAATGAAGCATGGAAAACTATTCTAGATCACTATCGAACCAAGAGCTGTCTGATGCACTCAAAGTTACATTTGTATTTTCATTACTTGCCAATTCAATCGATAACGTCGAAGATCCTCAATCTGGAGAAAAAATCGGGGAAATGCTAGGACAAACGTTCATGGATTTAATTCTGGCAAATTCAGTTGAAAGTTCTTTATTTGGAAAAGAAGAATTTAATTATCAAGCTGCCCTTGAAGCTATCATGCCTGAGCTCGAGCGTGATTTTGATGGTGTTGTGGAATGGTCGGACAATTATTTCGAAGGTTTGGAGCGTGAATTGAAAATCAGAATTTTATCGGTTGTATACCAAACCTTGTTGGTAGATGGCAATTATTCCGAAAACGAAAGTAAGTTTTTTGAAGAAGGGTTGGCCTCTTCAAATATTTCACTGGAAGAAATACAAAACTTTATTCAAGGATCAATTGATTGGAAAGGTTTATCCGAGGAGGACTTTGAGTGATAATCAAGTTGTTCTAGAACGATTCAAAAGCTCCGAGTCCAAATAAGGCAAAATCGTATTTCACAGGATCATTCGAATCCATTTTTCGTAATTCTGTCATAAGCTCTTCCAGTGCTTTCCAGTCATCTTGTTTTCGACTTAAAAGTCCCAATTTGCGAGCTACGTTACCTGTATGAACATCGAGTGGTATGTAGAGTTCTGAAGATTGGAAGTTTTTCCAAATTCCAAAGTCCACACCGCGTGACGAATCCCTCACCATCCATCGTAAAAACATGTTTAATCTTTTTGCGGCTGAATTTTTCATTGGATCGGAAACGTGTTTGAAAGAGCGATGCTCCGTGTCATTTCCAAAAAATCTTGTTCGAAAAAGATGTATTCGTTCTTTAACTGTATCGTTGGGTTTGGATTTTCTGAAGGAATGTTCGAGTCCTCCCTCCTTGTAAATGTGATTTAGCCTGGCGAAAAAATAGTGTAGGTCCTCGCTGTTGAATGTCCTATGTACAAAACGTGAATTTAGTTTGTTCTGAGAATCAAAGGAAAGGATAAATTCTTTCGGTTGGTATTCCATGATTTCCAGAATTCTCTCACCGCTTTGAATTATACTTTTTCTGTTGCCCCAGGCAATGGTTGCGATTAAAAAAGCAGTAATTTCTATATCTTCTTTGTTTTGAAAACGATGGGGGAGAGTGATTGGGTCGGATTCGAGAAAAGAGCTGTTTTCAAAGGTGTCAGCCTTATAATCCAAAAATTCTTTGAGCTCTGTTTGATTCATTACTGAACGATCAGACCATCTCGCATTACTAACCTTCTGTCAGCCATTCCTGCGAGCGTCTCGTTGTGTGTAACAATAATAAACGTTTGATTGAATTTTTCTCTAAGCTCAAAAAATAGCTTGTGTAATTCTTCAGAATTTGCGGAATCTAGGTTTCCTGAAGGTTCGTCAGCAAAAACAACGCTTGGTTTATTGACGAGTGCCCTGCAAACCGCAATTCGTTGCTGTTCACCGCCCGAAAGCTCGGAAGGACGATGATCTGCACGGTGCTTAAGTCCTATAACCTCAATTAGCTCAATGGCCCTTTGTCGCGCATCACTTTTGTTCATGCCAGCAATTAGCGCTGGAAGCATAACGTTTTCCGCAGCCGTAAATTCAGGAAGCAATTGATGAAACTGAAAAATAAATCCGATGGATTGATTTCTGAAGCGCGAAAGTTGAGTTGATGTTAAACTGAACGGATCTTTGCCATTTAACAATAGCTGACCACTGTTTGGTTTATCCAGAGTCCCTAAAATCTGAAGCAAGGTCGTTTTTCCGGCACCAGAAGAACCGACAATCGAAACAACTTCTCCTTCTGCAATTTCAAGATCGATTCCTTTGAGGATCTGAAGTTCACCGAACGAGCGCGTAATTCCTTTGGCCGATAACATCATTTATTGACTTTAATGGAGTGCCCCATCTTATCACGTTTTGTAATAAGGTAGGATTCATTGTGAATATTACTCTCAATTTCCAGTGAGACATTTTCGACTATTTCGATACCGTAACCAATAAGTCCTGTGCGCTTTTTAGGATTATTTGAAAGTAATCTCATTTTTTTTATTCCAAGTGAACGAATTATTTGAGCACCAATGCCATAATCTCTTTCATCACCCTTAAATCCCAACTTTAAATTCGCTTCGAGTGTGTCGTAACCTTCTTCTTGAAGCTTATAAGCTTTAAGCTTGTTAATCAATCCAATTCCACGGCCTTCTTGATTCATGTAAATAATTGCTCCTTTCCCTTCTTTTTCGATCATTTCCATGGCCTTATGTAGTTGGGGACCGCAATCGCAGCGACACGAACCAAATATGTCGCCTGTCAAACATGAGGAATGCACTCGAACGAGTAAGGATTCATTTTCTTCCCATTGCCCTTTAACAAGTGCCAGATGTTCTATCCCAGAATTGATCTCGCGAAATGCAACAAGATTGAAAGCACCCCGTGTGGTTGGCATGTCTACGTCGACAATCTGCTCGATGAGAGATTCATTTTTGATTCGGTATTCTATTAAGTCTTCGATAGAAATGATCTTCAATTCGAACTTTTTGGCAATTTCTATAAGCTGAGGCAAACGGGCCATTGTCCCGTCTTCGTTGAGGATCTCTACGATGACACCGGCCGGTTCGAATCCTGCCATGCGGGCAAGATCAATCGCAGCCTCCGTATGACCAGCTCTTCGAAGCACACCTCCTTTTTTCGCGCGCAGTGGAAAAATGTGACCTGGCTTTCCCAGTTCTTCCGGTCGAGTCTCCGGATTGATTAGCGCTTGAATGGTTTTTGATCGATCGCTGGCCGAAATTCCTGTTGTGCATCCATGCCCTATAAGGTCTACTGAGATAGTGAATGGAGTTTCATAGGCTGCTGAGTTGCTCTTAACCATAAGATCGAGGCCAAGCTCATCACAACGGTCTTCAACCAATGGAGCACAAATGAGACCTCTTCCGTGGGTGGCCATAAAATTGATGATTTCAGGTGATATATTTCTTGCTGCGGTAAGAAAATCACCCTCGTTTTCCCTGTCCTCATCATCTACAACAATAATTACCTTCCCATCACGGATTTCCTGAATGGCCTCTTCAATTGTGTTTAGCTGAAACTCCATGCGTCAAATTGTGTTGCAAAGGTACTATTTATTCTGCCGTTTGTCCACTGATCAGAGCGTGTATTTGTTTAGCGGATTTTTCCCAAGTATAATTTTCTTTCACAAACTTTCGGGCGTGCTCGATAAGATGTTCTTTGAGGGTTTCATCTTTTTCAAGATTTTCTATCGCTTCAGTCATATTGTTAATGTTATCAGCTACGAGAAGATGGACTTTGTTCTCGGCTTGAATAGCATTGTTTGCAAGAGAGGTTGTGATACACGGTGTTCCAAGTGCCATTGCCTCCAACAATTTGTTCTGCATTCCAGTTCCTATAAACATGGGCGCAATGAAAATTCTTCCTTTTCTGTAAGAATCCCGAATGTCTTCTGTCCAACCGGAAACAAAGACATTTTTATTTTCTTTTGCAAGTTTCAGAATTTCAGAAGTTGGTGTCGCTCCAGCTAAGAGTAGATTTCTGTTTGGAAGCCTTGGCAAGAGCTCTTTTATAAGGAAGGTTGCTGCTTCGATGTTTGGGGCGTAACTGAGATTTCCAACAAATACCAAATCATACTCTTTGGCAACAGTATTTTTTTCAAAGAAGTACTCATCTATTCCATTTGGGACAACAACAATGTTTTTTTGTTCCGGATGTGAAATATGATACAGATCCTGTTTGCTAATGATCAAATGGTTCTCAAAATAATTGAAAATTCGCCGTTCATATTCACGCAATCTTTTTGCCTCCTCTCGAAAAAGCATTTTCATGATTCCTTTGACCCGTGATGCTCTTCGTTCCATGCCAATAGAAAGAGCATCCATGAAATCTAATGTCTTAGGACATACATGGTAGTTTTTAATGAGCTCGGTTGTTCGAATAAGCTGACAATAAATATGATCTGGTTTTATAATGTCAACGAGTTGCATTAATTTAGATTTAGCCGAAGCAGAATTAAAATAGGCAACCTGGAAGGGGAGGGATCCAAAACTATTTAGGATTAATCGGAAATAGATACCTCTTTTAGTAAGCTTTTCCCAGATTATTTTCTCACAATAGTCAGAAATATGGTCTACCTGTGATTGGTTAACATTTTCCTCAGATAGACAAAAAAGGAAGATGCGGTAGTGCACCGACAACGCCCTGATCTGATAATAAGCCCTTAACTTATCGCCTTTTTCCAAGGGATAGGGAAATCGCGACAGAACGATTAGCAGCTTTGGCTTAGATGCTTTTGAATTCATCCCTTATTTGTTTTACTATTTGTTTGCGAGTATAGTGCTCCCCAACAAAGTTCCAAGCTTGCTCACCCAAAGTTCGACGACTTTTTACATCTTGAATTAATCCAATGACAGTATCCATCATTTGAGATTCATTAGTTACAATACACAATCCATGAGTCGCTTCAATGCCAAGGGCGCCTTCAGGAAAAGTTACGATGGGTATTCCTAAGGACATGGCTTCCAGCATTTTGATTCGAACTCCTGAGCTAGATCGGATCGGAGCAACCATAATTCCATTGGAGCACATGAAAGAGTTCAGATCCTCCACAAAACCATGATTGAAGACTCCGGAATCCGCATTTGAAGGAAACAGATTATTCATGTATGATCCCGCAATATGAAGTTCAACGTCAGGAAGTATGGAACGAATTTTAGGAAAAATGGAATGGACTAAGAAATTTGCTGCGTCAATATTTGGTTGCCAATTCATTGAACCAACGAAAAAGATGCGATTTACATTGTCGTCAACTTTTCTCTGATTTTGATCGATGCTGACTGGAACAGTACACACCTTACTTGAGTCGACACGTTTTTTAAAGTATTTGGTATCTTCTTGACTGATACTGAAAATCTTATCTACTTTTTTCACGATGTTGTTTTCAAACTGCTTTAGCTGATTTGCCAATTTCTTTAGGTACCATTTTTTCAATCCCGGCTTCAAACTCTTACCAAGTTGCTCCCAAAGTGAATGTTCGACATTGTGGGTTCTTAAAATAATCTTAGCCTTGGAATGTGAGCGAATCGTATGGATGTAAGGAGTGCAGTACAAGCTTTCCAAAAAAACTAAATCATACCTCTTAGAATGGAGCATCGTTTTAAGCTCTTCGTGAGCATGTAAGTTGTCGAAGCGACTGATATTATAGGATTTTCCCGTCAATAGTGACTTGAATGCATCGATTGGTTTAACTTTAGTATCTATAGATACTGTTTTCAAACTGATCTTCTGTCGGATCTCTTCGGGATAATTTACTTCATTAAACGGATGCTTTTCGGTGGATAAAGCTACATGATCGATAGCGCACCCACAGTCAATAATACAGTTTAGCATTTGAGCCATAGCTTTGCATCCGCCGTCTACGGCAGGATAAATTGGTTTATTGGTCAGATGAAGAATTTCCATTTCGAGCAATTCTTTTCTTTTTAAGGAATGACCAATTTTCTAAATTTAAAACAGGGGAGTCATTTGCCGCAGCACGAAGAAGAACAAGTGCAACAGGGGTGAGAACCATAGTCGCGAACCACATTCCCAGAAAAGGCGAGACCACTTCGGAGTTTGCTAAACTTTCACCGATACTGATGAGAACAAAATAGATCATGAACAAAAGTGCCGCGATAACTACCGGAGCACCGAATCCACCTTTTCTCACAATGGCACCAAGTGGTGCTCCGATAAAAAAGAGTACGACAATGGTCGCTGTTAGGGCGAATTTTCTGTGGAATTCAATCCAATAGGCATTCATGTCCTTGTCTTGAGCTTTGAAAAAAGCTATCTGTGACTCAAGGTTTTGATTCTTGCGTCGAAGCTTTGCCTGAGCCAGCGAAACCGCTTTGGTCTTTTGTCGCGAAGAAAGGGAGTCATAGAGTATTGCTTCTTTTGGTAACTCTTTAATTTGCAGATTTTGAAGTGCAGGGTCATTATTTTTCGCAGATCTTCTGTATGCGAGGGATTGGAAGTATGGATGATCGTTCTTTAAACTTTTGAGAAAATTTTTGTTGATCTTTCTGCCATTGTTTTTAACGGAATCCAGTGCATGATAGATCTGAAAAACGTTCAACATTTCATGTTTGTCCGCAAATAGCTCGTCTTCAGTTCGCTGCAGAGAAAAACCAGTCAAATTGATTTTATAAGTAGCTTGCTCGAAATGACTTCTTCTAGAAGGTCGAGCGGAATGTTTGCCTGGGTGAGGCTTTCCGTCTGGACCAAAGGTAGGAGCTTGTGGAGCCAGCTCTTCTGATACGGATCCGTCTTTTAGTTCAAAGAAAAGGTATTTTCCATTGACGGATTTGTACAATTTTCCTTCTTTAGCTCTAACGGTTTTAATCTCTTTGGGATTGGTGTGATCATGAATCAGAATGTCTTTGAATTCGTCATCTGTTCCCTCCGAAACCTTAATGGCGTATCCGTCAAGCTCATTGCTGTATACTCCAGGGGTTAACAAGGCAGCAATCTTTGTGTTTTGAATGTCGTAAATTAATGAGTGCCATTTTAAATTAGAAACAGGTATCACATAATTCGCAAAATAAAATGTGAACAATGCGATTCCTGTCACGACCAACATCAAGGGGCGCATGATGCGATAGAGCGATAGTCCACTGGACTTTAGTGCTGTAAGCTCATTGTTCTCCGCAAGGTTTCCAAAGGTCATGATGGAAGAGAGAAGAATGGCAAGTGGAAGGGCCAGGGGAATCAAACTTGCAGAAACGTAGAAAAGTAATTCAAGGATTACCCAAGTTCCCAAACCTTTTCCCATGAGATCATCGATGTATTTCCAAAGAAATTGCATGATTAGAATGAACATGGAAATGGCAAGTGTGACCAGAAACGGGCCCACAAAAGAACGAATACTAAAAAGGTAGAGCCGCTTCAATCGCACTATATTGAGACAAAAGTACGTATTTAACGCTGATTGCTTTTAGTTATTTGAATCGTTCAACAACCCAGTGTTCTGCGGAGATCACTGATTTGTTGCTCCCAAAGAAGCTTCGAATCTTCAATTTCATCGGATTCTGCAAAGTCGGAAATTTTGAGGATGACATCTTTCGTAAGCGCATCAATGGAATAGCCAATTTCGAAAAAACAATCATTTCCGTCCTCTTCATCCTCTATCCACTGGAAACGGTACGAACGATTTTGTTTGTCTGGATAATGTCTTGCCTCTTGTTTCGAATCTTCCCAAATAAATGTGTAAATATCAGCTTTAACATTCACGTCATCTGCGAACCACTCGCTCAATCCGCTGGGAGTAGAAAGCATGTTTTCTAAAACTTTGGGAGATGTTCTCAGGACGTATTCTAATTCGAATTTCGTTCGCACAGGCATAATAGTCGTCATTTGTATTAATTTCGCAGTGAATAGCTAAATGTAAACAAATCAAATCAATGGCTCTTATACATTCTCTCGAAAAAAATGGAAATTTTCTCTTCAAATTTAGAGGTCAAATCCCCTTAGTTTTGTTTGCTTTATCGGTTCCGGCTATTTACTTCACTGACTATCAGTTTATTAAAAATAATCAAGATTTGGAACTTATCTTGTTGATAACTTGTTCTTTAGTTTCTTTTTCAGGACAGGTTATCAGGGCCATAGCCATTGGAACAAGTAACAAACATACTTCCGGACGAAATACCAAGGAGCAAGTGGCTGAAGCCCTTAATACTAGAGGGATTTATTCAACAGTTCGACATCCGTTGTATCTAGGTAACTTTTTCATGTGGATCGGAATTGTGATGTATACGTTCAATGTCTGGTTTCTGCTTCTCGTTTCTTTGCTTTTCTGGATCTATTATGAACGGATCATGTTTGCAGAAGAACGTTTTTTAGAGAGAAAATTTGGAGAAGATTATGTGAATTGGTCGTTGCTCGTTCCCCCTTTTTGGCCTAGCCTTAAAAATTATGTTCCGGGATCGATTTCATTTTCATTCAAAACAATTTTAAGAAGAGAATATTCAGGCGTTACGGCAACAATTATTGGATTCGCGTTCGTTGCTTTTTTACGTGACTGGTTTACCTCCGGAGAAATTCATTTCAAGGCAGTTTATGGCATTGTCATCGGTGTTGGACTTTTGATCACCATTGTTTTCAGAACCTTGAAACACCATACCAGGATATTGTTCGAGGAGGACAGGTCATAATATTTTTGATTTCTTAGCATTCAATTGTAAAAAAGTCAATATCTTCAATGTTAAATCATTGATTACAATTCAAATGAAACACACCACGCATTTGCTACTACTTTTTGTTCTCTACATAAATGGTAATGTTTCAATTGCTCAAAATTCAGTGAATGCTGCGGGAGGAGATGCCCTTGGTGTGGGTGGCTCTGTGACTTACTCTGTCGGACAAGTAATTTACACGACAATTTCAAATCCACTAATTAGTGTTTCACAGGGTGTACAACAAGCTTATGAGGTGTCGCAGGTAAGCTTGGACGAATCGTTTGTTCAACAAATTCTCGTTTATCCGAATCCGGCCAAGGATCTGATTCAAATTTCTGTAGAAAACTCGGTGGATCTCTGCTATGAATTATCCGATGAATACGGCAAGGTGCTTTCTGTTGGCAGGTTTTGTTTGCAAACTAATTCTTTGAGCATCAAAGAATATCCTCCGGCAACATATTTTCTGAGAATACAAGATGATTCGACAGGAAAAAGTACAATTTTTAAAATAATTAAATTCTAAAGTATGAGAGTTCAAAAGATATTTCATATGGCTATTGGATGTATGTTGGTCTCATTGGGATTGAATGCACAGGCTCCTCAAAAAATGAGCTATCAAGCTGTTGTGAGGAATGCTTCGGGTGCCTTGATCACCAATTCTCCCGTAGGAATGCAAGTAAGTATTCTTCAGGGATCATCTACAGGACTTGCTGTTTTTATAGAAAGGCATACGATTACTACGAATACAAACGGGTTGGCTACTCTTGAGATTGGTTCAGGAACTCCTGTCGCTGGAAGTTTTGCTACGATTGATTGGTCAACAGGATCTTACTATATTAAAACGGAAGCAGATCCAAGTGGAGGAACGGTTTACAGTATTTCCGGAACATCACAGCTTTTGAGCGTTCCGTATGCCCTGTATGCAGAAAGTTCAGGATCCGGAGGAGGTTCTGGAGGTGGCGTTACGCTTGATCAGGCATACGATCAGGGTGGCGCTGGACTTGGCAGAGCGATCACAACTGACGCTGGAGCGTTGCAGATCAACAACTCTGGAGCAAATACTATTGGATTAGAAATAAATACATCTGTAGCCGGCTCAACAGCAGTTCTTGCCAATTTGAGTGGTTCTGGTGTCGGATTCAGGGCTGAGAGTACTAATCCATCAAATACGTTTGCCGCAATTCAGGCCAATACGAACAGCACCGGCACGAGCAATTCTGCAATTCTGGGAAATAACAGTGGAGCAGGCTATGGTGTCTCCGGGCAAATTCCAAATACAGCGACGGGATTTGCAGCGGTTTATGGAAACAATTTACGCACATCCGGAGGAGTAGGAGTCAACGGACAAGGTTTTAACGGAGTTTCTGGTTCTTCGACTTACAACCAGGGATACGGTGTTTTTGGTCAAAATACCGCAACGCCGAATATAACTAGCTCTTTTTATGCAACTGCTGTTGCAGGAATTGGAGGTATTGGTGTGCAAGGTCAAACGCAGAATGGTCAATTGCCAGGAGTGTTTGGTCAAAATCTGAACAATGGGGTGACGTATAACAATATCGCTGTGCAAGGATCTTCAAATACCGGCGTAGGTGTTTGGGGTGAAAACCTTGATGGTTCTTTCTATGGAGTATATTCCAATGGGGATCTTGGTGCAACAGGTGTAAAAACCTTTAAAATTGATCATCCATCCGATCCGGAAAACAAGTACCTAGTTCATTTCTCAATTGAGTCCGATGAAGTATTAAACATCTACAGAGGAAACGCTGTTTTAGATGAAGCTGGTGAAGCCGTTGTTGAACTAGATGAGTATATAGAGTTGATAAACAAGGATTTTACGTATCAACTTACCACAATTGGTGGAGCTGCGCCAGTATTTATCAAAGAAAAGGTAAGCAACGGAAGGTTTATTATTTCAGGAGGTATAGCGGGAATGGAGGTAAGCTGGCAATTGACTGGTGAACGAAATGATCCTTATTTGCAACAAAAACCGGAGAAACGTCAAGTGATTATTGAAAAAAAAGAATCAGAGAAGGGGCGTTTTCTTATGCCTGGCTTGTACGGAAAACCTCAAAATACAAGGATTAACTACATTCCACAGTATCCTCTCACGGAACAGAAATAAATTTCTTTGATCCATTTAACCCGTGTTATAAAGGAGCTTTGAGGTCGTTATCGAATCTAGATAACCTTAAAAAGATCCGTTATGAAAAAACATTGGTTCCTTCCGTCAATACTTTTGGTTTTTATCTTGAGTGCTTGCGCGACTAAAAAATTTTACAAGGAATTTGCTTTTCCTTCCGTTCGGAACAACGTATGTAAATCACTCGATGGCAAAGTTGTGCTTTATGCAATTTTTGTGGATTCAAAATATACCGGGCCATGGACTGATTATGACATGGCGTCTACAAAAGACTCTATTTGTGAAGCTATTGCATGGATTCAACAAAAGGCCAATGAAGATTCAATTCCGTTAAATATTTCCTTGCAAATTCACCAATCTTCGGATGGTAAAATCCCTCTTAAAGGAGACTTGAAGAAGAAAACCTTGTCAGCAACTATTTATGGCCAACAATGGGCGGCTGCAGAAAGAGATATTTTTAAATGGTCGGACAAGCTTGCTTCAATGGCTGCGCGCTCTCTTCCTAAGGAAAATTCCACCTCAACAAGAACAAAAAACAATCTTCGAAATAGAGAACGATTAATTGCAAGACTGAGAGATTATCACCAGACAGACAATGTTGCCTTGGTTTATTTTATAAATAATTACTACAAGGACGAGGTATCTCTTGCATTCAATACCGACAGTGACAGGAACGTTGAGTTTGCTGTGGTGAGCTACAAAAATCCATCAGTTATTGCGCATGAATTTCTTCATTTGTTTGGTGCAGAAGACATGTATGTCACGTCATTTGATAAGAAGCTTCAGAAGAAATACCACGAAAAGTTAAATGCCTTGTATCCCAATGAAGTGATGACAAATTCACAAATGAATTTGGACAGCATGGAAATCAGTGACTTTACCAAGTACCTGATCGGCTGGGATAAGGAGCTATCTGAAAATTTTCAAAGGCCGTACATGCGAAAAGGGTGGAAGGCAGCAAGGTATTAGGGAGCAATCATGATCCTGAAAAACCTCGATACTGTTCACTAAAATATTAGAATAAAACCCATCGGAAGATGGGTTTTATTGGTTTTGTCGGGATGACAGGATTCGAACCTGCGACCACACGCCCCCCAGACGTGTACGCTACCGGACTGCGCTACATCCCGAGTTATAGAATTCCATACAGCAAAGGTAGAACGTGACCATAACAGGAGTAGAACCTGCACACCTTACTGCGCCGCCACAAGAAGACGGTGCGTCTACTAATTTCGCCATATGGGCAGGCGACAAAAGTAGCAAATCAGGGAAGATTGTCATAGAAATGAAGTTGTTTTTTGGTTGATGGATTTTTTAAATGCTGAATTGTAGTTGAGAAAATATCTGCTATATTTGCTCCCTCTTAGCCAAGAATCTGGCGAGGTAGCTCAGTTGGTTAGAGCGTAGGATTCATAACCCTAAGGTCACGAGTTCAACTCTCGTCCTCGCTACAAGAAAAGGAAGTCAAAAATGGCTTCCTTTTTTATATGGACAACATCGTTACCATGTATGACTTCGTCACCTACATATTAATTTCATCAGCGCATAACAAAGTATACGTAGGTTTTACTTCAGATTTAATTAACCGAATGAAGTCTCATAATCTATACAGTACAAAGGGGTATACCACTAAGTTCAGACCATGGAAAGTTGTGCATGTTGAGTTTTTCAAAACTAAATCTGAAGCAATTAAAAGAGAAAAATGGTTCAAATCTGGTGTCGGTAGAGAATTCATTAATAATCATTTACGATGATCATTACGAAGGGTTCATATCCGCCGCGGCGGACACGAGTTCAACTCTCGTCCTCGCTATTAGGAAATTCGTTCATTTGGAAGGCTTTTTCTTTCTACAATCCATTTGTTGCTTGATTAATTGAAAAAAAATAAATAGCTTCATCCTCATAATCATTAAACACATTTTTATGGGACTTCTATCCAATTTTTTTGATCGTTTCAATGCATCAGATTTTGATATTCAACCTAATCAAAAGGTAAAAACAGTTCAGCAGGAATTCAAAGAGAATTTTGGGTTAACACTTCGGATTTACAAAGGCAAACAATTGGCGGATCCTGAGCTTACATTTGCTCAATTGGACCATCGTACAAGTAAAAAAGTAAATTGGAATTCTGATGATCTGAGGATTAAAGCCAACATGACGATTGCTCAAGTTGAGAAGATGATCGATGAGAATTTTGGCTTAACAGTTCAGGTGGCGAATGAATTTGACACATACAATGTTGGCAATCATTATACATTAGGACAGGCTTCACGCAAGGAAGACCTTGAGGATTGGTGTAAAAAAGAAGGGTACGCCAATAGTGCAGAATACCTTAAAAAAGAGGGTGTTTCCTCATGGGATGAGTGGTACGCGAAAAATAAAAAATAAGCAATATTTAAATGTTTGGTTTTAAAAGAGGATTGGGTTTTTCATTTTCTTGGAAAAGGCTTTTGGGTCTTTCAGGCTTCAGAAGTTCGGTTGCTCAGAAGACCGGAATACCAACCACAAGGGGAGGTGTAGAACGAAAAATCGGACGTTGGTTTTTAAACTTGTTTTTTGGTCGTAAAAAATAAAACTCCGAGTAAATGAGCACAAAAAGAAGGTTGTTTTCAAGAAAACGTGTGGATGATGAAAACTACGAGCACGATGCCGAATTACAAAGAGATTTAGATAGGTTTGGAATGAAACTTATTAAGTCTGTCGGTGTGGTCGGAATCATCCTAGGTTTACTAATTCTGATCGCATTTTGGGTATGGGTTATCAGATGGCTCTACTAGGTGTGGTGATTTAAGTACGACTAATTCAATTTTTCACGTATAAATTCTGCGAGGCGACTCAAATGTGCCTCGGAAAAATCGAAATTTATCCCTGCGGTCTGATAGATCTTAGGGATAGATTTTGTATAGCCGAGTGCGAGAGCAGATATATAGTTTGACAGCGCATTTTCCTTATTTGTGAGGCTATTCATCCAAATTCCAAGCGCACCAAGTTGAGCGATGCCGTACTCAATATAGTAGAAGGGCACCTCATAGAGATGCAACTGCCTTTGCCATGAGTTGGCTTGAACGTTTTCGAATCCCGTCCAGTCGGTCAGTCCTGTTCCGTAAGCTTTTGATAGTGATACCCATTTTTCATTTCGTTCCTGAACTGAATGATCTGGATGTTCGTAAATCCAATGCTGAAACTCGTCAATTTGAGCTATCCAGGGTAGGATTTTTAGAATAGACTCCATTTGTTCTGATTTAGCGCGATGAAAATCGTCAGAATTGGCATAAAACTCGTCCCAATGCTCCATCGTAAGAAGTTCCATCGTCATAGAGGCTAATTCAGCAACTTCAGATGGGAGATTTTTAAAGCCGGTAAGCTTCAGATCTCTACTAAGGAATGAATGAATTGCATGTCCGCCCTCATGAACCATCGTAACAAGGTCGCGTTGCGAACCAACTGCATTCATAAAAATGAAAGGAACTCCAATTTCATACAGTGGATAATTGTATCCTCCAGGTGCTTTTCCCTCTTTGGAGTCTAGATCCAAGTGACCCATTTCATTCATAGTCAGAATGCACTCTGAGAAATACGGATCGATCTTATTAAACATCCGAATTGTTCCCTCTAGGAGTTCTTTCCCATTTTGAAAAGGTTTTAAAGGTGCTTTTCCCTCAGGGTCAACTTCCAGATCCCAAGGTTTAAACTTTTCTTTTCCAAGTAACAGCAGCTTTTTTTGTTGAATTTCACGTACCAAAGGGACAATCACTTTTTTGATTGCCTCATGAAATGCAAAACAGTCTTCTTTTGAATAATCGAATCGATTTAAGGCAACAAACTTGTAATCCCTATAATTTTTAAATCCGGCATTCTGCGCGATCTGGTGACGTAAAGCAATCAACTCCGAATACAAATCTTGTAAGGCTTGCGTGTCCTGCATTCTTCGTTCGGACATTTTTTCAAAGATTTCTTTTCTGAGACTTTCATTTTGTTCTTTCAATAAGGATGATGCCTTCTGCATGGTTAGCTGTTCGCCAGCATGCTCAATTGTCTGAGCCGCAGATACTGCTCCATACTGTTGGCTTTTCTCGCTTACTGAAGCTTCCAGAGGAATGTTCTTTTCGTTGAACAGTTCAATTGATGTCACAACCGCACGCAGATAGATATCATAGCCTTCCATGTGTTGATGTTCCTTGAAAAAGGAGCTCGAGTACAATTTTCTATTTAGTTGGTCTTCGAATGGTGCGATTTCAGGTTGTATTTGGGTAACAAAAAAAGTATAGGATGCGGTTAACTCTTCTTTTCGGGTATCTATTGTCATTCGTATGTATCGCCACGCTGCATCTTCCTCTAGAACAGCGTCCAACTCGCTTCGATTCTCAAGCCACCTTTCAAATTCATCTTTTGTTTCAATTTTTCTAGACAACAGTTCCTCGTAATAGGGCTTAATAACTTCCCATGAATCTATAACCAAGTTATTCGAGATGTATTTGCGTGGCAATCTTTCAATTTTCATTTTTTCGAGTAAAAAAAAAGTCGGTTTAATCCCGACTTTCAAATTTGAGTTAACGTGATTTATTTTCCTCTGCTAGAGCCGGTTTTTACAGCTGAAACTTTTTTTGAAGCGGCTGGCTTTGCAGCTTTGTTCTTGTCAGTGGTCGCTTTAGCTTTGGGAGCTGCTTTCTTGGTGGTTGATGATTTCTCCTCTTTGGAAGCTTTCTTGGTAGTTTTTTCCTCTTGGACATCCTCTGTGGCCTCAGATTTCAGGTTTCCTGTGCTATGCAATAAATTATACCATTGAAACAATTTTTTTATGTCCGAAGAATAGACACGCTCCTTGTCATAATTTGGTATGATTTCAAGAATATATTTTTGTAAAACACTTTGGTCTTCTTTGTGTGAAATACATTCTTTGCCACCCTCCTTTTTGTAGATTTCTTCAAAAATCTCCTTCAGAGGTTTGTCTTCATCATAGGTGTAAATGCTTATGTCCTCCAATGCGGAAATGCGATCAGAAGCGTAAGCTGGAAATCGTTTTTTATCTAATAGAGATTCTACGATTACGCTGTTTTTTCCTTGAGTTACAACTTTGAAAAGACCCGGTTTTCCGGAGATGGCAATAATACCTGATAAGTTCATTTGAAAAAATTTGAGTTCAAAAATATAAATTCTTGAGGTATAATTACATTTTGATGAATTTAGAATGCCAAATTTCACCCTTTACAAGAACTTCTATGTAGTATACGCCTTGTTCTAGATGACTTATTTCCCAGTCCTCGGTATTTGAACTATTAACGAATACTTTTTTACCTGCGGCATCAAAAAATCGAATTTCATCTGTTAATTCCGGAAGATTCACTCGAATTATACTGTGTGCTGGATTTGGATAAAGTAAAAGAATTTTCTCGTTTTCCTCCAATCCCATAATTACGGTATAAGGTTCTGTTTCGGAGATACATCCTTCTTGACTTACGCTGTAACATGTATATGTGCCGTAAGGCGGTGAAATTACAAGTGTAGAGCTCGTTGCACCAGGAATATCCACTCCATTAAGAGTCCATTGGTAGTTTGAAAAAGAGGAGGTAACGAGTGTATTTCCAATCTGAGTAATAGGAAGAATTGGCTGTCCCTCCAATTGAATGACAGTGAAAGTGTCGGTTCGTGCCGAGCATCCTTTTTGATTGTACACGGTTGCCCAATATTCACCAGGCGAAGCAATGAGTGCAGTCGTTCCAATGCTGTCATTTGACCAATACGCTGTGGTCAAATTATCTGTGGAGCTTGCTGATAGTGGGATTGGGGTTGCACACATTCCCGTATCACCGTTAACAGTGGCTGTAAACTCATTGGTAAGTAGGAGGTTTAGTGCGTGGGGTTTACCAAATCCGTAGGAATTGTTTGGAACAACTCCGGTGTATTGGTCTGTAAAAGCTGTGTTAATCAGGTCATTTTTGAATGTGGAAAAACTTGCTTTTCCGCATTTTTCAAGGTAGAGTGCTGCTATTCCTGCTACGACAGGCGAAGCCATGGAGGTCCCTCCGTTTCTTAAGTGATATCCACCATTGTCGAGCACATTGTTGTATGAAGAATTGTTCACCATCCACATAGGAGCCGCACCAAAGCTCAAATCTCCTGTAGCAGTGACGTCTGGCTTTATTACGTTGTGCCTGTTCGGCCCCTTACTCGAGTTTAAACTCAATTTTCCAGATGGTACCAAATCGGTAAATCCGTTAAAGAAATTTCCATTTTTGTCAATGTATGATATCCTGTTTTTAACATTTCCTACTGAGATTACTTTTTCAGAGCAATTCCATGATGAGACAATTGTTTGAAGGGTGTCCGGCATCATGTAATTGAATATAGGCGGATATTGTGTAAATGAAGGCAAGATGCTTACCATGTCATTCAACTGAAGGAATGTACTTCCTGTCCACGCATCGAAGCTTCCTGATCCGGTTACCTTCAATGAGTAATAATAGAAGGTAGTATCCACGTTAGAAAAGAAATACTGAATGTGAAGGTTTTGGTCGATATACTCTGGATAGATTTCCACCGTTGCGATTCTGTTTCCATTGTTCCAAAGAGTGTCATAAATAACACCATCAATTCCCGTATTCGCTGCTCTGTAGTCGGTAACAGCACGTTCCGCAAAGTCACCGAAAGATTTGTTTGCCCCAAGTGCGTATTCCCAATTAGCTTGTGATGAATCAGTCCAAAGATCCATGTATATGGTATTGGCTCCAAGCTGACTTGAGGGATTCGACAACATCCAAACAAAGGAGGTGTCAGCATCTATTTCACCTCTGACATGATATTTTCCCCATTGTCCGGAATTTCCTGCTGCACATACAACGACTCTTCCATTTTTAGAAGTTAGCAGTTCTTCGATATACTCTGATGCAGGATCGTTCCCATCGTGACTACCTAAGTATGTTCCTAAGCTAAGATTTACCACAGCTGGCTTACCAAGGGAATCCGCTACTTTAAAAATATAGTCACAAGCATCTGCAATGGAAAGGGTCCAGTTCTGGAGGTTAAAATTTGTCTCAACCACGATCAGATCAGCATCAGGTGCAAATCCTTTGTTGGTGCCATTTGCAAGACCATTTCCTGTAGCCATTCCGGTTACGGTTGTTCCATGGGCAGTCGAGTTTTCAGTACTCGTACAAATTCCGGCATTAATGGCGGCACTGTCCCAAACAATTCCATAATAGTAGGGGGGAGGAACAAAACCTCCTAGATTTGTAGAATGATCCCAATATCTTAAAACTCTTGTTTTTCCATTGGGGAGTTTGAAATCAGGGTGCGACAAATCAAGTCCCTGATCAACAATTCCAACGATTACTCCTTTGCCTGTGTATGAAGATGACAATCCGTTCGTGCCTTCATGTACCTCACGCGCATGGTGTCGAACGACTGCTGAATCAGCTAAAGTCATAGGAGGAGCAAACTCAAAATAAAATCTTTTGAGCTCCCCAGATTTCGTCTTTTCGTCGATCCAAGTAGGGGTGCAGCTGATAAAAATCCAATTTGAGCTGGCGTATTTTTCTGCGATCTTTTCACGTGCTAAAAGTATTCTGGTACTACTATCGTTAGGTACGCAAAATGTTGTTACCTGATTAGGTTGTTCGGTGAAATACTTCTCAAAACCAAATCTTGACGTCTGTGCTATGAGTTTGGTTCGAGAAAAAAAGATGACTAAAAAAAGTAACCAGAATATGGATTGTCGTTTCATGATATACTTTGTAAGACCATACATGTAATGTAAAGATAGTGTATAACTGCGGTTTTTAAGGTGATACATTCAAAGTTTATTTCTAAATTCGAAACGTTAACAGAAAAAGATCAAATGAAAAATTTTAAAAGATTCCTATCCCTTTTCGCATTTCTAATTGGGATATCAAGTTTCGCTCAGTCACAGGACAGCGAAATTCTCAATTGGTACAATGGAAAAGGGCCCGGCATGGAGACAGAGGCGGCCTACAAACTATTGAAGAGTAAAAAGTCAAGTACAGTGGTGGTGGCTGTGATCGACTCCGGAGTTGACATTGAGCATGAGGACCTTAAGGGAAAGATTTGGACCAATACGGATGAAATCCCCGGAAATAAAATAGATGACGATAAGAACGGATATGTAGATGATTACTACGGTTGGAATTTCTTGGGAAATTCCAAAGGCGAAAATTTGAATGAAGCATGCCTAGAAAAAACACGTATACTAAAGGCGCTGGCTAAAAAGTTTGAGGATGTT
>Ga0315906_10001137_pt1 | contig 40156 bp, 43 predicted proteins | sample LakEriMetagenome_4_FD_203526 | JGI IMG/M metagenome (GOLD analysis project Ga0315906, IMG submission 203526) | Freshwater fungal communities from buoy surface, Lake Erie, Ohio, United States - Buoy 2 MA122 | ecosystem: Environmental > Aquatic > Freshwater > Lake > Lake biofilm | place: USA... | reverse complement strand
CCATAGTCGGATCCTACCCCCTCTGGTAGGCTTCGCAGTCCTGTCGCGGACCCGTGGTGTAGCGGCCCAACATGCCAGCCTGTCACGCTGGAGATCGCCGGTTCGAATCCGGTCGGGTCCGCCAGGAAACCTTCCAACCTAAGCTCCTCCTTTACGATGCCCCCATGCCACGTGAGATCCCCGTGACCGACGGATACCCGCCAAGTGAGCGAACGCGCGTACGGCGACTCCCTGAGCGCGGCGTGTATGAACGAGACGAGATCTACCCCGTAGTCGACGCCGCCCTCACCTGCACCGTTGCCTATCTCCTAGATGGCCGCCCACACGCCACCGCGACGGCGCACTGGCGTGACGGCGATCGACTCTACTGGCACGGCTCGGCCGCCAGCCGATTCCTAAAGTCTGTGGTGGGCACCGAGGTGTCGGTCTCTATTCATTTGACCGACGGTATTGTGTTGGCACGCAGCGGCTTTGACAGCTCCTTCAACTACCGTTCGGCGACGCTCTTTGGCATCTGTGAAGAGATCACTGGTGAAGAAAAAGTGGCGCAACTTGACGCCTTCATCGACAAGCTGATTCCTGGCCGTTCCGCTGAACTACGTAGCTCTACAGAGCAAGAGATGAAGGCTACAAAGCTACTCGGCATGACAATCACCGAGGCATCAGGAAAGATTCGTAACGGGGGCGTGCACGACAACCCAGATGACGCGCAGGAAAAGATCTGGGCAGGAGTCCTTGAGGTTAATACGTTCTTTGGCGCACTACGCCCAGACGAAGAGACACCAGTGATTGCTGAGCCGAGCGCAAACCTTTCAGGGTTAACCGGCAAGAAGCTGTAGTCGTAGAAGGCTCAGCCTCCGGCGATCTGCTCACCGCCGTCAATCGTGATGGTGTTGCCCGTGACCCAGTTCATGCCTGGCGCTGAGAGGGCAACAATCGCGCGGCCCACATCGTCTGGCGTGGTGAGTCGCTTCCCTGGATGCTTCTTCATCACCACGTCAATCCAGTCCTGGCTTCCTGGAATCTTGCGCAGGGCTGGGGTATCGACAACACCAGGGCGGAGTGCGGTGACGGTTGCGCCCGGCACGAGTCGCGCAAGCTCGAGCGCGAGCTGGCGACAATGTGCCTCGACGGCGGCCTTCGCCGCGGAGACGGCCCCGTACATCGGCACCGCCTTCGAGGCGCCCTCCGACGAGGTGGCGAAGATGCGGGTCGTGTTGCCGATAAGTCCCGCTGCGTACAGGTCTTGCGTCCAATAGACGAGGGAGTGCGCCATCACGTCGGAGGTCATGTCCATCTGCTTGCGGGTGATCAGCGGCGTCTCGCCGTCGGGGAGGAAGGGCTGCAGGCTGCCAAAGGCCAGCGAGTGCACCACGATGCCGAGCTGAGGGGTGAGGCCAGCCGCGCGGGCAGCAGCAAACTTCTCAGATAGCTGCGCAATGACCTCGGTGCGCTTCTCGTCGTCGGCGGCATTGCCCCGGATGTAGAGCGCCTCGACGCCGGTCGCCTTGACGGCGGCAATGGCTGCGTCGAGCTTCTCGCCTCGGGATCGACCTAGGTAGACGCCACAGATGTTGTAGCCGTCCTCAGCAGCCAGCCGAGCGGTGGCCTCGCCGATGCCACTGGATGCGCCCAGAATCAGTGCCCAGCGCTGGACCTTTGGATCAGTTGCTCCCATCTCGGCACCTCCCTCGTGCGGCTCCTCTGCCGCTCTCGGTCAGGGTAGCCGACCCGCTCCGCCCTGTGCGCGTACGATCAGGGCATGGATAGCAGCGGCCGACTAATTCTCATGGCGGTACACGCCCACCCCGACGACGAGACGATCAGTATGGGCGGCACCCTTGCCACCTATGCCGCCGCCCACAGTGCCACCACCGATACCTATGTGATTACCGGCACCCGCGGCGAGCTCGGCGAGATCGTCATCCCAGAGCGGGACACCCCTGAAGAGCACGAACGCCTCGGTGAAACCCGCATGGGCGAAATCGCTGCAGCGATGGCGGCGCTCGGAGTAACGCACTTTGAGAACCTCGGATTCCGCGACTCCGGCATGGTCGGCGATGCAGGGAACGAGGATCCTCGTTCGTATCACCAACACAGCACCACCGACCTTGACGGCACGGCTGAGCACCTCGTGCGCATCATTCGTCGCGTGCAGCCGGAGGTGATTGCAACATACGACGACTTCGGCGGGTACGGCCACCCCGATCACATCGCCGCCGCGCGCGTTGCGCGCCGCGCGTGGGAGGTTGCTGGTGATCCAACGTGGCGCCCAGAAGCGGGCCCCGCATGGACGCCAAAGAAACTCTACGAGGTGCGCACACCGGACTCACAACGCGACAAGGTGCTCGCGCTGCTTGAGTCACGCGGCATTGAGTCGTGGTGGAGTGAGCCGAAAGAGGCGACACCCGAAGAGCTTGAGCAGTGGCACCAGTGGCGCGCCGCCATGGCCTGCCCCGACGAACTCATCACCACACGGATTGACATCACGAAGCACCTCAGCGCTAAGCGTCGCGCAATTCAGGCACATGCAACCCAGATCAAGAGCGATGGTCCACTCCTTTCACTGAGTGAGCAGGATTACATCGATCTCGGTGCTGTTGAGCAGTATCGACTTGTTGCGCATCGGCTACCGAGTGATCCGTCGCTGCCAGAGCGCGACCTTTTTGAAGGGTTGCGCTAGCGAACGCTCTCTTGCGCAACGGCGCGATTTGCTCGAACACGTTTTCGAATCGACGTCATCAGCAGCGCAACAAGGAACGCGGAGGTCTCAGTGAGCACAATCGATGCGCCTGAGGCAATGTCTAGCGCGTAACTGAGGTACAGCCCCACGACTGACGAGGTAACGCCGATCAGCGCGGCGAGCGCAATCATTTGGCCGAATCGTTTCACGAGGAGCTGTGCCGTTGCTGCCGGCGTGGTGATCATCGCCACCACGAGCACAATGCCAACCGCTTGCAGGCTTACCACAATGGTGACTGCAATCAGAATGAGGAGCAGGTCATCAAGGCGGCGAACTGGTAGGCCGGCGGCGCCTGCGCCGAGTGGATCAAACGTTGCGAAGAGCAGCTCCTTCCACAGCACCCACACAACTAACAACAGCAACGATGCCAGCACGGCGAGTGAGATGAGGTCGGCGAAGCTGATCCCCAACACATCACCGAAGAGGAAGTGGAAGAGGTCGCCGACGTAGTTTGGGATTGATGAAAAGAGCGCAACACCGAGCGCGAACATGCCGGCAAACAAGACGCCGATCACGGCATCGGCACGGAGCCCGGACCTTCGGGTGAGCGCGCCGATTCCGAGCGCGGTGCCGATTGCAGCGACCGCACCACCGAGAATGATCGGCAGTCCCAGCAGATAGGCGAGCACGACGCCTGGGAAGGCGGAGTGACTCACTGCATCACCAACGAAGCTCATCCCCTTTAACACCACAAAGGCGCCGACGACGGCGCAGGCAACGCCTACAAGTGCACTCGCTACAAGTGCGCGCACGAAGAATTCGTATTCAAGCGGCGCTAGCAAGAAATCAATCGGGTTCATTCGTGGCCCTCGTGGCTTCCGTGCGCGTGATGTGGATCATCGAGGAGCACCACACCACCACCTGGCAGCGGAACAAGGTGACCGCCATACGTCTCTTCGAGAACTGCGCGGTCGAGCACAAGTTCCGCCTTGCCATGAACAACCACGCGCCCAGCGAGTGCCACAACATCATGGAAGCGCTGTGCTGCACAGGCGAGGTCGTGCGTGGTGGCTACAACCGTTCGGCCGCGTGCCGCCTCAGCTTCAAGGAGATTCATGATCCTCTCTTGGGTTGTTGGGTCAACGCCAGTAACAGGCTCGTCAAGGAGATAGAGGAGCGGGTCAGCCGCGAGGGCGCGTGCTAAGAAGACCCGGCGTCGCTGCCCGCCGGAGAGCTCACCGATCTGGCGACGCGCTAGGTCGAGCATGTCGACTCGCTGCAACGCATCTGCCACCGCGTCTCGATCAACGCTGCTTGGGCGACGCAGTGGGCCAAGCGACGGGGTGCGCCCCATCATGACCACCTCATCAACTGAGATTGGGAAGCTCCAGTCCACCTGCTCGGCCTGCGGCACGTAGGCGACGCGTTTTGCAAAATCACCCACGGGCGCGCCAAACACGTTGATGCCGCCACTCCATGGCTGCATAAGTCCGGCGATGCACTTGATCAGCGTGGACTTTCCGCCACCGTTCGGCCCAAAGATTGCCGTAAGTGATCCATTCTGCAGGGTGAGATTGACGTTCGAGATTGCCGCTCGATCCCCATAGCCCGCGGTAACGCCGGAAATGGTGACAGCCTGGCCACCAGCACGCTCGGCAGCCAGGCTGTCTTCGTTAACTGATGGTGACACTAAGGTTGAACTCATTGCACCATCATCGCACTAGTTGAACGAGGCAAGAATGGCGTCCGCATTCTTCTGCATTGCCCCAACATAGGTGTCGGCGGGCGCTGGGCCGAGCGCGTCCGAGTAGAGGTCCTCAAGCACGACCGCTCCAGTCTCTGCAGCGATCTGATCCAAGACCTTTGAAGGGAACTGCACCTCGCTGAAGATGGAGGTCACCCCAGCGGCACGAATCGCCTCAATTAGCGCCGCAATCTCTTGGGCCGATGGGTCTTGCCCTGGTGCCTCGACTGCAACACCCACAATGGTGATTCCGTACGCACGGGCGTAGTAGCCGAATGCGTCATGGAACGTCACGATCTTGCGCTTCTCAGCGGGGATCGCGGCATACTTCGCCGCAACATTATTCTTGAGTGCGGTGAGCTGATCAAGGCCCTCACCGAACGCCAGTGCAATGCGATCTGCCAAATCGGCACGATCGTCTGACACACGCTTGGCGATGCGCTCCATGTACAGCTGCGCGCCAGCCGGGTCGAGCCAGATGTGTGGATCTGTTCCACCGTGGCCATGCTCATCCGTTTCACCCTCTTCAGCACCAGCCTCGTGCTCTTCCTCTGTGCTCTCGATGTACTCAAACCCTGTCAGATCTTCACCAAGTTCGAGGACGTCGGCTTCAGTCTTGCCCGCGCCCTCAAGCAGCGTGAGTACCCACTCATCAAGCCCGAGCCCGTTCATCACAATCAGGTCGGCGTCGGTGAGCTTTTGCGCATCGGCAGGAGTTGGCTCAAACGTGTGCACGTCAACCCCTGTAGGAACAATGGTGTCGATCGTCACGGTGTCACCGAGCGCAAGCTTGGCGATATCTGCGAAGACGCTCGTCGTAGCGAGCACGACATAGTCGGGTTCGCTTGATGGTGATGCTGAGGCGGAACTGCCACCGCAGGCGCCGACGGTCAGCGCGATAGCCGCCACAAGTGCCGCCGCGGGACGCTGTGCGATTGATCCGATACTTAGTCTCATTAGAGCTCTCTCCTTAACGCTTGGCTGGATGTTCCAGCTTGTTGAAAAACAGCCCTACCTAATTGGCAGAGCGGCAGTTGGGGCAGCGGCCGAATAGTTCGAGCCGGTGCGATTCAATAGTGAAGCCGCTACGACGTGAGGCCTCTGCGGTCACGGCATCAATGCCGCAATCCTCCACCTCTGCGATTGCCCCACACGCCACGCAGACCAGGTGGTGGTGATGGGAAGGCTCGCACGGCACGTAGGCGTGCCGGCCATCTGGCAGGTCAACGCGCTCAACGAGCCCCTGCTCGGCGAGCAGGTCGAGGAGGCGGAAGATGGTGGCGCGGCCAACGCCGAGGCGTCGCCTACTCGCATCGGCGATGAGGTCGGCCGCCGTGAAGTGGCCGTTGCGCTTGGCAATGAGTGCGGCAATCTCACGGCGCGGACCAGTAAGGCGGACCCCCGCCTGGTCTAACGCTCGCAGCAGCTCATCGCTCATAGGGGAAGGCTAGCACATAATGAGACCAAGTATCAATACCCCTTGCGGGCACGAGGGGGGTTGGCGAGCACGGCCAACACTGGCCAGCCAAGGCATGCGGGTATGATTCGTTCATGAGCATCATCAAGCAAGCGCTCGGAGTCGGCGCCGTCGTCCTATCGGTAGGGCTCGTCGTGCTCCTCCTCTCGGGTTCCTTCAGCGGCAAGCCGACCGCGAGCGACTCGTTCACTCCTAACGTGCCGGTCTTCACCCCTGATGCCGAATTCATCTCTGGTAAGGGACTTGGCGCTTCGGATGCCCCAGTCACCCTCGAGGTCTGGACCGACTTCCAGTGCCCAATTTGCGGCGTGTGGGCGAACGGCAGCGAGCCGTTCCTCTATGAGAAGTACATCAAAGAAGGGAAGCTCCGAATCGAGCATAAATTCTTCGCCTTCCTCGGCGAAGAGTCATTCACCTCCGCAGTCGGCGCTGTGTGCGCCGAAAAGCAAGGAAAGTTCTGGGCGTTCCACTCGTATCTCTACGCAAACCAGGATGGGGAAAACGAGGGCGCATTCAGCGCGCCACGACTACGCATTCTCGCGGGGGCCGCTGGCCTTGACCTCACCACCTGGGACAGCTGCATTGCCGATCCTGCGATTCGCACCGAGGTAGAGGCGGAGAGCGACGCCGCTCGCGCCGCTGGCGTCACCGGCACACCAACACTGAAGATCGGTGCGTGGATGCAGGCTGGCATCCCTGCAGAGGCCGACCTCTACAAGCGCATCGACGACGCTCTCAAGCCGTAACCACATGCGTGCCGCACGGTTCGGCGCAGTCGTTTCCGCAATTGGTACCGCAATCGCGATCTACCTTCTCGCCATTCGCTATGCAGGCATTCCCGCAATCTGCGGCCCCGCACTTGGACCGTTCGGCGGCTGTGCCAAGGTAGAGGCATCGGTCTATTCAAGCATCGGTCCAATCCCCATTGCACTTATCGGCGTCGTTGGCTCACTAGTCCTGCTCGGAGCATCACTCCACTACCTGCGTACACGCTCGACCTTCTCCTTAAACATTTGGGTGCTTGCAGCTGTCGTCGGCGCCGCGATCGAACTTGTACTCATCGCCATACAGGCATTCGCGATTGGCGCTTGGTGCGGTTGGTGTTTGCTGTACGGACTTACCATCATTCTCTCTGCCATCGCGGCAATCATTGCTGCAGCGCAGGCCGAACGCGCTGCAGTTGCTCGCTAAGTCGCTGCAGCGCCGGGTTCGGCGCAATATCCATCTCACGCAACGCTGACAACGCTCGCGCCGCTGCGCGTCGCGCACCAGCGATTGAGCCGCTCTCTTCAAGCAGGAGTGCCAAGTGCTCTAGCATTGCACCATCGGTTGGGTCAATGCGCACCGCACGCAGCGCAAGATCAATCGCGCGGTCAATGTCGCCAACGGAGTACGCCGCGACCATTTCGCGCTCTACGATTGCGAAGATGCCAACGTCAAGCGCACTACGATGTTGCTCGGCCCATGGCTCAAATGGGACCTCAACACCAAACGGCCCAAGATACGAGTCGAGGAGTTCATCAATCTGATCAACCCGTGCGCGGCGACGAACCGCATCAAGCGTGCTACGTAGTTGTGCTGAATCAAAGCTGACGAGTTCAAGATTCACTGTGACCATCTCCGCCTCGTGCCGAATGTATGGTGTCGGCGTGCCCTCCTGAAGCGCAAGGTCATAGTCAGGATCGAGCGCGCGTCGTAGGTGATAGATCGCCTGATTGAGTGAGTTCAGACCAGCCTGCGCCTCGGCTTCGGGCCAGAGCGCATCAATTGCCTCATCTCGCGTTGCCGCATGTCGTGGTCGCGTCGCGAGATAGTGCAGCAGTGCAACGGAGCGCGGTCGGATGGCGACGCCTTCGATCGTTCGCCCCGCTACCTCAATGCTGAGTGGTCCGAGATCATGCACAACAGCTACTGGGCTGATCACTCGCGCCGTGATCGGGCGCGCAGACGCAACCTCTGCCCCTTTCGGTACGGGACCGAGTACGTGCGGGAGATTGAGTGTCTCGGCAATGAAGCGGGGGATCGTCCAGCCCGCTTCGCCGAACTCATCTTGATCAGCAGGAGCGATAAGAAGCCCCTCCTCCCAGAGCGTGCGGAGGAGCTCAGGGTTCACCTCTTCTCCTGCTGGGCGGGCGAGGCGAGCCAGCAGCGACCCGCTACCTCCAACCACATCTCGTCGAATGAACTCATCGAGTTCAGTTCGATCAGCCCCCTCACGCATCTGGTCAAGCCACGTTGCAAGGATGCCCCCGTTCCCGGCTGCGGCACGGCGCGCCTCTTCAAGCGCAGTGGGCGCACCACGCCAACCGCGAGCCTCGGCAATCTGTCGAGTCTGTCGCGGCGTCACCCGCAGCGCCGCCGCACCGATATGCATCACCTGTCGTTTGGCACGCGCGGCGATGAGACGCAGCTCTGCAACGCGGCGACCGATCAGCGCGACACGAGAGCGGTCTGGTGTGCGCTCTGCAAGTGCGCGTAGAAAGGCGAGTCCTTCGGGAGAGGTTGCCAAGGCATCTGCATCGTCAATGACGAGGGTTAGCTCACTGTGCGGCGCAGAGAGATCGGCGAGGAGTGCCGCTGCGCACACGGTTGATAACTGCTGTTGGCGAACCGCACGAGCGAGGCGAGGTAAGCGCACGCCATCATCCTCATCAGCGGCAAGGTGTAGCGCGTCACTCAGGTCGCGACTCGCACGCAACCACCGCATCGGTCGATCAGTGCGAAGGCCCCATGCAGCGACGGCGCTGCTCTTGCCGTAGCCGGCACTACCGCAGATGAGCGCGAGCCCTCCGTCGGTGAGCGCATCCAGTGCAGCATCAACGCGTAGTCGAGCTGAGTGAACACGAGGGTTGCTCATGATCGCGTAGACCTCCCCTTCTGGCCGCCGTGGGCGGTGCCCGCGGGTCGGCTGGGCGGATACTGAGCCAGAATCGCGTATCGCTGACGTACCAGTCGCGCATCATCGGGCGCAGCGAAAGGCTTCCGCCCCTACAATTCGCATATGACTGAGAAGCATCGCCTGATCATTGACTGCGACACAGGTACTGATGACGCCGTTGCGCTGATGCTCGCCGCGCTACACCCCGAGATTGACCTGATCGGCGTAACAACGGTCTTCGGCAACGCGCCGCTCTATGCGACCACGACGAACTCACTCTCGGTGCTGGAACTGATCGGTAAGGGGCACATCCCCGTGCACGCCGGCTTCCCGCGACCCCTCGTGCGCAAGACGATGCCGTCTGAGCGCTTCTTTAAGACCGACAGCGTGCAGGACCCGCACGGCACCTATCTCGACATCCCACGAAGCGCGAGCAAGCCAGCCTCTGAGCGAGCGGTGGAGTACCTGATTGAGACGTACCGCAACGCCACGCAGCCGATCACGTTGATGCCGATTGGGCCACTCACAAACATCGCTGCAGCTGTTGCGCTAGAGCCGCGCTTTGCCGAGTGGGTGCCGAAGTTGATCATCATGGGCGGCGGCCATGAGGTGCCGAACATTTCAGCGTCGGCGGAGTTCAACATTTGGGCCGACCCCGAAGCCGCTGCAAGCGTCTTTGAGGCGGGCTTCGAGGATGTGCTGATGGTGCCGCTCGACGCTACGCACAAGGCGCTCGTGACGGCGAAAGAGTGCGCGGCATTTGGCGCACTCGGTACCCCTGCAGGGATGGCGACCGAGACGGTCATCAAGCGACGCATCGGCAGTTACGAGAGCAGCCAGAAGATGGATGTTCCAGAGTCAGCGCCGGTGCACGACGCGCTCTGTGTTGCGGCACTGGTGGAGCCAGACATCATCACCACGAAGCGCTGCCACGTTGCAGTCGAGACCACCGGCACGCTGACCCTTGGCCGCACCGTTGTTGATACCCACCACCGCGGCGGCAAGGAGCCAAACGCCGACGTTGCCTTTGACGCCAACGCGCCGCGCTTCATTTCGCTGATGATGGAGATCTTCGGCACGCGATGAGCGGCCTCAACGAGGCGGCGCTCTTGGGCGAGGCGGGCCCCAACGACCTTGATGCCGCTGGCGAAGCGGCCCTCGACCAGGCGCTCCGTTCGGCTTGGATGCCCGTCTGCCAGAGCGTCGAACTAACCGACCGGCCACTCCCCGTTCGCCTCGCAGGCGAAACCCTCGTCCTCGCCCGCCTCGGCGAGGCTGTCGCCGCCTTCCCTGACCTCTGCGTGCACCGCGGCACGGCACTCTCGCTCGGCTGGGTTGACCCGGGCACGAGCCCCGCCCCCGATGGGAGCCCCGCTACCGGTGAGGCCTGCCTCGTCTGCCCGTATCACGGCTGGAGCTACGGGCAGAGTGGTGAGGTGAAGCGCATCCCCGCAGTGCATGGCCGTGCAATTCCACGTCGGGCACGGATTGAGCGTTACGCCGCCGTGGAACACATCGGCCTCGTTTGGGTGCTGCTTGAGCCGGGCCCTGGCGGCTGGGAGAACCCAGCACCGCTCTATCCGCTCCCCGAAGCGCCGTGGTGGGGTGACCCTTCGCTGCGCACCATTCCGATCACCACCTACGACTGGCAGTGTTCACCCGCACGACGCATCGAGAACTTCATCGACTTCAGTCACTTCCCTTGGGTGCACGAAGGGATCCTGGGCGATCGCGCGAAGCCGCTCAGCCCCGACCATGTGGTGGAGAGCAGCGAAACAACGATCAGTTTTCAGATCGCACTCGAAGAGCCGCAGACGAGCGTGAAGGGCGATAGCGCCCCGGGCACCAAAGTGCAGCGCGACCCGACGACGTACACGGTCCACCTGCCGTACTCGGTGACGCTCGATCAGCAACTTCCCGAAGGGAATCGCTTCGTGCTCTTTATCGCCGCATCGCCACTCTCTGCAAAAGAGACGCGCACCTTCACCTGGAACGCACGCAGCTATCGACTCGATCCCTCAAACGACACCGAGCTCGCTGACTTCCAGCGACTCATCCTCGACCAGGATCAGCCGATCACAGAATCACAGCGACCTGAAGCACTGCCCGTTGATCTTTCAGAGGAGCTGCATATCGCAGGGCCGGATCAGGCTTCCATCGAATTCCGTCGCCATCTCGGCAAAATTGCCGCGCGCGCTCGCGCGGGAGAGAGTGCTACGAAGTAGCAGCCACTGCGTCGACGCGCAAGATTCGCCAGGCGAACGGAACCGATCCAATGAGAATAGCTCCACCAAGCACGAAGACTGGGAACGCGCCGATCTCGCCATAGATCACTCCGCCAACAATTGAAGAGACAGAGATGGCAAGGCCGAACGACACCGCCTGGAAGAGTGCCTGCCCAGTTGCCTGCAGCTGCAGTGGGACAATCGCACGTACCGTCAACACGCTCCCGAGGAGCGTGCAGGCATATCCAACACCAACGAGGCCGCGCAGAGCGCTAAGCGCGAACGGTGAAAAATCAAAGGCGTAGCCAAAACAGCAGAACCCAAGGGCAACCAGACCGATGGAATAGACGGCGCGCATGCCGAAGCGAAGCGCAACGGCGCCGCCAATCAGAAAGAATGGGATTTCGACGGCTGCAGAGATCGCTGCGCTGAGTGTCACCATCGCAGCGTTCCCCCCAACCTCTTGAATGCGCAGCGCACCGTAGGAGTAGAAGATCCCTGCACCTAGGTTGACCAAGAGACTCAAGAGGAGAAACGAGAGAAGTTTTGGTGACTGTGCGAACGCTAAACTCACCGTACCGAATCGATCTCGCCAATCACCAGCAACTGCAATCTCTGCGTTTCCGCCCGCAAGCTCACTGCGCTCTGCCTCAAGTTCGTCTTCGCTCACAACGCGATGGCGTCGGTGTGTAACGCGCAGACCAAGGGTCCCCAAAAGAACGATCAGCGCTCCGGCCCCATAGAGCGGCCCAACAAGAAATGCGCCGCCAGCAACCACGAGAACGCCGCTAACTAAGCCGGTTGCGGCGTAGCTGGCGCTCGTGACAGCTCGCAACGTTCCCCAGTTCCCCTTCACCTCAGCGAGTCGCTCCATGCCGATAGCGTCGAGGAGCGGCACGATCCCCGCACCCGCGAAGGCGGCGAGCATTGAACCAGGAATGCCCGCTACTGGGCCTGCCGCAAATGCAAATACCCCGATGGCGGTGGCGAAGATCGCGATGCGGAACGCTGCGACGCGGCCGAGGGTCGCGTCGCCAAGGTGTCCCCAGATGGGCGCCGCAGCAAGCGCAAGGATCGAGTTAATCGCGCCCACGAGGCCGATCGCCTCAAACGAGACGCCGCGATCGCGGAAGACGATTGAACTGAAGGGGAGATAGAAGGCCTGCATGATGCCGACCATCAGGTAGAGATATGAGGCGCGGCGCATTCCAGGTCGGAGCAACATGAGGTTCATGTCGCTACATTACTGGCTCGCTGTCGCCTCCGCCTTGTGCGCCATCGTTGCGCTCGCGAACCAAGTTAACGAAGCGCGTCTGCTCTTTCATGAAGTAGAGCTGACCGGCGCCCGTTGGGCCGTTGCGGTGCTTGGCGATGCTGAAGTCGATCGCCTCACCAACCGCATCTGTCTCTTCAATGCGATCGGCCTTGCGCCACAAGAAGATCACCACGTCGGCGTCTTGCTCAATAGCTCCCGACTCACGCAGGTCTGAGAGGCGTGGCTCCTTTGAGTCACCGCGCATCTCGGTCTGACGCGAGAGCTGGCTCAGCGCGAGCACCGGAATGCCAAGTTCGCGCGCAAGTGCCTTGAGGCCGCGCGAGATCTCAGAGACCTCTTGCACCCGGTTTGACTCTCGACCCGAAGAGCCAGGCTGCATCAACTGCAGGTAGTCAACAATGAGCAGATCAAGTCCGTGCTCCATCTTGAGTCTTCGTGCCTTGGTGCGCAGCTCCATCACCGAGATGCTCGCAGTGTCGTCAATAAAAATCTTTGCGCGCGAAAGGCTCTCCATTGCGCCAGCAATCTTTGGGAAATCTAGTTCGCCGAGGAAGCCGCTGCGCAACTTAAATGAATCAATCTTCGTCACGCTTGAAAGCAGGCGCAGCACCAACTGCTCCTTGCTCATTTCAAGAGAAAATACGCCGACCGATTTTCCTTCCCGCACCGCGGCATACTCAGCAATGTTGAGCGCCAGCGACGTCTTACCAACGGATGGTCGCGCCGCAAGTACGATGAAGTCTGACGCCTGCAACCCTTGCGTCTTGGTGTCAATGTCAGTGAAGCCGGTACGAAGACCCATGAGCTGCCCGCGGTTCTGGTGCAGATGATCGAGTCGGTCGTACGCTTCACTCAGCAACTTTTCGAGAGCGGTGAATCCCGATACGGTTCTTCGCTCACTAATCGCAAAGAGCTCCGACTCGGCGCGATCAATTGCCTCAATCGCGTCAGCAGGGTCTTCGTACCCAATAGAGGCGATGCGGCCAGCGGCGCTAATCAGTCCGCGCAGTACCGCCTTACGCTCCACGATCTTTGCGTACTGCTTGGCGTGCACCGCTGTTGGGGTGCGATCGCACAAGTCGGCGAGCGCTGCGCGTCCGCCGATCTCTTCAATCTGGCCGCGGCGCTCCAGCTCTTCGGAGACGGTGAGGATGTCGATTGGCTGGCGCTGCTCGTAGAGCGAGAGGACGGCGGCGTAGACCTTGCTGTTCGCCGGCTTATAGAAGTCCGATGCCTTAAGAGTTTCTGAAACCTCAGTGATCGCATCGCCATCGATCAGGATGGCGCCGAGTACGGACTCTTCGGCCTCAGAGGACTGCGGTGGGAGTTGGTTGGACATGATCGTATTCTCTCAGCTGCGCCGTCGACGCTCTAGATGGATGCCCACAAATCTGCCTCAATCTCTCCACGAAGAGGGGATCGGGCCCCTTCGGCTGTGGATAAGTCGGCGCCCGGCGCCGAGGCGAGGACTAGTGAACGCGGCGGAGAACGCCGACGAGCACACCCTGCACGTTCACAGCGGGGTAGTACATCGGCTTGTACGCCTTGTTCGCGGGCTGCAGGCGAACTCGTCCAGTCTCACGGAAGAGTTGCTTTAGGGTGACCTCGTTCTCTTCGACCTGGGCGACCACGATGTCGCCATCGGCGGCCACCTTGCTCGGCTTGATCACCACATAGTCGCCGTCGGCGATCTGAGCATCGATCATGGAGTCGCCGCGAATCTTCAGCAGGTAGGAGTCGGGGGTCGACATGAACTCAGGGACGGCAACCGTCTCGGAGCGCTCCTCGTAGGCTTCGATCGGCCCACCAGCGGCGATCTGCCCCACCACGACCAGCTCACGGGCGGCCATCGGCAGGTTGGTCGTCTCAAGTTCGCTGTCGATCTCCAGGAGGGAGCGGCCGCGGGCGGTAAGGCGCACAGAGCGCGAAAGGCCAGCGCCACGCTCGATCAGCCCCTCCTGCTCGAGGGTCTCGAGGTGGTGGTGGACGGCGGAGGGGGCGGCGAGGCCGACCAGGTCGGCGATCTCTCTCACGGTCGGTGGGGTGCCTGAGCGGCGGATCCCCTCGGCGATCGCCTGGAGGATCCTCGTCTTGCGGTCTTGATCATGTCGGGTCATAGGGGTATTAGAACGCCTGTTCGGAACTGTGTCAAGTGGGTGGCACAACCCCCTGAAAGGACACGTAGAGTCGCGACACGTATTCCTAAAAAGCAAAAGGACATCTAGGGGGCAGGATGTACGACGTGAGTGACCTCGAGGCGTTGATTGATCGCGTGTACGAGCCGACCCGGCGATATGCCCTGCGTCGAGCGCTGCCCGAAGAGGCCGAGGACGCGGTCAGCGAAACCATGCTGCTCCTCTGGCAACAGCCTGAGCGAATCCCAGAAGGGTCCGAGGTTGGATGGTCCATTGGCATCTGCCGGAAGCTCCTCGCCAATATGCGTCGGAAGCGCCTTCGACGCGAGTCCCTCCTTGGCAGATTCGTGACCCAACTCCTCCCCGCCACTCCCGCCCCCGTGATCTCTCGTGAGCCCGAGATCTCGGTCGCCCTCAGCGCGCTCCCAGAGCGCGATCGCGAGGCCCTCCTCCTAGCGGTCTGGGATGAGCTCCCCGCCCGTGAGGTGGGAAAGGTCCTGGGGATTTCCGCCAACGCTGCAGCGATTCGCATCCACCGGGCAAAACGCCGCATGCGCGAACTGCTGAAAGAGGCGTGAAAGAGTGACAGCCTAGGCGACATAGAGAGAGTAGGCGCAGGTCTCAACGCGCAGATAAAGCAAGCAGCTGGAGGTAGATGGTGGACGCACTAGAGAGACTGAAGCAGGCGGATCCAGCGCGAGGCGCCTCCGGCGCGAGCCGCGCGAAGCGTACGGCACTTGCCCGACGACTGACACAGCAACAGCCGGGTGTGATCGCGCATGCTGCGCCACGACGCTCGTTTGTTGTGCCAATCGCGATCGCTGCGGCACTCGCTATCTCGGTGATTGGCTTCGCGCAACCAACTCGCGCCACTTTGGCGTGGAGCCCAACTGCGGACACCAGCCCTCTTGCCCCTGCTGCTGAATTGAAAGCGGTATGTACGGAAGGAATGCCGATTACGTCGGAGCAACTTGAACTAATCTCCGATGATTCACTTGACCTCGTTGATTCTCGTGGCAACGCAAGCTTGGTTGTCTGGTCAACCCCTGCACTTCGATTGCACTGCATGCTTCTGAGTGATGACTCGGGAGCGCTGGTTCGCGGACCAGCGATGCTCAGTGAGCCTGTTGCGCAGAACGATGCGCAGTTGAACATTGAATTCATGGCCGGAACAGAGTGGATGAACGAGATGGTCATGGTTCTTTCAGGTCAGGCGCCAGAAGGAACCGTTGACGTCGTTGTTGTTGGTCAGGAGTCAGAAGACTTCTCTGCATCGGTAAACAGTGCAGGTCAATTTGCGGTGTGGTGGCCATCGACCAGCGGACAGGTGACTGGAAGAGTTGTTGCCCGCGATGCGGCGGGGAACGAACTCGCCTCCCTGGAGCTTGGTGATTACTACAAGGACTCCGGAGCGCGACAGACTGCGCCACCTGCCGACGGAACTGATTCGGATCCAACGTCAGAGATGCCTGGCGGCGACATGCTTGATCTTGAGCGCCCACTGCCACCTGTTGGGGGCGGAGACGGCACCTTTGAGCCAGCACAGATTACGAACGTCCGAGTACCAGCTGAAGTGCGAGCGGGCACACCGCTGGTGATCCGCTTCCGCATGACGGATCCTTCGGGCTACCAGGCACCCGTTGCCTTTGTTGGCGGCACAAGTGGTTGGGTTTCAAGTTGGTGCGGGTTTGGCGTGGCAGCGGTTCGCGTCAGTGGTGATCAGCGCGACGGAGAATATGAGATCAGCTGCCTCGTGCCGTCGAACGCGCCCAGCGCCGGATACCTTGTGTCGATTGGCTGTGAGTGCATCTTCCCAGACGTTTCAGTAGATGCCCTCTTTGTGACCTACGACTTCAATGTGGTTGGTGGCAGCAGCGATGTGCGCGTGCCTGTGATTATGAGCTCACGCATCACCTGGTTTGGAGAGATTGCCGCTGGGGGGACATTCTCTCTGTCGACGTATGCGACAGATGAGAGTGGGATCGCCTACGTCGTGGCCTGGGTGGATGGGCCGAATGGACGCATCACCAATGACGCAGGCAATCCCTGGGCTTCTGATATGGGTCTCGATACGATCACCAGAACTGGAGTCGTAGATGGGGAGTGGTTCGTGCAGACCATCACGCTGCGAGACGATGCGGCACCCGGCCGCTATCGGATCTGGTTCTCGGTGGGAGATTTGATCGGCAATCGTGAGGGCCTATATGGCGTCACGCTGATTGAGTTTGTGATTGAGTAGCGGCCGCAGAGTCACTCGTCTTCAAGGAGCCGCGCACGCGTAATCGCATCCTCACCGTACTTTCGGCGCATGGTGTCGGCGGCAGCAGTGATGGCGCGCTCACGTGCCTGCGCCGCGCCGTCAAAGAGGGCGAGCTGTTCATCCTCGCCAAGATCTGAGGTTGAGACGCCAATAAGCCGATAGGCGCTGCCGCGCGCCGCCCTCTCAAGGAGTGCACGTGCCGCTTCAAAGATCGGCCCGGCGAGATCTGACGGCTGCGCAAGCTTCACTTGACGCGTGATGGATTGGAACTCGGCGTCCTTTAGTTTGAGTGTGACCGTACGTGCAAGCAGGCCCTCGCTACGCAGCGAATACGACACCTCTTCTACGAGTCCCAAGAGCAGCGTCTCGAGCGCCTCTGGATCCGCGATGTCGTCATCCAGCGTCATCTCGCGGCCGAGCGACTTGCGTTCACCTCCGTCATCAACCGGTGTGTCATCAATGCCGCGCGCGAGCAACTTTAGGTCAGGTCCGCGATCACCGAAGCGGCGAACAAGATGATCATCAGGTGCGCTGGCGAGATCGCCACAGGTGAGAATGTCGAGTTCGCGCAAGACGCTCTGTGCGACCGGGCCGATGCCAGGAATCACGCCGACCTTTCGCGGAGCGAGCCATGCGGCTTCACTGCCTGGCGGAACAATCGTCAGGCCATTCGGCTTCTCTGCACCTGCTGCAATCTTGGCTACCAACTTGTTCGACGCGCCACCAACGCTAATCGTTAAACCCGTAGCCGATTTGACTGCGGCGCGAATGCCGCGGCCGGCATCGTCAAGTGAGCCGTGCAACTGCTCGGTTCCATTCAGATCCAGATATGCCTCGTCGACGGAGACCTGTTCAACGATGGGGCTCCATCCGCCGAGTACCTCCATCACTTCGCGTGAGACATCGCTGTAGCGATCGTGGCGAGGCGGGATCAGGATCAGGTTCGGGCAACGCGCGCGCGCAACATGGACCGACGTTGCGGCGCGAACGCCGAACGCACGCGCCTCATACGAGGCGGCGCAGATTACGCCACGAGAACCTTCGCCGTATCCAACAGCAACAGGTTTTCCGGCGAGCGACGGGTTGTCGCGAATCTCGACCGACGCGAAGAACGCGTCAAGATCGACGTGTAGAACGCGACGGGTCGTAATCAGCCCTTCGGCTCGACGACGACTGTCACCTCAGCGACGAGGTGTGCCGCCACCTTGATCTGCACCTTGTACGAGCCGAGCTGCTTCAGTGGCTCGTCGAGCATGACCTGGTGCTTTTCAACGCTGATGCCGCGGCGATCGAGCGCCTCGGCGATCTCTTTTGTGGTGATGGAGCCGAAGAGCTTGCCGCCTTCGCCCACCTTGACGCCCATGGTCAGCGTCGTAGAGCTGATGCGCTGCGCAAGGCCTTCGGCCTCGCCGCGCTGGCGGTCTTGTTTGGCAGCGCGGGAGGCGATCCCTGCAGCAACCTGGGAGGCGGCCCCGCCGATGGCCGGGATCGCCAGACCATTGGCGAAGAGGAAATTCTTGGCGTATCCCCCGGCGACCTCTTTCTGGTCCCCGGCCTTGCCGAGCTTGGGCACATTGGCAGTCAAGATCACCTTCATCAGTTGGACTCCTTCTCCTGTGGCTGGGCAGGCTGGGCGCCCCCCGTTGGAGCACGATTCTCGCACAGGTCCCCCCCTTGACACAGAACGGATGTTCTATGAGACTACGAACAGATGTTCTAACGCAGGCCCCCATGAGGGGAGGAGGTTCAGGATGGCAATGCAACCGATTAGCCCAGTCGCGGTAGCCGTGACGGCCCACTGGCGCACTGGCGCCCCAACCGCGGTCACCTTTGAGGGGATCAGCCGCAAGGTGACCCAGGTCCTCGCGCTCCGCCGTGAATACGGTGTCTTCAGCGCCAGCGAAGGCCCTCGCACCCTCTGGGAGATTGAGACTGAAGATGCCGCCCTCGTCCTGAGCTTTTCGCGTCGCACGGGCGCCTGGTCTATTCAGGCCTTCGACGATGCCTGGGCAACCCTGCCGTTCGCAACCGGTATTGCAGAAATGGAGCCCGTGCTCGTCCACGCCTAGCCATCTGCCATGATGAGCTGAATGAAACGAGCAACGCGAACTAGATTCTCATCACCAGCTGATCACGCCCTCGGCCCAGCCATGAGTGCCGTCGTTGCTCGCGCCCGTGATCTGCTCCACGGCCTTGAGATCGTTCTTGACATCATGCTTGCCGGAGTCTTGGTCATTGCAATCGCACTGATTGGTGCTGATACCGTTGGGCTCATCGCGGAGGGGATCCACGAGGGTGGTATTGACTCAGCACTGCTGATTCTTGATCGCGTACTTCTTGTATTCATCATTGCGGAGTTGCTCTATACCTTGCGACTCTCCCTTGCTCGAACCCAGCTCATCCTTGAACCGTTCCTCATCATTGGTCTCGTCGCGGTCGTACGGCGCGTGCTAGTCGTCACCGCACAGGCCGAACGCATCTTGAGCGAAGGCGGCAATCTTGAGCCAATCCTCTGGGAGCTTGGCGTTCTCGCCGGGCTCGTTATCTCTCTTGCCGTCGCACTCTCACTCGCGCGCCGAAACAGTTCTGGCCCGCGCGAACTTCAGGCTGACTAGCCAACGCGCGTCGTCGCTCACTTGCGGTTTGCGCGATAGGATGCGCAGATGAAATCAATGGCAGAACAGACCCTCACCGAGTTTCTTGCCGCACTCGCTGCGCCAACACCCGCACCAGGCGGCGGCGCCGCTGCAGCAATCGGTGGCGCAACCGCGGCCGCACTCGTGGAGATGGTCTCCGGGCTCTCGCTCAAGAAGAGCGCTGACGGCGTCGACGCAGCACTACAGCAACGCACTGCGGCACAGATGGCCACACTTCGTGGCGAACTGCTCATACTTGCCAATGACGACGCGCTGGCATATGACGCGTTCATTCAGGCAATGCGCCTGCCGAAAGTTGAAGAGCACGAGCGAGAGGCGCGCGGTCGTGCGATGTCTGCAGCTGCCGAGCACGCCGCAGGGGTGCCACTCAAAACGCTGCAGGCGATTACCGCAGTTGCAGAAGCTGCACGCCTGCTTACCGGTCGTAGCTTGGTGAGTGCGGCAAGTGACCTTGACGTTGCGCTGCGATTTGCACGTGCCGCAGGCTTGAGTGCGGCGGAGAATGTTGAGGCAAACCTACCGTTTATTGATGATCCTGAAACACGCGCATCGTTAGCGAACCAGACCGCCGCATTCGTTGCTGCTCTTGAACGCTTGACACAGTCGTAGTTCGCAATGACGCAGCGACTTGCAGCACAGCCTTTTGCGAAGCAGATCACGACGCGAGCCACCGAGATCGCAACTCGCGCCATCGCCGACGCCGGCGGGGTCGCCCCAGAGATCGCAGTGGTGATTGCAACCAGCGAGCCAGACTCGCTCCTCTATGTTGATCGACTTCTCAAGCAGGTAAGCGCAACCGGGCTCACAGGGCGGCGCGTTGAGCTTGGCGCGGCTGCAACGGAGGCGGAGATCTTTGCCGCGCTCACGGCGCTCTCAGCCGATCAGAGTGTGGCGGGGATCATCCTTCAGTCGCCACTGCCGAGCGGCGTTTCGCGTGAGGTGGTCGCAACGGCGATTAGCCCCGCGAAAGATATTGATGGCATTACTGCCATGAACGCGGAGCAGCTTGCGGAGGGCACGCACGATGCCTCGCTCCTCCCCGCAACGGCTGCGGCGGTGATGGAGCTGCTGCGGGCGTACGAGATCCCGCTTCGCGGGCAACAGGCCGTGGTGGTGGGGCGAAGCGCCATCGTTGGGCGACCTGTGGCCCAACTCTTAGAAATCGCGGGGGCGCACGTTGAGGTCGCCCACTCCAAGACGCCGGATCTCGGCGTGGTCACCCGTACCGCCGCTGTGCTTGTAGTTGCCGCCGGGGTGCGTGGCCTGGTGCGCGGCGAGCATGTTTCGCCCGGCACGTTCGTCATCGATGTGGGGATCCACCCGAGCGGTGACACCATTGTGGGTGATGTCGATGCCCCGAGCGTTGAAGCGAAGCTCGGCGACACGGGTGGTCTCAGCCCCGTCCCTGGGGGCGTGGGGCCAATGACGAGTGCGATCTTGGCACTGCATGCGGCTGAGGCTGCCAGGCGGCTCGTCCGCGCGCGAGCGTAGACTCAACGCATGGGATTCCCTTCCGATCTTGAAATTGCACGCGGCGTAACGCCGAAGCCCATTGGCGAGGTGGCGGCCACCCTCGGCTTTCATGACGATGAGGTTGAGCCGTACGGTCGCACCAAGGCGAAACTCTCCATTGAAGGAATTGAACGACTAGAGAAGAGTGGCGTACGCGGAAAGTACGTTGTCGTCACGGCGATCAGCCCAACCCCACTCGGAGAAGGGAAGACCACCACCACCGTCGGTCTCGCGCAGGGGCTCAACAAGATTGGTCACCGCGCCGCCGTCGCCATTCGCCAACCAAGCCTTGGGCCAGTGTTTGGCATCAAGGGTGGCGCCGCGGGAGGTGGCTACAGCCAAGTGATTCCGATGGAAGAGTTCAACCTTCATCTCACCGGTGACGTGCACGCCATTGGCGCAGCGCATAATCTCGCAGCGGCGTTCCTCGACAACCATCTTCATCACGGCAACGCGCTCAACATTGATCTGCGAAGCATCACCTGGCCGCGCGTTGTTGACATCAGTGATCGTGCAATCCGCAAGACCATCATCGGTCTCGGTGGCCGTGAGAATGGTGTCGTACGAGAATCTGAAACCGTGATCACTGTTGCGAGCGAAGTGATGGCGGTGCTTGCGCTCGCATCTGATCTTGCCGATCTTCGCGCACGCCTTGGCCGCATCGTCGTTGCGGAAACCGTTGACGGCAAACCCGTCACCACCGAAGACCTAAAGGTCGCTGGTTCCATGGCCGCACTCCTGCGCGATGCGATCAAGCCGAATCTTTTGCAAACACTTGAAGGCGGCCCTGCATTCGTCCATGCCGGACCATTTGCAAACATTGCGCACGGCAACAACTCCATTATTGCCGATCGTGCCGCACTTGCAACAACGGACATTGTTGTGACCGAAGCGGGCTTCGGTGCAGATATGGGTGCTGAAAAATTCTTTAACATCAAGTGTCGCGCCTCCCAGCTCGCCCCAGATGCTGCGGTCATTGTGGCGACGGTTCGTGCGCTGAAGATGCATGGTGGCGTTGGCAAGATCGTTGCTGGCAAGCCGCTTGACCCAGCGCTGAGCACCGAAAATGTTGCGGCAGTGACCACCGGGGCAGAGAACCTGGTCAAGCAGATTGAAAATGTTCGCGCATTCGGCGTTCCGGTGGTGGTCGCTGTGAATGCGTTCCCAACTGACACCGCTGCCGAACATGAGGCAATTCGCACTGTCGCACTTGCGGCAGGCGCCCGATCGGCGGTGGTCACGACGCACTTCACCGATGGCGGAGCTGGCGCGGCAACTCTTGCGGAGGCGGTGTGGGCTGCGGCAACCTCGGGCGAGGCAAAGTTTGCACCGATATATGCAGACAACATGCCACTCGCTAAGAAGATCGAGACGATTGCGACACGTATCTATGGCGCAGATGGCATAGACATCGCGCCAGCAGCAGCCAAGCGGCTCGCGCGCTTGGAGGAGCTCGGATACGGGCATCTGCCGATCTGCATGGCGAAGACGCAGTACTCGCTCTCGCACGATGCCAGCAAGCTCGGGCGACCAACCGGCTTCCGCGTACCAGTGAGGGCGGTCACCCTGGCCGCTGGTGCCGGCTTTATCACCGCCGTCTGTGGCGATATGCGCCTCATGCCGGGCCTCAATAAGTCCCCTGGCGGCGAGCGCATCGACCTTGATCTTGAGCACGGCGGGGAGATCGTCGGCCTCTTCTAGGATCCCGGGAACCGCAGGCCGCTCGGCGGCGTTACGGGGGCAAGGCGTTCCTTAGCGAGCGCGCAAGTTGAGGTGCATCACATGAGGATCGGATCACTCACCCTCCCATCGTTTAGTACGCCCGCAAAGATCGGCGTGGTGGCTGCGCTTGTGCTGGCCCTCTCCGCTAGTGGTGGACTCAGCGCACTTCTCTTCGGCGCGAGTGGCAGCGCCTCTGCCCCCTTTGAGAAAGACGACACCGGTCGCGTCCCAACAGCGACGCCAGACGGCGGCACTATTGAGGGTGACCGCATTGATGTCGTGCGCAACGGTTCATTCAGCCTCGAAGTTGCAGATGTTGAGGCCAGCCTGACAAAGCTCACAGGCGTGGTGAAGAGCCAGGGCGGCTACGTCTCTGGCAGCTACCGCTACACCGATGCGTCTACCCCGTACCTCACCGTTACGTTCCGGGTGCCCGCCGCATCGTTTGATGCAGCGGTGCTCGCGCTTCGCGAAGAGGGCACACTTCTCTCCGAACAGATCAGCACGTACGAAGTCACGATGCAGCTTGTTGACCTTGAGGCTCGACTGCGCAACCTTCGCGCCTCAGAGACGGCACTTCTTGAACTCATGACGCAAGCGACGACCGTCTCAGACGTGCTCGCTGTGCAAACACAGCTCACCGTAGTTCGCAGCGACATTGAGTCGTACGAAGCACAGCGGGCAGCGCTTGCAGATCAGGTTGCCATGACTACCATTTCTGTGACAATCAGCCCAATTGGCTCGTCGATCGGTGACGCAGCACGCGGGTTTGATTTCGGGAGAGAGGTTTCACTCGCGGTAGCGAACCTCATCTCTGTTGGCCGGACAGTGGTCATTGCGGCTATCAATCTCGTCATCGTGGTGTTGCCGATCGCGTTGATCGGCGCGCTTGCCGGTGGCCTGCTCGGCCGAGCGGTGACGCCACTCGTCGCGCTGCTGCGCCGACTAGTGGGCGTTGGGGTGGCGACGAAGCAAACGACGCGCCGCCGCTAACGAGGCAGGAAGGGGCGAGCTAAGCGCAGTCCTACGGTGCAGTAGAGAGGGCCTGTAGTGTCTCAATCTCTCTCTGCTGCACCTCGATGATTGCGGCAGTAAGTGCTTTGATGTCTGGGTTGACCCCGTCGTTTGCAGCCACACTCGCCATGGCGATTGCGCCTTGATGATGGATCGTCATCGCGGCGATCCACGCTCCATCAAATGCTGATCCTGTTAGTGAGGCAAGCTCCATCATCTCGTTCTCGCTGAGCATTCCCTCCATTTCGGACCCGTGTCCCATCGCGGCATGACTGTCTAGCGGCTGCCCCCACTGGACGAGCAGCGCAGTCATCTGCTCGATCTCAGGCCCTTGCCCATCTCGAATTTGCTGAGCGAGTTGCACGATCTCGGGGCCCGCAGCGGACGCTGGCTCTAGTGCCAGATCTGCGAGTTCGACCGCCTGCTGATGATGCGGGATCATCATCTGCGCAAACATCACGTCACTCTCGTTGAAACCAGCAGCGCTGGAAGTGCACGCAGATAGGAGCGCGATCACAGAGAGCGCGAGAGCAACGCGAGCCTTCAAGCGTCCTGCCATCTAGAGGGCGCCTGCGGAGATTGCGATAGCGGCGGCCGTCAGGAGGCCGATTGCGACACCAAGGGCACCGGCTCCCCATGCAGCAAGGTTGATGGCGCCCAGGGGGGCCGCTTCGGCCTCACCGTGGGGATCGTGCCCAGAAGTCGCGTGATCGCTCATGCGGCGTAGTATCCCAGACGATGAGAATTAACATCGGTGACGGGTTTGAACTCGTCGGCGTGGAGAGCGCCGAGGAGTTGTTGCTTGTACCGCCGTGTGCCAACGCGAGCGCCGACCACGCCACCTGCACCTGGTGGGAGGACGCAGAGCGTGGCAGTAAGGCGGCGGCTACCGGTGGCGCCACGCCAAACCCTGCCGCACGAGCCAGCACACCGGCAGGAGGGAAGAGCGCCCTCGCCGCATTCCTCGGCGCCGATGAGGAGCAGGCGCCAGCGTTTAACCCATTCGCCCCCGAACCACCAACGCGCGAGGAGGCGCTGCGCGATGCGGCTGCAGCTCCAGGGCAGCCACCGAAGCTGCGCCTGCTGACGCGACAGCTCCCAGTGAGTGGGCCGATGGGTTGGATCCTGCTGTCGAAAGGCGAACCCGTTGCGTACTGCCAAGCGGGACCCCTCTCCGCATTTCCGCGCGCGCAACGATTGCGCGATCGCTACCCAGACCTACCCGACAGCCCGCCGCCGGCGATCATCACCTGCATCTCTGTCGTGCCAGCGGCGCGAGGGAGTGCGCTTGGGAGCGCGCTCGTTGCTGGGGTGCTTGCTCGACTCGGCACCGCCGGATTCGCCGCCGCTGAGGCGTATCCCGAGGATCCGGATTCTGTCGCTGACCCAGAACAGACCTCCGCCGCTACACAACGCTTCTGGGAGCGGCTCGGCTTCACCGTTGCCGCTACCGGCCCCGATGGGCGCTGGCCCGTGATGCGCCGTACGCTTGACTGACGAACATGTCAACAGCGAACTTTGAAATCGTTGCGAACATCAGCGAGGGGCGCAACGAAGAAATCGTGCAGCGGGCCGCCGCCGCAATTCAGGCCGTTTCAGGTGTCACACTGCGAGACGTTCACACCGACGCCGATCACGATCGGAGCGTCTTCACCTACGTAGCCGCCAGCGGCGTTGAGTTGGTGGCAGCGACTCTCGCACTCGCACGCATTGCCGTGGCATCTATTGATCTCTCGAGCCCAGCGAAGTCAGGGGAGGGCCGCGGCGTACACCCACGCATCGGTGCGCTCGACGTGGTGCCGGTAGTGCCGATCTCGCCAGAGGCAACGCTCGAGCAGGCTGCCGAGATTGCTCGCGTTGCAGGCGCTGCACTTGCGACCACGCTGAACCTCCCTGTGCATCTCTACGGCGCGGCGGCGCGCAACGATGAGCGTCGCTCCCTCCCAGCGCTACGACGCGGTGGATTTGAGCAGCTCGCAGCGCATCAGGCGGCAGAGGGGGGCGAACCAGATTTTGGTCCGCGGGCGCCCCATCCGACCGCTGGCGCAACGGCCGTCGGTGCACGCACGTTGATGGCGGCGTGGAACATTGCACTTACTGGCGCCAATGCCGAAACGCTCCTAAAGGTTTCGAACGTGATCGCGCGCGAGATTCGTGGCGCAACGCCTGGTGGCGTGCGTGGGCTGCAGGCGCTCGGCTTCCCGCTTGCAAGCAAGAACATCGCACAAGTGTCAATGAACCTACATGACCTTCTTGAGGCCACCGATCGCGGCGATACGTTGCATGCGATACGTGAGCGCATCCGCGCGGCAGCAAGGAGCCGCGGCGTTGAGATTGGCGAAACAGAGGTCGTTGGGTTACTCCCTGAACGTGCGCTGGTTGCCGGCGGCAATCCAGCGGCGCTGCAGATCAGCGGCGGTTGGGAGCGGGTTGTTCTAGAGCGCTAGGAGCGCAAGAGCAGAGATCAAGATCACTACCGCCGGAAGCAGGCAGCCAGATTTCTTCACAGGACCACCACCTGTTGATCGCTTTGCCCGTTCATTTTCGGTAATTGCGGCAAAAAGAACGAATTCATCGAGCGATGTGCCGTTGTTGTTTAGATCAAACGGGCCGCCGTCACCTCCGCCGCCGTCATCGCCTCCGCCGTCACCGCCGAAATCGCCATCACTCATTCTTGCCACCTCCAAACGGATTTCCCATCACTTGATAAAAGAGCATTGCCCGTTGCTTGCTCTCGTTCTCCTGCTGCTGCTGGCACTGCTCCGAACAGGCTACGCCGTTGGGTGGCTGCGGATCAAGAGAGGCTCGAATGTTGTACACGAGCTCATCGGGTCCAATGTGGCGCTGGCAGTTGATGCAGCGAAGGTCACTCATAGAGGGAGTAGAGCAGTTGGCTGTGCCAACAGTCTGTCGCAGGGATCAGCCGAGGCCAAGCGTTCCACTGGACGCTGTCTCAGCGCCGCCGAGCCCTTCGACGCGCGCCTCAATGATGACGGTCGTGGTCTCTTCTGGGAGTGCGGAGATGGTGATGGCGAGCTTTTGCTGTGCAGGTGGCGGCGTAGCTAGACCCTGCTCCTTGCAGAATGCCTTGATGGCTGCGGCGGACTTACTCGCGTCGTCGACCATGGACATTGGAATCACGATCTTCGGCTCCATCTGGCTGATGAGGCGCGACGCGGCCTGCGGGGAGAGCTCGCCGCCCACAGGGACAAGGACGATGTCACACCCTGGTAGTTCGCCGATCTGTTCAGCGGTGAGGCCGTCGGCGTAATCACCGAGGTGGACGACGTGCATCCCGTCGAGTTCGGCGGCGAAGACAGTGTTGTGTCGTGCAGCAGGGCCACGGTGCTCGTCGCGGTAGCTGCGAATGCCGGTAATCAGGACTGACTTGACCTCGTACTCACCTGGGCCCTCAAGGATGACGGCACTGTCGAGGCTCGTAGCGATGGGGGTGCGGTTGTCGCGCGGGGCGAGTCGACCCTTTACCCGGGAGAGTGGCGCGTCGTCGGGGTGACTAAGCGTCACGATGTCCGCACTCATACCGCGTCCGGTTGGCCCCACGATCGAGGTGTACGGGTCGTAGGCAATGGTCGCCTCACGGCTGCGGATGCGGACACAGGTGCGACCGTAATAGGTGAGTTCCATCCCCCTATTCTCCCACGCGCCGCGGCACGCCGTCGCATCGAGGTGGTTGGAGGGGGAGGTATGCCAGGAGGGTCGATGCCCGTCGGCCCTCCTGGCTTGGAGGTCGGTTCACGGGAGGGAGGTCCAGTGAGCCGAGACCCATCATCCGCGTGCCAGGTGAATCTGCAACGTGGGATTGGGTAAAGAGTTCGCAATGAATTCCTGTGCGGAGGCACGTGCCCGCTCGGTTTTCGCTACATCTCCTCAGGGGCGGAGATGCCGAGGAGGCGGAGTGAGGCGGAGAGGCTCGCCGCCGCCGCCGCGACGAGGCGCAGTCGGCCAGCCGAGCGCTCAGGCGCCGCCGTGTCAATCACCTTCGCATCGCGGTAGAAGGCAGAGAAAGCGGTCGCCAGCTCTGTCGCGTAGGTCGTCACCCCTTGCGTCTCGTGATGCGTGGCGGAATCCTCAACCACCTCCGGGAGGCGCACGATCACGCGCGCCAGTTTCGCCTCTGGTGAGGTGTGGTCATCAAGCAGGCCCCCAATCGCATCAGCGGGCGTCAGTGACTCAGCGGCCGCCTTGCGCAGAATTGAACGCATTCGTGCATGCGCGTACTGCGCGTAGTAGACAGGGTTGTCGCTGCTCTTCGCCTTCGCCGCCTCAATGTCAAAGTCAATCGCCGTCGTCGCGCTGCGCGATGCAAAGTACCAACGCGCTGCATCAACACCGATCTCTTCAAGAAGCTCATCAAGCGTAATGAATGTTCCGGCGCGTTTTGACATGCTCATCTCCACGCCATCACGAACGAATCGCACCCAAGCGACAAGCAGCATCTCAACAGATTCCTTGTCAAAGCCGAGCGCCTCGCCAGCATTGCGTAGGCGGGCAACGGTGCCGTGATGATCCTGCCCCCACACGTAGATCAGTCGATCATGGCCGCGTGAGAACTTCTCCACGATGTAGCCGAGGTCGGAACCGAAGTAGGTGTACGCGCCGCTCGATTTACGGATCACACGGTCCTTGTCGTCGCCAAACGCGGTGCTCTTAAACCAGAGCGCACCCTCACGCTCTTCAAGCCAATTTCCGTCCCGAAGTTTGCTGATCGCGCGGTCAACATAGCCATCGGTGTAGAGAGAACCTTCGGAGCGCCACACATCAAACTCTACGCCGAGTACGGCGAGCGACGATTCAATTCCGGCGCGAATGCGTTCGGATGCCCAGCGGCCGATGACTGCGACCTCATCGTCGGCCACCGTTCCGTCGTACCCCTCCGTATCAACGTCGGCACGACGCTTGGGGGCTGCTGCAGCTCGAGATGCAACGTCGGATGGAATTTCAGCGGCGAGCTCAGCGACGTAGTCACCCTTATAGCCATTTTCTGCAACGTCGACACCGTCGCGGAGTGCGATGACGCTTTCGCCAAGGCGGCGAACCTGTTCGCCGAAATCGTTGAAGTAATACTCACGCGTAACAGACTGACCCGCCGCCTCGAGGACGCGAGAGAGGAGGTCGCCGACGAATGCGCCGCGCGCGTTGCCGACGGTGAGTGGCCCCGTCGGATTTGCGGAGACAAACTCAATGTTGACGCGATACATCGGAGTGTCGTGCGGTACGGTGAGGTGTCCCCAAGCGAGTGGTGCGTTCACGATGGCGTCGAGATGATCGGCGAGCAGCCCGGGCCGAAGTCGAAGGTTGAGGAATCCTGGTCCGGCAACCTCGGCGCTGGCGATTGGGCCAAGGGTGCCACCACCACCATGCATGCGCTCCGACGCCTCGGCGGTGAGCTCGGCGGCGATGGCTACTGCGATGAGCGCGGGGGCGCTATTGAGAGTCTTGCTCCCCTTCATTGCGATGTTGGAGGCGTAGTCACCGTGATCGCTGTTCGCGGGGATCTCGACCTCTATTCCAGCGATTAGTTCGTCGAGGTCGTCGGCGCGCTCAGGAGCAGGAAGGTCGCCAGCCGCAACCGCGCGGCGCAGGGCGCGGGCAACGGCATCGCGCACCGTGTGGCGAAGGGGGACGCCGAGCAGGGGGTCACGCGGCAGCGCAGCGGAACGAGAGGCTGGTGCAGACGGCGTGCTCATGACTGAATCGTAGCCGCGAACTCTGGCACGATGGCGCCATGACATCTGAGACGGCTCCAGCAGGTACCCCGCCCACACGCCCGCCAGAGGGGGCGGAACTGGCGACGCCAGTCACCCGCGGGCAGATCGCACGGGTCGGACTGATTCTCCTCGTCACCTTCCTCATTGGCGCGTTGCTGCTGCGCCTGCAGGCAGATCGAATTCGCGAACTTGACCTTCCGCTGCCGGCCGGCTGGGCGGCGGTGAGCGCTGACACTGTACTCGCCGGGATCTCGCCGCAGAGTGCCGTCCGCGCCGCCCGATCAGCCGATGCGCCCGTAGGTGCAACACCGCGGGTGCGCCTGATCACGCTCAGTAGCGGCGGCACCGATGCGCCAAACCTGAAGGGCACCTTCTGGCTCATCGTCACGGACGACATTCGCCCTTCAATGGAGATCCCAGCTGGTGATGCGATGGATGTGATTCGAGCGTACGTGCTGGTTGATCAAGCTGGTCGCGTCGCACTTGCGGTAGAGCGTGGCTTTGCCAATACCGACCCAACGATGCCGCCCGACTGATTGGCGCTGGCTAGATCTCGAATCGATCCCCTTCGCACACCGCAACGATCTCACCAGAAAACTCCGTCGCTGCCGCGCGTACGGCCTCCACTGGATCAACCTCTGCACCGAAGTGCGTAAGCAGAAGTTTTGCCGCGCCAGCAGATGTCGCCGCCTTTCCTGCGCCGTACGCGGTGACATGCGTGTCCCCATCGCGCCACTGCGCCGCACCACCAGCCGCCTCACAGAGGAGCGTGTCCCCAGGCCGTACGATCGCCATGAGGTCTTCCCAATGCGAAACGTCGCCCGAATAGGTCAGCCCAGGTCGCTCAGGTAACGCAACGCGGAGTGCATACGACTCGCCGGTGTGGCGAACACGCGCGCTCTGCACCATCAAATGCCCCACAGGAAGAACGCGCCCGCCCCCAATTGGCGGTAGTGCTGCATCACTGCGCCATGTTGAGAATGCGAAAGGTTGCGAGGAGTCATGTGCACCAGCAGCCTGCTCTTCTGGCGTTCGATCATCGAGTAGCGTTGCAAGTCGTGGCGCGAGACCACTTGGGCTGATCACCGCAACGCTGCGCGCATCGGCCCCCATCTTGTTGCCATGCACGAGCGCGTGTCGCAGCGCAGCAAGGTCAACCCAGTGGTCAGGGTGCAGATGCGAGATTGCTACAGCACTGATGTGCGGCAGTTCCTGGATGCCGATGCGCGATGCAAGTGGCGCGTAGGCGCCGTGACCTAGATCAAAAACGAGTGTTGTGGCGCCATGTTGCACCAGGTATCCCGACGCACGCGATCCATCGTGGGTGCGATACGCGCCCGCCGAACCGAGAACGGTCAGCGTTATCGAGTTGGGATCGGCCATTGCTCACCCGCGGATTTCCAGCGCTTTGTTGCTAGTTCCTCAAAACCGGCATCAAGCAACAGTTCACGTGCACGATCAAAGTTCATCGCAAACCAATCAGGTTGATGAGCATCGGAACCGGTGACGATGTATTGACCGCCGAGTTCGCGATAACGGCGCACCGCTTGTGGCAGCGGATACGGAGAGCCCGTTCGCTGTCGCCAGCCCGAGGTATTGATCTCTAGCGCGGTCCCAGTTTCAATGAGCGCCTTTAGTACCGGCTCATAGAGATCGGGCGCCACCTCAAATGCAGGGGTGTCAATAAATGGATAGACATACTTCCGTACGTAGTCCATGTGGCCCACGATGTCGAAGAGGCCGCTCTCAATACCCGCCTGCACCTCGGCAAAGTACGGAGCTGTGTCGTGCACATCGTGCCCCGCCCAGTTCGGCGCAAGGGCGCGCTTGAACGGCGAGTCAATCCCGGGGTGCACGCTGCCGATCGTGAGATCGTACTGGTTGGTGCGTAGATGCTCGCGAATCTCCGCCTCGTACTGCTGTTCGTAGGAGATCTCGACGCCGAGCAGGATCTCGAGGCGATCACCGAACTCTCGTCGCAGTGCTTCGACTGCCTCTACGCGCTGCTGATGTGGGGCTAGGGTCGCCCCCGCCTCCCGCGGGTCAAAGTCGAGGTGGTCAGTCAGTGCGATGCGTGGCATTCCCAAGGCGATCGCCAGGGCGGGGTAGACGTCGAGTGGCACCTCCGAGTCGGGGGAGAGGAGGGTGTGTAGGTGTACGTCGAGAGGTGAGTCGAAGGTCCCGGAGAGGGCCAGCTCTGGGCGACGGTCGCGGTCGCCGATGCGGCGAATTGGGGCGGAGCTCACGGCTCGTTCAACCAGGCGCGGGCGGCGGCCCCCCGCAAACCACGAATGAGGAGGAGGGCCAGGGCAGCGAAGGGGAGGCCAGGGAGCCAGTTGCCGAGGGTGAGGGCAACCAGGGGGGCTGCGGGGATCAGGATCGTGCTCAGGCCGAGGGCGAAGCCCCGCCCCGCCTCCTTTCGCTGCCAGACGAGGGTGATGGTGAAGATGCAGGCGGCGATCAGGGCCATCCAGACCACCCCCTGCAGGGTGACGGGGGCGGCGGTTGCCTGCTCCACGATTGGACCGAGCGTGAGCCCCAGACCCACCAGCAGGAGGAGGGCGTAGGCGAGGAAGGCAGCGACGGCAATCGGCATACGCTCAGGATGCCACGGTCGCCCCATCCGCACCCGTCAGCCACGACGTGAGGCTCCCCCACACCTCAATCTTGATGGGGAGCGGGAACCGCATTGACGCAGGAGCGCGGGGAGCCCTACCCTTACAGCACCACTGGGTCGCCCGGCGGCCCTGGACTATGTCGGCGCCAGCAGATGTTGGCGCCCAACGCGTCGCCTCGCTGGTGGGGAGGCCTCGCAAGAAGGAGGACTAACGCATGGCGCGAAAGAATTGGAAGCTCGCTGCAGTCGCAGCGATGCTCGCCGTCGTGGCCACCGCCTGTGGGAGCAATACCCCATCGGCAGATGGCCTCGAAGGCGAAGTAACGCTTTGGCACGCTTACGGCTCGTCCGGCGGCTCGGCAGAAGGCACCGCCTTCGCTGCACAGCTCGCCAAGTTCGAGGCTGAGTTCCCGAAGATCAAGATCAATGCCGTTGAGGTGCCGTTCGGCGACATCTTTACGAAGTTCAAGACAGAGGCTGCCGCCGGCGGCGGACCAGACCTCTTCATTGCTCCGAACGATGACCTTGGCAACCTGGTAACGGCAGGTCTGCTCGAGCCAATCACGGACACGACCGATCTTGGGACGGTTTCGCAGCAGGCTCTCGACGGCGCAACCGTCGGCGGCAAGCTCTACCTCGTTCCTGAGAGCCTCAAGGCAGTCGTCATGTTCTACGACTCGGCAAAGATCCCAACTCCGCCAGCAACCGCTGCTGAGTTCAAGGATTACGTCGACAACGGCGGCAAGGTTGCGGTTCCAGCTGGCGTGTATCACGTCTGGGGCTGGTACAAGGCATTCGGCGCTTCAATCTTTGACAGCACCGGCCACGCAGCATGCTTCACCACGCCAGTCGGCGATGCCATGGACTACGTCAAGAGCCTCAAGGCCTCTGGCGCAGTTGTTGACGGCAATGACGGCGACCTTGGCCAGAAGTACATGAACGGTGAAGTTGATGTGATGTTCAACGGCAACTGGGTCCTCGCGGACTACAAGAAGGCCCGCCCAGGCACGCAGGTTGCTCCGTTCCCAGCTGGCACCAACGGCCTCCCATCGGTGGGCATGGTCGGTGTTGACGGTTGGCACATCAACGCAGCAGGTATGAACAAGCCGCTGGCAATCAAGGTTGCCTCGATCCTTGCCTCGCCTGCCTACGCTCAGATCATGGTTGACCAGGCCGGCCACGTGCCAGCATCAACCGCGGTCACAGTCACGGACCCGGTAACCAAGGCCTTCGCAGACGCGATTGCCACGGGTACCCGACGTCCTGTTGAGGCGTGGATGAACAATTACTGGGGCAACTTCGGCTCGGCGTGGGACAGCGTCCTACAGACCGGCGCCGCAGGTGCTGATGCAGCCGCCACGGCATGCGATGCCATGGAGACTGCAAACGTCGAAGCTGGCCTCTGGCCATAATCGACCGCTAGCGTCGAGCTAGCCGCTTAGGTGTAACCGCGATTGGGGCGGGGGCTTCGGCTCCCGCCCCGATTGCTATCCAGGGGAGAGAAGAGAGGGGGGTACGGTGAGCATTCTGACGCGCATCAACCGCCGCTCGCTAACCCCCTACATGTTCATCGCACCCGCCATGGTCGTCATGGCGATTGTCACGATTTACCCGTTGCTATTTCAGTTCTGGATGTCATTCACCGATTACGGCTTGCAAAATCTTCGTCAAGGCGCACCTGCCCCAGATTGGGTTGGGCTTGAGAACTACGTCAAGATTCTGACGAGCGAACTGTCGATTCCGAACTACTCGTTCCTACGGCTCTTCCTCTACAACATCTTCTGGGCGCTGAGCAATGTCACCATCCACATCATCCTCGGCGTTGCCATTGCGCTCCTGTTGAATCACCCAGGGTTGAAGTTCAAGCGCATCTATCGAGCGCTGTATGTACTCCCCGTGCTGATTCCCCCGATTGTGGTGGCAACCACGTGGCGCAACCTGTTCAACCAAGATGCAGGTGCCGTGAACATGCTGCTGGAGCTCGTTGGTCAGGTCTTCCGTATTCCGCCAGAAACTTTCTCAATTGACTGGCTGCGCCAGGTCGAAGATCCGATCAGTTTTGTGCCGCTCCCTCTCAGCTACTACGCCATGTTGATTGCGAACATTTGGCTCGGCTGGCCGCTGAACGCGGTGGTTGCAACTGGTGCGCTGCAGGCGATCCCGAAGGACCTCTATGAAGCGGCGGAGATCGACGGGGCGGGCAAGTGGGCCTCGTTCAAGACGATCACCCTCACCTATCTGCGACCGGCGATGGTTCCTTTTGCCATCTATGGCTTTGTGGTGACCTTCAACCTCTTCAGCCTCGCCTACTTCATGAGCTCGGGTGGGCCATTTGGTCGCACCGAACTCCTCGTCACCCAGGCGTATCGGCTCGTCAACGAGCGACAGCTCTACGCCGTAGGTGCCGCATTCGCCGTGGTGCTCTTCGTCATCCTGCTCACGATCAGCCTAATCACCAACCGCATCTCGAAGGCGACGGCGCGATATGACGACTTCTAAGCGCCGTTCGTTCCGCGAACCCTCCCTGATCACCAAGATCGGGCTGCAGCTTGCCGCCCTGGGTATCTTGATCACCGTGCTCTTCCCGATCATCTGGGTCTTTAGCGTTTCGCTCTCGCCGCTCAACCTGATCCGCCCCGATGGGCTCAACCTCATCCCAAAAGATGCGACCTTCGAGGCATATCTGCAGGTGATTGAGCGGCCAACCAGCAATCCAGTGTCATTCTTTGAGCTCGCCTTCAACTCACTCAAGATTGCCGGCGGTACGGCGCTCGCAAGCGTTGGGCTTGGCGTACTCGCCGCCTACCCACTGAGCCGCCTCGCCTTCCGCGGTCGCACCTTCATCATGCTGGTCATCCTCGGCGTGCTGATGCTGCCAGCGGTTGCCACACTCGCGCCGCTCTTCGTCACCCTGAACGGGATTAGGCTTGACCTGCCGATCCTCGGCGCGTTCAATTTGCGCAATTCACAACTCGGGGTCGGCATCGCGATCGTCTCGGGCGCTCTCCCCTTTGCGATCTGGAACTTGAAGGGCTACCTCGATACGATCCCGCGTGAGCTAGAGGAGGCAGCTGCAGTCGACGGCGCATCCCAGGCGCGCATCTTCCGGAGCATCGTGTTGCCGCTCGCGCTGCCGGCTATTGCTGTTACCGGGTTCCTTGGATTCATCAGTGGCTGGACGGAGTTCTACTACTCATGGATGTTCCTGACGCAGCCACGTGATTTCACGTTGGCAATGGCCCTCTCGGCGATGACAGGCACGTATGCGTCGGCGATTCCGTGGCCGCTCGTCTCGGCCTTCTCGATCATGCTCACGCTGCCGCCGGCGATCGTCTACCTGTTGAGCCAGCGCTTTATCACGAGCGGACTTGCCGTCGGCTCGGTCAAGGGGTGAGTTCGCAACGGCCCGCGGGGCCCAACACACCAGGCTGGGTTCGTGACGCCGTCTTCTATCAGATCTTTCCCGACCGATTCGCGCGCTCTGCGCAAGCGCAGCAGCCCGGACCGCTAGAGGCATGGGACACCCCGCCAACGCGCCACGGCTTTAAAGGCGGAGATCTCCGCGGCATTACCGAACGGCTCGGCGAGCTGCAAGAGCTTGGCATTACGGCGCTCTATCTCTGTCCGGTCTTCTCTAGCGCATCAAATCATCGCTATCACACATACGACTACTTCAACGTTGATCCGATGCTCGGTGGCAACGAGGCGCTGCGCGAACTGCTCGATGCCGCACATGCGCGAAACATGCGCGTAATTCTTGATGGCGTCTTCAATCATGCAAGTCGCGGATTCTGGCCCTTTCACCATGTACTTGAGAATGGCGCACAGTCGCCCTACGTGGATTGGTTCTATACCGACGAAGAATTCTTGCGTGGCGATCGCCCGCTGATTGCCTACCCAGAAGCGGCGGATTGGCACGCGAAACAGAGCGGTGACGCAGGTGGAGGCATTGCAAGCAGACCAGAGACAGAGATTGGCTACAAGGCGTGGTGGCAGCTCCCTGCGCTTCCAAAGATCAACGTTGGTAACGCCAATGCACGAGAGCACCTGTTGCAGGCGGCCGAGTTCTGGATTCGCTTTGGCGCCGACGGCTGGCGACTCGATGTTCCAGAAGAGATTGATGATGCGAGCTTCTGGCAGGAGTTCCGCGCGCGCGTTCGCGCGATCAACCCGGAGGCGTATACGGTTGGCGAGATCTGGAAGCGCGCAGATGCGTGGCTCACCGGCGACCGCTTTGACGCGGTGATGAACTATCCGCTCACTGAGGCGATTCTCGGGTACGCCGGGAGCGGTCGGCTGGCACGCGATTTAGGTGACCACAACGACACATACAAACGACCGGAGTTGAACGCGTCGGAGTTTGCGGAGAAGCTCACCGAGATCATGGGTTGGTATCACCCGGCAACTACGGCGGTGCAGTTGAACCTCCTCGGCTCACACGACACACCGCGACTTCGCAGCATCGTGGGCGGCAGCGCCCCAGCGGCACAACTTGCAACGCTCCTGCAGCTCGCCCTCCCAGGTGCGCCGTGCATTTACTACGGCGATGAGCTGGGAGCGCTCGGCGCCAATGACCCAGCGAACCGCGGTCCGTTCCCGACGGATCTCGCCTCAATCAGCGCAGAGGCGGCGGCGTTCCGTGCCTTCGTTCGTGGCGCTGTGGCGGCGCGGCATGAGCATGCCGTGCTCCGCTCTGGGGCCCTGCGCGTGGCGCATGCCGAAGGGGCAGTGCTGGTTCTTGAGCGGAGCGCGGACCCCCTTGGCTTCGAGGGTGAACCACTCCGACTGGCACCAGAGGCGGCCCGCCGCCTCTTGGTGGCGACCAACACAGGCGAGAGCCCCGCGCGTGTGCAAGTGCGCCTCGATGGGGTGAGCAACGTTGCGCGGCTCGACTGGGAGGGAGCCACCGGCACGGCGATGCTGCTTGGCGACGGCGCCCTGGAGATCTCCCTGCCACCGGTAAGCGGAGCGATCTTTCAGCTCCGCTGATTGAGGGAGTTGCGCGGTGAGGTGGTACCCCCGACGGGATTCGAACCCGTGATCTCCACCTTGAAAGGGTGGCGTCCTAGGCCTCTAGACGACAGGGGCGCGCGGAACGCAGCGTAGCACCGCTCTTAGGGCTCCGCCCCTAAGAGGCGAGCTTGCCGAGGATGTCTGAGGCGCCGAGTGCGATTCCAGCGGCGATGGCGAACCCGCCGGCGAGGAGGGCGGCGAGCATCGCTCGGCCGTCGCGGGCGCTTCGAATCGCGCGAATCATGCTAATCGTGAGCATCAGCGACGCGAATGCGCAGGAGAGGCCAACCACGAAGGTGCCCACCGACAGTTCACCGATCTGGTCAGAGTTGCGGATCGTGGCGACCCAGGCGAGATAGAGGAGCGAGACACTCACCGCCACCACAACGGCGACGAAGGTGCCGAGCGAGATAACGCCACGCAGGCGGTTACGCAATCTGGCTGGTGCACTCATCGCGGCAGGCTCCTCATGGGTCTAGGGTACGACCTCCCAGATGATTGTGGTGCGCGCTGGCACCTCGACCCCAGTGGTGAGGTCGCCGCCCCCTGCTGCGCCACTCGACCGAGCGACCTCGCGGATGTTGACGCCAGGGCCAAGATTGAACGTGAGGCGCTCGCTGCCGCCGCCAGCGTTCACCGCCACCAAGAGGTCGCCAACGGTCCAGGAGCCGGGTGCGCTGAGCTGGGCAATCTCGCCGACGACCCCGCTGGCGCGGCGTGAGAAGAGCACGGTGCGGCTGGTTGCACCGTTCGCGCCAACCGCGAGCCAGTCGACACTTGCGCCGCGCACGTGGGGGTGAGCGGCACGGATGGCGGCGAGCCTCTGGTACCAGGCAAGCATTGAGAGGTCGGCCGCCCGCGCATCTGGGAGCGGCGCTGGTCGCCGTCCGCCAGGGCCACTGCCGTCGAGGCGTGCGGTGCGTGGATCAGTGGGCAAGATCGGGAACGTACGACGGTCATCTGGATCCGTGGCGCCGCTCACGCCAATCTCATCACCGTAATAGACCGTTGGTGATCCAGGCAGCAGATATTGCATGGTTGCGGCAAGCAGCTGACGCGCCTTCCCGACCGAGAGATTCTCGGCGAGCTCTTTGCCCTCACGACCGTCGCCGGGGGTGAACTCCCAAAGCGATCGCGAAGTGTCGTGAGAGTCAAGGAGTGTGAGATTTCCAAGGGTGACGGCGATAGGGTAATCCTCTGCGATGCCCATCAACTTTCGAATGAAGAGCACTGCACTGCGATTCGTACTGTCGGTTGCCCCCGCCTCAGGCTTTCCGCCGAGATAGGCGAGCACTGCATCACGGAAGCGATAGTTCATCGTGGCGTCGGCGGCGTCGCCACGAAGGAGGCGCAGCGCGTCACGCCGGTTCCAAAGCTCACCAATGATTGGGGCATTCGGTGATGCCGCCTTAAGCGCGATACGGAACTCTTGCCAGAAGCCGTCAGGGAAACTGCCGTCGGGCATCACGTCAAGGCGCCAACCGGCGACGCCCTGTTGCAGCCACCAGCGCGCCACACCAGCGTCACCCGCCGGCGAGGCGAGGAGGGTGGCCGCTGGTGCCCCTGATGCGTCCCCAAGGATCAGCGCGCGTACCGCATCGTTGTTCTTGTTGAGCACAGGGAGCGTGTCGTAGTTCGCCCAGGCAACATAGCCCGCGGTGTTCGGCCCAGAAGCACCCGCACATGGTCCTCGTGTGCCAGCCGCCTTCGTCCAAATGAACCAGTCGCGATACGGCGAGTCAATCGACTCGCAGGCACCGACTGTTGGCCATCGACCGTAGCGGTCAAAGATCGGCGAATCAGAGCTGACATGGTTGAAGACACCGTCAAGGATCACTGCAATGTTGAGCTTCTGTGCGGCAGACAAGAGGCGTTGTAGCGCCGCATTCCCACCAAGGCGTTCATCAACCTGCAGGAAATCATTGCCGTCATATCGATGATTAGAGTTCGCATCAAAGACTGGGTTGAGGTAGATCGTGTTTACGCCGATGGAGACGAGGTGTGGAAGTCGAAGGCGAATACCATCAAGGTCACCCCCATAAAAATCTTCACCCTTAGGTGGCGTTGCAGGAATCGTGTTCCACGGGATGATTGAAGCAACCCCCTTGTAGCGCGGCTGCGCGCCGCCATCGTTCAACGGGGTGGCGTTTGCAAAGCGGTCGGGGAAGATCTGATACACAACAGATCCGCTCAGGAGCGGACTGGCGGTGAACCCCTTTGGGGAGACGACGATCGCCCAGTCGCCACCCACGTTGGCGACTGATGTGCTCCCAAGTCCCTGGTCGTTGACGTTGTCATCGGAGAGTTTGACCGCAGCGGAGCCGTCGGCAATGACAAAGTGATAGCCGATGGCTGTTGGTTCTGTACCAACCTCGATGCTGGCCTGCCAGAGATCGCAGCGAGCCTCCGTGAGCTCGTTCGCAGGATCAAGAACGGGGTCAGGGGCGAGGAGGGTGACGAGTTCGGCGCTTGCACCACGATTCGACCCATTTACCTCGGAGCAAAGGACTCCGCGCGCGACACGGGTGGCGGGGCTCTTCGTTGCCGAGCCGGCGAACGGAGTGGCGACCGAGAGGGCGACAGTGACAGCGTCGTCGGTTCCGGTGCGCACATGGAGAACCACCGTTGCGCCAACCTCCACCGCACCACCCTCAAGGCGATAGGCAGGGTCGCGAGAGTCATGGCGGATCAAGAGCTCCTGCAGCTTCCCGTCACCCCTTACCTCTGCCGCCGGGTCAGTCGGGTCGCCCGCTGGACCGCATCCCGCGGCAAGCAGAGCCACGACGAGGGTGATGGGCAGGCTGCGGCGCCAAAGCGCGGCGGGCTCGGGTACGATCAGAGGCACTATGGAAGTGAACGGCATCCGCATCCCCACAATCATCGCTGAGAATAGTGCCGCGCGCTGCGACAGTTGCTCTGCGCAAATAGAAGGAACCCCGTTCCGTATCAGCGTGCTCGACATCATCGCAACCGAGGTTGCCCCCTCGTTTGGTGAGGCCTCGCCGATCAATCCTGGGCCATTCCAGTTCTGCACCGACCCCGTCTGCCCGTCGCGCTGGATGGCGGCGCGAGGGTGGCTCCGCTGCAGTCGCAGCGGTGTGCGCGAGATCATGCGACCGATCCGGCTGCCGCAGGGCGCCGGTGCTGAGTTCGGACTCTGCGATGGTCTGCATCACGATGCTCACGAGTTCCTGCCGGCATAGGCCGGAACCAG
>Ga0315906_10001136_pt1 | contig 40163 bp, 27 predicted proteins | sample LakEriMetagenome_4_FD_203526 | JGI IMG/M metagenome (GOLD analysis project Ga0315906, IMG submission 203526) | Freshwater fungal communities from buoy surface, Lake Erie, Ohio, United States - Buoy 2 MA122 | ecosystem: Environmental > Aquatic > Freshwater > Lake > Lake biofilm | place: USA... | reverse complement strand
GATCCACGGCGAGCCTCCTTGCTCAGAGTGAATGGGGTAAGGTCCACTCACTTTGAAGGAGGCTCGCCGCTTTTCAGATGGAAGTTTCAACCGGGAAAACGACTCTCAGAAACTGCAAAAGTCGAAGTTAGGTGGCGGTGGCTTGGGCGGCGCGGAGCTTTGCCGAGCGGCTGCGTGGGTTTCGCTGCACCTCCTCGATCCCGGCCTCGACCGGCGACCGCGTGAGGTTCTCCCAGACCTGACGGTTGCGAAACGCCTCCTTCACCAGCCGGTCCTCGAGTGAGTGGAACGAGATCACGACGAGCCGGCCGCCGGGGGCAAGTCGGGTGGGTATCCGCTCCAATGCGATCCGCAGGCTCTTCAATTCCTGGTTGACGGCGATCCGCAGGGCCTGAAACGTTCGCGTGGCGGGATGGATCCGCGGCGGCGGCGTCTGCCGCGGCACCGCGGAGCAGACCACTCGCGCCAGGTCGCGGGCGGAGCGGATCGGCGTCTGCTCACGGACGGCGGCGATCCGCCGGGCGATCCGCCGGCTGAACCGCTCCTCGCCGAACTCATGGATGATGTCGGCGAGGCTCTCGGGCCGCATGCGGTTGACGATCCGCCAGGCAGGCTCGCCCTCGGTGGGATCGAACCGCAGGTCGAGTGGGCCATCCGAGTCGAAGGAGAAGCCCCGCGCGTCGTCGGCAAGCTGGTCGCTCGACAGGCCGACGTCGAGCAACACCCGGTCCACGGTGTCGATCGCCAACGCATCGAGTACCTCGGGGAGGTCGCAGTAGTTGGCCTGGGCGAACCGCACTGGTCGGCCGGCGAGTTCACGGGCGCCACGCTCGATCGCGGCCGGGTCGCGGTCGATCGCGATCACGAGCCCGGCGGGCCCGACCGCGTCGGCGAGCAGTCGTGTGTGGCCGCCGCCGCCGAGCGTGCCGTCGACCACGCGCATGCCCGGCTTCACGTCGAGGAACGACATCACCTCGGCGGGCAGAACGCTCGTATGGACGCTGGTAGGCGGGCTGGAGGGGTTCATCGCGCAGCATCGTACCAGCCGCGGCCGGCGGCCGCTCATCCGCCGCCGGCGGCGCGATAGTCCTGGTAGACCTGCAGCCACGGCAGCGTCCACGGGTTCCACGTCGGATAGCTCGCCGATGCCACGCTGATGGCAAGCAAGATCGCGGCCACGATCCGCCCGAACCTCGACCCCGCCACGGCGTCGGCGGCCGGGAGCATGGCGAAGAGCCACAGCGGCGCGAACCACAGCGCCCAGCGGAAGCCCGTCGCCGTGCCGCCGTAGTTGCGGTCCTCCAGCGGCCGCGTCACGTAGAATGCCAGGCACACGACCGTGCAGGCGAGGATCGCCGCCGCCACCGCCCGCGCGCCGCGGGTGGCCGGATCGCGGCGGGCGAGCAGCATCCCCAGGCCCACCAGGCTCAACGCCCACACGGGAGTGAGCGAAAAGATGCCGTGATGGCCGACGAGCACGTGGAAGGCGTAGGCGGCCCGCGACGGCTCGCCGCGATCGATCGCGCTCTTGGCCACGGTGGGCTTCCAATAACTGTCGAGGATGCGGCCGCCGCGGCGGAACTGGTAGTCGTACCACCCGCCCTCGACGTGCCGCTCGGCGTAGGCCGGCTGGATCGTGCCGTGGGCGGCGTAGTTGGTGCCCAGCGCCGCCGCGACCACGACCGCCGCGGCGGGCACGGCTGCCAGGAGCGTGGCCCGCGGCGCCTGCCAGAGAAGCAGCAGGCCGACGAGCCCACAAAACGACAGCGCCGGCAGCTCACAGGCGGCCATGAAGGCGGCCGCCAGGCCGGCGATGAAAAACCACCGTAGACGCCGCTCGCCCTCGCACACGATCCGCAGCGTGGCGTCGAGGGCGACCAGGGCGGCGCATGCCGCCGGCCAGTGGTTCGTGAACACGACAGCATAGGCCGACAGCAGCGTGCCCAGGGCCGCGGTGGCGACGACGAACACGCGGCCGAAGTCGGTCGTGCCGTAGCGTTCCGCGATCCGGGCCAGAATCAGCAGGGCGAGGGCGAACGGGATCACGTTCCAGGTGAAGAGGAGGATGCGGCCGAGCTCGTGCGGGTGGCTGCCGAGCGTCTTGCCGGTGAGGCGGTGGAGCAGCCAATACTCGCCGGCCATCAGGGTGGCCAGCAGCGGCGGCTTGCTGGAGTAGAGGTGCCCCTCGTCGGGCCCCGGGGCGGGGTTGCCGCGGCCGTCGTGCTTGACCATGTCGATCGTGTCCCAGTTGGGCTGGGAGACGACGTCGTCGATGGCATACGTGCCGTGCTCGACGAGCGCCCGCACGGTGCACCAACGGCTGCGGTCGTTGCCGCTCAAGAACGGCCGCTGCAGGTTCCGCAGCTTCGGCTCCGTGCCGGGCGGCGCCTTCTTGCGGGTCTCTTCGTTGAGATGGTTTTCCAGCCGCACCGTGTCGACGGAGTTCACGGCCCACAGCCGGCCCGTGATGTCGCCGACCGCGAGGGCGACCAGCAGCAGATAGACGCCGCGGCGGAGGGCGGCCCGCGGATCGTCTGGTGAGGGGGACGAGGTGGTCATAAAAGCCGCCGGGCGGGATCGTGGGCGGGACGTGAACGCCGAACTATAGTCTACTTTCTGTGCGGGCTACACAGTCTCCGTCCGTAAGGTGCCAGCATGCCGCCCGACATCTCGTTCGTGATCCCGTTCAAGGACGAGGAGCCCACGCTCGTGGAGCTGTTCGAGCGGATCGCCGCGGCGACGCGGCCGACGGGACGGTCGTTCGAGGTGATCTTCGTGGACGACGGCTCGCGCGACGGCGGCGCCGCACGGGTGGCCGAGCTCGCCGCGCGGCACCCGGGCACCGTGCGGCTCGTCGAGCTGCGGGGAAACTTCGGCAAGAGTGCGGCCCTGGCGGCGGGCTTCGAGCGGGCGACGGGGGCCGTGGTGTTCACCCTCGACGCCGACCTGCAGGACGATCCGAAGGAGATCCCGCGGTTCCTCGCGGCCCTCGACGACGGCCTCGACGTGGTCAGCGGCTACAAGCAGACGCGGCACGACCCCTGGCACAAGGTGCTGCCGTCACGGGTCTTCAACTGGATGGTCCGCCGGCTCACCGGTGTGCCGCTGCACGACATCAACTGCGGCTTCAAGTGCTACCGGGCCGAGGTGCTGCGAGACGTGCGGGTGTATGGCGAGTTGCACCGCTTCATCCCGGCGCTGGCCGCCTGGAACCGGTTTTGTGTGGGTGAGATCGTCGTCGAGCACCATCCGCGCCGGTTCGGCGTCTCGAAGTTCGGCGTGGGGCGGTTCTTTCGCGGCCTCATGGACCTGCTCACTGTCACGTTCCTCTCCAAGTACGACCGCAAGCCGCTCCACTTCTTCGGCTGGCTCGGGGCGGCCGCGTTCCTCGCCGGCCTGGCGATCTGCGGTTATCTCACGGCGGTGAAGTTGTCGGGGGAGAGCATCGGGCAGCGGCCGCTGCTCACGCTCGGGGTGCTCCTGATCGTGATCGGCGTGCAGATCCTCGCCACCGGCCTGCTCGCCGAACTGATCGTGCACGTGGCCGGCGATGCGCGTCCCTACCGGATCCGGCGCACCGTCGGGTTCGACGCCGACGAGGCCGGCTGAACGCTGCGATGGGTGACGTCGATCTCTACGACTACGACCTGCCGCCGGAGCTGATCGCCCAGGAGCCGCTGGCCGACCGGGCCGCCGCCCGCCTGCTGCACGTGCGCCGCGCCAACGGCACGATCGCGCACCGCCACGTCCGTGACCTGCCCGACATCCTCCGGCCGGGTGACCTGCTGGTCGTCAACGACACCCGCGTCGTGCCGGCGCGGCTCGTGGGCCGCCGCGCTGCGACCGGCGGGAAGTGGGAGGGATTGTTTCTGCGGATCGCCGCGGAGGGGCCGCACGCGGGGGCATGGGTCGTGCTCGCGCAGACCCGCGGCCGGCCTGCCGTGGGCGAGCGGGTGATGCTCGTGGGCCGCGACGGCGGCGACGCCCTGGGGCTCACGCTCGTCGGCCGGGCGGAGGGCGGTGCGTGGCTCGCGGTGCCCGATGCGTCGGGACCGTTCGTGGAGCTCCTCGCCAGCGTCGGCCGCGTGCCGCTTCCCGGCTACATCCGCGGCGGCGCCGAGCAGCCGGGCGACCTCGAACGCTACCAGACCGTCTTCGCGCGGGAGGCGGGGTCGGCCGCGGCCCCGACGGCGGGGCTGCACTTCACGGAGCCGCTGCTGGCGACGCTGGCCGCCCGCGGCGTGGGACGGGCGAGTGTCACCCTGCATGTCGGCCTCGACACGTTCCGGCCGATCACGGCCGAGAAGATCGACGACCATCCGATGCATACCGAATGGTGTGCGTGCCCTGCCGAGACGGCGGCGGCGGTGGCGGCCGCGAAGGCCCGCGGCGGCCGCGTCGTGGCGGTGGGCACGACGGCGATGCGGACGTTGGAGACGGCGGCCCGTCAGGCGGGCCCGGACGGCGGGTTTCCGGCCTGGAGCGGGCCGACCGACCTGTTCATCCGGCCCGGGTTTTCCTTCCGCGCCGTGGACTGCCTGGTGACGAACTTCCACATGCCGCGGACAACGCTCATGGTGCTGGTGAGCGCCTTCGCGTCCCGCGGCCTCGTGGCCCGGGCCTATGACGAGGCGATCCGCGAGCGGTACCGATTCTTGAGCTACGGCGATGCCACGCTCTTCGAGTGACGCCGGGGCGCGGCTCAGTAGTTGATCTGGAACTGGAACCGCAACAGGTCGCCGCGGAACTGGGCGTAGTTGGCGTCGACGATCTTTGCATTCGAACCGGTGTTGGTTCGATTGACAAAGTCGTACTCCATCGTCAGTTCCATCTGCGGCTGAATCTGCCACTCGACGCCGAGATCGAACTCATTGAGGAACGTGTCGGGGCTGTTGCGTTCCCACAGGTAGCCGCCGTGGTACTGCTGCCAGCGGAAGTAGGGGAAGATCGTGCCATACTTCTTGGAGTCGATCTTGTAGTTGAGGAGTACATAGCCGCCGTTCAGCGGCCGGCTGACGATCACCGGCTGCGGCTGGTCGAGGTCGGTGAGCTGGGGGCCGTCGCCCACCGACCACTCCGCGGTGATGCCGAACGGCTGCGGGTAGTAGACGAACGTGCCGCCGATCCGCTGATCGAGGACGCCGTTGGCCGGATCGACGACCGGCACGACCTCGCCGAAGGCGGTTTCGATCGGGGCCAGGTAGGGCGAGTAGTTGCCGGTGTAGGCCTGCACGCCCGCCTCCATGATCTGCCCGCTTTCCGTCTTCCAGGGCATCTCGAGCCGCATCACGAAGTGCATGTTGCTGTTGGCGTCGGCACGGGACACGCCCTGGCCGTTGTAGACGCCGATCCCGAAGACGCCATAGTTGCCCGACCCCTTCAGGCCCTCGTCGAGCACTTCCTTGTACAGGTCTTGGGCCTCCTCGGGCGTCCAGTAATAGAAGACGCCCATGCCACGCTCGCCGTTGATGGCGCTGTTGATCGGGTCGGAGCGGTCGAGCGGCAGACGGTTGGAGCTCGACTGCATGTTGTCCCAGCCGAAGGGGATCTTGGACAGGCCGACGCGGACGCGATTGACCTTGTTCTCGGTGAGGTAGACGTCGCCGTAGCAGTCGCGGAGCTGCGCGTAGTTGATGGCACCGTCGCGGGCTCCCGGAACACCCGAGGCGAAGTCGGGCTGGATGTAGAAATAGAGCCGATCGCTGAGATCGCCCGAGAAGATGAGCCGGCAGCGGCGGATGAAGAACTCGTTGAACGGGCCGATCGACCGGTCGGCCGGATGGTATGGCGGCGCCTGGCTCTCGTCGTTCCAGAGCACGCTGTTGATGCGGAACTGGGTGTAGCCGCGGATGTTGATCCGGTCATACCACTTCTTCTCTTCCTTCTTGGTCGGACCGCGGGTCTGCTCGTCCACGGTGCGGATGGCCGGATCCCGGATGGAATCCCACCATTGGCCGACATTCCCGCCGCTCTTGGAGCCACCCGCCGCGCCGCGCCGGGTCATCTCGTCGACGGTCTCGATGGCGGGATCCTGGATCTTCTGCGCGAGGATGACGTCCGGATCGGAGAGTTCGAGGGAGGCGAACCCCTGCGTGACGGGGGCGGTGTCCGGTGTGGCGACGTAGGCCTCTTCAAGCTCCTCCAGCCGGCCGGGCGCGGCATCGTCGGCGCGGACCGCGGCAGCGGGCAGGAGCAGGCAGACGCAGGCGAGCCACGCGAGGGGGTGCTGGCGGGCCGCGATCGGGCTCGGAAGCGGGCGGGCGAGGCAGTGGTGCAAGGTGCGACTCTCTGGGGCGGCCGTCAAACCCGGCCCTGACGACACGACCGCTTCAATCGGAAAATTTTGCCTCGGGCATGAAGGAGAACTTTGCTCGTTTTTCCTCTGTGTCTCATGGGCGTGTGAGACGGCGTCGGCGGCGCAGGGCGGGTAGACCGTCGAGTGGTTTGACGGCGTCGCCGGTGCGGCGAATTGCCGCGGCCGCGTAGGCTGGGCTATCCTCGGGGACCATGAACATGCCGCAGGAAGACGTGCTGGTGGTGCCGCGGGCCCTGTTCGAGAAGGTCGGGGCCTTTCAGGGGTTTTGCGCCGACACGGCCGCCTACCTTTCGGCGCTGCTCGATCCGCGGCACACGTCGTGGCGGCCGCGGGCGACCGTCGAGGACGACCCGTCTTTCAAGCAGCTGATTCCCTACTGCGTGCTCGCCTGGAAGGCGGCCGATGGCGGGCCACGGTACTTCGCCTACACCCGCGGCGGCGGCCAGAGCGAGGCGCGGCTGCGGGCCAAGCGGTCGGTGGGGATCGGCGGCCACATCTCGAGCACCGACGGCGCGCACGGCGACGACACCTCGTACGACGCCGGCATGCGGCGGGAGATCGCCGAGGAGATCGCGATCGGCGGCGGCTGGACGAGCCGCTGCGTGGGCCTCATCAACGACGACTCCAACGCCGTCGGCAGCGTGCACTTGGGCATCGTGCACATGCTGGAACTCGAGAAGCCCGAGGTGGCGTCGCGGGAGAGCGAGCTCGTGGAGTGCGGGTTCGAGACACTCGAGCAGCTGCTCGCCGATCGCGAGCGGTTCGAGACCTGGTCGCAGATCACGCTCGACGCCCTCGCCGCGGGTAGACTCGGCTGATCGGTGCAAGTCGCCGGCCGAGCTATGATTTACCTCGACAACCACGCCACGACCCGGCTCGACCCCCGCGTGCTGGAGGCCATGCTGCCGTGGCTCACCGACCGCTATGGCAACGCCGGCAGCGCGACCCACGAGATGGGCCGTGAGGCGCGGGAGGCGGTCGAGGCGGCCCGCGAGACGTTCGCCGCCGCGATCGGGGCCACCGCCCGGGAAGTCGTGTTCACCAGCGGGGCCACGGAGAGCGCGAACCTCGCGATCCTCGGCACGGCGGCCCGGGGGCGGGCGACGGCGGCAGGGCCGCAGCCGCACGTGGTGACGGTCGTCACCGAGCATCACGCGGTCCTCGATCCGGTCGCGCACCTCGAGCGGCAGGGCTTCGCGGTCACGCGGCTGCCGGTGTGTGGTCAGGACGAGCCGGGCGGCGTGCCCGGCCGCATCCGGCTCGCCGACCTGGAGGCGGCGCTGCGGCCGGAGACCTGTCTGGTGGCGGTCCTGCTCGCCAACAACGAGATCGGCGTCGTGCAGGACGTGGCCGCCATCGCGGAGATCGCCCACGCCCGTGGCGCGATCGTGCATGTGGATTGCGCCCAGGCGCTGGGCCGGATGCCGGTGGACGTCGATGCGCTGGGGGCCGACCTCGCGAGCTTCTCCGCGCACAAGGTTCACGGGCCGAAGGGGGCCGGAGCGCTGTACGTGCGTCGCCGCGGACGGGCGGTGCGGGTCGAGCCGCTGGTTTTCGGCGGCGGCCAGGAGCGGGGCATGCGGAGCGGCACGCTCGACGTGCCGGGGATCGTGGGGCTGGCGGAGGCGGCGCGGCTGGCGGTCGCCGGCCGCGCCGCCGATGGGCCGCGGATGCGGACGTTGCGGAATCGGCTGTGGCACGAGTTGGCCCGCGGGATTTCCGGCCTCGCGGTCAATGGGCCGGCGCTCGATGCGGTGGACGACGCAGGCACGCCAGTGCGGCTCGTCAACAACCTCAACGTCCACGTCCCCGGCGTGGATGGCCAGACGCTCCTGGCCACGCTCGCCCGCGACGAACTGGCCGTGAGTTCGGGCAGCGCCTGCTCCTCGGAAAGCCCGCGGCCGAGCCACGTGCTCCTGGCGATCGGCCGCGACGAGGACCAGGCCCGGGCCAGCCTGCGGTTCGGACTGTCGCGGTTCACGACGCCCGAGGAAGTGGACACGGCCGCCGCTCGGATCGCCGCCGGCGTGACGCGGCTGCGTGGCTGATCCCGGCCTTTGCCTTTCCGGCCGTGAGGGCTAAACTTTTCACATGTCGGGCTGCGTTATTTCGGCCCGCCCGGTCCCTGCAGGAGAACAACGCCATGTCGGTCATGCTCACGGAAAAAGCCGCCAACGAAGTCAAGAAGATCATCGCCGACCAGAAGCTCGATCCGGCCACGGTGCTCCGGGTCGGCGTCGCCGGCGGCGGCTGCAGCGGCTTTCAGTATTCGCTCGGCTTCGACACCCAGTTCGACCCCAAGGCCGACACGAAGTCGGAGCAGCACGGCGTGGCCGTGGTCGTGGACAAGAAGAGCGACCTGTTCCTCGACGGCACGACCCTCGACTTCCACGAGGCGATCGACAAGCGGGGTTTCACCTTCAACAACCCGAACGCCAAGAAGAGCTGCGGCTGCGGCAGCTCGTTCCAGGCCTGATCGTGGCTGCAGGCAAGGTGCACATCGTCGGCATCGGTGACGATGGTGTCGACGGCATGACGGCGCAGGCGCGGCGGCTCGTCGAAGCCGCCGACCTGCTGCTCGGCCCGGACTCCTGCGGGCCGTTGTTGCCCGCGGGCCTGCGCACCCGGCTCGAGTCGGCGGCGGGCCTTGAGGACCTCGTCGAGCGAATCGAGGCGGCCGGTCCGAAGCAGGTGGTCGTGCTCGCCTCCGGCGATCCGCTGTTCTATGGCACGGCCCGCTATGTCTGCGGCAAGCTCGGCAAGGACCGGTTCGAGGTCGTGCCGCACGTCAGCAGCATGCAGCTCGCCTTCGCCCGCGTGAAGGAATCGTGGGAGGACGCCTTCCTGGCGAACCTCTCCGGCCAGTCCATCGAGCGGGTCATCGACAAGGTGCGGTCGGCCGAGACCGTCGGCCTGTTCACCAGCGAGCAGTGGCCGCCGGCGGCGGTGGCCCGGGCTCTGCTCGACGAGGGCATCGGTTACTTCCAGGCCTACGTCTGCGAGAACCTCGGCTCGCCGGACGAGCGGGTGACCCAAGGGTCGCTCGCCGACATCGCCGCCGACTCGTTCGGCCCGCTCAACGTGATGATTCTCGTGCGCAAGGCCCGCGCGGCCGACGCTCCGGGGCAGGCGGGCACGCGGCTCTTCGGCAACGCCGACGAGTGCTTCCTCCAGTCGCGGCCCAAACGCGGCCTGCTCACGCCCGCCGAGGTGCGGTCGTTGGCGCTGGCGGAGTTGAGCCTGCGGCCGGGGAGCGTCGTCTGGGACGTGGGCGCGGGCAGCGGCTCGGTGGGGCTCGAGGCCGCACGGATCGCCCGCGAGGGCAGCGTGCACGCCATCGAGATGGATCCCGACGATCACCAGCTGATCCGCGAGAACGCCCGGCGGTTCGGCGTCACGAACCTCCACCCCGTGCTCGGTCGGGCGCCCGAGGCCTGGGCGAATCTGCCTGATCCCGACGCGATCTACGTCGGCGGCAGCGGCCGCGACGTGGCGATGCTCGTGGAGCAGGCCTGGACGCGGCTCAAGGCCGGAGGCCGGCTCGTGACGGCCTGCAACAGCATCGAGAACCTGGCCGCCGTGCACGCGCTGCTCCGGTCGCGGTCGGGCGACGCCGCCTACTGGATGGTGAACATCGCCCGCGGCATCGAGCAGATGGACCGGATTCGGTTCGAGGCGATCAACCCGATCTTCCTCATCGCCGCCACGAAGCCCGCATGACCGCCCCGCATCTGCCCGTGCCGCTCGACGTGATCGCCGTGGGCGCCCACCCCGACGACGTCGAGATCGGCTGCGGAGGCACCCTCGCCCTGCTCGCCGCCCGCGGGCACCGGGTGGGGATCGTGGATCTTACCGACGGCGAGCCGACGCCGCGGTCGAGTGGCCCGGAAGAGCGGCTCGCCGAGGCGGCCGCGGCGGCGCGGGTGCTCGGGGTGGTGCATCGCGAAACCCTCGGCTTTCCCAACCGCCGGCTGTTCGACGGCTTCGAGGTCCGCGTCGCCTTGGCGCAGGTTTTTCGCCGCTGGCGGCCGCGGGTGGTGCTCGGGCTCGCCGACAAGACGCCGCTCGCCTCGCCCGACCACGCCCAGGCCGTGGCGATCACGGAGGCGGCCGTCTTCTATTCGCGGCTCACGAAGTGGGACGACACGTTCGCCGGCCTGCCGGTGCACACGGTGCCGCACCTGCTCGGCTACTTTCTCTTCGCCGGCGTGCCCACGGTGCCGGCGGGCCACTGGCCGCTGGTGGTGGACATCGCCGGCCATCTGGATGTGAAGCTCGAAGCAATCACTTGCTACAAGTCGCAGTTTCCGCCGGAGAAGGCCCATGTCTTCCCCCGGGTGCGGGCCATGGCGGAGACGGTCGGCATGATGGCGGGCTGCGCAGCGGGCGAACTGCTCGTCTCGAGCCGCATGCCCTGCACGAGCGACCCGCTGGGACTGCTCGTTCCGTAGCTGTCCTCCGTGGCGCACGCCTCCAGGCGTGCGAATGCGGGTCGTGGTGCGCGGGCGTCTATTCGCATGCCTGGAGGCATGCGCCACGATGGGGTAAATGTCCCCGCGAGGGCTAACGGCAATCGCTGGCGGATGAAAAAGGCCAGTCCTCTGCTCGGCGGCACAGACCCGCCGCCACTGGATTTTGAATCACATACTCGACCGCTCTGTGTACGTCGTCTTCATCGCGTAGCCATCGGTCATAACACTCGTGCTGCCAGAAGGCACCCTCGCGACCCAGAAGGCGGTTGCAGGCTCGGCCAGAGAAGCTCCGTATCGAATGCATGATCCGCTGACGTGGCGTGCGGGCCCGCCTAGCGGATGAGTCCGCCGGCTTGAAGGTCGGTGTGTGTACGGGCTCGGCCGGCTGAAAAACGATGTGCATGTGGCTGGGCATGACGACGTAAGCCAACAGCCTGTGCTCCGACCCATTGCCATGCAGGATCGCCTCCGCGACGAGTTTCGCGAGATCTGCTCGTTCAAGCCATTTCACGATCGGTCGAAGGTCGAGGGCTCGCTCCCACTCCTCATGGCGGCCGGTGATCCATGTCGGCGGACGCACGGGCGTGTTTGGTGCCGCCGCCCGTGCCGTGCATGCCGCGTGCGCAAAGCCTGCGGAGTGGCGGGCCCTCCCGAGGGCGGGAGCGCTGCCCGCCAATGCAGCTGTCACAAAGTATGTGCCGCCTGCCACGTCGAGGTGCGGGAGGCGTCGACGGCGAACGAAGCATTCCATGCAAAAAGTGCACATGTATACATGTTTTGTGCAACGGGTCGTGGTGCGCGGGCGTCCATTCGCATGCCTGGAGGCATGCGCCACAGAATGCAGGGAGGCAGGCCGCATGGGGGGCAGCGGTGAGAAAGCAGGACACAGGGGGCAGGGCACAGGGTGCCTTCGTGGCGCACGCCTCCAGGCGTGCGAATGCGGGTCGTGGTGCGCGGGCGTCTATTCGCATGCCTGGAGGCATGCGCCACGGAATGCAGGGAGGCAGGCCGCATGGGGGGCAGCGGTGAGAAAGCAGGACACAGGGGGGCAGGGCACAGGGTGCCTTCGTGGCGCACGCCTCCAGGCGTGCGAATGCGGGTCGTGGTGCGCGGGCGTCCATTCGCATGCCTGGAGGCATGCGGCACGGGGAAATCAGCCGCGTGGCAGGGGTGACTCGTGACCAGGTTGTCCGATGAGGCCGCGGCTGGGACGATGCGGTGAGGGCGTTCTGGCTCGGCGGCGGTGATCAAGGGCATTCCATGCAGATGCAGGCTGCGGTTGACGTCATCGTGATCGGGGCGGGCATTGCGGGCCTGTGCGCGGCCCGCGAGCTGGTGGCCGCAGGCCTCCGCGTGCTCGTGCTCGACAAGTCGCGCGGCATCGGCGGCCGGATGGCGACCCGCCGCGTCGGCGCGGCCGTGTGCGACCACGGGGCGCAGTTTTTCACGGTTCGTGGCGACGATTTCGCAGCGGTCGTGACCGCGGCCCGGCGCGACGCGGCCGTGGCCACGTGGTGCAACGGCTTCGCGCACATGGAACCCGACGGCAGCCTGGTGGCCCCAGGCGACGGATACCCGCGCTGGCGCGGAAGCCGGGGCATGACCGATCTTCCCAAATGGTTGGCAGAGCGACTGGCGGCCGCGGACGGGCGGTGCGAAATTCGTACGCAGGCCACGGTCAAGGCGGTGGCAACGGTGGTCGGCGGCGTGCGGATCGAATTGGAGGATGGCACGGGTGGGCGGGTCACGCTTTTCGCCCGCGGCGCGATCCTCACCGCCCCGGTTCCGCAGGCGATCGAGCTCATGGCCGCCGGCGGCATGCTCGGGCCGGGCGGTGGCACTGATGCCGTGGCGCGTGACGCGCTCGCGACCGTCGCCTATGACCCGTGCTTCGCCCTGATGCTCGTGCTCGATCGGCCGAGCCGCGTGCCGCCCCCGGGCGGCATCCAGTTTGCGGCCGGCTCGGAACCGATCGCGTGGCTGGCCGATAACTTCCAGAAAGGCGTGTCGCCTGTGCCGGCGGTCACCGTGCACGCGACGGGGGCATTCAGCCGCGAGCATTTCGACGCGCCGCCGGAGGAAGTCGCGGGGATGCTGCTGGACGCCGCGCGGCCGTGGATCGACGGCGATCCGGCCACGGCCGTCGTGGAGCGGTCGCTGCACCGCTGGAAGTTCGCCCTGCCGACGACCGTGCTCGAGGAGCCGCTGGTCGTGGTGACGGAGGCGCCACCGATCGCCTGCTGCGGCGATGCGTTCGCCGGGCCGCGGGTCGAGGGGGCGGCGGCGAGCGGCCTGGCCGCCGGTCGTTGGATGGTCCGCACGCTGGCCTGACCGCTTGCGGGAACGGTGTGCGCCCCGTCAAGATGGTCGCCGACCGCCGGTCGTGGAACGGGCGGGTTTTCCTTCTCCGGAGTGCAATCATGGCCACCGTCACCGCCCCCCGCCTCTTGCCCGAAGTCGAGAAGTTCCTCGCCGGCGCGCCGCTGAAGAGCGTCGTGGGGGGCAAGGACGTGGCCGGATCGACCGGCGAGACGATGGTCACCCGCGACCCCGGCACCGGCGCGCCGATCGCCGAGTTCTGCGTGCTGTCGGCCGCCGACGTGGATGCCGCCGTGAAGGCCGCGAACCACGCGTTCAAGCACTCCGGCTGGGCGACCTTGCCGCCCAACGAGCGCGGCGTGCACCTCCACCGGCTCGCGGACGCTCTCGAGAAACACAAGCCGATCATCGGCCAGATCGAATCCCTCGACGCCGGCAAGATCCTCGGTCAGGCCCTCGGCGACGTGCAGAACTGCGTCGACACGCTCCGCTACTTCGCCGACATGGCGATGCACGTGCAGCGGCGGAACGTGCTCGCCGTAGCCGGGCACGAGGCCTGGACGACGCGGAATCCATGGGGCGCCTGCGGCTTCATCTTCCCCTGGAACTTCCCGCTCCTGCTCATCGGCTGGGGGATCTCGCCGGCCCTCGCCGCGGGCAACACGGTGGTCATCAAGCCCGCCGAGGACACGCCGCTCTCCGCCATCTACCTGGCGCGACTGGCCCGCGAAGTTGGGATCCCCGACGGGGTGATCAACGTGGTGACCGGCACCGGCGCCGGCGCCGGTGCGGCGCTGTCAGCCCATCCCGGCCTGAAGCGGATGTCGTTCACCGGCTCGCCGGAGGTGGGGCGGCTCGTGGGCGAGGCCTGTGGGCGGAACCTCGTGCCCGTGAAGCTGGAACTCGGCGGCAAGGGGGCGGCGGTCGTGTTCGACGACGTCGACGTGGCCGCCACGGCGGCCAAGCTCGTGGGGGCGATCACGTTTCACACCGGGCAGGTGTGCTGCGACGCGACCCGGTGGATCGTGCACGAGAAGGTCTACGACGCCTTCGTGGACGAATGCCGCGCCCGCATGGGGCAGGTGCACGTCGGCCACCAGCTCGATGGCGGCTCGACGATGGGGCCGGTGGTCAATGCCAAGCAGCGGCAGCGGGTGCTCTCGTATCTCGAGAAGGGTGTCGCCCAGGGGGCCAAGGCTGTCGTCGCGGGCGGTCCGGCGGAGGTCAGCGGCTGCGACGGGTATTACGTGAAGCCGGCCCTGCTCGCCGGTTCGTTCGACAACGTGGCGGCCCGGGAGGAGATCTTCGGCCCCGTCGCCTACCTGGCCCGCTTCAAGACGGATGACGAGGCGGTGGCGATGGCCAACGACACCGACTACGGTCTCGCTAACAGCGTGTGGACGAGCGACCTCGGCCGGGCGGCGCGGATCGCGGAGTCGATGGTCGCCGGCAACAGCTGGATCAACGCCCACAACGTGTTCCCGCGGGGTGTGCCCTACGGCGGCGTCAACAAGAGCGGTGTGGGCGGCGGCGTCAACTCGATCGAGACGCTGTTCGACTATTGGCGGAGCCAGTCGATCGTGCGGCCGCTGTGAGCGACGCGCCGAACTTCGTCACGATGCATGACGACGTGATCATCGTGGGGGCGGGGCTCGCCGGGCTGGCCTGCGCGCGGGAACTCGTGCGGGCCGGGCGCCGCGTGACGGTGCTCGAGGCGGCCGACCGCGTGGGCGGCCGCCTCGCGACCGATACGGTCGACGGCTTCCGCGTGGACCGCGGCTTTCAGGTCTACAACGATGCCTACCCAGAAGGCCGGCGGCAGCTCGACCTGGCGGCCTTGAATCTCGGTGCGTTCGAGCCCGGGGCCGTGATCGCGGAGGCGGGCCGTCTGCGACGGGTGAGCGACCCGTGGCGACGGCCGCTGGCGGCGATCGGCGGCCTGCTCGACGGCACGGTGGGCATCGCCGACGCCCTGCGGACGGCGCGGCTGCGGGCAGACGTGTTGCGGGCCTTGCGGGCCGGTCGGCTCGATCCCGACGCGCCGGCCGGTCCGGACGAGCGGACCACCCGCGAGGAGCTCGCGGTCCGCGGCTTCTCGGCCGACTTCGTGCGGCGGTTCTTCGTGCCGTTCTTCGGCGGCGTGTTCCTGGAGAGGTCGCTCGACACGGCGGCGGCCGTGTTTCTCTTCGACTTCGCGATGTTCTCCCTGGGGCGGGCCTGCCTGCCGCAGGGAGGGATGGATGCGATCCCGCGGCAGCTCGCAGCGGGGCTGCCCGCGGGGGCGGTGCAGCTGAACTGCCTGGTGCGGCAGGTCGAGCCGGGCCGGGTCGCGCTCGCCGACGGCAGCGTGCGGACGGCCGACGATATCGTCGTGGCCGTGGACGCGGCCGCGGCCGCGAAGATCCTGCCCGGGGTTTTCGCCGCCGCGGCCGGTTCGCGGCATGTGAAGGGGACGCGGCTCGTGGCCTTCGCGGCCGAACGCTCACCGCTCGCGGGCAGAACGCTCGTCGTCAATGCGGACGCGGACGGCCCGATCGACAACCTGACCGTGCCCTCCGACGTGGCGGCCGGCTATGCGCCATCGGGCGCCGCGATCGTGTATGTCTCGACCCGCGGCGACTGGCACGGCGGCGAGCGGGATCTGCCGGATGACGTCCGCCGTCAGGCCGCTTCGTGGTTCGGCCAGGGGCCGACATCGTGGCGGCACCTGGCGACGGTCCACGTGCCGCTCGCCCTGCCCGACGAGTCGCCGGCGGCGCGGCGGTTGCGGCCGGCAACGCCGCAGCTCGGCCCCGGCCTGTTCGTGTGTGGCGATGCCACCAGTTCGGCGTCGATCAACGGCGCGCTGGCCAGCGGCCGGCGGGCCGCCGCGGCCGTTCTCGCAGCGCAGGGCACGCGGTGAGGTGTGCCACTTGGAGCGGCGGTCTCCGGCTTTCCGTCCGGCCCGTGGCTCCCAAACCCGGATTCGCAAGCCTGGAGGCTTGCGCCACTGGCCCGGTGGCCGTTAAGCCGGGATTGCCGCTGCGGTACTAGACGTATACGTTTGATTCAAACAGTCGATTGAAACAGCTTTTCTTTTATGGCGATCCAGGCACACGAATCAACCGAGAGGCGGCAGCCGGACGACCCGCGGGAGCGGATTTTGTCGGCGGCCGGCTGTGAGTTCGCGGAGCGGGGGTACGACGCCGCGACGATCCGCGACATCTGCGCCGCGGCGGCCGTGAACATCGCCGCCGTCAACTACTACTTCGGTGACAAGCGGCGGCTGTACATCGAGAGCGTCAAACACGCCCACGAGTCGCGGGTCCGGCAGGTGCCGCTCCCCGAGTGGGACTCGAGCGTGCCAGCCGAGCGGCGGCTCCACGACTTCGTCGACAACATGCTCGAGCGGATGCTCGGCCTGGGCCAGCCGCCCTGGCAGGTGCGATTGATGATGCGGGAGGTGTTGCAGCCGACCGAGGCCTGCCGGGAACTCGTCGAGGACTACATTCGGCCCCACTTCGCCGTGCTCGTCGCGATCCTCGACGACCTCGCCGGCGGCCGGCTGACGCAGCCGGAGCTGCGGCGGGTGGCCTTGAGCATCATTGGTCAATGTTTTCTCTATCGTGCCGCGGGCGACGTCGTCGGGATGCTCGTGCCGGCCGACGAGATCGAGCGGCTGCACACGCCGCCGCGGCTCGCCGAGCACGTCACCCGCTATGCGCTGGCGGCGCTCGGTCGCGCGGCGCCGCTGACAGGGGGCGGTGCCGGAGTTTCCTCGCAGGACGTGGTTGCATGAGCGTGGTCAAGACGATCGCCGGATGGGTGCTGCCGCTGGTCATCCTCGGGGTGGGCATCGCCGTGTTCCTGGGGCTGGGCAAGCAGCCCCCGCCCGCGCGGAAGGAAATGCCCGCGCTGGCCGCGCTTGCGGTGCGGACCGTCGTGGCCGAGCCGGTCACCGGCGGGCTGACCATCAATGCCGACGGCGCCGTGGTCCCGCTCCGCGAGGTGACCCTCGCTGCCGAGGTCGCCGGCCGGGTGCGGCGCAAGGCCGCGGACTGCAACGAGGGGCACTTCGTCAAAGCGGGCAGCCTGCTGCTCGAGATCGATCCCCGCGACTACGAGCTCGACGTGGAGCGGCTGGAGCGGGAACTCGCCCAGGCGGCCCTGGCGATCGAGGAGCTGGACGAGGAATTGGTCCAGAATGCGACATCGACCGACCTCGCGCGGCGGCAGGTGGAACTGGCCCGCCGCGAGGCCTCCCGGCTGGAGAATCTCAAGGCCGGCAAGATCGTCACCGAATCGGACCACGACCGTGCGGTGCGCGACGAGCTCACGGCGACCACGGCCCTGACCGGGCTCGAGGGTCAAAAGCGGGTGCTGACGAAGCGGCGGAACCGGCTGCTGGAGGCGAAGTCGCTGGCGGCCACGATGCTGGAAAAGGCCCGGCTCGACCTGGAGCGGACGAAGATCACGGCTCCGGTGGATGGTGTCGTCGTCGAGGACAAGGTGGAGCAGGGTTCGTTCGTCGCCAAGGGCGCCGCGATCGTCACGATCGAGGACACCAGCGCCGCCGAGGTGCGCACGAGCCTGGAGATGGACGACGTGGCACGAATCTGGGGCAGCAAGGCCGACCCCGCCGCGGGGACAGGCCGGGAGTCGTTCGACACGCCGGCCACGGTGGTGTTCCGGATCGGCGACGCGGCGTTCGAGTGGGACGGCGTGCTGTCGCGGCAGGAAGGTCGCGGGCTCGACGAGAAGACCCGCACGCTGCCCTGTCGCGTGCTCGTGCGCGAGCCGGGCCGCGTTCGTGCCCTCGACCGCTACGGCGCCGCGATGCCCCAGCCGCCGCCGGGGGCTCCCCGGTCGCTGCTCCGCGGGATGTTCGTGCAGGTGCACGTGCACGTCGACGCCCGCGAGCCGCTGGTCTCGATTCCCGAGGAGGCGCAGCGGCCCAGCGGTGACATCTGGGTGATGCGGGAGGGGCGGCTGGAGGTGCTGCGGCCCCGGGCCGTGCAGGCCGCGGGCGGCCGGCTGATTTTCGACGCGGCGACCTCAGGGCTGCTGCCCGGCGATCGCGTCGTCGTCTCCCAGATCGCCACCCCGCGGCCGGGTATGGCGCTCGTCGAGGCGGGCCAGCCCGCGTTGCTGCCGGCGGCCCGGGTGGAGCCGGAGACCGAGGAGGATGCGACGTGAGAACGATCGTCGCCTGGACGGTCCGCAACATGCCGGCGATGAACACGCTGGTGATCGCCATCCTGCTCGTGGGCGGGCTCGCCTTCACGTCGATGCGGCGGGAGGTGTTCCCCGAGTTCGACCTGGAGATCGTGCTCGTCACGGTGCCCTATCCCGGGGCCACGCCCGACGAGGTGGAGGAGGGCATCTGCCAGAAGGTGGAGGAGGCCTGCCGCAGCGTGGCCGGCATCAAGAAGATCACCAGCGTCGCCCAGGAGGGGATGGGCTTCTGCGTCTTCGAACTCCAGGAGAGCGTGAAGGACGTGCAGAAGACGCTCGGCGAGATTCGTTCCGAGGTGGAGCGGATCCCGAGCATGCCGGAGCTGGCCGAGGATCCCAAGGTCGAGCAGGTGACGCTGCGGACGGCCGCCATCAAGGTGGGCGTGCTCGCCCCGCGGGGCACGACCTGGGATACCGCCGCCGAACTGGAATTGCGGGACGTGGCCGAACTGGTTCGCGACGACCTCCTGGCCTTGCCGGCGGTGTCGGCGGCCAACCTGCTCGGGGCCCGTGACTACCAGATCGACATCGAGATTTCCGAGGAGACGCTGCGGAAGTACGGGCTCTCCCTGCAGAAGGTGGCCGAGATCGTCCGCCGCGAGAACCTCGAGCTGCCCGGGGGCACGATCCGCAGCGAGCGGGGCGAGATCCTGCTCCGCGGGAAGAACAAGCGGTACGTCGGCGCGGAGATCGCCAAACTGCCGCTGGTCACGCTGCCCGACGGGCTCGTGCTCACCGTCGGCGACCTGGGCAAGGTCCGCGACGAGTTCGCCGACGTCGCCTCCCTGAACCAGATCAACGGCCGGCCGGGGATGGTGATCTCCATCGACCGCAGTTCCGGGGAAGACCTGCTGGCCATGGTGGCGGCGGTGAAGAAGTACGTCGCCGCAGCGAAGCCGCCGGCGGGCTACGAGTTCGCCATCTGGGCCGACCAGTCGATCGACGTCCGTGACCGGCTGGAGATGCTCGTCGAGAACGGTCTCCAGGGGCTGGTGATCGTGTTCGTGATGCTGGCCCTGTTTCTCGACCTCAAAATCGCCTTCTGGGTGGCGCTGGGCATCCCGTTCTCGATGCTCGGCACCGGGGCGCTGATGTTCGCGACCGACCAGACGCTCAACATGCTCTCGATGTTCGCCTTTCTGATGGCGATCGGGATCGTGGTCGACGACGCCATCGTCGTCAGCGACAACATCGACCGCCATCGGCGGATGGGCAAGAGCCTGACGGCGGCCGCGATCGACGGCACGGTGGAGGTGGTGCCGAGCGTGATCTCCAGCGTGCTCACGACGGTGATCACGTTTCTCCCGCTGTGCTTCGTGTCGGGCGTGATGGGGAAGTTCATCGCCGTCATGCCGTTCGCCTTCATCTCCACGCTCCTCGTCTCGCTGGCCGAGTCCACGCTCGTGCTGCCGGGGCATCTGGCCCACGAGAAGAACCTCGTGTTCACGGTCCTGGGAATCGTGCTCTACCCGCTGCGGCTGCTGCTGCCCGCGGTCGCCTGGCTGCAGCGGGCCTGCGATCGGGGGCTGAAGTGGTTCGTGAAGCACGTCTACGCCCCGGCGCTCGACACCGCCCTCGACAACCGGCTCTCGGTGCTGGCCGGCGCCGCGTGCGTGCTGCTCGTGGCCTTCGGCATCGTCCGCAGCGGGGTCACGCCCTTCCTGCTGTTTCCCAAAATCGACGCCAACCGGCTGCTGGCGAAGGTCGTGTTTCCCGACGGCACGCCGGTGAGCGTGACCGAGGAGGCGACGGCCCGGCTGGAGCAGGCCGCGATGGCGGCGTCGCGGGATCTCTCGCCGGCCGGACAGCCGATCGTGGAGCTCGTGCACCGGGCCGTGGGGCAGGTGGCGGCCCAAGGAGAGATCGGTCCGGATGCCCGCATGAGCGGGAGCCACGTGGGGGCGGTGGCGGTCGAGCTCGTCGACGGCCAGGAGCGGAACGTCACCAGCGAGCAGTTCATCAGCGAGTGGCGGCGGCTGGCGGGGGACTTCGCCGGCACCGAGTCGCTCATTTTTGGCACCGAGAACATCGGCCCCGGCGGCAAGACGATCGAGTTCAAGCTCCTCGCCGCGGCGGAGCCCGAGGCCGTGCGGCAGCTCGAGGCCGCGGTGGAGCAGTGCAAGGTCTGGCTGGCCCAGTATCCGGGCGTGATCGACATCGACGACGACTCGCGGCCCGGCAAGTGGGAGTATCAGATCAAGGTCAAGCCGAAGGCGGAGGCGATGGGCGTGTCGCTCGCCGATCTCGCCGGCACGATCCGGGCGGCGTTCTACGGCGAGGAGGTGATGCGGCTGCAGCGCGGGCGGCACGAGGTGAAGCTCATGGTCCGCTATCCGCAGGAGGAGCGGCGAACGCTGGCGACGCTCGAGGAGATTCGCGTCACCGGGCCCGACGGCGTGAAGCGGCCGATCGGCGAGCTGGCTGACGTGGCCGTCGAGCGTGGCTACTCGGAGATCAACCGGCTCGGCCAGAAGCGGTCGATCACGGTCACGGCCGACATCGACGTGGCCAAGAGTTCGCTCACCAGTTCCCAGGTGATCGCCGACATGGAGCAGCGGCTCATGCCCTCCTTCAAGGAGGATTTTCCGCTCGTCCGCGTGCGTTGGGAGGGGCAGCAGGAGCAGTCCAACGAGTCGCTGCGGAGCCTGGGCGTGGGCTTCGTGGTCGCCCTGTTCGCGATGTTCGTGCTCTTGACGATGGAGTTCAAGTCGTACTTCCAGCCGTTCATCATCCTCGGCGCGATCCCGTTCGGCATCGCCGGCGCGGTGTTCGGCCACGCCCTGATGGGGATGCCGCTCACGCTGTTCAGCATGTTCGGGCTGGTGGCCCTGGCCGGCGTCGTGGTCAACGACTCGATCTGCCTCATCGACTTCATCAACCTCCGGGTGCGGGCCGGGCATCCGCTGCGGGCCGCGCTCCGCGAGGCCGGCTGCCTGCGGTTCCGGCCGGTGATGCTCACGAGCGTGACGACGATCGGCGGCCTGATGCCGCTGCTCCTGGAGAAGAGCTTCCAGGCCCAGTTCCTCGTGCCCATGGCGACGTCGATGGCCTTCGGGCTGATGATGACGACGCTGCTGGTGTTGATTCTTGTGCCGGTGATGTACTCGTTTTTCGGCACCAGCGCCCGCGAAGAGCACGAGGACGAGTATTTGCATGGCCACGCACCGGGGGCGACAGGGAGCAGCGTGGCTCCCGACGAGGCGGAGCAGGAGTGGCTCCCGGACCACCTCCGCGAGCAGCGGCCGCAATCGGCGGGGGTGTGACCCTGCGCGAGCGACACAAAAAGCCCCCGGCGGAAGCCGGGGGACTCCGGGTGGCATTTCTTCCCGCGTGCCATGCGGAGCGGGTTTGAACCGGGAGTTCACGTGCCGTCGTGCGGCATGGATGGCGGGGTGGTTTTCGGGCCCGGAGTCCCCGGGTTTCCACCCGGGGCTTCTTGGGTTGGTGACGGGACCGATTCCTTGTTCAATGCCGGCGGGCGATGGCGGCGATGGCGTCGGCGAGACGGTCGATCTCGCCGTGGGTGTTGTAGAAGGCCAGCGACGGGCGGACCGTGGCCTCCAGCCCGTAGCGGCGCAGCGACGGCTGGGCACAGTGATGGCCCGCCCGCACGGCGAGCCCCTCGCGGTCGAGCGCCTTGCCGATCTCCAGGGGATCGTGCCCGTCGAGTATGAACGAGATCACGCCCACCTTCTCGCGGGCCGTGCCCACGATCCGCAGGCCGTCGATCGGGGTTAGCCGGCTCGTGGCATGGTGCAGCAGTTCGTGCTCGTAGGCCGCGATCCGCTCCCGGCCGAGGGCGGTGACGTAGTCGAGGGCGGCGGCCAGGCCGATCGCGTCGGCGATGTTCGGCGTGCCGGCCTCGAACGTGGCCGGCGGCGGGGCGTAGGTGGTGCGAGCGAAGGTGACGTCGCGGATCATGTTGCCGCCTCCCTGCCAGGGCGGCAGGGAATCCTGGGCCTCCCGCGTCATGAACACGGCACCGATCCCGGTCGGGCCGAAGATCTTGTGCCCCGAGAAGACGTAGAAATCGCAGCCGATCCGCCGCACGTCCACGGGAAAGTGTGACACGCTCTGGGCGCCGTCGACGAGCACGCGGGCCCCGGCGGCCTTCGCCATTCCGGTCATCAGCTCGACCGGCAGGATCGTGCCCAGGCTGTTGGAGGCGTGGGACAGGGCGACGACCTTCGTGAGCGGCGAGAGGAGCTTCGCGTAGGCTTCGAGGATCACGTCTCCCCGGTCGTCGATCGGCACCACGCGAAGCACGGCGCCCGTCCGCTCCGCCACCATCTGCCAGGGCACGATGTTGGCATGGTGCTCGAGTTCCGTGAGCAGGATCTCGTCGCCGCGGTCGAGTCCGGGGGCGAGGACGTTGGCCACGAGGTTGATGCCCTCGGTGCAGCCGCGGACGAAAACGATCTCGTCGGGGCTGGCCGCGCCGAGGAAGTCGGCCACCGTGCGGCGGGAGGCCTCGTAGGCGTCGGTGGCCCGGGCGGCGAGGGTGTGGGCGCCGCGATGGATGTTGGAGTTGTCGTGGGCGTAGAAATGGGCGAGGGCGTCGATCACCACCTGCGGCTTCTGCGTGGTGGCGGCGTTGTCGAACCAGGCCAGCGGCTTGCCGTGGACCCGCTGGGCGAGGATCGGGAAGTCGCGGCGGACGGCGGCGACGTCAAAACCCCCGGAGAAGGCCCGGCCGGCCAGGGCTGCCGGCTGCGGCCCCGCACCGCCGATGCCCAGCGACGTCGGGTCGAAGAGCGGCGGTGGCCGCAGGTGATCGAGCCCCCGGATGCGGTGGACGAACGAGCGGATGCCCGACACATCGGCGGCCGGTGCGGCCGCGGCCGTCGCGATATGCCGGTCGGCACCGCGGACGCCACTCGTCTCCCCCTCGCTCTGGGAGAGGGCTGGGGTGAGGGTGCCGGCAATCCGCGTTGCTGCGACGGCACCCTCAACCGGCCTGCGGCCGGCCTCTCCCAGAGGGAGAGGCGAGAGCAAGGAGCCGGGCTGGACCGCCGTGGCGGGCAGGTCCGGCCGGAGCGGCCCGGCCTCCGGCACGCGCGGCACCCCGGCCTCGCCCGCGGCGACGGCTGCGGCGAGCAGATGGCGGGCGGCGCTGGCGATCTCGTCGGCGGCGTGCATCAGATGCCTTCCCCGTGGACGAGGGCCGTCCGGCCATCGGAGCGGTAGTCGTGGTAGAAGCCCACCTCGACGTTCTCCAGCACGCCCAGCGCGTCGTCGGTCAGCACCGCGAGCGAGAAGTAATTCGTCAGGAGGTACGAGGCGACGCCGAGGCTATCGAGACCCATCAGCCGGGCCGACAGGCTGGGCATGATCTCGCCCGGGATGCCCGTCTGGTGGAGGCCGACGACGCCCTGATCCGCCTCGCCGATCCGGACGAGCACGATCGACGTCGTGCCGAACGACTGGCTGTAGCCCGAGCGGCTCTTCACCTCCAGCTTGTCGCAGGGCACCAGGGGCACACCCCGCCACATGATCACGGGCGACCCGTGCAGCATGGTGGTGACAGGGGGCACGCCGCGCCGGGTGCATTCCCGCTCGAAGGCGGCGATCGCCTTCGGATGGGCGAGGAAGAAGGCGGGCTTCTTCCAGACCAGAGCCAGGAGGTCGTCGAGGTCGTCGGGCGTGGGGGCGCCGTAGCGGGTCGAGATCCGCATCGCCGGATCGACGGCGTGCAACAGCCCGAACTTCTGGCTGTTGACGAGCTCCCACTCCTGCCGCTCCTTGATGCCCTCGATCGTGAGCCGGATCTGCTCCTCGAGCTGGTCGTAGGGGCCGTTGTAGAGGTCGGAGACGCGGGTGTGGACGCGGACGACCGTCTGGATGGCCGACAGCGAATATTCCCGCGGGTTGGCCGCGTAGTCGACAAACGTCTCCGGAATCTCGACGTTCTCGGCGAAGCCGGAGACGAGGTCGATGTTCCGTTCGCCGTAGCGGTTGACGGCCGACCGCAGGGCGAGGTGCTCCTCGATCGCCACCCGGAAGGCGTCCCGCTGGTTGGGCACGTCGTCGAGCACCGCATCGAGATCTTTTCGCGACAGCGTGAGGAGCACACACGGCGTGATCGTCCGCACGGTGATGTCCGACGGCCTGTCGCTGACGAGATCCACCTCGCCGAAGAACTCGCCCTCGGTGAGCAGGGCGGCCCGCAGATCGCGGCCGTGGGCGCCCTTGGACAGGATCTCGACCTGCCCCTGGGCGATGACGAAGAACGTGCTCCGGTCCTGCCCCTCGATGAGCAGGTCGCTACCCAGCGGCACCTGCTCGGTGCGGAACCGCCGCTGCATGCGGTCGAGCAGGGCGTCGGGGAGCTGGGCGAACAACGGCACGCTGCGGAGCTCGTCCGCCGTGAAGGACAGGCCGTGCTCGCCGGCGGCGATCTCGATCCGCTCGGCCTTGGAGAGCTCCACCTTCGTGCGGTTGACGCGGTAGGTGCCCCCCTCCACCTGCACCCAGGGCAGGAGGTGCAGCAGGTGCCGCGGCGTGATGGACATCATCATCGGCCGCGTCTTGGTCGTCGTGGCCAGGTTGCGGGCCACGGCGGTCGTCACGCTGCGTTGCAGCAGGCTGTCGCTCATCGATCGTTCCTCGCGGACGGTGGTGTGGATCAGGACTCGAAGATGCCCGTGGAGAGGTACCGCTCGCCGGAGTCGGGAAGGATGACGACGATCGTCTTGCCGTCCGACTCGGGGCGGGCGGCGACCCGGAGCGCGGCGTGCATCGCGGCGCCGCAGGAGATGCCGCAGAGGATGCCCTCTTCCTTCGCCAGGCGGCGGGCGACCGCGAAGGCCTCGTCGTTGGTGACCGTGAGCACCTCGTCGATCAGCGTGCGGTCGAGGACCTCGGGAACGAAGCCGGCGCCGATGCCCTGGATCTTGTGCGGACCGGGAGCACCGCCGGAGAGCACGGGACTCGCCGCGGGCTCGACCGCGACGGTGTGGAGCGTCTGCCCCTGGGCATCCTTGAAAAAGCGGGAGACTCCCGTGATTGTGCCGCCGGTGCCGACGCCGGCGACGAACACGTCCACCTTGCCCTCGGTGTCATTCCAGATCTCGGGGCCGGTGGTCGTGAAGTGGATCGCCGGGTTGGCCGGATTCTTGAACTGCTGCGGCATGAAGTACTTCCGGTCGCGGGCCATCTCCTCGGCGCGGGCGACGGCGCCGCGCATGCCTTCGGCGGCCGGCGTGAGCACGAGCTGGGCGCCGAGCCCCTTGAGCAGCTGCCGCCGCTCGATCGACATCGACTCGGGCATGAGGAGCGTGAGCGGGTAGCCCTTGGCCGCGCACACGAACGCCAGGGCGATGCCGGTGTTGCCGCTGGTGGGCTCGATGACGTGCTGGCCGGGCGCGAGCCGGCCGGACCTCTCGGCGTCCCAGATCATCGCCGCGCCGATGCGGCACTTGACGCTGTAGGCCGGATTGCGGCCTTCGATCTTGGCCAGCAGCCGCACGTTCAGGCCGCTGGTGAGCCGGTTGATGCGGACGAGAGGCGTCCGCCCGATCGTGTCGACGTTGTCCGCGAAGACCGCCATGGAGAGCCTCCTGCTCGGCCCGCGTCGGCGGGCAGTCAGGCGAGCCTCCAAGAGGTCCGGTCAGCGTCGCGAAATGAAAGAATCGATGGCGGACGAGTCTTCCTCGGCCGCAAAGTCAGCGTAGGTTAGCGACACGGGCGATCGTTGCCAAGCCTCCGCCCACTGCGGGCGGCCGATGGTGGTTGAAAACCGCCGCGTGGAGCCGCCGCTACTTGACGCGGACGAGCTTCATGATCCGGCCGGCCACGTTCCAGTCCTGCACGTAGAGGTTGCCGGCCGAGTCCCAGGCGGATCCGTGCGTGCCGCTGAAGATCCCTTCGATCCACTTGTCCTGCGGGATGTTGTAGTTCGCCCGCTTGGCAGGGTCGGGATTGTGGCCGAGCACCGCGATGATCGTGTTGCTCTTGTCGAGGATCACGAGGCGACCGTGGAGATCGGGCACCGACACGGCGTCTCCCTGGACGGTGACCGAGGTCGGCATCCCGAGTCCGGTGATCACCTCGTCGATGTAGTTGCCATCGAGGTCATAGTGCAGCAGCCGGCCTTTGGGCTGGTGGTTGCGGTCGCAGATCAGCAGCCGCGGCGGGGCATAGCGGGTGTCGAGCGTCATGCCGTGCGCGGTGTTGAACTCCTCGAGGCCGTTTCCCTTGGTGCCGAAGTGCTTGAGATACTTGCCGGTCTTGTCGAACTTGAAGACGATGTTGCTGGCGTAACCGTCCGCCAGGAAGATGTCGCCGTTGGGGGCGACGGTGATCGCGGTCGGCGACCACTTGCCAAGTTTGAGGCCCGCCTCGGCGGGGATCCCGAGGGTCAGGACGACGGCGCCCGTCACGGCATGGATCTTGATCCCTTCGCCGGCGGTGTTGCGGGCGCCGTAGAGGTATTCGTCATCTCCCTCGGCGCGGATCTCGATGTCGTGCCAGTTGGTGTACTTGTCGCCGAGAAAGCGGCGGACGAGTGTCCCCTGCGGCGTGAACACGAAGATCCCGAGACTGGAGGAGGTGTAGATGTTGTCCGCCTTGTCGACGCACACGCCGCCGTGGGTCGAGCCGATCTGCGACTTGCCGTCCGCGTCGAGTCCCCAGCCGGGGACGGTGTCGAAGGTCATCAAGCCGGCCCCCATGCGGACAGGCTGGGGCAGTTCCGCGGCGGCGGCGTGGACCGCCATCAGCGCCGCGATCGCGAACGTTGCCATTGGATTTCGGGACACCATGTCGGAGGCTCCAGGGCGAAACGGGGTGACGGTGCAGAGTGCGAGAATATCCCGGCCGCGAGTCCGTGTGCAACCTGCGGGAGTACCGTCCCAGATGCCCGCCGGCGGGCAGCCTGCGGAACAAGTCTGCTCGTGCAGGGGGCGATCGCCAACGACCGCAGACGAATATCGCTGCGCTGCGCCGGCGACCGTCACTTCGAGAGTCGTCGGCTTGCCTCCATCCTCCGCGGTGACTCAAATCAAGAGGTACCTCAGAACTCTGGTGAGCTCATGGATGAGATTCGGCGGTCTGGAAGCTCTGCGCGTTGGGCCGACGTCGTCGTCCATCGCGGTGTCGCTCGTTGGGTCGAGGTGGCTGAAGACGTGACCCTCGATGCCCACGGGCAGATCGCCCAGGTGCTCGCCCAGGTCGATGCGACCCTGGCGACGATCGGCAGCGACCGGACGCGGCTGCTGCAGGTCATCGTCTTCGTCGCGAGCGAGCAGGATGGTGCCACGGTCAACGAGCTGTGGGACGCCTGGGTGCCCGCCGGCCATCCGCCGGTGCGGGCCATGGTCCAGGCGGGGCTCCCCAAGGGCTGCAAGGTGGAACTGGTCGTGACCGCGGCGACCGCTGAACCCTGAATCGTGAACTCGGGAGCCAGTTCGACCGGGCCGTTCGCCATGGGAAATCATCGCCGTGGGCCGCCGGGTTGCATCGCGGGCGGGCCGAAGCATCATCGGAAGGTCGAGGCGGCAGGACGTCGCGTTCATCTCGGACGTGCCCGGAGCTCGTGCGATGTCGCTGCAGACCATTTTTCTCACCGGTGCCACCGGCTTCATCGGCTCGCATCTCGCCGAGGTGCTGCTGCATCGCGGCTGCGAGGTCCGCTGCCTGATCCGTTCCGGCTCGTCCGCCGCCGCCGTGCCGCGCGGTGTCGTGCCCGTCGTCGGCCGCGTGGAGGAACCGGCTGGCTACCGTGACGCGCTCTCCGGCTGTGACGCTGTCTTTCATCTCGCCGGCTGCGTGAACGCCCTCTCGAGAGCGGCGCTCATGGAGACCAATGGCCATGCCACGGCGCGGCTGGCCGACGCCTGCGCCGCGCTGCCCGCGCCGCCGCGGTTCGTGTTCGTGTCGAGCCTCGCGGCTGCGGGCCCGCCTCCCCGGGGTCGGCCGCGGCGCGACGAATCGGATCCTGCCGCTCCGGTCTCGAACTACGGCCGCAGCAAGCGGGCCGGGGAAATCGCCCTCGAGCAGCTGGCCGATCGCCTGCCGGTGACGATCGTGCGTCCCGGCATCGTCTACGGCCGCCGCGATCCGAAGATCGCCGCGGTCTTCAAGGCGATCCACCGCACGGGCGTGCATTTTGTCGTCGGCTTCCGCACGCCCCCGCTCTCGCTGATCCATGTCGACGACCTCGTCGGCCTGCTCGTGCGGGCGGCGACCGACGGGGAGACGCTCGCCGGCGCCGACGGTCCGCCGGGCCGCGGCTACTATCTTGCCTGCGACGACAGCGACCACCCCACCTACTGGCAGTTTGGCCGGCACATCGCCGCGGCTCTGGGCCGGGGCGTGTTCGTGTGGCCGCTGTGGCGTTGGGTGGGGCGGACTGTGGCCGGCGTGTCGGAGGCCGTGTCGCGGCTCACCGGCGACGCGAGCCTGCTCACGCTCGACAAGATCCGCGAGGCGACGGTCCGCACCTGGGCCTGCTCCGCGGCCAAGGCCCGCGACCAGTTGGCCTTCGCGCCGCCGCTTCCGCTGGACGCCCGGCTGCGCGAGACCGCCGTGTGGTTTCGCGAGCAGGGCTGGTTGTGACGCCAGCCGTCGATCAGAAGCCGCCCACCTGGACCCGGACGAACGGGCCCCACGGGAGGATCGGTCCGTAGGGTTCGCCGTCACCGACGTCGGCGAACGGCGGGTCGGTCGCCGGCCGCGGGCGGTAGGGCGAGAAGGCGGCGTCGCCGACCCGAATTCGCCCGCGGGCCGCCTCGTCGATTCGCCGTTGCTGGAGAATGAAGGTCGCGAACTCCTTGCGTGACTGCGTCGTCACGCGGTGCTGCTGCTCCACGGCAGCCCGCTTGGCCTGCAGGCGGTCGAGCCCCGCGACCAGGTCGGCGGTCGTCATGTCGAGTATGTTTGGCAGCTCCGCCAGCACCTCTTCACGCCTGTGATCGGCCATCACCGCCAGGTAGCGGGCCAGCCATTCCCGGGCGTCGCGGGCGGCGGGGCTGTCGAGGATCCGCAGCTTCGCGTCGAGCGCGTCGAGCAGGTATTCGACTTCGTAGGAGGTCATGGCAGCCATGCGGCGGTCGAGGTCGGCGCGAAGCGCACGCGCCTGCGCGGGCGTGTAGACGGGCTGCACCTCGAGCCAGGCGTCGAACTCGCGCACCGCCCGCCGCCAGCGGTCGCTGCCCAGAAGCCGGGCCTTGCGAAAGCGGTCGTCGAGGGCGGCGTCGGCGGCGACCGGCTCCGCCGCTGGAGGCTGCTGGCCGCGGAGCGACACCGGGACACCGGCCAGCAGCGTGAGCCCGAGCAGGGCGGAACCCAAAACGAGACGAACGTCGAGCGGCGGCATGACGGAGGTTCTCCCGGCCGGAATCGTACGCGGGCGGCGGCTCGACGCGGCACGAAGAACCAATCGCGACACGACGCGCAGAACGTTTTTCGGAGCCCGTGATGAGACAGTCGCCGTGAATCGCCGCTGGCGTCACTCCGCGGCGACGAACGCCTCGAGTTCGCCGCGGATCAATTCCAGGAAGAATGCGGCGCCGACGCGGCCGTCGGGCGTGGCCGAGCACAGGCAGGTAAGCGCGAGGGCGTTGGCGTAGGTCGTGCCGCCCACGGCCGCCCGGGTCTGCGGCCGCAACGGCGGCACCCCGAGGAAGCCGTCGATCACCAGGTTGCCGGGCGCGTCGCGGCCGTCCCGCTTCGGCATGCCGCTGCGCATCCGCCGGCTGGTGTCGCCCACGTTGCTGAACACCACCGAAGACAGGCACAACGGCAGCCGGGTGAGGATCTTCAGCAGTCCGGGCCGCCTGGCCAGCCAGTCCAGCGCGCCGAGGAACGCGGCGGCAGCGCCGGCGTCGAGGATCCACCTGGTCGCCGCACCGATCGATCCGGCAAGCGCCGCGAACTCGCCGCAGTCGGCCGACCGCCGGTCGAGAAACGCGTAACCGATCGCATTGGCCGCCGGCAGCCTCGCTCCCACGGCCCGCACGCTCACCGGCATTACGATCCGCACGTTGCTCGCCCGCCGGCCGGCGGCGGCGTTCCAGCCGACGACAGCCCGCATCACGGCGGCCACGAGAACGTCGTTGAGCGTGAGGCCCTGGCGGTCCGCCGCGGCTCGCAGCCGCGCGGTGAACGGGGCGTCGAACTGGAGCGACGCATACGGAGGCGCGACGGTGGCCGCGTCCGGACGCGACCGGGACGATCCTGCCCGCGGACGGCAGGACAGGGGCGTGGCGATGAACCTGGCGAAGTCGAGTGGTGAGGTGCCCGATCCCGACGCCAGTACGGGCGCGGCGGGCGCGGGGGCGACCCGGCCGAAACGACCGGCGCTGAAGGGCCGCGGCTCCAGTCCAGCGTAGATCGCCCAGATGTCGCCAAAATACTCGCAGGCCGCGATGCCGTCGCAGGTGGCATGGTGCACCTGCATCACCACCCGGTGGTGGTCGAGGCCGTCGGCGAGCACGACGATCCGGACGCCGCTCTCATGCGTGAGGTCGATCGGCGCCCAGGGGTCGCCCGCGACCGGCCGCCAGAGCAACGCGGGGCGGACGTCGGGCGGCAGCCAGCGGCCGCGACTGCACCGGCGGGTGACCCGACTGCGGAGCAGGGGGTGCCGTTCGGCCGCCGCCGTGATCGCCTGCCGCAGGAGGTCGGCGTCGAGCGGACCACTGACCCGGCATTCCAGAAAGAAGCACATGGGGAATCCGGGCCGCTCCTCGACAAGCATGAGCTGCTCGAAGGGGACCATGTCCCGCCCTGTGTCGGTACCCGCCGGATGGGCGGGAGGCTCGGTGTTCATTGCCCCACGACCTTACACAGCGGCTCTGCCCGCGACGCAGAGACCCGCAATTCCGGACCGGAACGGCCTGTGTCGGCCCCCACTGAAAATCTTGACTCGCCACGTGGCGGCGCCATACTCCGGCGACCGTAGCGATCGACCGGGCGCCGGGCCGGCCGGCTTCTCCCAAGGATGGGGCGTTCATTTCCAGGGGAACTGACGCCGTTTCCGACCATCCTCGTTGACCCCGTGCCGAGCCCTCGACGGTTCGGCATCCCGCCTCCGCCCGGCGCTCTTGCGGAACCGCCGCGAGGCGGCCGTGCGGGTCCATGCAATCTCCAGCCAGCCGCCAAGGACGACGACCTTGAACGAACCGCTCGCGATCGTGGGCATGGCCTGCCGCCTTCCCGGAGCCGATGGACTCGAAGCGTTCTGGAATCTCGTGGTCGAAGGCCGCACGGCATGGGGCAGGCTGCCCGAGTCGCGGCTGCCTCGCGACCTCTACTTCCATCCGGAGAAGAGCCGCGTCGGGAAGAGCTATTCTGAGATGGGCGCCGTGGTGTCCGATCGGCCCGTCGATCCCGCGGTCTGTCCGATCACGCCGGAGATGATCGAGCGGTTCGACGTCGCCCATCACATCTTCCTGGAGGTTGCTTCGCTGGCCTGCCGCGATGCCGGCATGGATCCGTTTGCGATGCCGGCCGATCGCCGGACGGGCGTGTATGTCGGCCACACGGGGGGCAGCACGCGGATCGGCGACATCGTCTACGGCACGGGCATCGATGAGGCTGCTGCCCTGCTCAAGGAAGTCGATGCGGCCCGCGGCCTGCTCGGTCCCGCCGCCGCCGCCGAAGTGGCCGCGGAGGTGACCGCGGCGGTGCGGCGCCGGTATCCGGGCCGCCGTCCGGGGCAGGTGCTCGACCTTGGCGCGATCGGGGCCGCGAAGATCGTCCAGGAGGCGCTCGCGGTCGACGGGCCGTATCTGGTGGTGGATGCCGCCTGCGCCTCCTCGCTGCAGGCGATGGCGATCGGAGCCCGGGCGTTGCTGGCAGGAGGCATCGACCAGGCCATCGTGGGCGGGGCGAGCTATTGCAAGTCGGACAGCCTGGTGCTGTTCTCCGCAGCCCAGTCGGTGAGCAACGCCGGGTCCTGTCCGTTCGGCGCCGAAGCCGACGGTCTGATCACCGCCGAAGGCTACGTGGCCCTCGTCATCAAGAAGCTGTCGCGGGCGGTCGCCGATGGCGACCGGATCCGGGCCGTGATTCGCGGCCTCGGCGTCGCCAGCGACGGCAAGGGGAAGAGCCTGTGGGCGCCGCGTGAGGAGGGGCAGGTTCTCGCGGTCGAGCGGGCCTATCCCGACTCCGCCGACATCGCGCGGATCGAGTACATCGAAGCCCACGCCACCAGCACTCAGGTCGGCGACGTGACGGAGCTGGCGGCGCTGTCGCGGCTCATGGGGCGGCATCTTCCGCCCGGGCGGCAGATTCCCATCGGCAGCGTGAAGGCCAACATCGGTCATACTCTGGAGACGGCCGGCATCGCCAGCCTCGTCAAGGTCGTGCTCGCCATGGAGCACGGCCTGATCCCGCCCGGCACGACCTGCACCGAGTTGAACGCTGAGTTCGACTGGCAGGGCGGTCCGTTCCGCGTGCCGCTGGAGGCGGTCGCCTGGCCGGCCCACGCCGATGGCACGCCGCGATGCGCCGCCGTGAACGCCTTCGGCATCGGCGGCCTCAACGTGCACGTGGCGCTCGTCGAGCACGTGCCGGCGCGGCCGTCGGCCCCGCCCCGCGCGGACGACGCGCACGACGCGCACGACGAGCCGATCGCGATCGTGGCCGCCGGCTGCGTGCTGCCGGGCGGGCTGTCGCTCGACGCGTTCTACGACCGCCTGGACCGCGGTGAGACCGCCATCGGGCCGGTGCCGCCCGACCGCTGGCAGGCGGGTCGGGTGCTCGATCGCGCCGGCCCGCGCACCTGGCACACGACGGCAGGCCTGGGGGGCTTCGTCCGCGGCTTCGCCTACGACTGGCGCCGGCACAAGGTGCCCCCGAAGCAGATCGCTGCGGCGAACCCGCTGCAGTTCATGTTCCTGGAGGCGGCCGATGCCGCGATCTCCGACGCCGGCGGCCTGGAGGCGGGCCTCGACCGGATTCGCACCGGGGTGGTGGTGGGCACGCTGTTCGGCGGCGACTTCGCCAATCAGCTGCAGATCGGCCTCCGGCTGCCGGAGACGGGCACCATCCTGCGCGAGTCGCTCGAGCGCCGCGGCCTCGCCGCGGCCGACGTCGATCGTGTCGTGGTGGGGTACGAGAAGAAGGTCCTGGAGAAGCTGCCGGCGCTCGTCGACGAGACGGGCAGCTTCACCAGCAGCACCCTGGCCAGTCGGCTCACGAAGACGTTCGACCTCATGGGGGGAGCGCTGGCCCTCGATTCCGGCGACTGCTCGAGCGTGTCGGCCTTGTCGGCGGCCGTGGACATGCTGCGGCAGCGGTCCTGCGACGCGGTGATCTGCGCCGCCGGCGAGCGGAGCATGGACCTGATGGCCTACGAGGGGCGGTCGCTGGGCGGCTTCCTCGCGACCGAGCCGCGGTCGGTGCTCGACGGCCACACCAGCGGCGGCGACGTGCCCGGCGAAGGGGCCGTGGTGCTCGTGCTCAAGCGGTTGGCCGATGCCCGCGCCGCCGGCGACTCGATACGCGGCGTGATCCGTGGCGTGAGCGTCGGCTCCGGTCGCAGCGTTGCCGAGGTGTCGCGGCGGGTGATTCGCGAGGCAGTGGAGCGGGCGGCCGTCGCTCCGGCGGCCGTTCGCGTCGTCGAGGTCGCCGTCGCCGCCGGGGGCGAAGCCTCCGCCGATGAACTCGCGGCCCTGGGGGGCAGCTATGCCGTGGGCGGCCAGCCGCCGGTGGCGGGGTCGCTCGACGGGCTCATCGGCCACCCGGGCGCCGCCGCGGGCGCTGCGGCCATTCTCAAGCTTTCGCGCAGCCTGGCGAGCGGCTTCTTGCCGGGCTCGGTTGCGGTGCACGTCGCCCAGACACACGGGCTCGCGGCGCCGGCCGCCGCGGCTCCGATTCCCGCCGTCGATGCGGCCGGCTATCGCGTCGGATGTGTGACTGTGATGCAGGACGCGCAGGTCGGCCACGTCGTGCTCGACAACGGTCTTCCGGTGCCGGAGGCGGTCCGGCCACGGGCCGCGGCCAGCGGCATCTCGCCGGCCATCGCCGCCGCGCCGCCGCCCCGCGCCGACGGCCGACCGCTGGTGGCGGCGATCTTCCCGGGCCAGGGCTCGCAGTACACCGACATGTTCCGCTGCCTCGCCGCTGAGACGCCGGAGACGCGGACGGTGCTCGGCCGACTCGACGCGCTCGCGCGGGCCAGCGGGCAGGCGACGCTCGCCGAAATCGCCTGGCGGCCGGACAACGGCCTGGGCACGCGGATCTGGGACACGCAGTGGGGCATGTACCTCGGCGACCTGCTTGCCTGGGGAGTCTTGCAGGACATGGGCTTCGCGCCCGACCTCGTCGCCAGCCACAGCTTCGGCGAGTTTCCGTCGCTGGCCGCCGTGGGCGCCTGGAGCATTGAGGACGGATGTCGCGCGACGCAGGCCCGTGCCGCGGCCGTGGAGCGGCACGGCCCCCGCAATGGAGCGATGCTGTCGGTGATCGCCGACCGGGCGACGGTGCGGAGGGCGATCGAGCCCTTCGCGGGGCAGGTGTGGGTGTGCGCGGAGAACGCGCCCGAGCAGTCGGTCATCGGTGGGGCCGCGCGGATTGTGGACGCCGTCGAGGTGATGCTCGAGGTCGCGCGGGTGAAGTCGAAGCGGCTGGCCGTGCCGAGCCCGTTCCATACGCCGTTGCTGGCCGCGGCGGCGGACGAGCTCGCCGGCACGATCCGCAGGCTGCGGATCGCCGCCCCCCGGATCACGATGTTCAGCAGCACGACCGCGGGGCCGCTGACTACCGCGGTCGAGATTCAAGAGAGCCTCATCCGGCAGATGACGGAGACCGTCCGCTGGGTCGAGGTGGTGGAGCGGCTCTACGCCGCTGGCGCGAGGACGTTCGTCGAAGTCGGCCCTTCCGGAGTGCTCACGGGCCTTACGCGGCGGATTCTCGAGGGCCGCAAGGGGGTGACGTTCCTGCAGTTCGATCAGCGCGGCGGTGCGCCGCGCGAGCACCTGGCGCGGCTGCGCGAGCAGCTCGCGGCGGCGGGAGCGCTGGCTGCCCGTGGCACGAGCCATCCCGTCACGGTCTCCCCCGGGTCGACCGCCGGCACAGCCGCGGCGGGGGCTTCTTGTCCAGTGGAGGCTCCCGCGACTCCGACGGTCGCGAAGCCGCTGACGGCCGGGCGGATCGTGTCGTTCGATGCCACGGCCCGCCGGCGTGAACGCAATCGCAGCGGTGGGGCGTCGCGGCCCGCGGCACGTGCAGCCGCCGCTGGCTCCGCGCCCATGAACGACACCGGCCTGACGCCGGCTGTGGTTCTCAGGACGAATCACGACGTCTGCCAGCCGACGGCTGCCGTCGCGGGCACGGAGAGCGCGAGCGACGGGCAGATCCCGGAAGGCCCCGATGCCGCCGAGATCGAGGCGTTCCTCATCGACTTCGTGGTGGAGCAGACGGGCTACCCGCGCGAGATCGTGGAGCTGGGCGCCGATCTGGAGGCGGATCTGGGGATCGACAGCATCCGCAAGGCGCAGCTGTTCGGCGAGATCGGGCAGAAGTACGGGCTGACGGCGGACGACAGCGTGTCGCTCGACGAGTTCCCGACGCTCCGCCACCTTCTCGAATACATGCTGCCGCGGGTGGCAGCCAAGCGTGGCGGGCCAATAACGAGCGCGGTGCAGCCGGCAACCGTTCGGCAGCGGTCAGCCCACTCCGCCGCCTATGCCCGAGGCTTGGAACGGGGACGCGACCATGCCGTGGCGATCGCTGCGTGGGCCAGGCAGGTGGTGGCGACGGGCGTCGCAGCCGACGGGGCGGCGCTCGAGCCGGCTGTGGGGGAGGAACTTGCAGGCGTGGCGGCCGGTGCTGGTGTCGAGCCAGGCGTGGTGCGGGCGGCCTTCGCGGAGCCCGCCCGGCCGCTCGGCGGCTGCGATGCCGTGATCGTCGCGCCGGCCGAGGTCGCCGCCGCGCGGGCTGTGATCGTCTGCCTGGGGCGGCATGCCGACCCGGCGATCCGCACGTTCGAGACGCACGGCCTGCGCGGCGGGCTCGTGGGAGTGAAGGGGCTGCCGGGCGCGGTGTTCGGGTGGAACGATACCGGCCTCGTGGCCGTCGCGGCCCAGACTTGCGATGGTGCCGCGACGCTCGTCTGCGAGCAACTCCTGACGACGTGCCGGTCCATCGATGAGGCCAAGCGGGCGGTGGGCGTGCTCGCCCGCCCGCCGCACGGTCTCGTGGTCGCGGCCATCGCCGGCGGAGGCTTCGAGGTCGTGGCCGGAGGACGACTGCAGCCGATCGCCGCCGTCGCGTGCCGGGCCGACGGCCGCGCGCCACTGGCCCGCGTGCTGCTGGCCGACGGGGCGCGGACGGCCGAGACGGCAGCCGCCGACCTGCTGCGGGCGGTGCCTGGCGTTCGCGACGCGCTCACCGCGACCTGCGGCTGGATCGGCATCGGCGTCGTGGACGGCCGGGTCGCGGCGACCGCGGGCGGCCCCGGCGGAGCCGACTGGGCGCCGGTCGTGACCGATCTCGGTGGGCATTGGGAGACCGTCGCCGCCGCCCAGGCCGCCGCGGTCGTGTCCGCGCGTAAGCCGGCCATGAGCCGGGCCGACGTCACCCGCCGCTATGGACTCGTGCTCCGCGAGGCCGCGCCCCTCACGGCCGGTCGCCGGCTCGCGGGGGAACGCGTGCTCGTCGTCAACGGCGGGCCGCTCGTCGAGTCGTTCATCGCCGCCATCCGCGCCGTCGGCGGCACGCCGATCGTCGTCGAGTGCGGCTCGGCCGACGAGGCCATCGTCGCGGTGGAGCAGGCCGAGGAGAGCGGTGCGGTTCGCCATCTCGTCGTGGTCGCGCCGCGCGCCGACGGCGGCGACTGGCTGCCCGCCCGCGACCGATCGGTGATCGCCGCCTTTTTCGCGTGCCAGCGCTGGCTCGTCCTCCGCGGCAAGGCCGGCGACGTGGCCGCGGCGACGCTCACGGGCGTGACGGGGCTCGGGGGTGACTTCGGGCTCGCCTTCCCGATCGGCTCGCCGGCCGGGGGAGCGATCGCCGGACTCCTCAAGGGCGTGGCCCGTGAGTTCGCCGGGCTGCACGTGCGCGTGCTCGACGCGGCCCCCGCGCTGCCGGCGGCCGACGTCGCCGCGGCGGCCGTCGCCGAGATACAGGACCGAGCCGGCCCGGTCGAGACGGCGCTGGTGGACGGTCGGCGGATGAACGTCGTGCCCTGCGACACGCCGCCCCGGGCGTCCACGCCGTTGGCCGCGGTCGCGGCGGGCAGCGGCTGGATCGTGACGGGCGGTGCCCGCGGCGTGACCGCGGAGTGCTGCCGCGAACTCGGCCGGCGGCACGGGCTGCGGCTCGCGCTCGTGGGATCGACGGCGCCGGTGGCGGTGGAGCCGGCCTGGCTCGGCCTCGACGATGCGGGCCGGCGGGATCTCAAGAGCAGCGTGATGCTCGAGGCGAAGGCCCGGGGCGAGGAACCCCGGGCCGCCTGGAGGCGGATCGAGAAGTCGATCGAGATCGAGCGGTCGCTGGGCCAGTTTCGGGCGGCCGGCGTCGATGCCCGCTACTACGCCTGCAACCTCACCGACGCCGCCGGCGTGCGGGCGGCGGTGGGCCGCATCACCGCGGACATCGGGCCGGTGCGCGGCATCGTTCACGGCGCCGGCTTCGAGGCGGCCTGCCGGTTCGAGAAGAAGACGCTCGAGGGGCTGGAGGCGACGCTCGGCCCGAAGTGTGCCGGGCTGGAACACCTGCTGGCGGCGGTCGATCCGGCGACGCTCGAGGCGGTGATCGCCTTCGGCTCGACCAGCGGCCGGCTCGGCGGCCACGGCCAGGCCGACTACTCGCTGGCCAACGACATGCTTGCGAAGATCATCGGCGGGCTGCGGCAGCGGCGGCCGCACCTCCGGGGCACCCTGTTTCATTGGCACGCCTGGGACGAGGTCGGGATGGCGAGCCGGCCGGAGAGCCGGTTCGCGCTCGAGCGGTTCGGGCTGAAGTTCATGCCGCGCGCCGAGGGCGTGCGGCGGTTCATGGACGAGATCGAGGCGGGCCTGCCCGACGCCGAGGTGCTCGTCACCGAGCCGGCGATGTGCCCGGATGCGGTCGGCGGGCCGACGGTGGCCACCGCCGCGGCGACGCACCGCGGCAGCCTCGTGGCCGGCGTCGAGTCGCGCGGCGATGCGACTTGGGTGGCGTTCGCGCTCGATCCCACACGCGACCGCTTCCTCCTCGAGCACAAGCAGTTCGGCCGTCCGTTGCTGCCGGCCGTGATGGGGGCGGAACTGATCGCCCAGGCGGCGGCCGCCGCCGGCGCCGGCGGCGGTGAGATTCGCGACTTCGCGGTCGAGCGGCCGATCGGGTTCCCGGTGGACCAGCCGCGCGAGATCCGCGTGGAGGTCGGACCGGCCGGCGCGGGCCGCCGCGCGGTTCGCGGCTGGGCGGGGATGCTCAACGGCGAGGGCCGGACCGCGGGCGAGGATCGCGTGCACGTCAGCGGCGTGATCACGGCTGGGCCCGTCGAGCCGATCGCCGCGACGCTCGACGAGCCGCCGTTCCCCTACAACCCGATGGTCTACCAGGATGACGGGCCGATGTGGCACGGACCCACGTTCCGCACGTTGACGGGACTGTTCTGCGACCGCTCCGGCGGCTGGGGAAGGCTGGTCGCGCCGGACGCGGACGTCGTGGCCGGCCCGCGCGGCGCTGCCGGCTGGACCGTGCCGGTGGCGACTCTCGACGGCTGCATCGTGGCCTGCGCGGTCTATTCCTACATCCTCTGTGGCCGCCGCGTGGAGGTGCCGGTGCGGTTCGATCGCCTGCGGATCGCGGCGCAGCCGCAGTGCGGTGAAACGTGCACGGTACGGATGCGGTTCCGATCGCAGGACCAGCGGGAGAGCGTCTACGACCTCGTGCTCTGCGGCGCGGATGGCCGGCCGCTGCTGGCCCTCGACGGGCTGCACCTGGCGGTCATGGGACCCGACCGGAGCCGCCTCGCATGATCGGCTATCGCTGTGGCAATGCCTTGCCGTTGGGGCGTGTATGCCGTGGCCTGCGGGTCGGCGGCTGGGCGGTGGCAGCCGTCTTCGAGCCGCCGGTCGGCGATGCCGAGTCGCTTTCGGGCGCCGCGTTGCGGCTGGCGGAAGAACTCGTGCAGGCGACGCTCCCGGCCACGGACGCCGTGGTGCGCGTGGCCGGGTTGGCGCCCTCGGGCCGGCCGATCGCCAGCATCGCGGGTGTAACGCCTGGGCCTTCGGTGTCGGTGTCGCACGTGCGCGACCTGCTCGGTGCGGCGGTCTCGAGCGACGGGCAGGTGGGGCTCGACATCGTCGATCCCGCAGACGCCGGTCGGGCGCTCGACGTCTTCTTCTCGCCGGACGAACTGGCGCTGATGCCCGACGACCTGGGACTGCTGCGGGCGCTGCTCTGGGCGGCCAAGGAGGCGGCCTACAAGGCGGCGGGCATCGACACCGAGTTTCGTCCGCGGCGGGTGACCGTTGAGAGCCTGTCGCTGAACGGCTTCACGTGGGGCGTGCATGACCGCCACGTCGAGGTGCATGGCGCGGGCCGCTTCGCGACCGTTGGCCGGCACGTAGTGGCGATCGCCGTGACCGCGTTCGCCGCAGGCCGCGGTCGCCTGGCGGCCGTCGGCTGCGGCGGCTGCGAGGAGCCGATCACATGTTCGTGAGCGCGACCCATCTGCCGCCGTCCGCGGTCGTCCGGCAGCCGCCCGACGTTTTCGCTCGTCATTGGCTGATCCATGCCCGGCGTCCCGGGCCGTCCACATCCGCACCCCAGGAGAACTCTGCATGATCGATCTCACCGGAAAGGTGGCGCTGGTCACCGGCTCGAGCCGGGGCATCGGCCGGGCCTGCGCCCTGCGGCTCGCCGCGGCGGGCGCCGATGTCGTCGTCAACTACGTCACCAGC
>Ga0315906_10001133_pt1 | contig 40209 bp, 55 predicted proteins | sample LakEriMetagenome_4_FD_203526 | JGI IMG/M metagenome (GOLD analysis project Ga0315906, IMG submission 203526) | Freshwater fungal communities from buoy surface, Lake Erie, Ohio, United States - Buoy 2 MA122 | ecosystem: Environmental > Aquatic > Freshwater > Lake > Lake biofilm | place: USA... | reverse complement strand
TACCAGCAGATGCTACTTGGCAAGAACCTAGACTGGATCAAGTGCTACGCCGGTGGCTTGTACACCTACGTCCAAGAAGGCAGACCCGTCTGGCCTGAATACGATGACTCCACCATGTCTGGCGAGACTGAGCTATCGATGGAGGTGCCAATTCAGGTCGGGCTTGACTTCGGTCTGACACCAGCGGCTACCATTGGCCAGCGCTTGCCTAACGGTCGCTGGGTGATACACCATGAAATCGTCACCTTCGACATGGGTCTGGAGCGTTTTGGGATGCAGTTGCTGGCTGAGTTAAATACCCGCTACCCACAGCACCAGGTAATGATCTGGGGCGACCCAGCCGGTATGGCACGCGATGCCATCTATGAGGTGACTGCCTTTGATTTCCTGCGCACCCTGGGGCTAAAGGCGCAGCCCACTGCTAGCAACGACTTCAAGGTACGCCGAGAATCCTCTGCAGCGCCTATGCAGCGTCTGATTGATGGCAAACCAGGTCTTATCGTCAACCGCTCCTGCAAACTGCTGAGAAAGGCTCTGGCAGGTGGCTACCACTTCAAGCGCGTGGCAGTCGGTGCAGGCCAGGAACGGTTCAGAGATGCACCCAACAAGAACGAACACTCACACATCGGCGACTCATTCGGCTACCTGATGCTGGGTGGCGGCGAATATAACCGCATGACAAGGACGCATAACCTGGGCGGCAAAGCACCAGGCATGACGGTAGCCAAGATGGACTTTGATATTTTTGCGTAAGGTATATCTGCCGTATAGCTTTACTATTGCAACCTGCTGCAAAACCAATAGAATCCGCGCATGAGCATTGAGATTGATTTGGGCATCGTGCATCACTTTTCTGACGGCTTATATGCCAGACAGATGGCGCTACCCAAAGATCACTTTGCTGTGACGCACGCGCATGAGTATGACCATCTTAGTATTTTGGCTAGCGGTCGCGTGACGGTAGAGATTGACGGCAATTCTGAGGAGTTTGCTGCGCCAGCTTGCATCAATATATCTGCTGGCAAGCATCATCGAATTGTCGCATTAGAGGATTCTGTTTGGTTTTGTGTTCATGCAACTGATGAAACAGATCCAGATGGGCTAGACAAGGTTTTAATCGGAGGTTGATATGCCGTGGATTGCAGCAGCAGTTTTTGCGGGATCTGTTTACCAAGCTAATGAAGCGCGTCAGGCGCGTAAAGATGCGGAACGTCAGCAAGCCGCAGCGTTACAGCAACAAGCTAAAGATGCCGCTGCAATGCGTTTGGAATTAGGCAGGCAAACTGCTGAGTACGCCAAGCAAGGCGCGTCACTCGAGCAGCAAGCGCAAATGGCGCGTGAGCAATTTCAAGCGCAGCAGCTCCAGTACCAAGAGAACAAGCTGGAGATGGAAAAGAAATCCAAGGAAGTGCAGGCCGCTGCTGACGAAGAGCGCCGCAAGGCTGCCGCATCCGAGGCTTCTGCATTGAAGGCACGCACCCGTGGTGGTCGCCGTGCGCTGCTGTCGCAGGAGCGTCTAACGCCTGAGCTGGGTGTCACCAGCGCTGAACTCTCATCTGGAATGAGGCTGCAATAATGGCAGAGACACTCTACCAAAAGCGCACGAAAGTGCGCAGGATGTCAGACATTGAACGTCTGGCACGCGAGTATTCCAAGAATGTGCAGGCAATGACTGGCCAGTATGAGCAAAGCTATGCCGACTATCAGAAACAGGTAGCGGAAAAGATGGCACCGTATGAGGCCGAGGTTAAGCGCTATCAGTCTGAGCTGATGCCAGCGTTTGAGTCGCAAAAGGCTGCTTATCAAAGCAAGCTAGACCAATACAACGCTACGCTTGAAGCGATTGCAAAAGATCCTGTCATTGAAAAAACTGGTACAAAAACTTCATATGTTTTTGTTTCCGATCCAATGTCACCTTTTTTTGGTGGCTATATGCCGGTTCAACAAACCTACAAAACTTACGAAAAGAAACCAATCCCAAAATTTACTGAAGCAGCGCCATCAGCGCCAACAGCTCCAGTAAGACCAACGGTGCAAGAGTTTGATACATCAAAATTTGCTGCAGCTAAAACAGAAGCAGAAAGTACGTTTAAGCGCGAAGTTGGTGAACGTAAAGCCGCACGCCTTGGCGCAGTTGGTAGACGCGCCACCAGACCAATGTTGCAGGAGAGCTGATCATGCCAGGCAATTACGAAAAAGAAGACAAGATGAAAAGCAAAGTTTCTAAAGTCATGCGCGAGTACAAGTCTGGAAAGCTGAAGTCATCCAGCGGTGACAAGGTCAAGTCGCGTGACCAAGCGATTGCGATTGCGCTGTCTGAGGCCGGTATGGCCAAGAAGGGCAAGTGATGAAAGAAGTGTGGGATAAGCCAAGGCCTAAAGACTTGGGCAAGCCGAAGGAACTATCTGATATGCAAAAGCGCAATGCAATGCGTCGTGCGCAGAAGGCTGGCAGACCCTATCCCAATTTGATCGATAACATGGCCGCAGCGAAAGGCAAGCAATGAAGATCGAAATCTCTATTGAGAAAGAATACGAAGAAGAAGAGGGCATGGTCGAGCTGTCGAAGCTGCCGCCTGCGTTGCGCAAGAAGATTGAGAAATACATGGCAGCCAAGAAGCCAGGCAAGCCAACGCGCAACTTGAAAGAGATGATGGATGAGGCCGAGCTAGAGGAAGAGGAAGACTGACATGGCCTACAAAGAACCGCTTGGAGGGATGCGGCTAAAACCCGAAGAAATCATGAAGCGGCAGGAACTCGCCCAGCGTAAGAAGGACGAATTCCAGCAGCTCTATCAGGATGCCTACGAGTTTGCCCTGCCACAGCGTCAGCTCTATGGCCTGTGGGAAGGTGGCAGCACTGGCAGCAAGAAGATGGCGCGAGTGTTTGATTCGACCGCGATCAACTCGACCCAGCGCTTTGCCAACCGTCTGCAGTCTGTCGTGTTTCCACCGCAGCGCAAGTGGGCTCGGCTGGAACCTGGCCCATCAATCCCGATGGATCGTCGCCAGCAACTACAGTCGGTGCTGGATGTCTACGGCGAACAGATGTTTTCCGTGTTGAAACAATCCAACTTTGACATTGCGATTGGTGAATTCCTGCTGGATCTAGCTGTTGGCACTGCCTGCATGATGGTGCAGCCAGGCGATGATGTGTCGCCGATCAACTTCGTGCCGGTGCCATTGTTCCTGGTCAGCTACGAAGAGGGTGCCAACGGCCAGGTCGATAATGTCTACCGCAGAATGCGCATGAAGGCTGAGTCGATTCAGCGCCAATGGCCGGATGCCAAGATACCCGACACTCTGACGCGCTTGATTGAGCAAAAGCCAACCGACGATGTTGAACTGTTGGAGGCTACTGTCTTTGATGCCAAGCGTGGCGACTACTGCTATCACGTTATCTGGAAAGAAGGCAAAGAGGAGCTAGTCTATCGTCGCCGTAAAACGTCACCTTGGGTGATCTCGCGGTACATGAAGGTCGCCGGCGAGATCTATGGCCGTGGCCCGCTGATGACTGCGCTGCCCGACATCAAAACGCTGAACAAGACCAAAGAACTGTTGCTCAAGAATGCTTCTCTGGCTGTTGCCGGTGTCTACACTGCGGCTGATGACGGCGTGCTGAACCCGAATACCGTAAAGCTGGTGCCTGGTGCGATTATCCCTGTGGCACGCAACGGCGGCCCGCAAGGCCCAGCTCTACTGGCTTTGCCACGCTCGGGTGACTTCAACGTGTCGCAGCTAGTCATCAATGACCTGGTGCAGAACATCAAGCGCATTCTGCTGGATGAGTCGCTGCCGCCTGAGAACATGAGCGCCAGATCGGCCACCGAGATTGTCGAGCGCATGAAGGAACTGGCGCAGAACCTGGGCTCGGCATTCGGTCGCCTGATCAACGAAACCATGATTCCGTTGGTGGCCAAGATCCTTGAGGTAATGGACGAGCGCGGTCTGATCGATATGCCACTGCGGGTCAACGGGCTCGAAGCCAAGGTAGTGCCGGTGGCTCCGCTGGCGATGGCGCAGAACATGGAAGAGGTCAACGCGATCATCCAGTACACTCAGCTCATGCAAGGCTTCGGCACCGATGGCGCGATGGCCATCAAGACGGATGCCGTGGTTGACTACATTGGCGACAAGCTGGGCGTGCCTGCTGCGGTTCGCAATACGGCAGCCGAGCGTGCGGTACTGATGGAAACCATGCAACAGCAGCAGCAAGAGGCTGCAATGGCGCAGGCAATGGCCATGCAGGCACAGCAAGGCGCAATGGCACCGGAGGGTATGTAATGGATTACGGAATGCGGCCAGACAAGACCGCCAAAGGCTCCGGCTACTTTGGCGAGATCAAGCGGCCAGACGGCAACGTCATGACCGAGATCAGCATTGGTGTCGGTCTTAATGGCAAAGAAACGCTGATTCCGCTGATTGTTCCGACACTCAATAAAAGTGAGCTGAACTATCTAATGCGCAACAATCCTGACTCCGAGATGTTTATGGAGAAGATGCCAAAGTCAATCATGGACAAGGCTGTTGACCATGCGGTAATGCGCATGAAGGAAAACAAATCGCCATTTGCCAGCCCAGAAGAAGTTACCAAGATGCCCGCTAAATGAGCTGGGAAGACCTAGAAAAGGCTGATTACGCCGATGACATCCGTGAAGTAAAGCAGCAGCGCGAGGATCTAGCGCGGCTAACCTTGCGGGTGTTTGCCAACGAGGACGGCCAGAAGCTGCTGGATTGGCTGCGGCAGATGTATGTGGATGTGCCAGTTGCCGTGCCTGGTGCAGACCCCTCGCACGCATTCTTTGCTGAAGGGCAGAGAACTGTCGTGCGGGAAATAATTGCACGGATCAATCAAGCGAGGAATTTATGACAGACCAGACAGTCGAGCCCGGATCTTCCGGCCTACTCGACAGCGTGAGCGTCGAAGACCCAAACACCCCAGCACAAAAGCAGGCAGTCGAGATTGACCACCGGCCACCTGATCCCACCAAGGCAGCGGCAGAAGATCCGCTCGAGCGGCCAGACTATTGGCCAGAAAACTTCTGGAACAAAGACAACAACGAGCCCGACCTAGAAGGCATTGCCAAGTCATGGCGCGATCTGCGTGCCAAGATCAGCAAGGGTGCGCACAATGCTCCGGCTGATGGCAAGTATGACCTGGCTGCATTCGGTGGCGAAGAGTCTGCAGACAACCCAATCGCTGGCACGCTGGCAACTTGGGCAAAAGAGAATGGCTTATCCCAGGCACAGTTTGACGATCTAGCAACATCCCTGCGCAGCCAGGCACAGGAGATGATGGCCGGTGAGATGGTTGACCCAGCCGAGGAAATGAAGAAACTCGGCCCCAATGCCGGAGCTGTGGTCAATGGCATGGTCGATTGGGCTAGAGGTCTAGTCAACAAGGGTGTCTGGTCAGCCGAGGATTTCGCCGAATTCAAGATTATGGGCGGCACAGCCCGAGGCTTGAATGCCCTGATGAAGATCCGCGAGGCTTACGAGGGTCGCATCCCCATTGAGTCTGCACCGCTTGATGGCGCACCTAGCAAAGATGAGCTGTATGCAATGGTTGCCGATCCCAAATACAATAGCGATCCAGCCTACCGACAGAAGGTAGAACGGATGTTTAGAACCTACGTCAAAGACTAATCCCCGCAGCCGCGACTTTTCCCCAGCCTAACCGCTGGGGTTTTTTTATTGCATTTTTCCCAAAAGCAAATACAATTGTGGCAAGGCCCACCGGTTTACCGACCCTGACTCATGGCGAGATGCCATCGACCGGCTGACGTAATCAGCAAGCAAGGCCCGCATCTGCGGCTCACCGACGCGCAAAACCCTTTACTTAATTAAATGAGGTCAACATGGCTATCTCTTTGAGCAATGCCTTTGTGACACTATTTGATGCTGAGGTGAAACAAGCCTACCAGGGCAAAGCAATGCTGGTGGGCGCTGTGCGTCAGCGTCGTGGTGTCGAAGGCTCTACCGTAAGATTCCCTAAAGTCGGTCGTGGCGTGGCAACTGCCCGTGTAACACAGACTGATGTAACCCCGATGAATGTCGGCTTTTCGACCGTTACCTGCACACTGGGTGATTGGAACGCTGCCGAATACTCGGACATCTTTTCGCAACAGAAAGTTAACTTTGACGAGCGTGCAGAACTGGCGCAAGTCGTTGGCGCTGCAATCGGTCGCCGCCAGGATCAGATGATCCTCGACGCGCTGAATGCTGCAACCAGCACTGGCACCGTGGCAAACTCAATTGGTGGCACAAACACCAACATGAACATTGCCAAGCTGCGCGAAGCTGCAAAGATCTTGAACACCAAGAACGTGCCTGCTGATGGTCGTAACATCATCATCCACGCCAACTCGCTGGCTTCGATGCTCGAGCAGACTTCGGTCACCAGCTCGGACTTCAACACCGTCAAGGCGTTGGTACAAGGCGAGATCAACCAGTTCATGGGCTTTACATTCCATGTTCTGGGTGACCGCACTGAAGGTGGTTTGCCAATCGATGGTTCGTCGGATCGTACCCTGTACGCATTCCACAAAGACGCTATCGGCTACGCAGAAGGTATCGCTCCTCGCACCGAGATCAATTACATCCCTGAGAAAACGAGCTGGCTGGTTAACGCTCTGTTCTCGGCTGGTGCAATTGCTATCGATTCCGAGGGTATCGTCAAAATCACTGCCCGCGACACTGCGGCTGCAGCTTAATAGGAGGCTGAATCATGGCTTATGATGCAGCAGGCTTTACTGCCTACAGTGCCTCCAAGCGAGGCAATGCACCGTCGATGTACGGCTACAAAACAGCCGACGCAATCGCGGATGTTAATACCAGCGGCTACTTCAACTCGCTATCCGGCTTGTTGGAAGTGGGCGACGTTATCCACTGCGTAACTTCGACCGGCTCGACCGCCGTCGTTACCTTGGTGTACGTTGTCTCGAATGCTTCTGGCGTTGTGGACGTAACTGACGGCACCACGCTGTCGGCTACTGACGGCGACTAAGCAGTCGTTATGTAGCATCAAGGGCTGGTTTCTGCGAGAGGCCAGCCCTTTCTTACATTAAGAGGTTGCGATGGCAGCAGGCGACACAGGTGTTTCAATTTGTTCTGACGCGCTGATTCTGCTGGGCGCGAAGGCGATCTCATCTTTTAACGATGGCACCGACGAAAGCTCTGTCTGTGATCGTCTGTATCCAGACATTCGTGATTCGACCCTAATGATGTATCCGTGGTCGTTCTCAATGAAGAAGATTGCGCTGTCTCGGCTGATCACTACGCCGACAAGTTTCTGGAAATACGAGTATCTGTTACCAGGCGACCGGTTAGGCAATCCGCACGCTGTGCGTGATTCTGCTGCAATTGGTAACTTTCTCAGCGTCGATTGGGAAATCCAGGGCGACAAACTGCTGACCAATCTGGAAGCAGTCTATATCGACTACCAATTCCAAACCCCTGAATTTGCGATGCCACAGTATTTCGTGCAATTGCTGAAATACATGGTGGCCTGGCACATTGCGGAGCCAATTACCGAGCAAGGCGACAAGGCATTGCGCTGGCGGCAGATTGCTGTGGGTGATCCGGCAGAGAATGGTCGCGGTGGCTATGCCCGGCAGGCGATGGTTATTGATGGCAAGAACCAGCCAGTGCGTGTGATTGAGGATTACACACTTGTTGCGGTGAGGAACTAATGCCCCGCTTCGTTGACTTCACGACAAACTTCAGCACGGGTGAACTCGACCCGCTGCTGCGTGCGCGTGTTGATCTGCAGCAGTACGGCAACGCGCTGGCCAAGGCGACCAACGTCCTGATCCAGCCACAAGGTGGCCTGCGTCGCCGCCCTGGCACAAAGCACATCCTTGAGCTGCCCAATAGCAGCACCCCATCAGCAGGCAACGGTGTGCGCTTGGTTCCGTTTCAGTTTTCGGTGGATGACAGCTATATGCTGTGCTTCACCCACAATCGTATGTACGTCATCAAGAATGGTGTCGTGCAGGCCAACATCAATGGAAGTGGCAACAGTTACCTGACCACCACCATTGGCTCGAGCATTGTTGACGATATGTGCTGGACGCAGTCGGCTGACACGCTGATCGTCGTGCATCCAGACCTGCAGCCGGTACAGATCCAGCGTACTAGCGACACAGCCTGGACGGCCACCACGGTCACGTTTGACAGCATTCCGAAATACGCATTCAACATCCAATTCGATACGAACATTGGTTCGACGCTAACCCCGTCTGCGGTGTCTGGCAACATCACGCTAACAGCATCAGCGACAAACCATGACACCGGCGCAGCCCAGGCTGGCACCAGCACCACCATCACGCTGAAATCAACAGCCAGTGCCACCGATGACATCTACAACGGTATGTATGTCACCATTACCGGCGGCACCGGAGCTGGGCAAGTGCGCATCATTCAAGACTATGTCGGCAGCACCAAGGTGGCGACCGTTGATGATCCATTCACCACAGTACCAACCAGTGCCAGCAACTATCAAATAACCACTTGGACAACCGAATCTGTCAACCAGTACATCAATGCCAGCCCACAGGGTCGCGCTCGGATTACTCGGTATGTATCGTCTACTGTGGTCGAAGCGGTTACTGAATATCCATTCTTTAACACCACGGTCATTGATGCTGGGCGCTGGGAGCTTGAGCATAACTATGAGGATGTGTGGTCAAGCACTCGAGGCTGGCCACGGTCGGTGACTTTCCACGAAGGTCGGTTGTATTTCGGTGGGAGTAAGTCGCGGCCATCCACAGTGTGGGGCAGCAAGATCGGGCTATTCTTTGACTTTGTGCCATTTGAATCGCTGGATGATGACGCGGTTGAGGCGACGCTAGACACCAACGAGCTGAACGTCATCACCGACATTATCAGCTCGAGAGACTTTCAGGTATTTACTACCGGTGGCGAATTCTTTGTGCCGCAGCAGGGTACTGAGCCAATCACACCGCTGACCTTCACCTTCAAGAACGTCAGCCGAAATGGCATTAAGCCTGGCACTAGGGTACAGTCTGTTGAGTCTGGATCGGTCTACATCCAGCGCCAGGGCAAGTCGTTGAACGAGTTTCTGTTTAGCGACACACAGCTCACCTACATCACGCAACGGATCTCGCTGCTGTCTGGCCACCTGCTGAAGGGGCCACAGCGGATTGCTTTGCGTCGCGCATCTAGTACAGAAGAGGCCGATCTGTTGCTGATGACCAACAGCAATGATGGCAGCATGGCAGTCTTTTCGATTATGCGTAGCCAGCAGATCACCTCGCCATCTGAGTACACCACCGATGGTGAATTCATTGATGTGGGCGTGGATGTGACGCAGATCTACTGCGTGGCCAAGCGGGTATTTAATGGCACAACAAGGTACTTTGTTGAGCGCTTCCAGGATGATCTGTATACAGATTGCGCATTTGTGGGCGGTGCTGCTGCCAGCGCATCTGGCCTGCCGCACATTGGCAAGGCGTTGGATGTAATCACGGACGGGGTTCCGCAGTCGGATGAGACTGTCAGCGGTGGCGGCTCGGTGACATTTGACCGGGCATCGACCGTCAGCTACGAGGTTGGTCTGCCGATCACGGTCTACGTCAAGACTATGCCTGTCGAGATTAAGCTGCAGACCGGCAGCCGGGTATCGTTCAAGAAGCGCATTGTTGAGATTGCTGCGGTACTGGAGGAGACACAAAACATTGTGATCAACAATCAGCCGGTGGCGTTTAGGCTGTTGGACAATCCGCTACTGGATGATCCAGAGCCAACCTTTACCGGCATCAAGCGGGTCAATGGCGTGCTGGGTTATAGCCGAGAGCAGTCGATTGAGGTGTCGCAGAACTTGCCATTGAAAATGAACTTACTAGGCCTTGACTACCGCGTGGCCGTTTACTCGGGAACATAGACATGGCTGACCCATCACAAATAGTCGCCGGTGCAGGTTTAATCGCATCGTATGGTGCGGCACAAGCGCAAGAAGCTGCAGGCATCCAGCAGCAAACCGGCTACCTACTGCAGGCACGCGACAACCTGACGGTTGCTGAAGTGCGTGCCGATATGTCGGATCAGTATGCTCAGATCCAAGCTGGCCGGATGCTGAAGAAGGCTGAGATTGAAGCTCGTAATTATCAGATTGCTGGCAATACCTTGTTGCGAAATGCGCGTGTCACCAATGCTGCATTAAGGGCTAGAGCTGCTGCCAGCGGTGTAGCGTTTGGTGAGGGCAGTACTGCAGCGGTTCAGCTTGAGAATACTCGCAGCGTTTTGTTTGATGTCAATATTGCAGAACTTAATGCTTTGACAGCTCAAGCGCTTGGCTATGAAGATGCAGCTGCAATGATTCAGTCAACCGACTACCAAAACTTTTTGAATGTGTTTGCGGCGCAGCGCCAGGCTGGCCAATACGAGCAAGCAGGCAGAGCGGCGCGTCAGGCTGGTAGCCTGCTGGCTGGTGCTACGTTGACCCGTGGTGCGGTTGAGTTTGGCCAGACCTACTTCAGAACAAAACCTTAAGGCGGCGCTATGGTAACGAGACTTGAATCTGGCCGAATCCAACTAAACGCACCTAGTGGTGCGCCGATGGAGCGCGTGGTGCCGCAGCAGGTGGATTTTATGGCTGCAGCTAAAGAAGAAGCGCGTGGTCTTGGGGTGCGGGCGGACATTATTGATCGTATGTCGCAATTTCTTTTTGGCAGTGCCAAAGAATTGGCTGCTCAAGAAGCGGTGCAATATGTGGCAGACAATCCACCAGATCGAGATCAGCTTTTGCGTGCTGCTGGTTTTGATCCGGCAACTGGTGAATTTAGTGGAGCAGCAAAAGATGGCAAAAGAAATGCGCCAATACCAATAACGGCTTTTGATAAAGAGTATCAAAAAGCTAGGGGTAAACAAATTGCAATTCTTTTAAAAACAGAAGGTGCAAATGAAATAGCAAAGCTGCTTACGCGTCTTGACGAAGAAGGGACGCAGAATCTTTCTTCTGCCCAAATTTCCACAAAGCTAGCAAATATGATTGCTGGTTATTCTGCGGCAGCAAGAAGAGAAAGCCCAGAGGCTGCGATTGAGGTTGAAGCGTCACTTGCTGCGTCTGGACATACCGCGATTGAAAAAGCTAGGCAGCTAGAACTTAAGTCAACAATAGAAAAGCGCCTAATTAAACTTGATCAATTAGTTGCAGACGAACTATTAGAGCTTCAGGAAAGTTTTAGTACGGCTCCACAGGCCGCCGTGTTTAAGATTACCAAGACAACAGAAACAATAATGAATGCTGCGGTTGCAACTGGCGATAGAACAGTTATCGCCGAAACAAGAAAAAAAGTTGAAAAGGCTGTTATAGAGGCCCAGGTAAATGCTGTGCTTAAAAGCATTGTTACAGACAAAGATTTAATGGCTGACTTTGTTGGCACAAGAGAAAAGATATACAAAGGCGATCTTGGAAAACTAAGTCTAGTAATGCAAAACCTTAATTTTTATCATCCTGACGTAGTGACAAATTTGGTTAATACTTTCCAGCAGCAGGCTGTTGATCTTCGCAATGCAAATGATTACAAAAAAGAACAAGAAGCAAAAGCTAGGGATCAGTTATTTGTTAACAAGTATGCTGAGTGGGTAAAGGCATCACCAGTAAGAAAGCGTGAACTTGAAAGAGATATGGTGCCGCTTGCCAGAAGCACTGCAGACATAGACAAAATTACAAAACCGCAGGGCGGTGAAAACAAAGGCAACCCGCTTTTGGTATCTGCTTTGCGTGATGAGATTGCTAACAATCGAATAACCTCTCCATATCAATTGCATCCATACTTTTCGCGTGGCTCAATTAACGCAGAACAATTGTCATCACTGCAAACTTCTATTTATAGTGGTGACGCAAAGAGTCGTACCGATGCATCACGAACATTGAGATCTTTTGCCGGTGTTGGCGACCAGATTGTCGGCACCTTTGAAAAAGACAAAATGGAATTCATAAAGCTGGAAAAACTAGAGGATCGGTATGAAAAGGCTTTGGCAGCAGAGCGCGAACGAATTGCATTGCTGCCACCGGACAAAAGGGTTGGCATTAATTATGAAGGCATTGCGCAGAAGGTAATTGAAGATTATCGTAAAAACGATGTCGCTACAGACAGAAAGACTACCGCGCAACAAAGGCTGGATAAGATTGCCGCACGCATTAAGAAAGACTTTAAGATCAATGTTGAGATTAAGGCAAGCACAAGCATTGAAGATCTGAAAGCGCTTAAAGGAACAAAGCCTGGCGATTTCTTTAGCTCAAAAATGTTTACTGAAGATGAACTCTCGGTTATCGAGAAACAGCTCAAGATTCTGAAAGAATGATATGTACTCACAGATAGAGCAGGAATATCTTGATAATTTGCTGGCTGCCAAATATCCGGCAGAGCCAAGCATCGACGGTATGCAATTGGCTGCCGCAGATACAACTCGATTGCCAGAGGTGGTGGTTACTGGCGAAGCGGAGCCTGATGGCCCTGGCGGCCCTGCTGGTGAGCCGCAGCCGCGCTTTGGCCGAGGTGGTGTAACCAAGGCGCGATCTGAGGCTGCTGGTGGGTTAGAGGTGCCAGCGATGGGATTGGCCGATATGTTGGCCGGTGCGTTGCGCGGTACAGTTGCTCAATCGCTTGGCCTGCCTGGTGATCTTGAAAGCCTAGTGCGCCTGCTAACAGGCGGCGAACAAGTGCTGCCGACTACTGAGGATATTAGTGAAAAAGGGGTTCGCATTCCATTTACTGATACCAAAGTAACGCTGCCACCTGTGGTGCCGCCTAATGCGCCAGACATAATTGGCTATAGTGCGGCAGAGCGTCGAAAGACAGCAGATGTTGCAGGCAAGCTCGGTGAGTTCAACCCGATTGTTGGTGCGCCAGAAGCAGTAAAGATTGGCGTTAAGGGTGCCAAGGCCGTTGGTGAAGCTCTAGCACCAGCAGCCGGAAAGATGGCAGAAGAATACCTGCGCAAGACCGGTGGCTTGGTTAATGCCGTGCCAGTAGAAGATTACATTTTCGTTGCCGCTGATACTGCGGCTAGAGTTGATGGCGGTGCAGTAAAACTATCGAACAAAGTCAGTGAAGGCAAAAAGCTGCAGTTAGATCCTAAGTACAGAGTATCTGTAGAGGGCGCATACGAACCGCAGGGCGGCGGGCAAAACATCATCAATGATGTTAACCCAGGAAACATTCAGGACATTTCGTTCCGCTTGGACAACTTAGCGGAAACATTTCCTGATCCGCTTGAGTCGCCTGAAAAATTCTCATCCATGTTGGCCACGGTATACAACTCAACTGAAGTGCCGATGCCGCCGCGTTGGCTTATTCAGAATGTCAACGACATGGACAAATGGTCTAAGTGGTTCTCGACCATGAGCAAAAATCAAATTGATGAGGCTGATCGTGGATTTGCTGTGGTTGAAAAATTCCGCGACATTTACCGTGGCAACATAGCAAAAGCAGACACTACTGGCCGCTTAATGATGTGGTCAATGATGTCGCGTATGGCTTCTGCGTATCCGCATGAATCAGGCTTTTTGGATTTGGCTGAAGCAATGGGGCCAATTATCAATAAAGCTGTGCGTGGTGAATATACAGAGGCAGACGTTGCAGAAGGATTGCGGATTGTGCAGCAATCAATTCCAAAGGGCAGCCCAGGCAGACAAGTCATATCTAATGCAAACGCTTTTGTAGATACATTCTTGGTAAGGATGTCTGAAAAAATACCGGATGGCAGAACAAAATTGCAGGCTTTGCATGACATGATCATTGATCCAAACATGACGGGGCCGCAGATCCGCAGAGCGTTTTACGGATTGGCAGAAGGCGTTGGCATTAAAAACAAGGTATTGTCTTTTGCCCTGCTGGTATCTGGACGAGAAGATGTTATGGTTTTGGATCGAATCCAAATCAATCGACTATTTGCTGGTGGCGACAAAATTTATGATGATGTCGCTGGCATTTTTGATGGTGGGCCTGGTCTTGCTATTTACGAAGGTCTTGAGCGGTCTTTGGCTAAAAAGATTCAAGAACTTTACCGCCGTGTTGGCCGAGAAGATAAAGCCAGTGTTGGTCGTTACCATTGGGAAAGCTGGGTTTTATCATCTGGCCAAGAGGTCGCGCACCCAACTTTGGAAACGATTGTCAAATCGGCTAAAGGCGAAGCTGATGCTTTTGTCGGCGTGCCGGTTATGGAAGGAAGAACTCATCAAACCGTATATGGCGTGACTTACGAGCGCACTCCTGGTGGCGGCAATCGTTTTGTTTTTGCAACGTCCAAAGGCGACAAATATCAATTTAACAAAAACGAATTAGACGCTATGTTTAATGAGGTAATGGAAGGTAAAAATAAGGCTGTTCCCAAAGACTTTCCGGGAGTAAAATATTTTAGTAAAGACACATTGCCGGACGGCAGTCCTAACCCGTACTTTGGTAAGCCTTGGTACACCTGGCCTGGAGTAGACCGTGAACGAATCGACCAAGCAGCAAAAACTTATGGCACCCCTATCAATGCCAAAGGAGGAAGCGGAGATATGGGCAGAGCTGTCAAGGGTAACGCTCCCGATGGATCCAAGCGAACCGCAGCAAACGAAAGAAACAAACCAGGCGTAACTCGGGGCCGCACAGCTCCAAAGACAGGAGCTGAATAAATGGCTATCCCACCTCTTGAGCAGCGTCTAAGCCAGATCATTGACACGCCTACCAGGCAGGAACTGCCTGAGACAGAGGCGCTGCCGCCAGATATTTTGCCTGTTGAAGAATACGAGTCGGTGCAGGTGGCTGGGCTTGGATCTATTCCATCTGCGCTTAAGGGTGTTTTTCAAACAAGCAATGTTAGCAAAGTAAAGAAAGCAGGAACGGCTGCCGACATGGTTGGCGAGGCGGTAAAGGTTGCGCCGCCAGTTACTGAAGCTGCTGCGCCTGCAGTCAAGCCACCGGCAAAGCCACCGGCAAAACCAAAAGCAGCAACATTACAAACGCCAAAAGCTGCGACAAAGCCACCGGAAGCACAGACGCTGCAGGCCGAGGCCGCTGCCGCCAAGGGTGTTGGCAAGCCACCAGAGCAGCCGTTTAACCTTGATCTGTACGATGACAACAGCGTGGCTCAGTACACTGAGGCTGTGCTGAAAAACGCTGGGATTGATTACCAAAGAATTACCCTAGCAGAGATTGAGGAGCGCGTTGTGCGCGAAGGCATGGGGCCGGAGTACACAGCGCAGATCCGTGCAATTGCTGACCGCTACCAAGACTTGCCATTTGAGGTGCGTCGCGCTTCTGTGGCTTTCCCGCTGCACGTTAAAGAACTAAACACAATCACAGAATCGTTACTCAAAGAGCCTACCAATAAAGATTTGAAACGTAGGTTTCTTGAGCAATGGGCTGTGACCGTTCATGTCGGCCAAGCTGCTAAAGATATTCAGGTTGCACCAGCGCAGGCTTTGGCGGTGTTAAACCAAAGCAGAACTACATTGTCTGAGGCTGATGTCGGTTCAATTCGGTCATTGTTGGATGACCCCAATATTGACGAAAACATCAAGCAGGCAGCAGAAGGATTGGCAACGCTGGTCGATAACTCGGCCAAGGCAAAGCTGATTGAAAAGCTGTCGAGGGTTGGATTTGTAAAAGACCTTTGGCTATCAACCTGGGTCAATGGCCTACTGTCGTGGACTGCGACACCGGCCATCAACATGGTCAGCAATACATCGTTTGCTTTGCTGCAGCCATTTACTCGAGCAACCGCAGGCGCTATTGGTGGCGCACGACAAATGCTGCCAGGAGCAAACCCCGACCGGGTATATATGGGTGAGTCATTGGCGGGTGTGGCTGGTTATGTGCAGTCCAGTAAAGATGCTATGCGCTTGGGCTGGGAGGCTCTTAAAACTGGCAAGAGTCTTGATGAGCGTATTGGTATTGCTGGCGGTACAAAACTAGAAACCCGTGGCAGTGCTGCTGGATTGGATGCTGGCGAATATGGATTTGAAGGCAAGACCGCAGCGGCGCTGACACTATGGTCTAAGTTTGTTGCTGTACCTGGTCGAGTAATTCAAGCGCAGGATGAAGGATTCAAGGCGCTGGCTTATCGGTTTGAGCTGAATGCCCAGGCTTACCGAGATGGTGTGCGCTATGAGAATCAATTGCTGGTTGATGGAGTTGATGAGGAAACAGCTAGCAAAGCAGCGATGCAGCGCGTTATTGACAACATCAATGAGCCATTTGAATACATTGAATTAGAAGCGCAAGACTTTGCCAGGATGCTGACCTATACCAGAGACTTGGAAGGGTTTGCAGCTCGAGTGCAGGATGTTTCTAATTCCAATTTGCTGGCAAAAACTCAGATGCCATTTGTGCGCACGCCGACATGGTTGATTTCTGAGGGGCTGCAGCATAGCTGGTTTGCACCGCTGTCTGCGCAGTGGCGTAAAGACATGGCAGCCGGTGGCGCTAAACGTGATTTGGCGCTGGCTAAGTTTGGGCTCGGCTCTATTGCAATGAGTGCGCTTACCTCACTTGCTGTGGACGGCAGGATTACTGGCGGCGGCCCAGGCAATGCAGATCTGCGCAAGGTCTATATGCGCGATGGATGGCGTGGAAATTCTTTTGTGTTTAATGCTGGCGAATGGGATGATGAATTCAAGACATACCTTGAAGGCTTCCCGCGCATGGATCCTTCTGTCGGCAAGAACGGAAAACTATACGTTAGTCTGCGCGGATTTGATCCGATTGCTGCGCCATTTGCGATGGCCGCATCTTATGTCGAATATGCCAGATATGAAGATGACCAAGACCTGACTGCGCAAGTTGGGCTGGGTGCGTTGTTTGGTCTGTATGAATACATTGGGCAGTCGCCATTTATGCAAACCCTGGGCGGCATGGTTGGCGCTTTGGGTAATCAGATGGGCAACCCCAAGCAGGCAATGAAAGATGTCATCAACATAATGACGGCTAACATCAGCGACTATGTAATTGGCGGCTCGCCTGTCGGCGCATGGAGTTCGTTCCAGGCTGGTATCGAGCGCTACATTGATGGCACCAGAAGCGACATTACAGCACCACCTGATTTGCCAACCGGTGTCAAAGGATTCTACGAGGGTTTTCTGCGCAAGATTGCTCGGACACCTGGGCTATCTAGCAAAGTTCCAACAAGGCTAAACCGCTGGGCAGAGCCTGACTATGAGGTTGACCCAGCTCGGCCTTGGCTTGGCTTTACCGGCATTCGCACCTCTGAATCCAAGATGCAGGAAGTGGACAGAATGCTGATTTCCCTGGGCATCCCTTTGGCCTGGCCGCCACGCTCCATAACCCAAACAGGCGCAGGCGGCGTGGGCGCATCTGTAAAACTTAACACCGAGGAATACAACGAGCTGCTACGGATCTATGCCCAGGATGTGCAGATCGGTGGCAAGAATGTGCAGCAGGCTTTAGTTGACCAGGCTAAATCAAAAGACTTTGAAAGCCTAGACAAGTTTTACCAGCAGAATTTGATCAAGATGCTGGATGACCAATTTATGGAAATTGCCCGCGCCAAACTGTTGCAAGAAAGCCAATACGCTGATGTACTTCAGGAGCGTTTGCAGGTTGAGCAAGAGAAAAAATTGTTGCGTGGGTCGTATAAACAGTAAGTATAATTTTGACAAGGAAGGGTTAAACCATGGGCGTGCCAATTAGTAATGTGACAAGGCGGGTGGTCTATGCCGCAAGCGGCACCGGCCCGTATAACTTCACGTTTGAGATCTTAGCTGCGGGTGACATTGCGGTGTACCGCGATGACACGCTGCTGACGCTGACCACCAATTACACAGTCACCATTAACAGCAACGGCACAGGCTTTGTGACGCTGACTGCTACGCCGACAGGTGCTACACAGATTGCTATCGTCGGCAACCGTACCATCTCGCGCACGACTGACTTTGTGACAGGCGGTGACTTTTTTGCGAACACGCTGAACGACGAGCTGGATCAGCAGACTATCTTCAACCAGCAGAATGCTGAAGGCCTGCAGCGTGCGTTGATTGCACCGCAGACAGACCCGACCACAATTGACATGACGCTACCGAGGGCGGTAGATCGTGCCAACAAAACGCTGGCATTCGATGCCAACGGTGACCCAACGCTAGGCATTAGCGCTGCCGATGTAGCCAATGCGGTGACCTATGCCACCAACGCTGCCAACAGCGCGACAGCCGCAGCTTCGTCTGCCTCGGCTGCATCCAGCTCGGCCTCAAGCGCCAGCAGCTCGGCCAGCACAGCAACGACCCAGGCATCCAACGCTAGCACCTCGGCTACCAATGCCGCTAACAGCGCAAGCGCAGCATCTACGTCAGCTACTAATGCAGCCAGTTCTGTCAGCACGGCGGCAACGCAGGCCAGCAATGCCAGCACATCAGCGACTAACGCTGCAAGCTCCGCATCTGCCGCCAGTACGTCAGCATCGAATGCTGCGACCAGCGCGACCAATGCGTCTAACAGCGCATCTGCTGCTGCAACCAGCGCATCCAATGCGGCGACAAGTGAAACAAATGCAGCGAACTCTGCTTCTGCTGCGGCTGCCTCTGCGGCTTCAGCGGCCAATACCTTCGACAGCTTCGATGACCGATACCTCGGCACCAAGGCAAGCAACCCAACACTCGACAACGACGGCAATGCGCTGTTAGCTGGTGCGCTGTACTTCAGCACATCTGAAAACATCATGAAGGTGTACGACGGTGCGAGCTGGATTGCTGCAACGTCAGCAGGTAATGTCAGCTTCTTGCGCTTCAGGTACGTCGCCACCTCCGGTCAGACCACCTTCTCGGGTAGCGACTCCAACAGCGCGACACTGACCTACACGGTCAACAACATCGTGGTGTTCTTGAACGGTGTTTCGCTGGATCAGACCGAGTACACAGCAACCAGCGGCACCAGCGTTGTGCTGGGTGCTGGCGCTGCGTTGAATGATGAGCTGGTGATTGTCGCCTTCAAGTCGTTTGTGACTGCTGACATGGTGCCTGCATCAACCGGTGGCACCTACGCTGGTGCTGTTCGCTTTGCTGCTGGCTCGGCCTCGGTGCCGTCGATCTCGGTGAGTGGCGATACCAACACGGGCATCTTCTACCCTGCTGCGGATACGATTGCGTTTGCAGAGGGTGGAGCAGAAGCCTTACGGATTAATTCTTCAGGCACAGTCGTTTTATCGGGTGGAGATACATCGGCTAACGGCACAGGCATCACTTTCCCTGCTACGCAATCAGCATCGTCTAATGCGAATACGCTGGATGACTATGAGGAAGGTACGTTTACGCCAACTATTGTTTATTCAGGTACAAATACCCCAACATACAGTGGTGGCGGTCAATTAGGAAGATACACAAAAATAGGCAGAATTGTCGAAATACAAATATATTTAAGTTGGAACGAAAACGGTTCAACAGGAAATGTAACTGTGGGCGCACTTCCTTTTACCTCGGTAACTTCAAACGCTAGGGCTGTCCCATCAATTTTGTCTTTTGGATTGACTGGATTACCAACTAATATATCTGTAACAGGCTTTGTTAATAGCAATGCTACAACAATTTTACTTTGTTTAAATGATAACGCTGCCACAGTATTAACGGCAACTTACACAGATAATGACCAAGATATTTATTTAACGGTAACTTATGAAGCAGCTTAACTAGACCAGATTAGTCTAGTCGGACTTTTGAAAGGAAACAAACATGGCTATTACTAAAGAAACCGTTGTGGATCAAATTACAGTTTGTGAGAACGGCATTGTGCTGTACCGCGAAGCTACACGCATCATTGAAGATGGCAAGGTACTGACACAGACGTATCACAGGACTTCTCTGACACCGGGGCAAGACCTTGAGGGTCAGCCTGCTAACGTGGCCGCCATCGCACAAGTAGCATGGACTCCTGAAGTAATCGCGGCGTATCAAGCACAGCAAGCAGCCGCATTAGGGGGTGCATAATGCCACGATCCAGAGAACTAGCAGAACTTGCCACTAGCTATGACAGCGGTGGCTCACTTGGTTTCCGTAACCGCATCATCTGACATGGGCTACGGGCGTATTTACTTGGTGACCAATAAGATCAACGGCAAGCAGTACGTTGGTCAGACTGTGACGAAACATTCTCGCCACGGTCATGGTCATGCCATAAAAGACGCTTATAAAAAGTATGGTCATTCTCTCTTTGAATACACATATTTAACTGAAGGTGATTTGTCACAGACCCAGCTTGACTTCTTTGAGAAGTTTTGGATTGATGTGTTTGATTGTTTGGCACCGAATGGCTACAACCTTGAAAGTGGAGGTAGGTGGGGAAAATATGTTTACCATGCGCCAAATAAAGGACTCAAAGCCTCTCAGGAAACTCGTCAAAAGATGAGTGAGTCTCAAAGAAAATATTGGTCTTCATTGGCTGTTCATCCAAACTTAAACAAAAAAGCATCTAAAGAAACAAGAGAGAAAATGAGTAAGTCTCGCATGGGCCGAGTTCAAAGCGAACAAGAGCGGCTAAAGAGAAGTAATTCAATACGTGCTTGGCACGCTAAGCGAAGGAGTGAAGCATGAGTAGATCGCGAGAATTGTCTGAGCTTGCAACGGCTTACGATAGTGGAAGTCCGTTCGGGTTTCGCAATAGAATAATAAATGGAGACTGTAGGATCGATCAGCGTAATGCTGGGGCGGCTTCCGCAAACACTATCAATGGTTATTTTATTGATCGTTGGATGGTTCTGCAAACTGCCACAAACGGAAAAATTATTGCTCAACAAAATGCTGGAAGCTTAAGCGCAGCTAATAGACCGGCGGGGTTTACAAATTATCTTGGAATCACATCGCAATCCGCATACTCAATCACATCTAGCGATAATTTTTCTGTCTTGCAACAAATTGAAGGGTTTAATGTTGCTGACTTAGGGTGGGGAACTGCAAATGCACAAACAGTCACTCTTTCTTTTTTGGTTCGTTCAAGTCTGACAGGAACATTTGGCGGTGCTTTTTCAAATGCAGGTGTGACTCGGTCATACCCATTTAGCTACACAATTAGTTCTGCAAATACTTGGGAGTTGAAATCTGTCACAGTGGCAGGAGACACAAGCGGGACATGGGCTACTGATAACACTTGCGGAATTCGAGTCTGGTTTGGGTTGGGGGCTGGCAGCACATACTCAGGAACTGCGGGTGCTTGGGCTGCTGCCGACCTTCGATCAGCCACAGGCGCAGTATCTGTAGTCGGAACCAACGGCGCAACCTTCTACATCACCGGCGTACAACTAGAAGCTGGCTCAGTAGCAACACCATTTGAGCGCAGAGATTATGGGCGTGAGTTGATTATGTGCCAGCGGTATTATGAAGAAATCGGGCGCGGAGCAGTTAGTTCGTTAGCAATGCACGCATATGGATTAAACGGACAGACTGTTGCAACTTGGTATCCGTTTGCAGTCACAAAACGTGCTGCACCAACTTTAACAGTTGTTGGAACTTTTTTAGCCACTAGTTGTGGACAACCTGTTCTTGATGCAGCGACTGTTTCTGGTTTTCGCAGGTATCAGACTGCTTCCGCAAACGCGGTAACACAGTCAGAAGCAAACGACACTGGCGATTACTTTACAGCTTCAGCGGAGCTTTAATCATGTATCAAATTTATAAAGACCCTACGAAAAAAAGTGAGGCTGGAATCAAACGCTTAACTGACAACGCATTCATCCCAATGGACGAAGCCAACACCGACTATCAAGCCTATCTAAAGTTCTTGGAAGAAGGCGGTCAACCATTGCCAGCAGATGAAGGAGAAGCATAATGCCCGACTGGTTGACCAACGTCGGCGTGGGCATTGCTGCTGCCGGTGCTGGTGCATACGGTATGTACCAGAAGATCATGGCCGACAGTCGCAGCAACAAAGCTGCTGATGTTACCGACGCTGCTTGGCAGCAGGTGATCGCTACCCTGCGCGAGGAAGTGTCACGCCTGTCTGATCGGCTTGCTACAGTCGAAGAGCAGAACCGCAAGTGCGAAGAAGCTAACGATGCCTTGCGCGAAGAGATCATTGCAATGAAAAAGCAGCTCCACCTGTTCTGATGTTGTGCTTGACCCGATCACAATTGCTGCGGCATACAAGGCCTGTACCACAGCAATCGATCTTGCCAAGAAGGGTGTAGACCTTTACAAGCAGATCAAGAATACCAGCGGGGATGTCAGCGACGTACTGAAAGACCTGCGAGAGCAGTACAACAGAATAGCCAGCCCGAGTAAGGAGCAGACGAAGCAGTACAACGAAGAGGTTAAGCGAGTGCAGGAGGTGGCGAAGGCCACGCCGGATGATGTGCTGAATGACATTTGGTCAAACCTTGGCAACTTCATTGACCAGTACGAGGCGCTTGCAAAGATATATGTGCAGAGCGAGGCAGCAGCGAAAGAAGTTTATAAGGGTGATTTATCGCTAGGTCGCAGGGCTCTGGAGCGCATCAGGCTGGAGTCTAAACTGGACGAGATGCTGGCGCAGGTGCGAGAGCAGATGGTCTACAACACGCCACCAGAGCTGGGGTCTGTGTGGTCAAGGTTTGAGAAGGCATGGCACGACATACAGAACGAGCAGGCTGATGCACTAGCAATCGAAACGAGAAAGTTACAGGCGGCTAGATGGCAACGAAGGGCAGCAATAAATCGGCTCAAGGCGCGTCTGGTATGGATTGGGGCAGTCGTGTTCGTAATAGCGTGGGCGGTGGGTCTAATGTGGCTAATAACGAGAAGCGCGATTCAGAGGATGTACCTTGGTCTTTGATTGTGACGGTCATGGCATTGCTGCTAACCTTCTTCATTGTCATGCCTATCCTTGGGGTGATGTACTACGATATGTTCATAGTCCACCAAGCTGCGGTGCATGAAGTAAAGAAGATGAAACAATTGAGGCGTGAAATACTAGAGGAACGAAATCTATACAGGGGTAATTGATGCTGACTGAAAGCCAACTGAAGCAGATGATTCCTGGCAACAAGCACGTTGGCTACTGGCACAACGCGCTCGAGCAACTGCTGCCTGACTACGACATCAACACCCCGCAGCGGATTGCTGCCTTCATCGCGCAGTGTGCGCATGAGTCTGGCAACTTCACCACGCTCAAAGAGAATCTCAACTACAAGCCAGCCACGCTGCGCAGGCTATTCCCCAAGTATTTCCCAACAGATGAGCTGGCAGAAGAATACTGCCGCAAGCCAAACAAGCAGGAAGCAATTGCCAATCGGATCTATGCCAACCGCATGGGCAACGGCAGCGAGGAGTCTGGCGATCCTGCCAAATGGATTGGCCGAGGTCTGATCCAGCTCACTGGCCGCCAGAATTATCAAAACTTTGCCGACAGCATTGAGGTCGATGGCAGACCGCTAGAGATCACCGAGGTGCCGGAGTACCTGGCTACCTTTGAGGGTGCGGCACAGTCTGCCTGCTGGTTTTGGGAAACCAACAAACTCAATCAGTGGGCCGACGCTGGCGACATTCTGACGCTGACCAAGCGGATCAATGGCGGCACCATAGGGCTGAATGACAGGATCAAGCATTACAAGCACGCGCTTCATGTCTTGGGGGTGTGATGAGATACCTGCTAATTTTTCTGCTGCTTTCTGGCTGTGAGGATCGGTTCCGTTATGTCTGTCAAGACAATAAGAACTGGGCAAAGCCTGAATGCCAAAGGCCTACTTGTGCTGTCACTGGTACCTGCCCCGACCAACTCGTACCTGCGGCTGACTTCAAACAGGAGGAACAAAAGTGAAGTGGACACCAGATCTGATTGACTCAGTCATCAAGCTGATCATTGGCGCAACCTTCTGCATGGTGCTGCTGATGATGTCGAGCTTGGCCATGTACTCGGTGGTTTTTGTGACCCAGCCAATGACCGGCATTGCCCCAGCGGACAAGCAATTCTTTATGCTGCTGTCGGATATGTCCAAGTACATCCTGGGTGCGTTGGCTACCCTGCTGGCCATCAAGGGCAAGGACGGCGTGGCCAAGCTGATCGACCCACCACCTGGCGTATCAAAGGCCAGCGATTGGACTGACCCACAACCACCAGCTCCGAAGGCACCGGCACCGACCCACGCACCTGTGCGCATGGAGCCGCAGCTCGAGCCTGCAGCGCCCGTGGTTACCGGCTTCAATGGCAAGGCAGCACCACCAGCAGCACCACAACCTGAACTGTAAGGGGGAACCATGAACACACTGCTACTGATCCGCATGGCTGCAACCGTGGCCGCTAGTATGTTGCTGGCATTCAATGTACACGCTGGCGGCGAGATGAAGAAGGTTTGCCGGGAAGATCCCAAGACCAAGAAAGAAGTCTGCCGCGATGTGAAGGTACATAAGAAACTCGAAGGCACCAAGGTGCCGCCAAAATGAATCCCTGGTTCATTGCTGGGGCTGTGATTGCGGTGGCCGTGGCTGGTGCTGGCGGCTATGCCAAAGGCACAGCTCATGGCAAGGCTGAAGTGCAGGCCCAATGGGATCAGGAAAAGGCTAAACTCGCGCTTGAGTATGCTGCTGCCCAGGCTGCTGCGCGTGAGAAGGAACAGGCACTGCAGGCCCAGGCTGATCAACTACGAGAGGATGCCAATGCGAGGATCAAAGATATTGATAGTCGTGCTAACAAGCTGGTTGACAGCTTGCGCAACCGCGCCGAGCGCCCCGCCACCAAGGCAGGTGCCGTGTCCGGTGCCACCCAATCTTGCAGTGGAGCGAGTGGAGCGGAACTGGATCGGAGAAATGGAGAGTTTCTTGCGTGGTACGCCGCCGACGCAGCAAGGCTTGCCAGCGCCCTCGACACCTGTCTCAAGCAGTACGAAGCAGTAAGGAACACCTCCCGCTGACCCTGCGCCACTCCTGCGCGACCAAGGTGGATCAGCGGGTTTTCCCGGTTACTCGCCGGGATTTTTTTCCTTGTCATTCATGGTGGCACCCAAGATCTTAAGCCTGCGCTGGTAGTGTTCGGTGTGCTTGGTCTTGGCCACCAGGTCTAGCCTGTCGATCACATCTTTGTTGACCTCCTTGAGCTGCCGCAGCGCTGTCATACGCTGGCGCTCCGGTGCCTTGCCTGCGGTCAGCGTCTTCTCAGCGATTGCTTCATAGGCATCCGACCATTCTTGCTGGCTGTTGTGGCCTGACAGAATGCGCGGCTCACTGTCTTCACCTTTGCCTGGCACCAGCAAAAGCAGGCCTTCAGGCACAGCAGGTTCTGCAGCAGGTTCTGCAGATTCGGCAGCCGCATTCTGCAACTCAGCATTGATCTCATCCAGGTCTGGCACATACTCATCCTGCGTTGGGATCTCTGCTGGTGGCGGGATCATGTCCAGCGGATTGGCAGGCAGTGGCGTGACATCCTTCGGTGGCCGTGGCTTTGCCTCATCTGGAAAGTCCTGCGCTTCTTCGACGGTGATCAGGCCTTTCAACGCATCAGGGAAGGCATCACGCAGCGCGAAGCCTCGAGCCCGCATCTGCATCATGCGCTTTGGGTACGCCTGCCACGGGCCTTGCTTGCCCCATAAGCCAGCACGCTTGGCATCCTCGACGCTGAACTTAGCGACCACCGGCTTGCGGCCACGGCGCTTGGCCACGCAGACTGCTGTCGGGTTTGGCGTGTTCTCATTCTCGAAGTATTCTTCGATGTCCTCGCAGTGTGGCGAAGCCTGCACCAAGGCCATTGCTGCGTCACCATATACGCTGGGCTTGCCATTGATTACGGCGATATTCTGCAATGCCTGCATGGGTGCTAGGCCAATCTCAGCGCCCCACTGCATGGCCACCAGCACATCTAGTGGCTTGCCGGTGTAGGCCTTTGGCACCAGGCTGGACGATGCCAGCTCCTCGGCAAACTGCCTGGCTTCGGTAAAGGTAGTGGGTGCGAATCCTTGTCTAGTGGTTAGTTGCATCGTCATCTCCTGGTGTCGGTAAAAAGGCTTGCAGTGTGTACAGAATCAGCGCGGTAAAAGCCTCGACAATTTCCTCGGCTTCTTCTTCGCTGCACTTGGGTATGGTGTTTAGCAGCGAAACGACAGCGCGTGCGTGTGCTTCTTCAAGTTTGGTCGGGTCGCGCCAGATCATGCGACCTCCTTGATCGACAGCGTTGACTGCCGAATGCTGTACGCATCCTTCGCAGGCACCACCTTCTCTGGCGTGGCTTTGTAGCTGCGCATTGGCCAGCGGATCTCGAAGCGTCCGATGCTGGCCTTGGCAGCTTGGCCCATCATTGCCTTCAGCTCAGTCTCGGCTTCGCTGCGGCGGCCCTCGGCTGCCTTGATGTCAGCGTTAGCAGTCACGATCTGATCGACTAACTGCTCGGCTCGACCAGGCAGGTTGACCACTAGGTTTTCGTCGGCTGCCGGGTACATACGGTCGGCATCCTTTGGATTAGCTGGCGGGTAGAAGTCGATCTCGCCTGTAGCTTTGTACTTCTCGAGCTTGTTCTGGAACTCCAGCACCGCTGTCTTGATGGTGTAGAGGGTCTGCTGGTGTGGCTCAAAGAGGAAGATGCGCAAGGTGGTGCCTTGGTACAGCACGGCCAGCGCACCCCACTTCGCCTGCATGATGTCCATCTGTGCCTGCAACTGCACTGGCCCACGGTACAGCGCTGGGATCTCCTCGGGTGCCACGGCTGTCAGCTTGGCCTCGAGTGCGCCAAACCCGTCGAGCATGATCTCATCTTGGCCAACCACGATGATGCCTGCGTCAGTGTCGGTGCGGATCTTCTGGCCACGGCCATGCGCGTAGCCATCCAGGCTGCAGGCTAGCGGCAGTGTGTCGTGGAAGAATGCCGAATCAAACTCGGTGGACAGCTCGAACAGCTCCAGCCGCTTGGCAGTTTCCCGCAGGATCATGGATTCTAGCCGATCACCCCAGGCCATTGCTTCGTTCTGTTTGTCTTCGCGTGGCACACCCTTGGCTGCGTTGATTGAGAACTGCAGCTCATCATTGGGTGTCTGATACTTGGACAGGCCCAGCAGCGCTGGCAGGCGGCTAGCGCTCATCATGTAGTCAGGTGTTTTCTTTCCGCTCATTTGTTCATCTCCTTAAGGGTTTTTTCAACAGCACGCGCAAACTCTTTTTGCTTTTCTTCGCTGCAATAGTTCTGCAAGCAAATGCCAGCCTCAGCAATCAGCTCTGACAGTTGCTCATCAGAAGGCGATTTCCAATCTTGCTTAAGCTCAACATATTCATCCTCAGTAATAAACTTCACGGCATCAATTGCTGCCAACGCGGCCAACAGTTGCTCACGCAACGCCATGAACTGAGGTTTGTCGTCAATGTGAACTGGGTTGTTTTCTTCATAAACCCAAATCCGATTGTTTTCGTACATCCAATTGACCAGTTCCATGATGGAAAAATTAAGATGCAACTCATACCAATCCTCAGTAGTGTGCCAATCAAGAGGAATGTCAAAGTCTTCGTTGTTGATGTATCCAAACATTTTTAATTTGCCATCTTCAAACCAAGTGTGTACTCGCCCATCTATTTCAAATGTTTTTGATGGCATAGTTATTTCTCCTCGCTAAGTTTATAAACACGCACCACGCGAGCGTGGGCGGCCTTGTGTGTGGCTTCGGTAAAGCCAATTGCTGTGAATTTTTTACCTCTGAAAACAGCGCCAAGCACTGATGGGTGCAGCTCTGCAGGTAGGCTGATGGCAGCTCGGACATCGTTGATAGACACGCTGCCCTGGCTCTTGGCGATGTCGGTGGCGATACGCCGACAGTGGGCCAGGAAGTCCGCATCACGCTGCTCGAAGAGGGCTAGCTGCGCGTCACGCAGGATCTGGCCGGTGATCATATGACACCTGCCACAAAGAACAGGGCAAAGATGACGGCCATGCCAAGCAGGAAACCATTAAAGAAATCGTCGCTCATACTGCACCTCGCTGGATCAGGTTGGACACTTGGGCTGGCAGCCACTTGGTATTGCCACGGGCTGTCTGCACGCCACGGGCCTGCAGAGCGGTGGCGATTGCACGCAGGCTGGTGGCACCAGAGCGCTGGATGTCGGCGATGATGGGCATCACCTTGGCTGCGAATGCGTCAGCGTTGGCACGGCCAGCGGCTGCACCGGCAACTGCTGCTGCTTGCGGGTTTGGGTTACCCAGGCGCACGCCACGGGCCTTGGCGGCCTGCAGTGCTGCCTTGGTGCGGCGGCTAATCTCTTCGCGCTCATGCTGTGCGACCACAGCGCGGATACCAAATTCGAGGGTGCCAGCGTGTGGCATATCGGCTGCAACGATCTGCACACCACTGTCACGCAGGGTCAGCAGGAAGGCTGCCTGGCGGCTGAGTCGGTCGATCTTGGCGATCAGCAGTGCGCTGCCGGTGGCTTTGCACATAGCGATGGCGGCGGCTAACTGTGGCCGGTCATCGTGCTTGCCTGATTCGATCTCGGTGAAGCTGTGGATGATGCTGTCAGCGTAGGCCTTGACTTGCGCCTGCTGGGCTTCGAGGCCCAAGCCTGACTGGCCCTGGCGCTCGGTGGAAACGCGGAAGTATGCGACGTAGGAGGTCATGATTAAGCCTCCACGCTGTCAAGTAAAGCATCCAGTTTTGCGTTCAGCGAGTCAATTTTGCGCTGCGCTGCTGGCTTTAGAAAAACTTGGTAGCCAGAATGGTATGCCTTGTCGCCGCCAATGTAGTTGCTGGCGTTGTGTTCGATGAGTGCAATTTGGCGCTCAACATCAAGAATTTGCTTTGCTAGTGGTGACATCTCAATCTCCCTGTATCTCGGTGAGGTTGCGGTCTTGAGTGACCGTAGACAGAAGATCTCATATATCGCAGCGATATGTCAACACCCCAAAGCAAAATAATTTGCAGTGCTGTCAAAGTGGCAACCGTTGACGATGTTCCGGTGCTGGCTTTATATTCGGGCGATATACACAAGGGGGCAGCATGAAAGAGGGCAAGATGTTTCTAATGCGGATGCGGCCAGAGGTCAGGCAGTTGCTTGACCAGGCTGCAGCCGAGCAGCGTCGCACGCGGGTGTCGATCCTGGAGGAGCTGATTCTGGAGGCCTACGGTAAGCGTTATGAGACTACCCAGGAGCGTTTAAACAAACTGCTGGGGGATCGGTGAACGGTCGCGGCAAGAGGAACAAGGGCGCTGCCGGTGAGCGTGAGCTGGCAGGCATCCTGGCAGACCAGCTCGGGCGCGTGGTCAAGCGCAACCTGGGCCAGGCTAGGGACGGCGCTGATGACATCACCATTGAGCATTTCCGGCTCGAGGTTAAGCGCCAGGAGCGGCTGCAGATTGATGCGTGGTCGCAACAGGTGGAGGCCTGCGCCAATCCCAGCGAGGTGCCGGTGGTAGTGTATAGGCGCAACGGCCAGCCCTGGCGGGTCTGTCTTTTACTGGAGGATTTCATACCGATGATGAGGGATCAATTAACTGGAGGGAATGATGCAGAACCGACTGAAACTGGCGACCGATGAGATGCCGCCAAAGAAAGAAAAGAAGCAGGACACCACGCCAAGTGTCTGGAACCCAAACTTTAAGTATCAGCCTGCTGGCACGGCGATGGATCTAGCTGCCAAGTTCAAGCGCATCCAGCGTGAGCAGGCCAAGGCTGCCAAAACAGCCAAGGTGAGGCGGGTCAAATGATCAGACTGTGGCGGGCATTCAGGATGTGGCGCTATGCAGGCCTGGGCATCATTGCGGCTGTTAGGCAGACCAAGCGGTACGCACGCAGACATGGTGGCCGCAGGCTATGAGTACTGCCAGCACTGCGACAGGGCTCACTGGAAGCCACGCACGGTGCTGGTGGATGGCAACCAGGTTTGTACCCACAGCGAGGCGTACAGGCACGATTGCGAGGCCAGGTGGGCGCTAAGGCTGCCGGACAAGGCACGCAAACCGAAGATAACGAAGCTGGAGTACCTGGGCCTTGTCGAGCAGCAGCGAGGCTACGAGGAGCGAACAAAGCTGCGTACTGAAATGTTAAGGAGACATAAAAGTGGAAAAACCACGGACACCCAATAAGTTGCTGGACACACTGATTGCGGAGCTACCAGCGAGGAACGATGCGCACATTGCGGTCAAGATGAAGTGGCCGCAGGGTTTTGTGAGCAAGTACCGGCACGGCCATGTCAGCTTCACATCAAACCGCATCCTTGAGCTGCACGATGCCACAGGTTGGGAGATCAGCCGGATCAAGGCGCTGCTGTGATCTGGATGTTTGCCGCGATGTTTCTATTTGGGGCTGGCGTTGCGGTGCTGGCTATGCTGATTGTGCTGTGGGTGGCGCTGATGACGGGGGATGAGCCATGACTGACAGAGAACTGATGCAGCAGGCGTTGGATGCGCTGGAAGATGTTGCAGATGATGCAGAGGAGTCACACAAGACCGTGGCTGCAATCGAAGCCATCCGCGCCCGACTAGCGCAGCCTGAACTAGAGCCGGTGGCACAGATGAGAGAAATGCTGGAAGTTCAAGGACGCGATGGCACATGGAACTATGACACTTATTCGCAGGGAATGTACAACGGTATGGAATTCATGGTGGCACTTGCTGAAGGACGTGAGCCGGTGTTTCGTGAACCACCTGAAAGATGGTTGCACACCCCACCACAGCGCGAATGGCAGGGGCTGACGGATGGGGAGATTATGTCGCTGCTGCCCGGTGCAGTCAGGCTGCCGCCGGGATGGGCGGATACTGCCCGCACCATCGAAGCCAAGCTAAAGGAAAAGAACACATGACACCGAAAGAGATCAACGATTTGAAGAAAGAGCACAACCGCTTGATGGAAGATGGTCAAGACTTGTATGCCAAGGTTATGTTCCTGCACTCGCAGTGCCTTACGCTGCAGAAGCAGATCCAAGAGGCCGAAGGCGAGGACTATGACCCAATCCCGCTAATCTTTGGCGCTGGGTTCTGGATTGATCCAGATCTGTGAGGTGCGCCATGACTGACGACATTGGCGACCGCTTCGCGCACCGGCTGGCCATCATGCTCGAGTGCTCGCTCCTGAGCCCAGAGAAGACATGGGATGAAGCGCACGCCCTGCTCGATGAGTACCGCCAGGCACTGTACGAGCGCGACCAGGCGCTTGGCATTCCGTATGTCAGTGGGTTTGGGAAGGACTGATGACACCACTGCCTACAAACATTGTGGAGTTCAAGATCCCAAAGAAGCCGAGGGTCAAGGAGCGTGAGCCAGAGCCAGACCGGCGTAAGGTGGCTGTGCTGCCGATTAAGGCTGTGTTCGACCAGAAGCTCACCCACGGTGGCTTGCAGGTCTTAGCAGCCATCTGTTCGTTTGCCAACAGGGCTGGCATCACCTGGGTGAGTCAAACCAGGCTAGCGAAAGACTTGGGGATAAGCCAGCAGGCAGTCAGCAAGCAGGTGATTCAGTTGCGAGAGCTGGGCTATCTGCAGACCGTCAAGAAGGGCTTCAAGGGCGAGAGATCGGACACCATCAGGGTGATATTTGACCCAACGATAGACACCGAGACAGCGATTGCTGTGACCAGTTCAATTGAAGACACAAGGCCACATTACATGAAAGAGAAGCAACAGCAGGAGCAGGACAACACCATCGATCCAGAAGGACTCAAACGCATCCAAGACATGATCCGAGGTGTTGTCAAAACAATCAATGAACCAGCGAAGGAGTACACCATGCCGAAGGGTAAAGACACCGTAACTGTTGCCAAGATGAAACAGCAAATCGCTGCCAAAAAGACAAAGAAAGAGCCTACCAATCACAACCCTCAGGTTGTGGAAGAAGAGGGTCTACATTCACAACCTGATCACAACCTAGCGGTTGTAAAGAACACAGAAGAACATATGTATAAAGAGGTTTTAAGTAAAGTATTAAAGGTTAACCTAATGAATGTTGAAGTACTGAAGATGTTAGTAGGAACAATGCAGGTTAACGAATTGGAAATAGTTGCCAAACAGCTAGCAGAACGCTACCAGGCTGAAGGTATTGCCATTCCGACAAGCGAGATGATGCTGGCAGATGACCTGATCAACCTCAGCGCAGAGAACCTGCTGCGCACACATGGCGTTTAAACGCGTTCTAAGGTACCTACAAGGCGCGATCGGGGGTCAGGTAATAGGCAGACATGGGTGGCACAGGCAAACAGCTCTACGGGGCTGTAATCCAATGTGTCAAATTACCAAACGAACGTATGGTGTTTTGACAGGGGGGGGTTGAAAGGGTGTCATGTTTCAAGCGATGCTGGCACAGGCTGGCTGCAGGATCGATAGCGTTGTCATGCTGGCATCATACGTTGTCAAAAAGGCACCCTTTGCCCCCTCCCCCGTCGGTAGCGCTAGCGGGTGCCCCCCACAATTTTTCCCTCGTTTTTCCTTTGGCGGGGTTTTTGGTGTTTTAATGACATGGGGGAAAGTGAATCTGGTGAGTTTCCGGACAGCACCACCGGAGCAGAGAGAGCGCCAGTGCAATGAGTACCCCGCCTTACAGGAGTTACCGCAATGAAATATAACCATAAGCCTAACTTTGGCTCTGCGTTTGCTAACCGCGACAAGAAAGAGGACTGGCACGCAGACTTTCGTGGCGACATTATGTTGCCGGATGGCAAGCTACACTTTCTCGATGTCAGCCGTGCGAAGACGCAATCGGGTGATGAGTACTTCAAGGTAAAGATTGGAAAGGAGAAGGCGATTGTGTCTCCACCGCTGTCTGGTCACGGCCAGGCCAAGGGCAACGGCTACCAGCCTCAGCCTGCTGATGACATTCCCTGGTGACACTGATGGCATCTAAGAAGCAATCCTCCGTGATCCCGCCCCTGACCAACTGGGGTGGGGTCAGGTCTGTGCAGCGCAGGCTTGATCGATCCAATACCCTGATTGCAAACCGTGAAGCGGTGAGCTATGCCCTGCTGTGCATGGCCAATACGAAGATCACGGACATCATGACCTGGGATGAGATGGGTAACGTCAAGGTCAAGGCCGCTCACCAGATCCCTGATCACGCGCTGCAGGCGATTAAGAAGGTCAGCGTCAGGACTGACAAGGAAGGCAACAGTTTCTTGGACATCGAGCTGTACGATAAGGTCGGTGTCTTGCGGTTGCTGGCCAAGGCCTCTGGCCTGTTGGACAACCCTGACGAGAACGACAAGCCGAGCGTGATTGATGTGAACGTGGTCGCGCCAGCAACGGGGGAAACATGAGCAGCATAGGAAAGCTAGCTTCATGGATGATGCAGCACGGCTACGCTACAGGCCACGGCGAATCGGTGGATGATCTGCTGGCAGAGTTAACGTGGCAGATTGAGGAAAAGATTGAGATGGAGCGCGAGGCGTGTGCTGTCATTGCGTTCAATGCAAAGACTTATCTGGAAGCAGCCGCAGCTATCCGCGCAAGATCGAAATGAGCCTTTGGAGAAAACGTGTCAAAGACAAAACAACAGTCAGAGAAGACAGTAGCAACCGGCGGTCTGCGGTTCGACTTCAGTCTGAGCCCGGTGGTGTACGACTTCTTTCAGTCGAACAACTTCGTACAAGGCGTGATGGGGCCGGTGGGCTCCGGCAAGAGCTACGCCTGCGCGGCCAAGATCTTCAAGAAAGCGATCCAACAGAAGCCGAGCCCGGTTGATAACATCCGCTATACCCGCTGGGCGGTGGTGCGAAACAGCTACCCAATGCTGAAAACCACCACCATCAAGACCTGGCTCGACCTGTTTCCAGAATCCACCTTCGGGCCAATGCTCTGGACTCCACCAATCACCCACCACATCCGGCTACCTGCCCGCGGTGATGCCGCAGGCATCGACATGGAGGTCATCTTTCTGGCGCTAGATCAGCCCAAGGACGTTAGAAAGCTGCTTTCCCTGGAACTAACCGGTGCTTGGGTCAACGAAGCGCGAGAACTGCCCAAGGCTGTGATCGATGGCCTGACCCACCGTGTTGGCCGCTACCCAACCAAGCGCGATGGTGGCGCTACCTGGCACGGTATCTGGATGGATACCAACCCGACGGACGATGATCACTGGTGGCACCGTATGGCCGTCAAGGAAAAGATGACCGGCCCGTATGCCTGGAAGTTTTGGCAGCAGCCAGGTGGCGTGAAAGAGGTTGACCCTGCCGATCTGCCAGACAATCCCGAGGCCAACGACCATGTATTCGCTGCTGGTAAGTGGTGGAAGATCAACCCCGAAGCCGAGAACGTCAACAACCTGCCGGGTGGCTACTACCAGCAGATGCTGCTCGGCAAGAACTTGGATTGGATCAAGTGCTACGCAGGTGGTCTGTACACCTACGTCCAAGAAGGCAGACCCGTCTGGCCTGAATACGATGACTCCACCATGTCTGGCGAGACTGAGCTATCGATGGAGGTGCCAATTCAGGTCGGGCTCGACTTCGGTCTGACACCAGCGGCCACCATTGGCCAGCGCCTGCCTAACGGTCGCTGGGTAATACACCATGAAATCGTCACCTTCGACATGGGTCTAGAGCGTTTTGGGATGCAGTTGCTGGCTGAATTGAATACCCGCTACCCACAGCACCAGGTAATGATCTGGGGCGACCCCGCCGGTATGGCACGCGATGCCATCTACGAGGTGACTGCCTTCGATTTCCTGCGCACCCTGGGGCTAAAGGCACAGCCCACTGCTTCCAACGACTTCAAGGTACGCCGAGAATCCTCTGCAGCGCCTATGCAGCGTCTGATTGATGGCAAGCCAGGTCTTATCGTCAACCGCTCCTGCAAGCTGCTGAGAAAGGCTCTGGCAGGTGGCTACCACTTCAAGCGGGTTGCAGTCGGTGCAGGCCAGGAACGGTTCCGAGATGCGCCCAACAAGAACGAACACTCACACATTGGCGACTCATTCGGCTACCTGATGCTCGGTGGCGGCGAATATAACCGCATGACAAGGGCGCATAGCCTGGGCGGCAGAGCGCCTGGTATGTCCGTGGCCACAATGGACTTTGATATTTTTGCGTAGGGTATATCTGCCGTATAGCTTTACTATTGCAACCTGCTGCAAAACCAATAGAATCCGCGCATGAGCATTGAGATTGATTTGGGCATCGTGCATCACTTCTCTGATGGTTTATATGCCAGACAGATAGCGCTGCCAAAAGATCATTTTGCGGTAACGCACGCGCATGAATATGACCACTTCACTATTTTGGCAAGCGGTCGCGTGACGGTAGAGATTGATGGCAATTCTGAGGAGTTTGCTGCGCCAGCCTGTATCAATATATCTGCTGGAAAGCATCATCGAATTGTCGCATTAGAGGATGCTGTTTGGTTTTGTGTTCATGCAACGGATGAAACAGATCCAGATAGGTTGGATGAAGTTTTAATCGGAGATTGATATGCCACTTTGGATTGCCGCAGCAATTTTTGCTGGTAGTGCTTACCAAGCTAGCGAAGCCAGCAAGGCACGCCGAGCTGCAGAACGTCAGCAGGCAGCAGCATTGAAGCAGCAGGCAGATGATGCCGCTGCAATGCGTTTGGAATTAGGCAGGCAAACCGCTGAGTACGCCAAGCAAGGCGCGTCACTTGAGCAACAAGCAGCGCAAGCGCGTGAGCAATTCCAAGCACAGCAGCTCCAGTACCAAGAGAACAAACTGGAGATGGAGAAGAAGGCCAAGGAAGTGCAGGCCGCCGCTGACGAAGAGCGTCGCAAGGCAGCACAGTCTGAGGCTTCTGCATTGAAGGCGCGTACCCGTGGCGGTCGCCGTGCGCTGCTGTCGCAAGAGCGTCTAACGCCTGAACTCGGTGTTACATCACCAGAGCTTAACGCTGGAATGAGGCTGCAATAATGGCCAAGAAACCACGCCTGCGCAGAATGACGGACATCGACCGTCTGGCTGATCAGTACAAAAAGAATGTCGAAGCAATCACCGGCGAGTACCAGCAATCGTTTGGTGCGTTTCAGACAGAGCAAACCAGAAAGATGGAACCGTATAACGTCGCTGCCGAGCAGTACAAGACAGCGATGGGTGAGTACGAGAAGCAAGCAGCAGGTTACAAAGAAAGATTAGCTGCGCATCAGAAAGCTATTGAGGATGTGCAGGCTAACCCGCGCCAGCTAGTTGGCCGAACCATTGGCGGTGGCAAACGTGGCTTTATGTACGAAATAGAAGGACAAAGATATTCGGAAAGAGCGGGCTTGCCAGAAGGGTATTCAGTTGACGCAAACCAGAATCTTTACAAAGACCGTCCAATTCCAAAGTTTGCTGAAAAAGCCCCAATGGCACCAACAGCGCCGACCATGCCAGAGCTGGGTGAGTTTGACGTATCAACATTCCAAGCAAAGCGTGGCGAAGCTGAAACCACCTTCAAGCGTGAGGTTGCAGAACGTAAGGCCGCACGATTGGGCGCAGTCGGAAGACGCGCCACCAGACCAATGTTGCAGGAGAGCTGATCATGCCAGGCAATTACGAAAAAGAAGACAAGATGAAAAACAAGGTTTCCAAAGTCATGCGCGAGTACAAGTCTGGCAAGCTGAAGTCATCCAGCGGTGACAAGGTCAAGTCGCGTGACCAGGCAATTGCGATTGCGCTGTCTGAGGCCGGTATGGCCAAGAAGGGCAAGTGATGAAAGAAGTGTGGGATAAGCCAAGGCCTAAAGACTTGGGCAAGCCGAAGGAACTATCTGAGATGCAAAAGCGTAGCGCGATGCGTCGTGCGCAGAAGGCTGGCCGACCCTATCCCAACTTGATCGATAACATGGCCGCAGCGAAAGGCAAGCAATGAAGATCGAAATCTCTATTGAGAAAGAATACGAAGAAGAAGAGGGCATGGTCGAGCTGTCGAAGCTGCCGCCTGCGTTGCGCAAGAAGATCGAGAAATACATGGCAGCCAAGAAGCCAGGCAAGCCTATGCGCAACTTGAAAGAGATGATGGATGAGGCCGAGCTAGAGGAAGAGGAAGAAGACTGATGTTGCGTGATCCAGAGGGTGGGCTGACCGAGGCTGGCAGACGCAAGTTTGAGCGATCAGGTGAAAGCAAAAACCTACAGCCTGGTGTCAAAGAGTCATCCCCATCTGGTGAGCGTGCGCGTCGCAAAGGATCTTTCCTGACTCGGTTCTATACCAACCCGAGCGGGCCGTTGATCGATGATGATGGCGACCCAACCAGGTTGGCAAAGGCTGCCAACGCATGGGGTGAGCCGGTGCCGCGCACTGCAGGCGCTGCCGCTCGATTGGCCGCCAAAGGTCGCAACCTGCTGGAAAAGTACAAGTTAAACAAGGACGATTGATCATGGCCTATAAAGAACCACTCGGAGGGATGCGGCTAAAACCCGAGGAAATCATGAAGCGGCAGGAACTCGCCCAACGCAAGAAGGACGAATTCCAGCAGCTCTATCAGGATGCTTACGAGTTTGCCCTGCCACAGCGTCAGCTTTATGGCCTGTGGGAAGGTGGCGCAACTGGCAGCAAAAAGATGGCGCGAGTGTTTGATTCAACCGCGATCAACTCGACCCAGCGTTTCGCTAACCGTCTGCAGTCGGTCGTGTTTCCACCGCAGCGCAAGTGGGCTCGGTTAGAACCTGGCCCATCAATCCCGATGGATCGTCGCCAGCAACTGCAGTCGGTGCTGGATGTCTACGGCGAACAGATGTTTTCCGTATTGAAGCAATCCAACTTTGACATTGCGATTGGTGAATTCCTGCTGGATCTAGCTGTCGGTACTGCCTGCATGATGGTGCAGCCTGGCGACGATGTGTCGCCGATCAACTTCGTGCCGGTGCCACTATTCTTGGTCAGCTACGAAGAGGGTGCCAACGGTCAGGTAGACAACGTCTACCGCAGAATGCGCATGAAGGCTGAGTCTATCCAGCGCCAATGGCCGGATGCCAAGATTCCCGACACCTTGACGCGCTTGATTGAGCAGAAGCCAACCGACGATGTTGAGCTGCTGGAAGCCACCGTATTTGATGCCAAACGTGGCGACTACTGTTATCACGTTATCTGGAAGGAAGGCAAAGAGGAGCTGGTCTATCGTCGCCGTAAAACGTCACCTTGGGTGATCTCGCGGTACATGAAGGTCGCAGGCGAGATCTATGGCCGTGGCCCGCTGATGACTGCGCTGCCCGACATCAAGACACTGAACAAGACCAAGGAACTGCTGCTAAAGAATGCCAGCCTGGCTGTTGCTGGTGTCTACACTGCGGCAGATGACGGCGTGCTGAACCCTAACACGGTCAAGCTGGTGCCTGGTGCAATCATCCCTGTGGCACGCAACGGTGGCCCGCAAGGCCCAGCGCTGCTGGCTTTGCCACGCTCGGGTGACTTCAACGTGTCGCAGCTAGTCATCAACGACCTGGTGCAGAACATCAAGCGCATTCTGCTGGATGAGTCGCTGCCGCCTGAGAACATGAGCGCTAGATCGGCCACCGAGATTGTCGAGCGCATGAAGGAACTGGCGCAGAACCTGGGCTCGGCATTTGGTCGCTTAATCAACGAAACCATGATTCCGTTGGTGGCCAAGATCCTCGAGGTGATGGACGAGCGCGGCTTGATTGATATGCCGCTACGGGTCAACGGACTCGAGGCCAAGGTGGTGCCAGTTGCTCCGCTGGCGATGGCGCAGAACATGGAAGAGGTCAACGCGATCATCCAGTACACTCAGCTCATGCAAGGCTTCGGCACCGATGGCGCAATGGCCATCAAGACGGATGCCGTGGTTGATTACATTGGCGACAAGCTGGGCGTGCCTGCTGCGGTTCGCAATACGGCAGCCGAGCGTGCGGTACTGATGGAAACCATGCAACAGCAGCAGCAAGAGGCTGCAATGGCGCAGGCAATGGCCATGCAAGCACAGCAAGGCGCAATGGCACCGGAGGGTATGTAATGGATTACGGAATGCGGCCAGATAAGACTGCCAAGGGCTCCGGCTACTTTGGCGAGATCAAGCGGCCAGACGGCAACGTCATGACCGAGATTAGCATTGGTGTCGGTCTTAATGGCAAAGAAACGCTGATTCCGCTGATTGTTCCGACACTCAATAAAAGTGAGCTGAACTATCTAATGCGCAACAATCCTGACTCTGAGATGTTTATGGAGAAGATGCCAAAGTCAATCATGGACAAGGCGGTTGACCATGCGGTGATGCGCATGAAGGAAAACAAGTCGCCATTTGCCAGCCCAGAAGAAGTTACCAAGATGCCCGCTAAATGAGCTGGGAAGACCTAGAGAAGGCTGATTACGCCGAGGACATCCGCGAAGTAAAGCAGCAGCGCGAGGATCTAGCGCGGTTGACTTTGCGGGTGTTTGCCAACGAGGACGGCCAAAAGCTGCTGGATTGGCTGCGGCAGATGTATGTGGATGTGCCAGTTGCCGTGCCTGGTGCAGACCCCTCACACGCATTCTTTGCTGAAGGGCAGAGAACTGTCGTGCGGGAAATAATTGCACGGATCAATCAGGCGAGGAATTTATGACAGACCAAACAGTCGAGCCCGGTTCTACCGGCCTACTCGACAGCGTAAACGTCGAAGACCCAAACACCCCAGCACAGAAGCAGGCAGTCGAGATTGACCACCGGCCACCTGATCCCACCAAAGCGGCGGCAGAAGATCCGCTCGAACGGCCAGACTATTGGCCAGAAAACTTCTGGAACAAAGACAACAACGAGCCCGACCTAGAAGGCATTGCCAAGTCATGGCGCGATCTGCGTGCCAAAATCAGCAAGGGTGCGCACAATGCTCCGGCTGATGGCAAGTATGACCTGACTGCATTCGGCGGCGAAGAGTCTGCTGACAATCCAATTGCTGGCACGCTGGCAACCTGGGCAAAAGAGAATGGCTTATCCCAGGCACAGTTTGATGATCTGGCAACATCCCTGCGCAGCCAGGCACAGGAGATGATGGCCGGTGAGATGGTTGACCCAGCCGAGGAAATGAAGAAACTTGGCCCAAATGCCGGAGCTGTAGTCAATGGCATGGTCGATTGGGCGCGTGGCCTAGTTGCCAAGGGTGTCTGGTCTAAGGATGACTTCGACGAATTCAAGGTCATGGGTGGTACAGCCAGAGGCTTGAATGCTTTGATGAAGATCCGCGAGGCTTACGAGGGTCGCATCCCAATTGAGTCTGCACCGCTTGATGGCGCACCCAGCAAGGATGAGCTGTATGCGATGGTGGCCGATCCCAAATACAATAGCGATCCAGCCTACCGTCAGAAGGTAGAACGGATGTTTAGAACCTACGTCAAAGACTAATCCCCGCAGCCGCGACTTTTCCCCAGCCTAACCGCTGGGGTTTTTTTATTGCATTTTTCCCAAAAGCAAATACAATTGTGGCAAG
>Ga0315906_10001131_pt1 | contig 40271 bp, 63 predicted proteins | sample LakEriMetagenome_4_FD_203526 | JGI IMG/M metagenome (GOLD analysis project Ga0315906, IMG submission 203526) | Freshwater fungal communities from buoy surface, Lake Erie, Ohio, United States - Buoy 2 MA122 | ecosystem: Environmental > Aquatic > Freshwater > Lake > Lake biofilm | place: USA... | reverse complement strand
ATCCACTTCACCCGATAGGTAAATTATGGCAGCCCGTCAATATCGTTCAACTGTTGAGGCTAAGACACTTAGCGCATCAATTAATAATAGCATTGGAAGCATGACAGTTAACACTGCAAGTACACTTCCTAACTCTTTTCCTTATACGCTAGTAATTGACCCAGATACTGCAACGGAAGAAATTGTAACAGTTACTGCGTCAAGTGGTGGTGGTACAACTTTAGCAATTACCCGTGGTCAAGATGGCACCTCGGCACAAGCACACGATTCAGGTGCCGTTGTTAAGCACATGATTACTGCTCGTGACTTACAGGAACCACAGGACCATATTGCTGCCACTTCTGCAGTTCATGGTGTAACTGGTTCAGTTGTTGGTACATCAGACACACAAACTCTAACTAACAAAACAGTTAACCTAACTAACAACACTTTAACTGGCACAACTGCACAGTTTAATACTGCACTGTCTGATGGAAATTTTGCTACTCAGGCTGGTACGGAAACACTAACCAATAAAACTTTAACAAGTCCAAAGATTAATGAAGATGTTGCTGTCACTGCTACTGCTACAGAACTTAACATTCTTGATGGTGTAACTGCAAGTGCTGCTGAGTTAAATATCCTTGATGGTGTTACTACATCTACTGCTGAACTTAACTATGTAGATGGTGTTACTTCTGCCATTCAAACACAGTTAGACTCTAAGGCTCCTACTTCTACCACTGTGACTTTAACTGGTTCACAGACATTAACAAATAAGACATTAACTACTCCATCAATATCTTCACCACTTATAAGTGGAGATATTGATTCACCTGGAATTATTGGTGCAACCACAAATGCTGGTGCTGGACGTGGATTACTTGTTAAACAACCATCAGGTAATGGTTCTGATGCAATTATTCAATTTACTAATAATGCCGCTAGTTCTCAACTTGCTGCGTTAAATGCTAGTGGTGCTGGTGCTTTTACGGTAACAAGTACAACTGCCTACTGGCCCGCAGTCAGACTTAATACTGTTAGCGCAACAGCAAATGTTGTTGTTAGTTCAGATTATCAACTTCGTCTAGCCACATCTTCCGTAAGATACAAAAAAGACATTGAAGATTTAGACCCTGCCACTGCAGATTCAGTTCTTAATCTTCGTCCCGTTTGGTTTAGGTCAAAGGAATCAAGTGTTGATGACGCAGAACAATGGTCACATGTTGGTCTTATTGCTGAAGAAGTTGCAGAAGTTCAACCACGTTTGGTTTTCTTTAACACTGTTGAACCAACCTTAGATGAGCATGGCAATCTTGTATTTGATGAAAATGGACAACAGCAGTTTACGACTTTAGATACACCAACTGCTGAGGGCGTTAACTACGACAAGTTGGCTGTCTACTTGCTTGATATTATTAAGCGTGAAAAGACTCGTTCTAATGACCTTGAACAACGTCTTATCGCTCTTGAGGCTAAGGTAGCAGAACTAGAGGCTAAGTAATGACAGTCAACAATGACATTAGCGAAGAATTTCAATATGATATTTCATACACTGCTAGTGGTTCAGGCTTTGACCTAACAGACGTTGCCTACGATGTTTCTTTTAACAACGTACCATTCATTCTAAAGGTTGATAACCAAAATCCATACCGCCGTGAGACGGCACAGTACAAGAAAGACCAATTTGATAACAGTGCCGAACCAGGTGAGCAGTCGCTTACTGGTTGGTGGGTACGTTCACAAACATCTTGGCACAATGGTGCTGGTATTGAGTTCTACGAACCAGGCTCTGACTACGAACATGTAAGCCACAGATTCTATGATTCTCGTGGTGTAGATGTATGGACTGTTGGTGAACTTCGTTTACACAAAGATGTATTTCATGCCTACGAAGGTACTGCTGGTATAAATGCAGCAACTGGCAACGATGGAACTAATGAAGTTCTTGTATCTGGCGATGCAAACGGAATCTTAAAAAAGATTACCCTGAACGGCAATAGTGCTGCAACAACTTCAAACTATGTAGCACCTTCAACATCTTATCCAGATGGGCATAGCGGTACGGACTTTCCGTTTTACTCAGTAACAACTGATGGTTCTACTTACTATGCTGCTTGCTCTCGCTGTGTACATAAAGGAACCGTGGGAACTGCTGCATCTGATGATGTGTTTTTTAAGCATCATGCCTCAAGTACAACTAATGCTTTTGTTAAGTATGTAAAAGGATTTGTTCTACTAGGGACAGATAGCAAAGTTGGCGTGCTTGACACGACTGCTGCAGCAACTTCAGGCACACACACCACTGGTTCTGCTGACGCATTAGCAAATTCCAAAACTCACATTAATTCTAGTTGGGCTTGGAATGATGCAACTGCATCGCCTAATGCCGTGTTTATTTCTGGTAACGGTGGCAACAACGGTGAGGTTTGGAAGGCACTGTTTGACGATAGCACCAATTCATTGGACATGGCTGGTTCCGTAATGGTTCTTTCATTTCCAGATGGTGAGTTAGTGAAGTCAATTCATTATTACTTGGGATTCTTGGTTATTGGAACTAATAAGGGTATACGTGTTTGTCCAGTTGGCAATGACGGAAATCCAATCCTAGGACCTTTGCTTGTAGAAACTTCTTATTCAGTTAATGGTTTTGCTGAACGTGGTAGTTACATTTATGCAGCAACTAAAGTTGCTGAAGGTGCTAACACAAACGGTATTCTTATCCGCATTGACTTGTCTCAGCAATTTAATGATGGAACATTTGCGTATGCTTATGACCTTGAATATCAATCATCATTAGATGGTGATAGTTCTGATTGCACTGAAGTGTACAACATAGACAACCGTCTTGTTATGGTAATACAAGAAGACGGAAGTGCTGGAGAACTCCAGGTAGAACATACAACTAACTACCGCACATCTGGTTGGTTGCAGACAGGCAAGATTCGTTACTCTACAGTTGAGCCTAAATTCTTCAAGTACCTACAAACCCGTGGTTTAGCATCATCTGGTGACAGTATCGCAGTTCAAACGATTGACTATGCTGGCAATGAGTATGACATCATTACTTTAGATGCCGTATCTCTTGGACAGAATGTTGGATTAACGCAACCTGTTGGTGGTCAAGAGTTCATTGCAATTAAGTACACACTAAACAATGGCTCACCTGTGACAGACTACCCAGTTCTACAGTCCTACCAGTTGAAGTCTATTCCTGGTGTACCACGTCAAAGAATGTACCAGTACCCACTGTCATGCTTTGACATTGAAATGGATAAGTACAACGCACAGTTTGGTTACAAGGGTAGAGCCTACGATGTAGTTCAAATCTTAGAAGAACTTGAAACTACAGGTGACTTTGTAACTGTAAAGGATTATAGAACTGATGAATCCTTCCAAGGTGTAATTGAAGAGGTTCGTTTTACTAACGAATCTTCCCCAGATAAAGACAGCAACGGCTTCGGTGGCTTGTTGTTAGTAACAGTTAGGAAACTATAGTGAGTAAGAAGCAAGTTAAAGATATCTCTGGTCGCATGTTGGCTGTAGTTATCGCATCTGTAATGGGTACCCTTGGTGCTGGTGCACTACTAGGTATTGACACCTGGAAGTCTGCCGCCTTAGCAGCAATCATGGGTGTTGCAGTTGTATCTGAATCTCTAGCCCGTGGCTACCTTGGTGATGGCAAACTAGATGACAAAGAAATCAACGATTCTTTCGCTAAAGCAAACGAGAAGAAGTCTAAGTAGTAATTGAAAAGGAAACTCCGCTTAGGGATTGTTTCTTTTATTGTAGGTTCGTTTATGGTTGCTACGCCTGTAGAGGCTAGTGTCAACTGTAATACGTACACATACCGTGGTGATGATGACTCTGCATTCGCAGCCAACCTACCTTTCAGCCTCTCGTTGGGTAGTACGGAATACAGCAATGTGTATGTGTCAACTAATGCAACACTAACCTTTGGCAGACCTGATGGTACGTACTGGGATTATCCTCAGACACCATCGGTATCTGTCGCAGGTTATGACTGGGTAAGTTTTGGTGAAGGTGCGTACCTTTCGTTTGGTTCAACAGAGAATACTTTCTGTGCCGAATGGAGCGTACGCCCTTTTCCTCAGTCAACAGGTGAACTAACTCAGATACGATTAGTAATCAATCGTGCATCTGATGGTGGTTGGCATGGAGAGATAGTTACCTTTGGGTGGCTACCCGATAACGTAAGACGTGGCATTAGGTTTGAACAGGGTCAACCTGTTGTACCTATGGAAGCAGCGTTTGATGTTAACGGTGGTGTACCTGTAGAGGTACCACCTGCTCCAGTGCCACCATCATTTACTGAACCACCTGTGGTTCCTGAACCAGTCCCAAGTGTTGTACCCAGTTTGGACCCAGAGCCAACGCCAATACCTGAACCTACTCAAAGTGAATCACCAATCCCAGAACCTGTAGTAACGCCAGACGTTACCCCTGTCGCTGAGCCTACACCATCCCCTTCCCAGGAAAGTGTCGTACCAGTACCACCAGTGCCAACCCCTAGCCCTACGGTTGAGCCTGAACCTTCCCCCACCCCAACGGTAACCCCTACCCTTGAATTAGTCCCAGAAATAACCCCAGAACCACAGCCTACAATGGCTGTTCCTGCCCCTGTAAGCCCCGTAGACGAGTTTTTAGCCCAAGTTGATATAGAAGTACCAACCTACCTACAAAACGTTCCTGGTGTCGTACAGTTGGCAAAGGCTGCGGAAGCAATCATGGCTATCGGTAGTGATATGACACCTAAAGAGAGAGAAGAATCTCAAGGTGTCGTAGTCGCAGCAATTATTGTTGGACAGTTAGCCCAAGTCAGGAGACTTAAGTAATTGTTTAAACGGCTAAAGAAATACTTGAAAGAAATCACAGCAGAAACATACACCTTATGCGGTCTCGCCATTGCTTACTTCACGTTAGACGGCAGTGCCAAGAAGGTCACAGGAATCATAGCGATAGTTAGTTTTCTAGTATGGCTAGTAACAATACCACTAAGAGATGAGGATGAAGATTAATGGCTTCACCAATGCAAGACCCAAAGTATAAGGTCACGACACCGTTCGGAGTCAAGGGGCGTTTATGGTCCTCTGGTCGCCATGAAGGAGTAGATTACGCAGCACCAGTAGGTGCAATCGTTGTTGCTCCATGCGATGGCAAGGTTGCAAGGGTTGGTCAAGTGTGGGGTGCTGCTTTTGGACAGCACTCAGTCTTGATGCAAGTTGAAGGTGGTCATCTTCTCTTTGCTCACCTGTCTTCATACAAGGTCAAGGTCGGACAAAGGCTTAAGGCTGGAGATTTCATCGGAAAGGTTGGGAAGGACGGCAATGTCACAGGTCCTCATCTTCACATGGAACTACAGGCAGGTCCAGGCTGGAAGCGTGGCGGTGGTCTAGACCCTAAGGCTATCCTTTCCGCATAAGTCACACCTAAAACTAATAACCCCCCAAGGAGAAATCCAAGGGGGGTTATTTTTTGGCTCTAAATTTAGTGCTAAATTTTGTGCTGACAGTAGCAACCTATGTAGTTGCACTTAGCATGAAGCATGGCAGATACCTGTGTCATATCTATCTTGCTTGCATCTCCTGCATCACGGCAGTTCTTGCATATCATCCGTTACCTCCTGGTTATCATCATCCTTGAATGGCGGAAAGCCACCAAGGTTTCTTACTATTTTGTTTAACGCACGATTAGCAGCCATAGCCGTAGCCTTAACTGATGGTCTGTCACTATCAGTTACCTCATGCAACTGTGTTGAGTCCACGTCCTGAGCGTAGAACAAGAACACTAGGTTCTGTTCAACCTCAGTTAGTTTACTAAACGCATGACGAATGTCAGCACCATAAGCCATCCAGTCACCAGACTCCGATGGAGCCTTGGTACTACGACCCATGTTAGTCATTGCTGTCTCTAGTTTCTCCCAGTTGTCCGTAAGGACACCAGGAATAAGCATCTTAACAAAGTCTTTGCTGTACCAGAAGTTATCTGTTGCGTTGTAACCCTCGGCTACTGCCTTCTCCTTGACACAGTAATCAAGAGCAGCGTTACGTAGGGACTTAGCAATCAACTTGTCACAGGACTTCTCGTCCTGCTCAGCCTTCCACCTAGCAATGTTGTTAGGGTGCTCAGCAAACCATAGCCATAGTTCCTGTTCAATGTCTGCACGTTCTACCATCTGGTACTTGTTACGGTACTCACTGGCAATCTGTTGCACCATGTCGTAGTAGTCGTTGACTTGTTGTTCTTGTAGTTTACGGATGCGACCAGCATCTTCCATTTGGTTGCACACTATTTACCCCATACCTTTCCATCAACAACAAACGTGCCGTCCTTGTGGATAGGAATAAGTTTAGGTGTAACCTTTTGACCGTCAATGTACAGCACACCAATAGCCTGTTGCCAGTTAGCAATGCCACCCTTTAGGTAGGATGCTTTCTTCTGGTCCATCAAGTTGCCAACCTCTAGTCCCCAGATGGTACGGGTTGATACACCTGATACAGATTCGGTGTAGTGCAGTAGTCCTGCTCTATGTGTATGACCACATACTACGGACATGCCAGTCTTCTTAGCCAAACCAAGGGCTGTCTGCCCACCAGTTTGATTCACAGAACCTTCATCGCCATGTAAGAGCAGCCACTTAGGTGCAACTTCCCACGGTTTCTTGTGGTAAGTGATGCCTAAATCTTTTAGCCGAAGGAAGTTCTCTAACTCAAACTCAGGTGCACCAAGTAGACCAGGTGCTCGCTTCATAATTGTGTTGTATAAACGGTCAGTGTGGTTACTACGTGTCATGTGTGTAACCTGTAAGTTTTCTAGTACCTGAACAGTTGCGTCACGGTCACGACCAATGCTACGTTCGTACTCCATTGGTGTGCCCATAGACCAGCGACTGATAGTCTGCATGTCCATCTCATCACCAACAGATACCACGTCATCAGGTTTAAACGCCTTGATAAACTTGGCTACGTTAGCAACCGCACGCTTGTCATGGTATGGAACTTGCAGGTCACTTACAATAACTTTAACCTTCATGGTTTCCCTTTGGTAGTGGTTGATTGCAGTGCATACAGGTTATTATATTCAGGTTGTGTGATTCAAGTATACTAAAGATAAGATTAATTGCTTCTTCAAAAGTATCAAACTTAGCATTGTTAAGGTTACGGTCTGTCAGTACTTCTCTTTTAGTTGCTGGCTTATCTGGTGACCTATCAAGTTCGTACACTCTCTTGTTGAGATTGTCTATTGATATGTTTATGGCTCGCCTAAATTTATCAAACTCTTCACGCTTAACTCTCATCATTGTAGTCCTTCGCCTCAGGGAACGTGTTATCTAAAATCATAACACCAATAACTCCATAGTTGGCGATGTCTACAAACGTGTCCCTTAGGGACTCATTCTCAGGTTTAGCACCTGATTCTATAAGGTTAATCAGCCGTGACATCTTGTCGTATAGCCGTACCTGTAGCCCATTGAGCGGTCCACCTGGCGCATTACGGATGTTGTTAGGACCATAATCATTCTGTTTCTTGATTAAGATATCCCACAATTCTTCATACACATCAAGGGAATCTAACTCAAAGTCATCAGGGTATAGGTCATCCCATGCGGTGAAAGTTACACATGCTTCGCATATGCAGTCATCATCTACCGCAAAGGCATCCTTGTTATCTCCAATGTCAAGGTCTCTCTTGACTCGGTTAAGCCAATCTTGGAAATCTTTAAGCCCATCTCCAAAAGTCTCCCAGTCAGAAACTCTATCTCTTCTTGACTGAACGAAATCATCCCACTCATCCTTGCTCATGCTGATACCTTGCTCCTTAGATAGTCGTACCCCTGTGATAGGTACATTGAATTAACGTCTTCACCCTCTGGCATCTGCAATGTTACTACTGATGAGAGTTCTTTGGCGAGGTTCTTTGCGAAGTCCGACCCTGGTTGGTCACCGTCAGCAAAAACATAGACCGTCTCAAAGTCTTGGAGGATGCGTGAGTAATGTTTCTTCCACGAGTTCGCACCAGGCACACCCACAGCAGGGATGCCACACTTATAGTGCAAAGTAATCGCATCAATCTCGCCTTCACATACCGCAATGAAATCACCTGCCGATTGTAGTGCTGTTACGTTGTATAAACGGGTAGAAGTCCCTGGTAAACCCATGTATTTGGGTTCACTATTGTCCATGCTACGGAACCTGATGTCCACTACACCTGTTGGTGTGATGTACGGAATAACCAAGCGACCAACGTACGCCTCGTGGCTAGGCAGAGGTTCTGCGACCACTCCTAGGTGGGCTGTAGCCCCGTCTGCGAGAGATAATCCCCTCTTGGCTAGGTACTCTTCTGCTAGATGAATGTTTGCCTTGTATGTTGCCACGGCTTTCGCCAGTGATTGTTTCTGCGATTGTGATAGCCTCACGAAATCCCACTCCTTCTTTCTCCATGATTATTTTATATGTGTCACCCTTGACTCCGCAAGCATGACATGCGAATGCGTTCTCTGTTACGTTGACACTAGCAGATGCAGTTGAATCCTCGTGAACTACACACTTAATCTTTTGCCAGCCCCATGTTTCACGTATATTTGTTGCACCGTAGTGTTCAAGCACAGGTTGTATGCTGTGCTTAGTAGTCATAGTTAGAGTACACGCCTTTTGCTAAGGAAACTATTGCTTTAAGGTACGCTTCCTCCTTGGCTTGGGTTGTTACCCTAAGTTGTTTATTATTAGAATCTTCTCTAATTAGTTCTGATTCATACTCTCTCATTTTATTTAATAACACAGCCTGATTGTTACTAGTTAAGTAACGTACTTGCTCAGGTGTCTGAGCCAATTCAAGTAACTGCTTGCATATCTCTTCTTCTGTAATCAATTCATCCATTAGTATCCTGCTTCCTCCAGTAGTTTAAACCACTCCGACACTGGCATAGTAGCGTACCACTTGCCAACGTCTAAAGTGCCTGTCTTCTTATGTATGACAACGCCAGTCTCAGCCTTGTCGTTAGCCATCTCCACCTCAAGTTCCTTGAGCCATGCAGACAACTTCATCTCTTTGTGGTTCTTAACCTCAATAACAACGGCAGGTAGACCAGCGATATCACCACGGTCATTGACTCCGTTGAGTGCACGTCTTTCAACGTGCTTACGTCCCTTACTTACAAGCCAGTTAACTACGGCTGTCTCTGCCTGTGTACCTTTAATCTTAGACTTGTTCATTTCTAATCCCATCGGCTATCATTGCAAACTGTAACTGTTCAGCCACCCACTCTAGTGCACTGCACGCTTCGTGGAAGTCCTGCTCACAGAAGTCATCGCTTATGTCACGGATAACCTTAATGATTTCATAGAAGGATACGTACTGTTCCCCGTCATAGAACACACGAGATATGTGTCTGCTGTCCATCTAGTAATCATCTCTGTCCATGTATAAAAGTAGTGCGAGTATACCAACAAGCCCTAATATAATCAGCCATTCCACCATTGTTCATCCTCTAAGTTCTTTATGAATACTACAAGTTCTTCCCATGGTATGCAATGTTCTATGTCAACAACGTAGAAGTTATCGTCATGCCCACGGTACTTGTCGTGCAGTTGCTTACCTACCCACTTGTCCTTTGTAGATGTGAGTAGTCCAAACATACCCTTAGTCTTGGTAGATACCATGACGTATGCGTATGGCTTCTGCAACTTAGCCTCATACCCTGACACAGTGTCAACTATGATGTTGCCCCAAGGGAAATCCTTTAGTTCAGTGAACTCTATGTTGCGTGACTTAACCTCAAGGCACTCACCTGAATCATCAAGGATAATATCCTTCTCGGTGGCTGTCATCTCTGGTATCTCTTCACGTGACTGCACTATGTACAGGTCAGGTACGGTACAACGTACACCGTTTAAACGTAAGCGTTCTGCAACTATGTCACCATACTTGTGACCCTCAGTCATAGATGCTACGTAATCAAAGGTCACTGCTCACTACCTAAACTAATTCCAGCAAAATCATTGTCACGTAAATTGCTGTATGCCTTGCTGATGTCGTGCATACAATGCAAACAGAAAGATTTAGGCTCTATCTCTGGCAGTACTTTGTAATCGCTATACTTCCTTAAAACCATAGTTACCTTGGCATCGTAGCCACAGGCAATGCATGTATTATTCATCGTGCATCCTCTAGGTCTGCAATGAACATATACTCTGGCAAGAACTGCAACCACACTGGGTTATTACCCGAAGGGTCAGCCTTACCATAGCGGTTCTTGACACTGGCAACACCAAGCATTCCGTCTTGTTGTCCCACCGTAAGAATGAGGGCTGGTAGTTGGTTAACCATTCCTTGGACTGCTGACCTAGGTTGACATGGCGTACCAGAATATCCTTCCTTGGTATGGTGTAGCACTACAACGGCGGCGTTCGTATCACGTGCCAGATACTTAAGTTCCTTGAGCGCACTACGCATCGCACCGAACTCTTCACCACCATCCATGTTAATGTCCATCAAGTTGTCAACAACTATCAGTGCAGGACTATCGCCCAACGTTTCTTCAAGTGCAGTAACCTCATCATCCAAGTCGTTTAAACTAGGTGATGAATCAAATGACCAGTAGATGTGTCGTGCTTGTGCCAACTTTTCCTTGGCTAACTCAGGTTGCTCTGAGATAATCTTCTCTGCATCTGTCTGTGACACACCCTCAATCATGGAATACAAACGCATTGCCATGGTGTGAGCATTGGTATCTGCTGATACGTACAGTGTTGGTGCTTGCATACGCAAGGCTAGTGCTAGAGCAAGTGTTGACTTACCTGCACCAGGTGTGCCAGCAATTAACGATACCTCTGAACGTCTAAAGATAATCTTATTCTGTTCAAACGTACGAAAGACTGACGGCATTGGCTCGCCACCAATGTCTGAACGTCCTACCGAACGGCTTAATGTTTTCATTGTTCCTCCTTGTTAAGCGTGGGATGTGTGGACTTGCACCACATGTAGGCTTTCGGACCTACATCCCTATTTGTACTGACTGGCTTCCCCTCCAGCAGGACAAACCTATATTTAGTTATGGTTTCCTAGCACCCGATGTTGCTAGAAACTGTTCCACTCTGGTGTGTTGCGGTTAGCAAACGTTGGTGAGCACTGGTCTGGTGTGCCCTTAGGTGTTGGGCAGAAGAATGCACGCCATTCTCCCTTAGCACCTGTACCTGTACGTCTAACCATTGCACCATGAATGCACATCTTATCGCTACCACTAGGTGCTGATGCCTGTACTGGCGGTGCCTTAGGTGCAAACGCTGGTACTTCTGCAACAACTTCCCCACCTAGAGATGCCTGAACAATAGCCACTGGGTCAGTTGCTAGTACACGTGGTGCTGATACACCAGTAAATGCTTCTTCCAGTGTGCTGATTGCATCAGGTCCACCCTGTGCAATGAGAGCATTGACGTTAGTGATTAACTCTTCGGCACTGTCACCACGTGCTGTGATGATTGTGCCCTTGCTTGTCTTTACGTTTACAACGTAGTTCTTTTCCATTACTTATCTCCATTCTGATACTTACAATCGTTAGTAAAATTACACATCTTGCAGTGGTCAAAGTTAGGTATAAAGATACCAGCCCTTCGTGCCTTGTCAAACATTCCCACGATTTCTGACACGGCTTCACGTGTCCACTTATCTAGGTTGATTAACTCTGATACTGCACCCTTACGTGCATCCCAGTATACGCCATACTTAGGACGTACACCGAACACTTCCTCCATGGCTACCGCATAGATACCCAACTGAAAGTCTGACGAGGGCATACGTGCACCAGACTTAATGTCCAGCACCACAAGGTTGCCGTCAGGTAGTTCCATCATGCGGTCAAGTGCACCCTTAACCATGACACCATCAAGGTTAATGTTGAATACTAATTCAATGGCAGGTACACCTTGAGGTGTAACCCATAGTGACATCAACTCTTGGGTAGTACGAAAGTTAACCCAGTTGTTCACCATGTTTAAGCCATTGGCTTTCCACCAGTCCCCGTCTTCCTTGTTGGGATTGGCTATGGTTGCACGTCCACCAGCACGCCACTGTGATGTGTCTTCCTGCCCCTGTACGGCACGCTGACGGTCTAAATTCTCTTGCCAGTACCGTAACCACAACTCTTCAGGCGTAGCCTGTGTGAGGGTCAATTCTTCCTGCTTCATCTTAGCCATTATCGTCCCTCGGTTTCCCATAGTTGACGGTCATAGGCTTCGGTTGCTTCGTGAACAGCAACACCACCAGCCAACCACCATGTCTGACCTTCAGGGACAGCCAAAGCCTTGGACAACCAATACTTGTGACCACAAGAATTGTATGTACCTATCTGGCTATGGCTAACGTGTACGGGTAACTCATACCCATTGACCTTAATCATTTATCCTCTTGTTTCTTATGTTCGCCTTTATGGGCGAACCTATTATTGGTTCTGCCTTAGCAGAACTTATGTTGTTGTTGTGTTGTTAAGTTATAGTCCATGTTTAGGTGTCTGTCAAATCGTACACGGCGTGTCGTGGGAGCAGTGATGAAACATGGAGGTGAAAAAATCACCGCTCAACCACGACAGCCATACTTATTTTCCCATAAGTTTTACCTCATGTCAAACAAGTCTCCTTGTATTTCGTCACTATCTGCGAACAACTTGGTAGGTGCAAGCACCTTGAACACCCTTGCTGTGTCACCAGTCTTTAGTGCACGAATGTTACCTCGTCCCTCGTAGTCCTTGGTAGCCATAGTATCTGACTCATAAGGTCCGAACAGGAACTGTCCAACGCCTTGATAGTTCACACCTACTACGTAGAGTTCACGTTCACGGCGCATCTCATCTATCATCTTCCAGATAATCTCTGCCAGATACACCACGTCATGGTGCTCTTGCTCAAGGACATCTGCGATAGCCTCTAGTTCTTTCTTGCGTGTCCTCATTGAAACCTTTTATTGCCTAGTTCTTTTATCAAGAACAGGTTATCTTTGTATAGTTTTCTTTGAGAGATAAACTGTAAGACTATGATTATAAGTAGGATTGTTTTCATTGTTCTGACAACACTTCTTCCTCTAGTAATGCACCTTGCATTGTGAATAGCAAGCGTTCAAATGTCTTGCGGTGCATGAAGAAATGCGTGTTGCCTAAGAACACTGATGCGTGGTCAGGTTCAACCTCAACGTGTATCTCTTCGTATACGTCTTCCTCTTTTTCAACTGTGCTGATTACCATTACTTCTTAGTCCAATCATTTTCTGGTAAGTCCAATCTTATCTTGCGTTTATTGCGTATGACACGTCTCTCGTATGGTGTAGTGCCACCCCAGAAACCATACTTCTCATGCTTGATTGCGTATTCTGCACACTCAACAAGGATGTTGCAATTAGAGCAAAACTCTTTCAAGTCTGCTACTTCCTGTGCTGTCCTCTTGTTGTCATAGTCCTGATAGAACACATCCACACCCATACGTGCGCAATTCTGTGTGCCGTCATAGTTCGGATACTTAATCGTCTCCATAAGTTTTTTCCTCCAGTTCTTCTGACTCTATCTCTCCATGTTCAGTGCATTCCCAGTAACGGTAACCGTCACGGTCATCTTGCCACACCCAATCACAATGCATAGTCTCACTCATTGTCTGGTCTCCCCTCGCAAGCGTGCCAGGGGTCATTCAATCCACACCGCTTGCATACGTACACCTCTTGTGTGTACACGGTGTGTAGTTCATCATCATCTAATTCATACGGTGACATCAGGTCTAGCCTCCTCTAGTATGCCCTGTGCGTACCGCAACATAGCGTGTATCTCATCATCTGTACTTATGTAATCAAGGATTGAGAGTTTAAGTATCGCATCACCCAATTCATCCTTGAATTCATAGAATGTAACCGTGCTCTTATGAAAGTCCACGATAGGTATGTATCCATACTCTGTGTCTGTTGGGTTGTTGATACTAAATCCGAAACCGCCGTCTCTATCCCAACTCTCACCTATTAGTTGAGACATAAGGATTCTGTTGGCATAGTCAGGGGCTTTAGACCTGATACCTGCTTTCCAGATAGCACCCTTGAGGTCGTTGTGCCACGTGTCACCGCCCCAATGAGAGTATAGATACAACACATCACCGCCCTCATCTACTACACCGAAACTAAACCTGTCTCCCATTGTTCATACCTCCTCTGATTACAATGTATTCGTCATACGTTTCGTCACTTGCCATACGTACCATTAGTTCATCTAGTTGTGCGAACACGTCTTGCTCTCGCTTAAATAGTTTCATTAGTTTCCTCCATTTTTTCTAGTATCTTAAATAGTTCATCACTCTTATTAGAGTAATCCTCCTGGTATGCCTCTAAGTAATCGTCAGGCACGTCCCAATCTTGCGTATCAGTATTAAAAAAGTAACCGTTATTGAACACCGTCCAAGCGGTTTCCGAATCAACCTCCCATTTTTCTGAAAGTGAATCATAAACTACTACATAGTGGTATTGCATTAGATAGCCTCCTCGTTTCCGTAGATAATTTCCCATTCGGATTTAAGTTTGTCTACGCCTTGTATGTCTAGCCACTCTCTTACATTCATTTTAGTATTCCTCCATTAGTGCGGACAGGATAGATAGTTCCTGCTCTGTAAAGTGTAACTCTAGTTTGTGTGTCTGTTCGGTAATTGCATCAAACAATTTTTTATCGCTTATGCTGTCTGCGTTGTAGCCTAAGCCACTAGCCCAATCCTCAAAATCACTAGCGTACTGTAACGTGCCCCTGTCTGATAGCAAGGCGTGTAGTACGTCCTCACGCTTAGGTGATTCAACGTGTGCCTTGCCCTGGTAGAAAGGGGTAGCAAACATTCTGTCACCGTTGCGCTTAAGGATACATTCGTACCCGTCCATACCTTGCGCCCACTTAGGTTGTTCGTCATAAGTTCTAGTGCTATCAACTGTTACGCCGATAGAGTCTAGGTAATCTGTTATTGCTGTTGTCATTTGAAACCCTCCAGTTTCTATTTTCTTACAGGCTAGGTAGCCCACCCGTACACCGTGCCGTAGCACGGGGTACAGGCTAGTCACCTAGAGTGTGGCGTATACCGTGTTGTGGTTATGTTCTGGCAATTCGCAACAGGTGTGACACATTCTTTCTTGCGCCTCTTTAATGTTGCTCTCCGTTGCCTTACCTATAAACCAGTCACACTTAGCACACCTGATAAGTAGTGCCCCAGTCTTTACAGACTCTCGCAATACTACGTCCATTTTATTACCTCCATTTTTGTTAGCGTTGTTGCTAACTATTACAACTATACTTGTTAGGTACAGGCTTGTCAAGTACCCTTGATTTTACGGCGTGTCTAGTTGTTCCCATAGAATTCCATTTGTTCATCATTCAATTCGGTGTCCTCTACCTCACCAATAAAGAACATAAACTCTGCCTCGTTAAAGTTGTCCCATTGGTGGTCATTTAACTTGTAAAGTTCTTGTAGCGTAGCCTCGTCACAGACTATGGTTACTTGCTTACCTACTAGCGGTGTCTTATTCATTGTGTTACCTCCTCGGCGCAAGATGTGCATACTACCTCGTCATAGTAATCTGACCAAGCAGGGGCTAGTTGGCTTATGTTGTCACGCATTACGTCTAAACAATTAGGACATTGTAATCCGTCACCTTGTCCCTTGTCCTCTGCTCTTACTACATTGTGTAAAGTTTTCATTGCGGTTACCTCCATAACCTAGTCATTCACTAGCACATAGTGCTTTTCTCTTAGGTGTTCACGGAATCTCCGCTTAGCCTCTGTCTTGTCGTAGCCGTAGTAAGTTGTGTGTTCTAGCCACACGCCCCACCCTGCCGTGTCTCGTACCATAGCACTTAGTTCTAACGCCCCATTATGGGGTAGTCTGCGTACTGTAATCATTACGCCACCTCGCAATACTCATAAGCGTGGTCACAATTAGCGTGCGCCCACCCCGTAGCGTAAGTGCCATTGGCTATCGCCTCGTCCATAGCATTGGCGTATTCTTGCATACCTTGCGCTAGTGCCTTGTGAAATTCATCTTGACTTGCGTATCCGTTGTACATTTTGAAACCTCCATAGTTTCTGTTGTTGTTATTAGTTAATCGGTGTCCCTGACAGGTGTCAAGGCTATCGGAAAGTCTTTACTAAATCTTTACTATTCTGTTATCAGTTTGTTATCTATCTTTTCCTGCCAAGAAAATTAAACTTGCAAGGGATAGGATTAAAACCCAAGAGTAGAAACTATTCATTACCCCATTACCTCCAAGTATCTACCATAATCTAATAGCCTGACATAATCTTGAAACTTATTCCTAGCCTCGGATTCGCTTAAGTCTTTATAGGCACAACCGTATTTACACCCCCGTAATTCTGTGGTCAGGTATAAACCGTATTCGGTTTCTTTAACTGTGATGTTCATTGTGATACCTCCACTCTAAAATCCTCTACCGTAGCCTCGCCGTGACCGTGTAACGGGGTTACCGTGTACCGTGTCCGTCCGTAGGCTTGCTTTACATCTGTAATCTTGACCGCAACTTGTAGCCCGTTGGTGGCTAGTAGCCCCTCACGCCCGATTAGTTGCGCCATTTGTGCCGTTGTCATTAGTAATTCTCCTTGTCGTAGAAAAAGTTAAAGTCTCCCTGCCGTCCCCTGATTACTGCGGTCAGCAGGTATTCAAGGGCTGTAAGTTTTTCGTCTATGGTTTTCGCCTGAATTATCTTATTGAATGGGGCATAGAGATACATTGAGGAATCTCCCGTTTCCAACTCTTGCCAGTACGCCCTGCGTAGTGTTGATAGTCTGCTCTCTTGTTGGCTGTTCATTAGTTGCCCTCCTCTAGTGCCTCTAGTTCGGTGGCTATCCAGTTAATAACCTCATTGGCAGACATTGACCAACCGCCGAACTTTTCATAAGCCCCGTCTAATACCTCTTGAATTGTTGTGTATTCTGTTTCTGTTTCCATTGTCTAACCTCCATTAGTTTCTATCTGGCTAGGGTTTAGCCAACCCCTGCCCCGTGCCGTGTGACACGGGGGAGAGATAAGCCCCCTAGAGTAGTTCCCTCATCATCGCATTAAGTTCACGCTTGGACAGTTTCGGGTCATTGAATAGCACGCCGTCACTAGTGCTTATGTATCCGTAGGCATCGGTGAAATCTTGGAACGGTGTCCGCCCTTTATAGTCAACCATAAATCCCCGTGCCTGTTCGTATGCTGCCCAGTCATTGTTGATGAATAGGGATACGTTCCAGGTCTCACGATTTGCCCAACCGTTGTAAGTCTTGCGTGTTGCTGTCTCCATTGTCTTGCCTCCTTGTTTGTTCTGACCTCGTCAGACACCGCCTCACGGTGTGACCCCTTGCGGGGTTTCGGTCTATTCTGTAACGGCTAGAATCTCCCTAACCATTGTATCGGTTAGCCCGAACTTTTCCGCCAATTCCTCAACGGCAATCTCTGCCACTTTGTCGGGTAGTCCTGTCTGCCCAATCCAACGGGTCAAGCCCTCAATTACGAAATTAATTTTTCGCATCTCTAGAATGTCACCTGTCATTGTGTGCACTCCTGAACTTGTGTTCATTCTTTCCTCCTTGTTTGTTCGGGTGTTTCCCTTACATCTCAAACAATACGCCCATTCCCTGCACCTGTCAAGCCCAATGACACGAATTCGGGAAACTTTACCAATTCGTTATAAACTTTCATAATGTGGAACGGTGCAAGGTGTCCAAGTTGTGCGCCCATTTGGAGGGGGGAGACTGTCCGCACTCCCGTACTTGTTTCCATTTGTTTGTCAATGCGACACGCCGATGTTTATAAAATCGTTATAAAGAATTTTTACCCCTCCCCGTCTGGTGGGATTGGATACACTTCGTCCACAACTTGTCCACACCTGTGGATAACCTGTGGAAAACTGTTTGACCCACCCCCGAAGAATCGGCGGATGTAATATCTATATAGACTCCCATTAAATATTTTTTGCAGTATTTTGGTAATAGGCACACAACTAAAAACCCATTGAAATAAGGACTTTGAAAAATAGTTTATAACAATTTGATAACGAAACGTTACAGTCCCTTTGTAACAGGGTTAGTATATATGTAGGATAAAATAACATAAGTGCGCTTTGGCGCACACAATACAATGGCAGCCTTTTGTGGCTGCCTAACATAACCAAACAGCCCTTTCGGGGCTGTTATTGTGAGCGCCTTTGGGCGCTCTTATATAGGTTCTTTTTATATCATTTTATTTAGACATGATTTAGCGGTGGATGCTAAATTAAATTAACCCACTTAGGAGAGCCAAATGGCTAAAGGTGACAAGTTAGATATTCGTAATGCAAAGCGCAGCGCCGCCAAACTAGCCAAGGGCGAACTGCGAGTTTCCAACTCACAGGCATCTACCACGAATCAACGAGCCAAGGCACGTGTTAAGAGTGGTATGATGGAAAAGGGAATGAAAGTTACTTCTAGCGGATTTAAAACCACAAAGAGTAACTCAGCCCGTCAGCCTTCTGTAGCCATCAAGACTGGCATCAAGGGTAAGGTCAAGGCTCAAGGTAAGGCAATGTCCAAGGGTGGACTTAACTACTCAGGACGTAAAGGCAAGTAACTAGACAGGATAACTTCATATGGCAGCCAAGGGCGGTGCAGAGCACCATAATGTGGTACGCCTTAGAGAAGACAAAGCCAAGGTTATAGCCCACGTAGAAACTGGCATTGAGGTGCGAGCCGCTATTTCCATGGTAGGGCGCAAGCCCGATGTTCTAAAGAAGTGGCTCACAGACCCTGTGTTTGCCAAGGACTTAGAGATAGCACGCACCAAGGGTTCAGACCTTATGAAGGTCACCCTGGGAAGCGAGAACGGCAAAAACATTGACTTTGCCACATTCTCCAAAGAGTTCTTAGGTAACGAAGTATTCCCTCACCAGCAGGACTGGATTGACGTTCTGGAGGGAAGGGAGCCTAGTTGGCTCCATCCAGCCATGTCCTACGAAAAGGGCAACAAGAACCGTATCTTAATTAATGTGCCACCTGAGCACGCCAAATCCACCGTAATCACCGTAGGCTATTCCACCTACCGTATTGCCATGGATTCTAACGTGCGTATCATTGTGGTGTCCAAGACTTTAAATAAAGCCCGTGAGTTCGTCTACTCCATCAAGCAGCGACTCAGCCATCCACGCTACGCCAAGTTACAACAGGTCTATGGACCTGCTGGTGGTTGGAAAGAAGACTCTGACACCTGGAAGACCGATACGGTCTACCTAGGTCAGGAAGCCCGTGACTCCTCCGAAAAGGACCCTACGCTTCAGGCTCTTGGTATTGGTGGTCAGATTTACGGTGCTCGTGCAGACCTCATCATCCTTGATGACGTTATCACTACTGCCAACGCTCACGAGTGGGAGAAGCAGTTAGAGTGGCTTCAGAAGGAAGTAATCACCCGTCTGGGTAAAAACGGCAAGTTGCTTATTGTTGGTACCCGTATCGGAGCGGTAGATTTATACCGAGAACTTAGAAACCCAGAACACTGGTCTGGTGGTGTCAGCCCGTTTACACGTCTGGCTATGCCAGCCGCACTTGAGATTCACGATGACCCTAAGAAGTGGGTTACCCTCTGGGAGCGTTCAGACCGTCCGTGGGACGGCGATGACGATGCTCAGCCAGATGAGGATGGTTACTACCAGAAATGGGACGGACCAGCCCTCTTTGCCAGACGTAGCGAGGTAACAGCCTCAACATGGGCTTTAGTTTACCAACAACAGGACATAGACGATGACGCAATTTTTAATCCAACGATTGTTAACGCCTGTGTTAACCGTATGCGTAAGCCTGGTCCTCTCCGCATGGGAGCGCCTGGACATCCACGAGACGGACAATGGGTCACACTAATTGGCATGGACCCTGCTATGGCAGGAAAGACTGCGCTAGTTGTCTACGCTGTAGACCGTCAGTCTGGTAAACGCCTAGTCCTAGATGCTTACAATATGTCAGACCCAACACCTGGCAAGATTCGTGCAATTATTGAAGACTGGATTAACACCTACCGTCCAGTAGAACTGCGTATTGAAATCAACGCCCACCAGAAGATGTACGAGGTGGACGAAGAGTTCCGCCAGTATCTGGCTAATAAGGGCGTAAGGTTCTCTAGCCACTTCACTGGTAAAAATAAGTGGGATACTGACTTCGGTGTGGCTGCTATGCAGGGCTTGTTTGGTACTATGACAAGTAACAAGCACAACCGAGATAACCTCATTGAACTACCAGACCCTCAGTACCACGAGGGTATCAAGGCTCTAATCAATCAGTTGATTACTTGGAAGCCTGGAACTCGTAACCCTACAGACGTTGTGATGGCTCTGTGGTTCTGCGAGATTAAAGCAAAAGAAATGATTCAGCACTCAGGAACTCAAATCTACCACGCAACAAGTCGCTTTGTTACTCAGCGCCAGATGGCGCAGCAAGCAGTTGTTAATCTTGACGATTTAGCAATGGAACAATTTACAACTTATCTTTAAGGATATTCATGGCACTCTCAATGGAACAGGTCGCTGACAAGGTACTTTACCTACGCCAGCGATACTCAGTTCGTGACCAGCGCATGGCTGATATCACTGCTGTACGCCGTGGTGACATGGTATCGGTATACCCTGACATGTTCCCTGAGGGCATGTCTAAGCCAATGATTGCCAACTTCGTTGACGTTGTTGCTCGTGACTTGGCTGAAGTATTGGCTCCACTGCCATCGTTTAATTGTCAGACACCTGACGTAACATCTGACAGGGCAAAGAAGAACGCTAACTTGCGTTCCATGATTGTCAACAACTACGTTGAATTTTCTGGGTTACAAACCCAGATGTATACAGGCGCAGATTGGTATAACACATATGCCTTCCTGCCGTTTGTTGTAGAGCCTGACTTTGAGGCTCGTATGCCACGCATTCGTGTAGAAAACCCATTGGGTGCTTACCCAGAATATGACCGCTACGGACGATGTGTTTCATATAGCAAGCGTTACCTAAAGTCCATTGGTGAACTTATCGTTGAGTTCCCAGAGTACGAACGCCAAATCCTTGGTGGAGAAGACCGCAGAAACATTGACCTCGGTACTCTACTTGATTTGATTCGTTACGAGGACAAAGACCAGGTAATCCTGTTTCTTCCACAACGAGGAAACCTTCCCCTGCGCAAGGCTAAAAACCCACTAGGTAAGATAAGTGTGCGTATTGCCAAGCGTCCAGGCATTGACACCGAAGACCCACGTGGTCAGTTTGATGATGTCATCTGGGCACAGATTGCTCGTGCTCGCTTTAGCCTTCTTGCCATGGATGCTGCTGAGAAATCAGTTAACGCACCTATGGTTGTTCCACAGGATATGCAAGAGTTTGCATTTGGTCCTGATGCAGTCATGCGCACTGCCAACCCACAGGGTGTTCGCCGTGTTGGTCTAGAGATTCCAATGGGCGCATTCCAAGAACAACAGATTCTTGAACAAGAAATGCGTATGGGTGCTCGTTATCCAGAGGGTCGCTCAGGAAATATCAACGCATCCGTAATTACGGGTTCTGGTGTTCAGGCACTTCTTGGTGGCTTTGATTCCCAAATCAAGGCTGGTCAGCAAATCCTTGCAGAAACATTGCAAGATGTCATGGCACTAGCCATGGAGATGGACGAGAAGTTATTCCCTGGCGAAAAGTCAACACAAATGACTTTCAACGGTGCCCCTTACATTCTTAAGTACAGTCCAGAAAAAGACATCAAGGAAGATTACAGCGTGCAGGTACGCTATGGTCTGATGTCAGGGCTTGACCCATCACGTGCCCTTATCTTTAGCCTTCAGGCTTTACAGGCAAACTTAATTTCACAAGAATTTGTAATGCAAGAACTTCCATGGAACGTAAACGTATCCAAGGAAATTGAGCGCATTGACATAGAGAAGATGCGTAATGCACTTATGGGTGCATTGAGTGCTACCTCACAGGCAATCCCACAGATGGCTGCCCAAGGTCAGGACCCATCAGATATCGTAATGAAGATTGCTCAGACCATTGACAATCGCCGTAGTGGTAAGAGCGTTGAAGATTCTGTTCTGGAAGTATTTAAAAAACCAGAACAACCAGCACAGGCAGCAGTAGAGCAAAGTCCTGAAAGCCTTCTACAACAGATGGCTGCTGGTCCACAAGCCGCCCCAGGCGAGGGTACTCCAGTTGAAGCACAGGCACCCGAAACTATGGGTGGTGCTCCTGTCGCAGCACCCCCTGGGGCACCTACTATTCAGGATATCCTAGCGCAACTAGGTGGATAATGACTACAATCATTGCCATCAGAGATAGCAAAGGATTTACCTTTGCAGCAGATGCACAAGTAACTGATACAGAACGACCATATCAACATAAAAGCATGAAGAAGATTGTTGAAGTTGGCGAATATGTAATGGCTGGTGCAGGTAACTCACGTTGTTGTGATGTTATCCTATATGGCTGGCAACCACCGAAGTATGACAGTTCAGAAGCCTACACCTTTATGGTGTCTAAATTTATTCCCGAAATGCGCAAGCAACATGAAGATGCTGGCATAACCCTGAAAGAGGATGAAGACTTTGTATTCCTTATTGGATTTGGAAATAGGGTCTTTCATGTCGCATCTAACTACGCTGTGCTTGAAACAAACACGGGTGTTTATGGAATAGGCACTGGTGCGGCTTACGCACTTGGTGCTATTGCGCATGGCGCAACACTACAAGAAGCAATGAAGATTGCTAAGAAGTTTGATATTAATACTGGTGGTAAAACCCAGATAGTTGAAAGAGGACAGTAATGCCAAGAGGTGGACCACGCACTCAGCGTACAAACACTGAAGCCAAGCCAGTCTCTGGTCCAGGAAGTCTTTCACAGCGTACTGACATGAATCCTATCCAGCCAGGACAAGTTCCAACTTCGCAGGTTCCAGTTGTACCACCAGTTCCAGTACAGCCACAAGGTGGCTCGGCAGTTCCTGGAATGAATAAACTTACTCCGCTATTTGCTCCAACTGAACGTCCTAATGAACCAGTTACTGAAGGTTTAAGTGTTGGTCCTGGCACCACACCAGAACCTGTTCAGACTGGTCGCTTTACCATTACAACTCAGTATCTACCAGAACTACAACGTCTTGCACAAATCAAGGAAACACCTCAGATATTTAAGACCTTTGTTAAATATGTTGAGGCAGTCAATCGTTTGGATGACATAAATGCTACTGGTCAATAACATAACATCGTTTCTTAACGTCTTTGGTGTTGAGGAACCAGACCTAGTTATGACACTAGCGACAATGCCATGGAAGTCCGAAGATGACCGTGATGGATTTATTAATGAAATTGTTGCCATGAACAATGGTGAACTATACAAGCGTAATCTAGTGAGCGTGCGCTAATGTCAATGTTTGATATTTACAATAACCAGCGTGACAATCGTAATCGTGTTCAAAAGTTTATTGATGGTTTAGCACAGTCTGTAAGTGGCGGTCTATCTGACATTTCTTCTGGTCTAACAAAGGGTCTAACCTTTGGTTATGTTGGTACTAAGACAGCAGCACAAGGGCAGAAGACTACTGAAATTGCACAACAGATTTCTGATGAAGCACAATTTGCTGTTGATGATGCTGCAGTTAAAGCAAACAACACGCTCTTACTTCCTTGGCAGACACTTGTTCAACGACCAATTTCAACGGTTATGCTTGCTGCAAATGATGGATACCAACAGCAAGCAGTTGGTGAATCAAAAAATGTTAAAGGTCCATTCTTTGCTTACGACGTGCTTTCGGCTGCAACAAATCCAGAACTGTTTCGTAAGGCTTGGCTAGACTCACGTGGTGTATCGCCAATGCAAGCGTTTGTTGGATACATCGGTGACAATGTAAATGGCACTCAGGGAACAGACAAAATTGTCTGGTCAAATGAGAATGATGTTGCTGAATACTTTGACCATGGAATCCAGCGTTGGATTACTTGGTCTGGTGATACTGCACTAGCCTGGTACCTTGACCCTGGTGTAATAGCAGGTGCTGGACTTGGATTTGGTGTACGTAAGTATGTTACAAAACCAGTTAACTCAAAGAAAATGTCTCAGACAACTAAAGACATTGACGATGCCGTAATCAATCACATTGATAATGACTGGTCAACATTTGTTGGTTTTGCAAAAGAGAATGCTGGTAACTCACCGCTAATTGCTAGACACTCAATGGTTGCTGGCAACCGTCCACTTGCTGATGTAATTGCTAAGACCGCAAGTTACGGCAATGATACTGGAGACTACCAGCCTCTAGCACGTACACTTAAGGTTGCTATTGGTGACCCAAAGACCATAGATGAACTTGCTTACGATACAACTTTAACTGCTCAAGAACTAAGCAATCTAACTGGTGAAGTTTCAAGCATTAAACAAAGAATTGCAGACCTAAAGGGAAAGCCAATAACAAGTGGTTCAAGTCCATTTCTGATTGGTTCACAGCGCAAAAATGCCCTTGAGAACTACCGCCGCAATGTCTTAGTAACAAAGTTAGATGGACTAAAAGAAGAAGTTAAAGCGGTTCGCACTAACCTTGAAGTACTTGATGAGGTAATTGCTGAAGTACCAGTTGGTTCCATTGGAAGACAAACTGTATCAAGCATTAAAAGAATTGAACAGGGTAGAGTCAAGAACGCAATCAAGAATGATGCAAACTACTGGCAGACTGAGCGCATTGGTCCATTTGCTTATGCAACAAACTGGATAAGTCCAAGTGGAGTACTACAGGAATATCCTGCATACTATGCAACCCTTGGTGGTATTGCTGGTGACCGTTCACATCTTGAGTACGCTGCTCGTGTACGTCAATATGGAAAGTATGCTGGTAAGAGTGCTGACGAACAACGTGGACTTTACGGTAACTTTTACTCTCTTCGTGAGAAGACTCAACAATTACAAGCATTTGACGAACTTGACGAAAAAGTTATTGTTGACGTAATCAAAAAAGAAATTAAAATTCCTCAAAATGCAACTCCAGAACAAGTAAAGACATTTAACGAACTTGTACAAATTGTTGCAAGCAAGTCAACATCTCACCGCAATGCGATGATTACAAAACTTGTTGATGAGAATTACACCATTGACGATGGCTTTGGAAGTGCGGTATACCTAAAGGAACTTGCAAACTTCCAGGATTCAGTTGCGCTGCAGATTGCTCAGGAACGTGGTCCAGGTTCAAAGGTTACACAAAAAGATATTGAGGCTGCTAAGGCTGAAGTAAAAGCAATCTTTGCAAAGACACCTTCACGCTCACCTCAGGTGCCAGCAGTACACTTTGGTATTGACATCCGACAGTTCTCTAGAGTTGTTCGTGACAATAAGTCATCGTTACAGGCTATGTTTGATGAACTTGTAAACAACCCACGCTACAGGGAAATGGACCCTAAAGAGATTGTTGCTATATTCTCTGACAATAAATCCAGAGAAATGCTATACACCGAAAAAATTGCATCGGTACCAGAAAAGGGTTTGCGAGCCTGGGACACATCCCTAAGCGCTTTAGATACATTCTATACCCAGTACTGGAAGCCAACAACGCTTGCAAGTTTTAAGTATGCAACTCGTAACGTAGGTGACGGCTGGCAACGTGGTCTTGCTATCTCACTTGAATACTCACGTGACTATGGTGTACCAACACGAGAAATTTTAGCCTCTGCTTTTGATTCAGGTCTATGGCAACGTTACACAGGCAACAAAGAAAAGAAGTTTGAAGCGCAGAAGTCAAAGTATTTACTATACAAGTACCGTGAAGAGTTTAAAGAAATACAAGAAACATCAAACTCTCGTATTGCTGATGCTTTGTTTAGTACTAGCGACTCAGTATTTTCAACCTTTACTCAGGCTTTAAACTCCGCAGATGATATAGCAACCACATATGCTGCAGGTCGTGGACCAGCCGTACCAGTGATGGATGAGATACGAGAGTTCTCTCAAACATTTGGCTACCGAATCTTAGATTCCCAGAATGTTCCAGGTGGAGTTGACCAGCAACTGCTATCAAAGTTTGTAACTGGTGACCATGCTGGTGCGTTTGACATTTTAGCCTCTTCTGATGAACGCTTTGTGCTTGATACTCTTGCAGAATTGCAAAAGAGAATTAGAAAAGAACAAGATTCCATCAATGCAATCTTTGATAAAGAAGAGTTCTTCTTCTCTGTACCTAATGGTGCTCAGGTTCAACTTGGATTTATGTACAAGATGCTTGGACAGATGGATTATTCCATTCAGAATACCGCCAATGCTGCAATCTTAAAAGCAACAGCACGAAACAAGGCTGAAAACCTAATCAACAAGACAGATGTTCTGCGCAGTCTTGAGCGATACGGTGAAGGTGAGTTCCAAGTTACTAAGAGTGGCTTGATGATGGACGATTCATTTGCTGGAATTGTTGGCGATATGATGCGCAAGGAAATTAGTTCCGCAAATACCGTACTTGCTACCGTGTTTGGTGCAGACCGTGTGATAATTGGCAACATCCTTAACGGACGTGTGCGTCAAGACGTAGTATCTCCGTTCAATGTTGTTCCAAGAGAAGGCAATCAGACTGCTGCTACTGTAAATACGGAATGGGCACCTATTGCTGCAGACTATGCTAACCGTCAAATGCGTGATGCAGTAGCCAAGAAGTTAACTACCCTTGATACTGCAGACCCAGCAGCGATTGCACAGGTAACAGCGTGGGCTAAGTCAAATGACCCTGAGGCTGTTAAATGGCGTGAGTTAATGGCTATTACAATTAGCAATCTTGATAACAAGTATGACATTAACGACCCAATTAGTTACTTGGTACAAAACAATGCTTTGTTCCTAGAAGGAACATTGCCACGTTTTGGTATTGATGGTCGTGTTATTGCTCCATTAGTTGATGATGCAGGTAACTACATCCTAACTCGCCGTGGTGAAGTTATTCCTGGAACTGGAATTATTGCTGAAGAGTCAGGTCAATTAATACCTGGTTTACGTGCAAAGGCTGTTGAAGGCAAACTAACTTCCGAAGACATGAATGCTATTCCTGAGCGTCAACGTGTCAGTGTTACTGGAAACGTCCTTGAAGAAGAAACTGGTAACCTATGGCAACGTGGTGTACAGAAACTATTTGAAATCATTGGAACAAAACCAGAAGATTTGGCTGTAAAGAACCCAATCTACAGAATGATGTACCAAGCAGAGTCCAGAAGAATAGCAACACTATGGAAAGAATCTGGTCGCAGTGACGATTGGATTAATGCTAACTCAGATAAGTTGCGTGAATCAGCACATCGTGCTGCCTACAAGACTGTAATGGAACGTCTATATTCCGTACAGCGCAAGACTGACCCAGCAGAAACGCTGCGTTTGTTCTCTCCATTCTGGATGGCTAAGCAGAACTCAAACCGATTCTGGTTTGGTTATGCCGCTAGAAACCCACAAGCAATTCCACGCTACTTCCTAATCTGGTCATCTCCATCTCGTGTCTTTGACGTAGAGAATGAAGACGGAAAAGATGTAGAGTTTGTTAATCCGTTTGACCCTAAGGGTGCAGCAGTAAAGTTTACTTTACCTGAGACAGTTGCTTCCAAAATGGGAATGACTGAGGGTGACAGAATGTCAGCATCCCTTGGAACATACGACCTAATTAACAATGGTTTCTATCCAATCATGCCAGAGTTTGGTGCACCAGTTTATGACTTTGCGGCAAGTGGCACACTGCTTGCGCTATCTGGTTCACCAGTAGACCCAGAGCCACTGCTAATTAAGTTTGGTGTAGACCCAAATAAGGTTCGTGACTTGTTTGCTGGTTACGTTAAGACTGGAGCACCAGTATCTGAGCGTGATAAGTTCTTTAACTTCTTGATTAATCCAAACGCATGGATGCGTTCTGTATTAACTGCGTCTGAAGATACTCCATTGGCGAACAATGTTACTGGTTTCTTGGACCCATCAGCAGCAAATCGTTTCGCTGCTGGAGTTAATAAGAACTTTAAGTTCCTATACGAAGACTTTGCCAACAAGCAAGTTGTTGATGGTGTAGATTCTGACATCAACTATCTTGACCAGATTTCAACTATTGCTGATTTAACACAACAGGCTATTGGTCTTACTATCCAAGAGAACATGTGGGAAGCATTCCTTTCGTTTGTTGGTCCTGTTGGTTCCGTAAAGATAGAAAAGTATGCGGACATCAAGGCAAGAGAACTTCGTCAGTACCAGGATATGTACGGTTATGAAGAGGGCAAGTACCGCTTTATGATTGATAACACTAAGATTGCAGCCGATGGTTCTGTTGAAAGATACGGTTCCTACACGCTATCTATTGCTGAAGGCAATACACGTGAGACTAATCCATTTGGTGTGATAGCAACTCCACAAACAGTTAAGGCTATCAATAACAATAAAAACCTATGGGCTAGATTAACTCAAGCGTCAATGGGTAAAGATGTAACACCAGACAATAAAGTTGTTGGCATGTTGTTTAACATCGGAGATAGGAACAAAGACTTCTCCGAAACAGCAAATGCAAAACTGTATCAACTAAAGGTCAAGCGTGGAAATGTAAACCGTGAGGCTGAACAACGTGCTATGGCTGTTGATATGGGTTATGACGAATACTTTACCCTGCTGGATAAGTATGAGTCTGAGGCTGAAAGCAACGGTATTATTCCTGGCTCAAAAGAGTTTAAGAATATCTATGGCGATGACCTAAAGGCTGCAGAAGAAGGATTGGCAAAGCGTAATCCTATCTGGGCTAAGGAAAGCGCAATCTTTGATATGGGTAAGTCAAACCTAAATACTCAGATTATTCTTGAAGCCATGGGTGACGAGAAGTATGTCAACACTATTGTTAAAAACAATCGTGCACTAGAGGCTTTGTATTACTACATGGAGTACCGCAAGCCAATGGTTGAAGAACGTCTGAGTATATCAGATAACGAAAAGACAAACATCTACAACACTAATGCCTTTGATGACCTTGTTGCCCAGAAGGAAGATTTACTTAATCAGTTGATTGCGTGGGAACCAACGTTTGAACCAATAGCAAAGTACTACCTAAAGAGGGACCCACTACTTTCAGATGGCGAACTAGCGAGGATTAAATAATGAGCGAAATGTCAGGTCCAGCAGGACCAGGTAAAACGAGTAACCCTAAACCTAAGTTTACTCCGACACCTACGCCAACTCCTACTCCAACGCAATCAAAAGCACCTGGTGGATTTAGTTATGTTCCAAATCAAGGCGGCAATAAAGCCAAGACTGGTAGCGGAATTAAATTTAAAGGTAATGAGTTCGGCTCCAGAAGAGAACCAACAGACATTCTTTGGAATGAAGGTTCCTACGGTCAGACGCTTTCTTTCCGCACGATTGGTGATGCCAAGGACTATCTGAGTCCTTCAGTACCTGAATATTCATTTGTCAAGTCTGCTTATGAATCATGGGGCAAGGCTACCTACGGAAAGAAAACATTAAACTCTTTCTGGGAGCAAATTGTTGAAGATGCTGCAAATGCAAACACAACTCCTTGGAATGTCATTGCTGGTTTTCAGCAGCAAGCAAATGAACTTCCAGCAGGAACTGGAGCAGGAGCAAGTGGATACCGCTCTCAGGCTCCAAAGTTTATTGGCACCTCTCGTGCAGATGCTGACTTCTTTATTGAGTCCGCAATCTCAACTACCTTTGGTCGCTCTGCTACAAAGCAGGAAAAGGAAAACTTCTACAAGAAGTTAATTGCAGGTCAGAGGGCTGCTACAAAGCAAGCACAGCAGGGTAAGGGTGCTGGATTCTCCGAAGATAAATTTAAGCAAGACTTCCTTTACGAAACATTAAAGTCAGACTTGCAAAAAGACCCAGACGCAAAACTTATGGGTGATGCATTTGGTATTCAAAGTCAGATTGAACAGTATGCCAATGACATGGGATTAGTTAAAAATATCAAGACAATTAATCGTGATGTTCTTCGTGTCATAAAGGGAGAAAACTTAAACGATGTGCTTGGTTCCTACAAGGAAGAAGCAATCAATCTGTTTAAGCCGCTATCGGATAAGTTGCGCAACGACAAAACTCCTGACCTATTAAAAGGATTAACAGTTAAAGAAGCACTTACTCCATACACAAACTTTATTGAAGGAATGCTAGATAAAACTCCTAACTCAATAAAACTAACTGATGGCATTATGCAAAAGATTATTGGTTCAGATGCACTTCCAGATATGGGAACTGTGAACCAAATGGTTCGTCAGATGAGTGAGTTTAATAGCACAACCACAGCAAAGAGAGAAGCAGCAGACCTTGGTCTATCTTTTGTTAGAGCATTTAGAGGCGGAGCGTAATGGCTGACGAATTAACAGCATACAAAAACAACATTGATGTATTCAAGGCTTACCTATCTTTGATTAATATTGATGTTGCTGCCGAAGAAAATCAAAGTTGGATTCAGGAACTATTTAATCTTGCTAAGCCACAGATGGATGCTGGTGTAGACCAAAGTATTATTCCTGACTTAATATTAAAGTCAGAGAAGGCACCACCACAGTTCACCAATCGTTTTTCTGCGATGTTAAAGGCTAACAAGGATGCTATTGAAGGTGGCTTTGAAGCACCATACTCTTCAATCTCTGACTACATTACTGCAGAAAATGAATATCGTTCTAGATTACTCGCTGTGCCAGAGTTCAAGAAGTATGCAAAGACCGACAGCATTAAGAAGTTTATTGAAGGTGGAAACTCAGTAGGTGAAGTTGAAGATAGAATCAACAATGCCTTGTTCGCCGTTAAGGGTGCAGATGCTGGGCTTAAAGAACAAATTAAAAAGTTCTTTCCTGCAGCAAATGACGAAGATTTGGCTGATGCTTTACTTACTGGAACAACCGATGCGTTGTCACAAAAGCAGAGATTTGGTCAGGCTGAAATTTTAACTGAAGCAGCAACTGCTGGTATAAGTCTAGCCTCTGATGTTTCTGAACTTCAAAAGCGTGGAGTTACCCGTGAAATAGCAGCCAAGGGATTGCAACAGGTTGCTCGTGAGCGTACTGGTATTCAACAGGCTGCACGTATGTTTGGTGGAGAAGCACCAACACAGTCTGAACTTGAAGCAGAAGCACTTGGAACTGGTACAGAATCCGCTTCTGCTAAGCGTCTTCGTTCACAGGCTCGTGCACAGTTTGGTGGTCAAACAGGTATCACCACTGGTTCACTAAGTCGCAAGAAGCAAGTATAAAACTCTCGGTGGATTGACCGCCCCCACCGAGTAAAAGAGCGGTAGTACATACCAACCTACATACCCCTGTGTAGGAGTGAGACATGTACGAACAACAACTAATGTAAGGGAGATAGTTGCGATGAGCAACAATAATCAAGACTGGGACGATGACTTAGAGTTTGAGGATTACTCGGACGAACCATCACGTGGTTCATCTGATGATGTCCTAAAGAAAGTCAGACGTGCAGAACGTGCGAAAGACAAGCAACTCAAAGAACTGCAAGCCGAATTGGAAAGTTTGCGCAAGTTCCAACGGGAAGCAACAATCAGCCAAGTCTTGGCGGAGAAAGGTGTCAACCCAAAGGTTGCCAAATTCATTCCAGCAGATATTGAACTGTCCTCGGACAGCATCAGTAACTGGCTGACTGACAATGGTGACTTATTTGGTGTTGCTGCACCTGTACAACAATCAGCAGTTGATGTCAATGACATGGCTGCTTTGCGTCAAATAGATGCAGTAACATCTGGGGCTATTTCTCCAGATGATGTTAATGATGCGTTCAACATCATGAATAACGCTGGCTCTGCAGAGGAGTTACTAAACTTCCTCTACAGTCAAGGCGTAGAATAATCGCAAATCAATCTAACCCTAAGGAATAATCATGGCTGTAACAGGCTTATCGGGTGGTTCCGCCAATACCAATGGTGGTCTTGGTGGTGGACAGTACTCGTCCGCCAACAACGTTGGAACATTCACCCCATCAAACGCCGCAGGTCTAGTTCAGAAGGCATACGACCGCCTTGTTGAATTTGAACTTCGTGCAACCCCGTTGCTACGTTCAGTAGCAGACAAGAAGCCAGCACGTCAGGCAATGCCTGGTTCATCTGTAGCACTACAGATTTACAACGACATGGCTCAAGCAACAACAGCATTGTCGGAAGAAGTTGACCCAGCAGCAGTTGCTCTGTCAACTCCAGACATTGTGACTGTAACACTAAACGAATACGGTAACGCTACTCTAGTAAGCCGTAAACTACAGTTGATGTCACTTGCTGATGTTGACCCAGCAGTTGCAAACATCATTGCATTCAACATGGCTGATAGCATTGACGAGTTGGCTCAGACCGCTCTTCTAGCAGGAACCAATGTTCTATACGCAACTGGTGGAACAACTACCGCAACAACAACCTCAGGCATCACTGCAGATGACACAATCTCTGCTGCTGATATCCGCAAGGCTGTTGCTAAGTTGCGTACCAACAAGGCTAACGGACGTAAGGGTTCACTTTACTGGTGTGGTATTCACCCAGAAGTTTCCCACGACCTTCGTGCCGAAACTGGTGCTGCTTCATGGCGTAACCCACACGAGTACCAGAGCAATGATGCAATCTGGGCTGGCGAAATTGGTCAGTTTGAAGGTGCATACTTCATTGAGTCTCCTCGTCTAAAGAAGGCTGCAGATGGTGACAGCACAACTGTTTACCGCACCTTCATTGCAGGACAGCAAGCACTTGCTGAGGCTGTAGCCGAAGAACCACACGTGGTTATTGGTCCAGTCGTTGACCGTTTGATGCGTCAGCGTCCAATCGGTTGGTACGGTGTTCTAGGACACGCAGTATACCGCAACGATGCACTATACCGCATTGAGTCCGCTTCAAGCATTGCTTAATTAGCGACACTAATCTCATCCCTAAGTCATATAACGGGCTTAGGGATGGGGTTATGTTTCTAAACTAGAAGGAAAACATAATGGCTTATCTATTCGTACCACCAGTAATAGACCAGGGACCCATGGGTGGTGGCTGGCTATTCTGGAGATATACACGCAAGCAAGGAATTAGTGTATACCGCATTAACGGACAATGGTACGAAGAGCAATACCCTTGGCAGGATGACTTAGATGCTGCCGATGTTTTTTACTTAGGCGGACATGAATACTATGTTACCGAAACCGAAAAGGATGACCTTGAAGCGGCTGGCTACGAGGTGTTTACAGTATGAGTTTATTAGAATCGTTAACTGTTGTATCATTAGCCCTAGGTATTATTGCCTTGCTAGGTAAGTGGTTAGTTGTTAACCCATTAAAGTCTTACATTAAAGAACAGACATATCCTATCCAGCCTACGGCTAATGGTGGTCGCAGTCTTCCAGACATTGCCCGTACGGTGGACAGGATTGAAAAGCGTTTAGATGAGCACATTACATTACATCTTAAGGATGAACTATGAGTGGTAAGTACAACATTGTAGCCGAACAGGGTGCTACCTTTAACCTTAACTTTAGAGTTGAGACTGATGGTACTCCCTGGGATTTGTCTGATTACACATTTGCTATGCAGGTTCGCCGTTCCAGTTCTTCAACCACAACTCTGCTAGATGTTACTTCTGCAACTATGACTTCTGTAGGTCATGTTTCTGTTGAAGTTTCTGCTGCTGAAATGACCGATGTTCCTGCTGGTCGTTGGGTGTACGACATTGAACTTACATCTTCTGGTGATGAAGTTACACGTATTCTTGAAGGTCGCTTTATTGTCACCCCTGAGGTGACACAATAATGCCAGATTACACAGTTATTATTGAAGAAGAAGTTGTATCAACTACAGTTACTATTGAAGAAACTGTTACTGATGTTATTCTTGGTGAAGAAGTTTTGCAAGAAACTGTAGTTCTTGTTGACAACCAACAAGGTCCACAAGGAACTCAGGGAATTAATGGAAACATTGGACCCACAGGACCACTAGGTCCAACAGGTCCACAGGGACCGACTGGACCAACAGGACCAACAGGTCCGCTAGGACCAACGGGACCATTAGGTCCTACTGGTCCGACAGGACCACAGGGTATCCAAGGTGTAACTGGACCAATAGGAGTAACAGGACCTACAGGAGCCGAAGGACCACAAGGTCCAGTTGGTGATACGGGTCCTACAGGTCCTACTGGAAGTATTGGTGTTACGGGTCCTACTGGTGCTACTGGACCAACGGGAGCCGCAGGACCTACAGGTCCTACTGGTCCTCAAGGTGTACAAGGCATCCAAGGCGAGCAAGGTATACAAGGTATCACTGGTCCCACTGGTAGCACTGGTGCTACAGGTGACACAGGTCCAATAGGACCGACTGGTCCTACTGGTGCCACGGGTGCTACTGGCACTGCTGGTGATAAGTACGCAACAACATCTACATCTACTTTAACTATTGCTTCAAGCGGAACTTTAACTTTAACTATTGGTACTGGATTATCTTACTCCACCAACCAAACTGTTCTAGTTTCTTATGACATTTCAAATCACATGCACGCAGAGGTTGACACTTATAACTCTGGTACTGGTGTTATGGTTGCTCAGATTACTGACTCTGACGGTTCTGGAACTTACTCATCATGGGAAGTTAATCTTTCTGGTGCCGTAGGTATTGCAGGACCTACAGGTCCTACTGGTGCTGATTCCACCGTTCCTGGACCTACTGGTCCGATTGGTCCTACAGGACCGACTGGACCCACAGGTCCAACGGGACCTACTGGAGATACTGGACCTCAAGGGGTTCAAGGTATTCAAGGTGTTACTGGTGCAGTTGGACCAACGGGTCCGACTGGTGCAACGGGACCTACGGGAGCAACTGGACCAACGGGTGCTACTGGTGACGGTATTACTGCTGGTGTTATAACAATGTTTGCTGGTTCTACTGCACCATCTGGTTACTTCCTATGTGATGGTAGTGCTGTTGACCGAACAACTTATGCAACGCTTTATGGAGTTATTGGAACTACTTATGGTGTTGGCGATGGTTCAACAACGTTCAATCTTCCAAACTTAAAAGGTAAAATTCCTGTTGGTTTGAACGCTTCTGAAACAGAGTTTGATACACTTGGCGAAACTGGTGGTGCCAAAACTCACACATTAACAAGTGCTGAAATGCCAAGTCACTTGCATTCAGTTGACCCACCATCTACAAACTTTACTTCTGGCATTGAATCTGCCAACCATGCACACGGTGATGACCACATCCATTCTGGCGAAACCGCAACAATGGCAGGTGGCGTTAACGCAAATCATAGCCATGGTGGAACTTTATACGAATGGACTGGTGGCGCAATCTCTGGTTCTGGTAGAGTTTACTACACAAGAAACAGTAATGCTACCAATGGCGCACAGTCTATGGCTCCTGGAATTAATAGCGCAAATATAGACCATTATCATGGATTTGCTACAAATTCTAAATCATCACAAGGTTACGGAACTGCTACTGGTGGTGTTAGTGCTAACCATACTCATACTACCACTGTAGACATTGCTGCGTTTAACTCAGCATCAACTGGTGGTGGCGGAGCACATAACAACCTTCAGCCGTACATCGTACTTAACTACATCATTAAACATTAGGAGTTATCATGGCTTGCCGTACAGGTTGTCCAACTCAGGACTGTGAATCCTATGCAGATTGCTGCAAGGGTGTAGCAATCAATAAGTCCTCACTACGTCCATAGGCTAGTGTGGTAGGATTGTACCATGAATCCTAACCTAGTTATGATTGGCACACGGTCTAGACCGCACAATGCCATACGTGCATTTGAAGCACTCAAGAATATGAGTGTTGAATCTGATTTCCTTATTATCATAAATGAGGACCAGCAAGACCTCTATCCAGAAATAGAAGGGGTTAAGCGTGAGATTGTTCCAACTCCATTTGGTCCAAACGAAAAAGGAAACTATGTAGTCCATAGATACTGGGACTTGTACTCAACAATTACTGGTATAGATGATGACTGTCTGGTACAAACTCCAGGGTGGGATGCAATCATAACTGCACCCATAAAGGAACGTGGCTATGGGATATCCTATGGAAACGATGGTATGCAAAGTTCAAGCCTACCAACCAAAGTAACCATTTCATCAAACATTCTTAAAAGCCTGGGGTTCTTTTCCCCAAGAGTGTTAAAGCATTCCTTCTGTGATGACTTCTGGAAAATGCTTGGTGAGTCACTAAACGCTTTAGATTACTTTGAAAACGTTAACATGGAACACTTGCACTGGGCAAATGGTAAGGCTCCAATGGATGAAACTTACGAGTTAAATACTCGTGAGCAGTACTTAAAAGACAAAGAGGCTTATTCTCTTTACCTTCGTGACGAGTTTCATTTAGATGTGTGGCGCACTCAGGAAGCACTTGGACTATGAAGATTGCAGCCTACGCTATAGCCAAGAATGAGGCTAAGCATGTCAAGCAGTGGGTGGAGGCAACCAAGGGTGCCGATGTCCGAATTGTCCTAGATACTGGGTCAGAAGATAACACCTATGACCTACTGCAGAAGTACCCCGTAGAAGCCCACAGAGCCACGCTAAGCGACTTTAGGTTTGATGTGGCTAGGAACATGGCACTAGACCTTGTACCTGCTGACGTGGACGTGTGTGTCTCTATTGACATGGACGAGGTTCCTGACCCTGACTTCTTTGACAAAATAAGACAGGCTTGGAAGCCAGATACTGGCAGGGCTTGGGTTATGTGGGACACAGGCAATATCTGGGCTAACAATAACCGTGTTCATGCTAGACATGGTTATAGGTGGCGTTATCCTTGCCACGAAGTTATTCAGTCTGATGGTCCTGATAACTTGATAGTCGTTGAAACTTTGGTTACTCATAAACCAGACAACGACAAACCACGTAGTAGTTATCTAACACTGCTAGAACTGGGACATCAAGAAGACGCAACTGACCATCGTATGATTGTTTATCTAGCCCGTGAATATTACTTCAAGGGTATGTGGGAAAAACTCATAGAGGTTGGCAAAAAACTAGAAGATATTCCTGGTTGGAATGTTGAACGTGCTCAGACTTGGCGAGGTATAGGCGAAGCCTATTGCAAACTTGGCAACGAACGTGAAGGTCTTTACTGGTATCAACGTAACGTTGAAGAAGCACCTAATGACCTTGAGGCTTGGATGCCATTGGCTTTCTACTATTACGAACGTAAGATGTGGAACCATTGCTATCAAGCAGCAATCAAAGTAGAAGAACTTTCCCTTGAGTCTCATAATCATTATGTGGCTGACCAATCAATGCCGTGGAGAATGTACGACTTACTTGCTATTGCATGTTGGAACCTAGGTAAAAAGGGTTCTGCTAAAAAGTACGCACGTAAAGCAGTTGAACTCAATCCAGGCGATGAACGTCTAGTTAATAACTATGAGTTCATTATGACTCAGACTGTAAAGGATTACAAGAATGGCTTGTAGGAGCGGATGTCCTACCCAGGACCACGACTCTTGGGGTGATTGCCTAAGGGCATCAAACATACAGATGTCAACTGGAGATGCTAACGGCAATCTAGTTAGCAATGGCTGGACCAACAAGAAGTGGAACAACGAATTAAGTTTATACCGTGAAGCCCGTAAACAAGGCATTCAACCAGAAGGAACTTCCACAGCCCAAATTCGTAAGGCTATGGATGTAAGCGACAAGACAGGACACGCCTATGGCTCCGCTCTCTAAGAAGAAGGCAGCAAAGAAAGTTGCCAAAGTAATGAAAGAATATAAGGCTGGTACCTTGCACTCTGGTAAGGGTGGACCTACCGTTAAGTCTCGTAAACAAGCCGTTGCTATTGCAATGAGCGAAGCAAAGATGTCTAAGAAAAAAGGTAAGAAATAATGTGCGCTAACTGTGGATGTAACCACATCAACTATCAACATGAAATGCCTAAGATGCCAGGCTCGTACAAGGGTATTGACAAAGTAGATTACAACATGCCGAAGGTACCAGCAGTTCCTGCCATGCCACGGTCAACCAAGAAGGGTAAATAATATGCCAGGTCAACGTCAAGTAGGTGACGGTAAAGGTAGCGGCGGCGGTATGCGTAGCGGTGGTGGTGTAGTTAAGAAGATTAAGAACTCACCTGCTGCTAAAGACTTAAAGAAAGTTGCCAGTAACCCTAAGGCAAAAACTGCTGCAACTGTAGTTGGTACTATCGCTGTTGGAAAACTAGCACGTGACAAGGCTAACAGAAACGAAAAAGTTTACCGTAAAAACATGAAGAAAGTTGGAAAGTAATATGGCAATGAAACCAGTAAAACCAAAAAAGACTTCACAACCTAAGCCACAAGGTATGGTGCAACAGTTCGTCACTAAGCGAGATAAAGTTGCGCAAAATGCAATAGATAGTGCTTTCGGTGCGGTTAATAAAATTAATAAAGCAGGGTCAAAAACAACTATTAAAAAAGGTGGACCTCGCCCAACACGTATGGTACAGCCAGCAAAGCCTAAGCGCATGGCAAAAAAAGGTCGTTAATTATGGCAGTCAAGAAGGACCCACGACTAGCACGTGCAGGTGTTTCTGGCTACAACAAGCCGAAGCGTACACCTGGACATCCAACAAAGTCACACGTTGTTGTGGCTAAAGAAGGTACACAGGTTAAGACTATCCGCTTTGGTCAACAAGGTGTGACGGGTGATAGACAACCTACCGCACGACAGGCTTCGTTTAAAGCCCGTCACGCTAAAAACATTGCTAAGGGCAAGATGTCCGCAGCGTACTGGGCAGACAAGGTGAAATGGTGAAGAAGCAAGTTTGGGATAAACCAAACCCTAAATCAAAGTCCAAGAAGTTAACACCCAGTCAGATTGCTAGTGCTAAGGCTCGTGCTAAAAAGGCTGGACGTAAGTACCCAAACCTTATTGACAACATGGCTGTAGCCAAAGGGAAGAAGAAATAATGGCAACATTCGGTTCAATGACTGATGAGGTTGTACGTAAACTAGCAGGGTTTACGCTACGTCAAGACCGTCAGACACATCTCACTGCTGCAGTTAATTCAACAGCAACTACCATCAATGTTGCATCTGCACAGAATATCTCAACTGGTATTATCCAGATTGACGATGAACTAATCTACGTAGATTCCTATGACCGTTCTGCTGGTGTACTTAACATCCCACCTTATGGTCGTGGCTACAATGGCACACAACCAGCAACGCACCAGAATGGTGCACGAGTAATTATCTCTCCTACATTCCCATCTGTGGATGTCAAGGGTGCAATCAATGAAACCATTGAAGCAGTGTTCCCTGACCTATACACCACAGGTACACACACCTTCTCGTTCTCTCCTGCTAAGTCAACCTATGCGTTGCCTGAAGAAGTAGAAACAGTATTGGCGGTTGCTTATGAAACTACTGGTCCTTCTAAAGAATGGCTTCCTGTTCGTGGTTATCGGGTTGACCCTATGGCTAATGTTGATGCTTTTGGTTCTCGCAATAGTATTACTTTGCTATCTGGTGTTGAGTCTGGTCGCACTGTCCAAATTTTCTATACCTCTGCTCCTGCCGTAATGGACTCAAACGATGATGACTTTGAAACAGTTACAGGTTTACCTGCATCCTGCAAGGATGTCATCGTCCTTGGAGCATCTGCTCGTCTAGCATCCTTCATTGACCCAGGTCGCTTGACCTTTGGTTCTGCTGAGTCAGACCAACAGTCACAGATTGCTGGTCGTTCCTATGGTGCTGGTACTAACGCATCTAAATACCTTCTTGCCTTGTTTGATAAGCGTCTTGCTGAAGAGACACGCAAACTACAAGACCGCAATCCAATCCGTATCCACTTCACCCGATAGGTAAATCATGGCAGCCCGTCAATATCGTTCAACTGTTGAGGCTAAGACACTTAGCGCATCAATTAATAATAGCATTGGAAGCATGACAGTTAACACTGCAAGTACGCTTCCTAACTCTTTTCCTTATACGCTAGTAATTGACCCAGATACTGCAACGGAAGAAATTGTAACAGTTACTGCGTCAAGTGGTGGTGGTACAACTTTAGCAATTACCCGTGGTCAAGATGGCACCTCGGCACAAGCACACGATTCAGGTGCCGTTGTTAAGCACATGATTACTGCTCGTGACTTACAGGAACCACAGGACCATATTGCTGCCACTTCTGCAGTTCATGGTGTAACTGGTTCAGTTGTTGGTACATCAGACACACAAACTCTAACTAACAAAACAGTTAACCTAACTAACAACACTTTAACTGGCACAACTGCACAGTTTAATACTGCACTGTCTGATG